>CEPS01003525.1_pt1 | contig 72245 bp, 76 predicted proteins | sample 530401 | NCBI WGS metagenome assembly CEPS01 (sample SAMEA2620035, study PRJEB7988) | marine metagenome | biome: marine biome (ENVO:00000447); feature: mesopelagic zone (ENVO:00000213) & marine oxygen minimum zone (ENVO:01000065); material: "saline water (ENVO:00002010), including plankton... | reverse complement strand
AAGATCAAGTCACCCATGTGCTGTGGTGCCGACATGTCCTGCTCCGTTATCTGAGTCAGACCGTGCCAGAGGGCCCACTCCACCACGAGCGGTACCCACGCTCGGACAACTACGACCCGGCCTGGGTCGTTGAGAACCAGATGGGTCCCAACGCCCTGTGGCTCCTCGAGTCCCTGACCGAGGTCATTTCACTAGAATCGGGGATGCGGGTGCTGGACCTGGGGTGCGGCCGTGCCATGACATCCATCTTCATGGCACAGGAGTTCGGTGCCAGCGTCTGGGCAACAGACCTATGGATCGACCCGGTCCAGAACACTGAGCGGATTGCCGCTGCCGGCGTCGAGGACCTCGTGACGGCAGTCCACGCCGAAGCCCACGCCCTGCCCTTCGAAGAGGGCTTCTTCGACGCCGTCGTGAGCATCGACGCCTACCACTACTTCGGAACCGATGATCTGTACCTCGGCTACCTGGTCGACCACCTGAGGCCCGGCGGTGAAATCGGAATCGTCATTCCGGCAGTCGTCGAGGAGTTCGAGGATGAAGTCCCCGAACACCTGGCGCCCTTCTGGCAGTGGGAATACTGCTGCTTCCACTCCCCCACCTGGTGGTCGAGACACTGGAACAAGACCGGAATGGTGACGGTTGAGACAGCCGACATGGTGGAGGACGGCTGGAAGGACTGGCTGGACTTCACCGAGTACTCGCTTCACTCCCTGAGCTCTGAGCGGCGCCCAGGGGCCGAGGATGAGATCTCAATGCTGAGGGCCGATTCCGGAGCCAACCTCGGGTTCGCCCGGGTGGTCGCATCAGAGTCCCGACAATGACCCCGACCGGGCTTGTGCTCAGGCGGACCCCACGTCTGCTCCTCGGCCTGACGCTCTTCGGTGTCGGCCTGGGCATGACCGTGCTCGCCGACTACGGCCTGCCCGGTTGGGACGTGTTCCATCAGGGCCTCGCCGAACAGACCCCGCTCACGATCGGAACTGCCGTGGTTCTCGTGGGTGCACTCCTGCTCCTGGCAATGCTCGTTCTGAAAGAGCCGATCGGGGTCGGGACCCTCGCCAACGTCATCGTCGTCGGACTGGTTCTTGACGCCGTTCTCTGGATCTTCGATGAGCCTGCCAGCACGGCTGCACGGGTCATCCTGGCGCTGACTGGGCCCATCGTCGTGGCAATCGGCTCAGGCTTCTACATCGGCGTCCGCCTGGGCCCGGGGCCCCGCGACGGAATCATGACGGCTCTGGGGCGGCGTGGCATAACCATCTGGAAGGCCCGGTTCGGAATCGAGGCAGTCGCACTCGTCAGCGGGATACTGCTCGGCGGCACGGTCGGATGGGGCACGGTCTGGTTCCTCGTCGTCATCGGGCCCGCAGTCCACTTCTTCCTGAGCCACCTTTCCCTGCCACTGGAGGCAGACGAACTACCAGCTACCTGAAACACCACCTCCCGCAGGGACCTTCTACCCCGCCACCCCGCCCTGCATGCCCCTACGGTCGGATTGCGATCAGGCACAGGACGGCCCGTGCCGTTGATTCGCATCGAGGTGGAGGCATGTACGCCATAAGGGAGAAGGGACGCAACGGTAGCCTGTAGGTCAGATCGGACTCCCTCATTCGCACCATCCACGACAAGGAGCCGCCCAACTTCTGGACCAGGCGTCGCAGACGGGAGGGGTGCCAGGCGATCCCGCTGGCGGCCATCACCTCCGTGAAGCACAGCCCGAACAGGCTCCGCACCGACACGGTCACAGTGTCAGCACAAGGCAAGGTCTGGAAGTGGAAGGTCTCACATGCCGCTGAGTTCATCGCAGAACTGAACAGCTCTCTGTCAGCCGCGCAGAACGCATAGCCGAATTCCGACAACGGGTATGGTCCCGGCATGCCGGGACCCGGGTCAGCGCTCAGATCAACCGTCGGCTCGCTGATCCGCGGCCTTTCCCGCTGGGCAGGCCGCATGGCCGCAATCGGCCCCACTGACAGGGCTGCGCAGGACTACGGCAGGTTCGGCAAGGGAAGCATTGTGGCATGGCCCCGCGGAGCCGGTTTCGGTGAGCGCTGGATCTGGCTGGGCAGCGACACCCTCATTGCAGCCCACGTCACCCTGTCGGCGGGTATGGGGCCCGGGCAGGAGATGGTCACGGACCCGGTCGTTCGAATCGGTGACCGCTGCCTGATCGGCCGAGGCACGGCGGTCGTAGGCCACTTCTCCATCGACATCGGTGACGATGTCTACATGGGAATGAACATCTACATCACCGACCAGAACCACGGCTACGAGGACCTGGACAAGCCGATAGGAACCCAGACTCCGAGTGACGAAGCGGTCTCGATCGGCTCGGGTAGCTGGATCGGCTCAGGAGCGGTGATCCTTCCCGGCGCCAGAATCGGCAGCCACGTCGTGGTGGGAGCAAACTCGGTCGTCCGCGGTGACGTCCCGGACAACTCCGTGGTTGTCGGATCACCGGCGCGGGTGGTCCGCCACCACGACGGATCAGGATGGAAACGAGACAACCCGGACCAACCCGCTCCCGGCTGAGGCAATATCTTGGCAGGACCAGCAGAGAACCGCTCCGGACACGGCTGGTCAGGCGTGGCCGCACTCGGCCTCCTCACGATCACCTCCTACGGATCATGGATGTACGGCTTCGGTGTCCTCATCGACCCGATCAGCCAGGACATGGGTTGGAGCACCACCACGCTCGGCATCACCTTCGGGGCAGCGATGCTGCTCACAGGCCTCGGCTCCTTCACCGGCGGTCGCCTTCTGGATCACTTCGGCGGTCCCGGTCCCTTCCTGCTCCAGGCTCTCCCTGGGGGCGGCCTCCTCCTGGCAGCGACCTGGGCCGACAACCCTGTCAGTTTCGGACTGCTGTACGCACTTGGTGCCGGCATCACCGGCGCAACCGGCTTCTATCACGTGACCACCGCCGCTGCAGCCCGCCTACGCCCGCACCGTCCAGACCAGGCAATCGCAGTGGTCACCCTTATAGGCGCCTTCTGCAGCCCCATCTACCTTCCCCTGACAGCCTGGATGGTCACCGTGTGGCACTGGCGGACAGCAGCGCGGGTCCTCGCCCTTCTGGCAGTCGCCGGAGGCCTCCTGACGGCCTCCCTCACGTCAGACGCCCGCAGTTCCCGCTCGGGACCCTCGCTCCAACCACTCGAGGCGATCAGGAGTGCCCTCGGCCGCCCTGCCATCCAGCGCATGATGGCCGCCTACACCGCCACGGGGGTGGCGTTCACCTCGGTGCTCGTCTACCAGGTTCCGATACTCACCGCCTCAGGTGTGAGCCTGGCGATGGCCGGAACAATCGGTGGCCTGCGAGGCCTCTTCCAGTTCTTCGGACGCCTCGGCCTGACCGGACTCGTTGAGCGGCACGGTTCGGGCGCCCTCCTGAGGCTGGCCTTCCTCGTCAGCGCCGCCGGCATAGCCTTCCTACTGGTTGGGAGCATCCCGGCAGGCATGACCTTCGCCGTTCTCGCCGGCCTCACGATGGGTGCCAGCACCCCCCTTCAGAGCGTCTACGCCCGCAGCCACTTCGACGAGGGCGACCTCGGCCTGCTAATGGGACTGCAGGGAGTGTCGATGGGCCTGGCCGGTGCCCTCGGGCCTGTGCTGGGAGGTGCCATGCACGACCTCTCAGGAAGTTGGACACCCACGGTGGTGATGGGAGTGGTGACCATGGCCCTCGGAGCATGGCTCCTCAAGCCCGACGAGCACCGACCAGCAGGCGCAGAGCCCACTCCTTGAACATCCCGTTGAACATCCCGGCCCGCCGGGGCCCCTTCTGCCCCGCAGTGCCCTATCCTGTCCTGAGGAACCGCTGCTGCCATCACCAATCCAGCAGTCGTCGGATCCGACAATCCGTCCAGGTCCCGAACCGAATCCGAGAGCAGGCATGCAGACCCTGGAACCAGCAGCGCTGACCCTCAAGGATGTCATCGACGTCGTGCCGGAATCCTGCCGGAAGCGCTCCACCCTCCGTGGGCTTGCCCTGGTCATCCGGGACCTGGTGCTCTACGCCGCAGTCGTCACCGGCATCGTCCTCAGCCCGGCGTGGTGGCTGACCCTGATCCTGGTCCCCCTGGCGGGCCTCATGGTGGCCGCCCTGTTCGTGCTCGGCCACGACGCCGCGCACGGTGCGCTGACCGACAACAACCGCCTGAACGTCCTGCTCGGCAAGGTCCTGTTCATTCCGTCATTCCACATCTACGAGGCCTGGGTTCTCGGCCACAACCGCATCCACCACGGCCACACGGTCAGACAGGGAATGGACTTCGTCTGGCATCCGGTGACGGTCGAGCAGTACCGGTCCATGGGCCCGTGGGCGCGCCTGCGCCACCGCGTCGAGTGGTCGGTTCTCGGACCCCTGCCCTACTACCTGCGCGAGGTCTGGTGGAACAAGATGATCGCCTTCCGCCAGCCGCCGGCCAAGTGGTCCAGGGCGATCCGCCGCGACCGCTACTTCGTGTACCTGGCAGTTCTGGTTGCGGCAGCCGGCGCCGCATTCCTGGGTGGCCTCGGCTCAGGCAACGTCCTCGGCGCCACCTGGATGATCACCAAACTGCTGGTGATCCCGTTCCTCGTCTTCACATACATCATCGGCTGGACCGTCTACGTCCACCACATCACCCCTGAGATCCGCTGGCACACCCGCCGCGCCTGGACCAAGGTGGCGGGCCAGCTTGATGGCACGATCATCCTGCGCCTGCCCAGATTCCTGAACGTGTTCTTCCACTGGATCTTCGTGCACACCCCCCACCATGTGGACATGCGCATCCCCTGCTACCGGCTGACGGCGGCGGCCAGGGCGATCAGGGAGGCCTTTCCGGACCGCACCATCGACCGGAAGCTGCGCCTGCGCACCTACCTGATGACCACCCACACCTGCAAGCTCTACGACTTCGAGGAGGGCACCTGGCTCTCTTACAGGGCGGCCCGGACCTGAGACATCAGCCCCTGTAGTCACCGTCGGGTGCAACGCTCGGAAGGCGCAGCGCCGGATCCTCGAGAATGGCAACCACCGCCGGATCGCAGGAAGGCGGCTCTCAAGGATCGTTATGTCTTCAAGACCGTCCGGTCAGCCGCCGTAGTTCATTCCGGTGTCGCGCAAGAGCAGCGGAGTGACCGAGTCGTCACGGACACCCGCCTCAACCACCTCTGCCACGAAGACCGTGTGATCGCCGCGCTTGACGGTGTCGGTCACCCGGGCCTCGAACCAGTAGGCGCACTCGACCAGCAGCGGCGACCCGGTTGCCGGGCCCGGTTCGAACCCATGGCCGTTGATCATGCCCCCCTCGACCGATGTGGAACGGAAGAAGGCCTTGGCGATGTCCAATTGCTCGGCCCCGAGGACGTTCACGGCGAACGCCCCGGTTGACTCGATGATCGCAGCCGAGCCGCTGTCGGCCCTTACACCGGCGGCGACCAGCGGCGGCTCGAACGAGGCCTGCGTGAGCCAGTTGGTACCGCCGGCGCCGTAGTTCTCGCCGTCGGTGGTTGTGAGGACGTGGAGCCCGTAGTTGATCGCCCGCAGGGCCGTCTTCTTGTTCTGTGGGTCCACCTGTCATCTCCGTGCTGTCGGCTGCGGGCATCGAACCTACATGCGACCGGCGCCAAATTCGGCATCTAGGGACCTAATGCCCTATCGGGCTCCCTGATAGCAGCGCTTCACTTGTCTGAACTGCGATAACAGCCGTTATCGCCTGGGGGTTGGGGAAGAACAGGAGCACAAGATGGCACTGGCCACCGAAGAGAGCATCCGCGAACTACCAGAAATGACACCGATGGGCAACCCGCTCGACTGGTCATGGCTCAGGGGATCCAAGGCCGAATGGGGCATGAAGCCAACGCCGGGACGCCGGGGCCTCACGATGATGGACATCGCAACGGGTGCCTACGGTGAGGTGCTCGACGATCCCCCATACCGCTCGATGGCGCCCCGCGGAGCCGACATCGACCCGGAGACACCCGACATGGGATACATCCTGAACCACAAGTCACAGGTATGGGCCGACAACGTGATCGAACTCTACGAAGAGGCAGTGGCCCGACAATGGTCCTCAACCCGGGACATCCCCTGGAACGAACTCCAGGAACTCCCCCCTGACATCGAACACGCAATGTGCCAACTCTGCACGGTCCTCACCGAGATCGAGATGATCGCAACCGACCTGCCGGCCAAGTGGATGTGGCGCATGAACCACCACTTCCTCGAGGCCAAGATGTTCCTCTCAACCCAGATCATGGACGAGGCGCGCCACAGTGACGTGTTCCGCAAGAGGGCGCTGGCAAACGGCGGCGGCCTGCTCCTGTCCCGGTCCGAACCCGAGAGCCTGCTGCGCAGCATCCTCGAGGCAAAGACCTACACACAGGCATCGGCACTGCTGCACCTACTGGGCGAGGGATTCATCCTCGACGTGTTCCGCCAAGGGGAACTGATCGCCCCCACACACGTCGAGAAGAAGATCTTCCGCCTCTCAATGCAGGACGAGGCACGCCACGTCGCCTACGGCACCATGCACATACGCCAGGCCATCGCCGGCGACCCCGACGTCGCAGACGAGATCCACGAGGCACTGGACCACGGCGAGCAGTTCCTCATCGAGTTCGGCACCTCGCCGGTCCTGTCCTCGGCCCTGGCGGTGCTGCTAGGAGGTGGATCCGAACACGTCGAGGACAAGGGCTTCCCGATGCAGTCCCTGCTGGCCACGAAGATCTTCACCTCCTACCTGGCACGGTGTGAGAGGGCCGGGCTGAACAGGATCGACCGCACCGACCTGCCCCTTGACCTTCTCGGAATCGATCTCGACGCCTTCGACCGGACAGGCGTCTGAAACACCTGAGAGGAAAGGACCCACCATGTCAGAACGAGTAGACAACCTGACCTTCTACCAGGACCTGGCAGACCTGATGAACAACAACCCCGACCAGTACGAGACCCTCGGCGAGGTGGACTTCACCCTCGGGGTTGTCATGGCCGACGAAGTCGGCAGCGACCTGCGCCTCAGACTGCGCTTCGAGGAACTCGGCTGCACCGACGTCTCACCGCTCCCTGAGGGTGGCGAGAGCTCCTGTGACTGCTGGCTCGAAGGAGACATCGACTCCTGGGGAGAGATGTTCAACGACATCACCACCAACGGACGTGCCACGGGCAGGCACACAGTCAACAGCCTGACCCTCGTAGGAGACCGCATCGACGTCAGGGGCGACGACCCGATGGGCGTCGACAGGTTCTTCCGCTTCAACCAGACGATCCAGCAGTTCTTCGACGGCGCCGCCGAACTGGCACCGGCACCGGCCTGACACGAACAACCGAAAGGACCCACCATGCAGCCAATGGCATGCCCCCACTGCGGCGAACCGCTCGACCAGGTGCTCGACCTTCCCTACGGCTACTGGGAATGGGACGGTGAGCGGTACAACCTCAAGAGCACAGCAGACACCGTCAACGTCGCACCGTGGGCCTGCAACAACTGCCTTCGCTCGCTGCGACCGTTCCACCCGCAGGACGTTACGGCTGCCTCCCTCACAGGTACCTGAACGGCACGGTCACCAAACGGGGACGGGGACACCTGATGAGCCACAAGGTGATCGAAGAAGAGTGCATCGGCTGTGGCGCCTGTGAGTTCGCCTGCCCGCGTGAAGCCCTGCGCAAGACTGACACCTTCCTCGGCCTGTTCATCATCAACCCCCTGACCTGCGACGACTGTGGGGACTGCATCGAGAAGTGCCCCGTCTGGGCGATAGTTCCAGACCCCGACTGGCCCGTCTGCTACGGCACCGGCTGTCCGCTCAGCTCAAAGCGGTACTCATCAGTCGACTGCAACGTCTGGCAGGAACGCTGCGGCGCCTGCGGTTCCCCGCTGTGGCGAAAGAGCGCCACCGGCGACCAGTGGTCCTGCCCCGGATGTGGCCTGAACCTGCGCGTCAGGTGCCCCCGCAGCCACAGGGTCGACAAGGTCGCCGAACGCTACCCCGACCTGGTCGACTGGTTCGACGAGACAACACCCGATGGCCCAGACCTGGAGAATGCCCGTATGGATGTGGCAGGCTGACAAGCAGCCGACCTGTCAGCTGCCGAAGTCCCAGCCGGCACCGGAGCGATGATGCCCGGACACGTTCTTTGCGATCAGGATCCGGTGCACCTCGTCGGGTCCGTCGATTATCCGGAGTGACCTGGCGGTCTGGTACATGGCGGCCAGGGGCAGGTCGTCGGTGATCCCGGCAGCCCCCCAGACCTGTATGGCCCTGTCGACCACCCTCTCGTAGGCAGCTGGCACGAAGACCTTGATAGCCGAGATGTCGGTCCTCGGGTAGGAGCCGTCACGCATCTTCTCCGCACAGTTGATCGTCATCAGACGGGCAGCCGAGATGTCCATGTACGAATCGGCGATGAAGCCCTGTACGAACTGCTTGGACTCGAGCACACCCCCGTGCACCGTGCGTTCCGCTGCCCGCTCCACCATCAGGTCAAAGGCACGCCACATCTGCCCGATCGAGTTCATGCAATGGAAGACGCGCCCGGCCCCCAGGCGGTCCTGGGCGGCCTGGTGTCCCGTCCCCGTGTCTCCCAACTGGTTCTCTACGGGAACCCGAACGTTGTCGTAGACGATCTCGCAGTGGTCGCTGGGGCGACCCCACACCCCGATGCCCCGCAGGATCTCCACACCATCGGTGTCTGACGGCACAATGATCTGGGTCATTCGGGAGTTGCGGCCTCCGCCGCTGTCGCTGTCATCGGTTCGGCACATCACGATGAAGAAGTCCGCCTCAAGGCCATTGGAGGTAAACCACTTGTGCCCGTTGATGACCCAGTCCTCACCGTCGCGCCTGGCTGTGGTCCTTAGCGACCGCGGATCCGATCCGGGCTGGTCCGGTTCAGTCATCGAGAAGCCGGACTGCATGTTGCCTTCGATCATCGGCAGCAGCCACCGACGCTTCTGCTCATCTGTGCCGTAGCGGACGAGGATCGACTGGTTGCCCGAGTTGGGCGCCGCCACGCCGAACAGCGACGACGCACCGACCGCGTACGCCAGCACCTCCTTCATGTATGCCAGTTCCAGAAAGTCGAGGCCCGCTCCCCCATACTCCTCTGGCAGATGCGGCGCCCAGAGCCCCGCCTCCCGAACCCTTGCCCTGACGCTGGAACGGAGATCCCTGGCCTCCTCCCTGTCCCCTTCTGTCACATGGCCACCGCGATGGTCGGCCCACAGCATGTTCTCGTTCGGGAGGATCTCCTGGTTGACGATGCTGGCCGTCAGCAGACGAACCTCGTTTACCCGCTCAGATACCGAGGGGATCGACTGCACGTTCATTGCCACTATCTGCACCTCGGATCCGGTTCGGGACGCGGCCCCGGGAACCCGGGTCCGAACACCACCGTCCCTCCCCGGTGTAAGCACCGCTAGGGACGATGGTCCCGACGGGACCAAGTGCCCTGTCCCCCTGGAACCTCGGGTACTAGAACCTTCACGAGCCACCCTCGCTCCCAACTGGCGGCACCGAACCCGGTGAGACAGTTCTGGGAAGAACTGAGGCACAAAGGAGGCCAGATGCGCTTTGGAATGCTCCACCTGTTCGAGAACCCGATTGAGAAGTCAGAGCATCAGGTGGTGAAGGAACAACTGGAACTCATGGTCGCCGCCGAGGACTACGGCTTCGACTCGATCTGGCCAGCCGAGCACCATTTCACCGAATACGGCTACCTGGCATCACCTGCGCTGAGCCTCGCAGCCGTAGCATCGGTGACGAAGAGAGTGCGCCTGGGCACCGGCATCGTGATCCTGCCCATGAACCATCCCCTCAGGGTGGCCGAGGACTATGCACTCCTCGACCTGATGAGCGATGGCCGGGTCGACTTCGGGATGGGGCGTGGATACCAACCCCTCGAGTTCCAGCGCTACGGCATAGATCAGACCACGACGCGCAAGCGCTTCGAGGAGTGTGCCGACATCATTCGCATGGCCTGGAAGGATGGGGTTGTTGACTTCCACGGTGAGTACTACGACTTCACCGACGTGCCGGTAAGGCCAAGCCCCCTCCAGAAGCCACTGCCACCCATGTGGATGGCCTGCCTCTCACAGGAGACCTTCGAAATGGCGGGTGCGTATGGCCACAACCTGCTCATGGGAAGCGTCTTCGGCCTGACCCCAGAACTGGCTGCAGCAAGGCGACACGACTACTACCGCGGTCTTGCCAGGGCTGGCCACGACCCGACCGACAAGCAGATCGGGTGCCTGATGATGATCTACGTGGCCGACACCACCGAGCAGGCCGAGGCCGAGTACCGCGACGCCTGCGAGTGGTACTTCAACACCGTCGCCAAGTACCTTTCGATCGAGGGCGACACGCCCATCAAGAGCTACGAGATGTACAACGCACTCCGCGACCTTGCTGCCGCGGTCGACTTCGACACGCTCACAAGGGCCGGCTACACCATCTGCGGATCACCCGACCATGTCGTCGAGCGCCTCACCGAGGCCCAAGAGGTATACGGAATGACCGAGTTGCTCTGCTGGACGCGGCTGGGCGGTCTCGAGAACAGCAAGGTTCTTAGGTCCATGGAATTGATGCGGGACCGGGTGTTTCCGCACCTGCGGGACCTCTCACCACCACCAATCCCACAGTTCGACGCCTCCGAACTGGAATCCGTCACCTGAACTTCATGACAGGGACCTTGGTCCCTGTTCGGCCAATCCGCCGATCCGTACCGTCGTCGCCTGTGGGGCCGACCGGCCCCTGCGCGACGTCAGGACGGGACCAGGGGTGGATCAAAACCGAAGAAACGACTGGATCTGGTTCGGTTCCCTATGGACCGCATTCTCCGCGGTCGGCTTCTACCTGGTGCTCGGAATCGATCTGCTGCCTGCGCAGTGGGCGCACGAAGCCGAGGTGGTCGACGACGCCTACATACTCCTGATGGGCCTCTCGATTCCCATCTTCGCCGGGGTCGCTGCCGCCCTCCTGACCAGCCTGCTCCGCTTTCGCGTTCAGGTCGATGGCACCCCCACCGAGGACGGCCCCCCGGTACACACGAACCGCAACTTCGTACGGCTCTGGGTGGCCTCAACCCTCATGCTGGCGCTGATGATCACGGTCAACCCCGGTTTCATCGGAATCGCCGAACTCCGGGGCGAACCGAGCGCCGACATCGTTGTCGAGGTCCAGTCCCAGCGCTGGTCATGGAAGGTCAACTACGAAAACGGGGCCGAGACCTTCAACCAGCTCTACCTCCCGGCCGACAGGCGGGTCCGCTTCGACATCACCTCGCTCGACCTCGTCCACTCGTTCTGGATTCCGGCCTTCCGGGTCAAGATCGACGCCGTCCCCGGAAGGGTCACCCATCTCTACGTGACACCTGAAGGAGTCGGATCCTTCGAGGACGACTTCAACCTGAGGGTGCAGTGCGCAGAGATCTGTGGTCTCGGCCACGCCCAGATGGCAATGCCGGTAACCGTGCTGGCACCTGCCGACTTCGATGCCTGGGTCAGCGACCTGGCAGAAGGAGCCTGATACACCATGCGACAACTTCTCCGGGCCGTCATCTTCGGCATCCTCGGATACCTGGTCGGCGCTGTCCTCACCTGGCTTGTCCGGGGTGGGTCCCTCGGTGACGAGGTGTGCGTGGTGTTCGGTTACGTCGTCGGACTGGTCGGCTGGCTCTTCGGCATAGGCATGGGCGACACCTGGGTCCGCGAATGGTTCGGCCTTCCCGCCCGTGAGTCCGAGGTCACCGGCTGGAAGCGCTATCTGGGCTTCTCGACCAACCACAAGGTAATCGGCATCCAGTATCTGGCAACCTTCATCGTTGTGCTGCTGCTCGGTGGCGTGGCGGCCATGATCATCAGGCTCGAGCTTGCACAGGCCGGCGAGGGCATCCTCAACGCCGACCGCTACAACCAGATCATGAGCATGCACGGCATCCTCATGGTCGCCGTAGCAGTTGCGGCAATCCTCGGGTCGTTCGGCAACTACCTGGTACCGATAATGATCGGCGCCGACGACATGGCCTTCCCCCGCCTGAACGCCGTCACCTTCTGGCTGATCCCGCCCGTGGCCATCGGCCTGCTGGCCGCCCCCGCACTGGGCAGCTTCGACGCCGGCTGGACCGCCTACCCCCCGCTGAGCGTCGTCAACAACGGTGGCCAGATCCTCTTCGTGCTCGCCGTGACCACCTTCGGCCTCTCCTCGATCCTCGGCGGCCTGAACGTCATCACCACCATCGTCACCATGCGTGCACCGGGAATGACCTGGGGCCGACTCCCCATCTTCGTATGGGCAGCGTTCGCGGCCTCCATGATCAGCCTCCTCACAACCCAGTTCTTCGCAGCCTCACTCGTGCTGATCGCCATGGACAGGGTTGCAGGAACCGTCTTCTTCGACGGCGCTGCCGGCGGGGACCCGTTGCTCTACCAGCACCTCTTCTGGTTCTACTCACACCCGGCTGTGTACGTGATGGTCCTTCCAGGCTTCGGTGTGGTCCTCGAGACCATCACCCACATGTCACGCAAGCCGCTATTCGCCTACAAGGCCGTCGTGGTGTCGCTGCTCACGATCGCCGGCCTGAGCGTCATCGTGTGGGCACACCACATGTTCACCAGCGGCATGGCCGAATACCTGCACGGTCCGTTCATGTTCGCCACCGAGATGATCTCTGTCCCCACGGGCGTGATCTTCCTCTCGGCGGTGGCGACCCTGTGGCGGGGCAGGCTCTGGATGAAGACACCGCTCTTCTTCGCCATGATCTGGATCTTCCAGTTCCTCATGGGCGGGGTGACCGGAATCTTCCTGGCCGACGTGGTCACCGATGTGAGCCTCCACGACAGCTACTTCGTGGTCGCCCACTTCCACTACACGATCATGGGTGGAATGATCTTCGCCTTCCTGACCGGAATCTTCTTCTGGTTCCCGAAGATCACAGGCCGCATGATCAACGACCGGCTGGGGATCATCTTCGCAGTGTGGCTGACCATCGGCTTCCAGCTCACGTTCCTGCCGCAGTTCTGGCTGGGCACGAACGGCATGAACCGCCGCATTGCCGACTACCCGGAACAGTTGGAGGGGGCAAACCTGTTCTCCTCGATCTCGGCCTACTTCCTCGGCGGCAGCTTCCTTCTGCTCGTCTACATCCTGCTATCCGCTGCTAGACGAGGCCCAAGGGCCGGCGACAACCCCTGGAACGCAAGCACCCTCGAGTGGCAGGTCTCCTCTCCCCCACCAGAGCACAACTTCTCCGGCCAGCCGACCGTTCTCGGCCACCCGTACGGGTACGGAACCGCCGGATCACGACATGCAGAGTTCGCCGGCGTGACAACAGGCGGGCCGACACCCCCCGAACCGACCGGGGCCGGCGAAGGAGGGGACAATGAGTGACAACTCCAACGACACAGGGGGGCTGACGGCTGTGATCCAGCGCGGATGGCTCACAGCAGGCGCCCTTGCCGTCCTGACCTTCATCGAATACATCGTGGCCACGAGCGTCGACCGACCGACCCTGTGGCTCCTACCGTTCATCATCACAAAGGGAGGCCTCATCCTCGAGGTCTTCATGCACTCCAGCGACCTCAAGACCCTCGACGGAGGTAACGCCTGATGGCCATGACAACCACACCCGAGGCTGTCCACAGCCGGGCAGAGGCCACGTACCGCCCGGCTGCGAACAGGCTCGGCCTCTGGCTCTTCCTGGCCTCAGAGACCTTCCTGTTCTCCGCCTTCATCTCGTCGAGGTTCGTGGTGTCCGGCACAGACCAGCCTGAGCACCTCAACCAGGGCCTCGCCCTCCTCCTGACCCTGCTGCTGCTCTGGTCGAGCATCAGCGCCTTCCGGGCCGAGGCCGCCATTGCCCACGACAACCGACGTCTGTTCCAACGCGAGATGCTCACGACCATCGTGTTGGGCCTGCTGTTCCTGGTCGGCGTGGGACTCGAGTTCAACGAGGCCCTCGCCGACTTCCCGGCGAACACCATCTACGGAAGTTCGTTCTTCATGCTCATCGGCCTGCACGCCTTTCACGTGCTGACCGGCATTCTGGCACTCGGTGTCGTCTGGAATCTGGGCCGTCTGGGCCACTACGGGTCCGACGACCACTGGCCCGTCGAGGGCGTTGTCAAGTACTGGCATTTCGTCGACCTCATGTGGGTAGCCATCTACCCCACCCTCTACCTCTTCGGCGGCTCGTGATCAGACGCCGTTCGCTGCGGCCGCAGGCCGACGAGCGGTGCAGCAGCGGTATACACGGCATGCGCGAAGCCGCTCTCGTGGTTGCAGGCACGACGATGGCCGTGTTCCTCGTCTGCCTTGTCGCCCTGTGGATCTTCGCAGGTCCCGGGAGAGCGCCTGAGCGGCGTGAGATTGTGATTCCGGCCGGTACAGCCGACCTCATCGCTGTGGGTGAGAACCCGCTGGACCTGCCCTCCAACTGGAGTTTCCGCAGCGGCGACGTCCTGATCCTCGACAACCGCGATGACGTCGGCCACTACGTGGGAGCATGGTTCTCGCCCTACGGCGAGGTCACCGAGATCACCGTCACCGCTTCGGCCACCGTGTTCTGCACGCTTCACCCAGCGGGCCAGATCTACATCGACGTGACACCCAGGCGGACCGACTGGATGCTGGCCGTGCCGCCGACGCTGCTGATAGGTCCGGCATTCGGGCTGGTCCTCCTGATGGCCCTCCGGATGTTGCGACGCCTCGAGGACCCGGAAACCGTCGCCGGGGCACGTGAAGTTGAGCGGACCGTGCGTAGCGGAGAACCTGAGCAGGCTGTGCCGGAGGCCACAGGGAATCCGGGACCTTCGTCCCTAATAGCGGCTCCGGAGTAGCGCCAGAGTTGCTGCGGTGTCAGGGGACCATTCCGTGACCAGACCTGAACCCAGCCCCACGCGAACAAAGGAAACAGAGTTGAAGCACGCAACCAGCAGGAAGATCACCGCCGCGGCCCTGGCCGCCGCAATCACGCTCCCCCTCGCAGCATGTGGCGGTGGGAGCAACACGTCCGCCAGCGACTCCGCAGCGCCATCCTCGTCATCGAACATCTCCGTCGAGGGAACCGAGTTCAAGTTCGCTCCAGCCGACGTCAACGTGAAGGCCGGCCAGGCGGTGACCGTGACCTTTGAGAACGACGGCGACGTCGACCATGAGTGGGCGGTCCTGCGCAAGGGAACCCAGATCCAGGCCGAAACCGACTTCGAGGAATCGATGGTCCTGTTCGAGGTCGAGTCCATTCCGCCCGGAACATCGGCAACCCAGACATTCACCTTCGACGAGGCCGGGCGATACCAGATCATCTGCGCCCTCCCAGGCCACCTCGCGGCCGGCATGGAGGGAACCCTGACGGTCTCCTGACCGGCACAGGACAGCAGGTCGGCTACGGCGATTCCCCACCCAGGAGCTTCACCGCATACCACCGGGCGAAGTTGGCGACGCTGGGCTCAAGGTACGAGAACATGCCCTGCCGGGCGAACGGCGAACGCATCCCTGCGTGCTGTTCCTCCAGCATCGGGATGTCCTCTTCGAGGGCCATGTCGAACCGCTCGTAGTAGGAGTCGACCCTCTCGGGAAAGTCGGGATGGTCGACAGTTGACTGCGGAAAGCACACAACCTGGGCGCAACGGCACCGGTCCGGACCATCCGGGTACACCTCATACAGCCACATGGCATCAGACCCGAAGGCGACGACGACGTTGGGAAACAACCAGGAATAGCGAACACCGGCACGTAGGCGGCCCTCCAGTTGCCCGATTACCGGCAACGCCCTCTCCTGGGTTCCGTCGAGGAGGCCGCCCGTTCCATCCGTGGTCCCGAAGTGCGTGGCGAACGCCCCGCTCACCACCTCGGGTTCATCGGGTTCGTCGTAGGTGTGGTCGATGCTGGTCGGATGAACGTACGGAAGGTGGTAGTACTCGTTGAACACCTCTGCGAAGGCCTTCCAGTTGCAATCCACGGTGAACTCCCGGCGTCTCACGGAGAGCATTGCCTCCACCGGCCAGGCCTCATGGATTGCCGAAAAGTCGCCGAGCCATGTATCGATCGCCGGGGGGTCAACCTCGAAGCTCACGAACACGAACCCGGCGACCTCAGCCAGCGCAAACTCGCGCAGACCATGTTCGCCCTTGTCGAAGCCGTCGGTGCGCCCCATGCTCGGAGCTGCCAGCAGCCGACCGTCGAGCCCGTAGGTCCAGAAGTGGAAGCGGCACCGCATCCGGGTGCAGTTCCCCTCTCCCGACATCACCTGGGCCGCCCTGTGGCTACAGCTGTTGGCGTAGGCGTGCAGGCCCCCGTCGTCACCCCGGACAACCACCACGGGCACACCGCCGATTTCCATTGTGCTGTAGTCGCCCACCCCGGGCCAGCGGTCCGATCGCCCCACCCCGACCCAGCCGGCACGAAAGATCGCCTGCTACTCAGCCTCGAACACCACGGGGTCCATGTAGCAGGCAGGCGGGAGCGTCCGCATCATGTCGGACGACCCGGCACACCGGCCAAGGCCGTCCCTCACCCCCGCGGGGAGAACCACCACCTCTTCATCCAACCCTTCATCCGACCCGTTCACGCGCCGGATCATAAGGCGGGATCCGGGCGCGGCTCCAGCGTGAACGGTCAGGAATCTGGTCTGGTATTGGCCGAACCTGCGAACACGTTCAGGCCCAGCTCTGCACGCTCGTCAACGGTCCGCTCCATCACGTATTCGTCGAGGGGAATCCCGGTGGCATCGGCTGACCTGACAAGGCCGTTGAAGACGGCCACCGTGGCAGCCGCGTCGACCAGACCGCCGGACCCCACTGCTTCGAGCATCTGGGCGTCCAGGAGCCTCGCCGCCTCCGGACCGTCATGTGCAGCCTCGGCATAGGCCGTCAGCAGATCATCGTGTGGCACCCCTGAACCGGCCACATTCTGGACATCTCCTCCGGTGGTTGCGGCCAGGTCGACCACCTGGTCGACTGCTTCGCTGCTCTCCCGGAGCAGCATCACGTGTGACGACGTTCAGTAGAAGCACTCGTTCAGGGCAGAGGTGCGGGCAGCAATCAACTCGATCTGGGGGCGGCTGAGGGAACGGTGGCTCCAGACCATTTCAAAGAACTCGCTTCCGACGTACATGCTCGACACCATCGCCATGCGTCGCTCATTGTCGGCCGGCACGTAGGAGAGCGCCCTCGCCACATTGGGACCCTGCCAGCCGTCGACGAGCCACGGCACGTAGGCCTCTCCCGCTGCCACACCGCGGGGCACCCCACCGACAGCTTCGCCGGCAACGACCTCTGGAAGGGGCTGGCGGGGCCTGTCCATGAGACCGCAGAAGAGGTCGACCGGAACGATCAGCACCACCACTGCGACCAGTTCCACGTAGCGTCCGGGGCCCATCAGGTCAATCGCCTCGGCCGCCCAGCCAGCCGTGATCCGGCCCGACTCGGAAGTTACCCGCCGCACCACCTCGAGCACCAGGTCCGAAATGTCGGAACCATCTTCGCTGTCAAGGTCGGCCAGCGCCGGAATCACCGCTCCCATGGGCCTTGGGCCGTCGGCGATTGCCGAGCGGGCGGCCTCGGCAATCGCCCTGCGCTGTGCACCGGTCCACCAGGTTCCGGGCCGGCCCAGACCCTCCCAGATCTGCTCGAAGGCAGAAAGGACCTGTTCGTCAACCAGATGGGGAAATGAGTCCTGCGGGAAGGCCACCATTGCCGCAACCTAGTGCCGGGGGCACACCCCGGGTTGTCCCACCTGTGCCACCGGGCACGTCAGGTCATTCTGGCGCCCCCTCCCGCTAGCCTTGTTCCCGCTCCGGTCGGCATCACCGATCGGTGGGTTCGCAGGCGGGCTTTGGTTCTTCCGGTCGACGTGAACCACCTTCCATACCTTTCGACCTCACCAAACGTGCTGAGGCGACGCGAACCACCTGACAAGCCGCACATCCGCGGGCAAGGAGCAAGATGTCCCCCACCTTCAGCGACCTGGGCGTACCCGGTCGCATCTGCGAAGCCCTCGAGCGTCGTGGAATCACCGAACCGTTCGAGATCCAGGCGGCCACGATCGCCGACGCAATGTCTGGCCGCGACGTCTGCGGACGCGCCCCGACCGGATCAGGAAAGACTCTGGCATTCGGCATACCGCTGGTAGCCGACGTCCAGAGGGCCGCACCCCGCGAGCCACGTGCCCTTGTCCTGGCTCCCACCCGTGAACTCGCCGAACAGATCTCCACCGAGCTCCGCTCCTTTGCGGGCAAGGTCTCGATCGGAGTCGTGTACGGAGGCGTCGGCTACGGCCCACAGCTGAACGCGCTCAGGAGGGGCGTCGACATCCTCGTTGCATGCCCCGGACGCCTTGAGGACCTGATCGAGCAGGGAGCACTCTCGCTTGCCAGCGTCGACCGGGTGGTACTCGACGAGGCCGACCGCATGGCCGACATGGGCTTCATGCCGGCTGTGCGCCGTCTGCTCGACCAGACCAACCCGGACCGCCAGACGGTTCTGTTCTCGGCAACCCTCGACGGCGACGTCGCCAGGCTCACCCGCGACTACCAACGTGACCCGGTAGGACACGAGGTCGGCGAGGAGACACCCGACATCACCACAGCCAGCCACGTGTTCTGGAACGCCACACAGGCAGACCGACGTGAGATCACCGCTGACGCTGTAGGTGCTGCCTGGCCGGCAATCATCTTCTGTCGGACCCGCCACGGCTCGGACCGCCTCGCCCGCCAGCTGAGCAGGGAAGGCCTGAAGACCGCCGCCATCCACGGCGGTCGCAGCCAGGCGCAACGCACCCGTGCACTGGCCGACTTCGCCAGGGGGCGTGTCCACGCTCTCGTTGCCACCGACGTGGCGGCCCGCGGAATCCACGTCGACGGTGTCGCATCTGTCATTCACTTCGACCCTCCCGAGGACCACAAGGCCTACGTCCACCGGTCGGGACGAACCGCCCGCGCCGGAGAGACCGGTGTGGTTGTCTCCCTGGTCCAGCCCAATCAGGTCAGGGACACAAAGCGCATGCAGCGCCAGATCGGCCTCGACGAACCGCTTACCGAGCCTGATGCTGCGGTCCTGCGGCACCTGTCACCTGTTCCGGCCCGAAATGTGCGTGATGTCGTAACCGAAGGGAACAGCTCCGCCGGGGAGGGCAACGGTCGCTCCTCGGATACTGCCGGGCGCGGCCGGGGTCAGGGACACCGGTCAGGCAACGGCTCAGCGGGACGATCGCACAACGGATCTGGCAACAACCGGTCAGGCAACAACGGATCTGGCAACAACCGGTCAGGCAACAAGAGCCGGAACAGGCGACGGGGTTCCAACGGCAACGCCGGGAAACCCGGCAACAAGAAGGGTTCCGGCGGCAACAAGCGGGGTCGGCATCCTGCCGACAGTTCCAACGGTGGTAACCGCAAGGCCCGAAGGGCCCACCTGCAGCGCACCAGAGGCTGAACGTACAGGTCACCTCCAAATACCAGATTCGTCCTTGTGTGGTTCTGGAACAGACCGCACGTAGGCTTTCCACACCGTTCCACTCACGGCACGGTTCATGATTGTTCAACGAAAGCGAATGTGATTGTCATGCCTCGCGGCACAGTAAAGTTTTTCAACTCCGAAAAGGGCTACGGCTTCATCTCCGTCGAAGGCGCAGAGGACGTGTTCGTCCACTACTCCAACATCGATGGTTCCGGTTACAGGAGCCTCGACGAGGGCCAGACGGTCGAGTTTGAGGTCGGCGAAGGCCGTAAAGGCCCCGAAGCCCTCAACGTCCGCAAGGCCTGATCCGGGCAACCAGCCCATTCGGCTCGACCTCCGGGGTACGGGCCGCAACACAGACGGGGTAGCACACGCCCGGCCGCGCTCCGGTGGAGGTCGACGGAACGGCCGGATCAGTCACGCTGATCCGGGCCTGACACCTCACCAGAACTGACACCTCACCAAGAGAAGTATTTCAGAGCCGCGCCACGCCATCGCCGGGTAGGTTCACGCCATGAGCACCTTCAGCGACCTGCTGCAAGCCAGGGGCTACCTGATCCTCGACGGCGCCATGGGAACACAGTTGTTCGATGCCGGCCTCACAGCCGGAGACGCACCCGAGCTGTGGAACCTCGAGCATCCCGACCGGGTCAGCGACATCCACCGCTCCTATGTGGCTGCCGGCTCCGACATCGTTGTGAGCAACACCTTCGGTGGCAACCGGCACCGGCTCAAGCTCCACGACCTGCAGGGACGCGTCGCAGAAATCAACGCCGCCGGGATCCGGTGTGCCCGTCTAGCCGCCGACGAAGCCGAGAGACAGGTGCTGGTCGCCGGCTCAATGGGCCCGACAGGCGAGTTGATCGAACCGCTCGGGGCTCTCTCCGAGGCCGACACCGAGGCCGCCTTCGCCGAGCAGGCCGAGGCCCTCGAGGCTGGCGGCGCCGACCTGATCTGGATCGAGACCCTCAGCGACCTTCCAACCGTAGAGGCGGCACTCCGCGGCTCCAGGCGTGCCACCGACCTGCCTGTCGTGGCGACCCTCAGCTTCGACACGGCTGGGCGAACGATGATGGGCCTAACCGGCACCGAGGCAGGCCGACGCCTCTCCGAACTCGGCATCGACGGCATCGGTGCCAACTGCGGTGCCAACCTGGCCGACACCGAGGCTGCGGTCGCCGACATACGGGATGCGGCCGGCGACCTGCCGGTTGCATCAAAGGCCAACGCCGGCATTCCGGTCTGGACAGGAGCCGACCTCTACTACGACGGAACCCCTGAGGTGCTCGCATCGCATGCCTGCCGAGCAAGAGACGCCGGTGCCAACCTCATCGGCGCCTGCTGCGGCAGCACTCCCACCCACATCTCGATGATGGCCGACGTGCTGGCCGGCAGGACCCCTGTGCCGGACATCGGCCCACCTGCGGGAACCCGGGTCGACGAGTCGGCCATCGACCCTGACCACCACCGCTCAGGTCGGCGCTCAGGTCGGCGCTCAGGCCGACGCAGACAGGCCTGACCACAACCCTTTCAGCGGCTGTCCAGGGCACGGTGAGCCGCCTCGCCTCCCTGAACGATCAGATGGTGGGTGTCGTCGAAGTCGTAGTCAAGGCCGGGGTTCTCGGGCGGCATCTCTATGTGGAGCAGGTCAAGGCCGGCCGGCACGTCCTGCCACTGCTGTCGGGTCAGCTCGGCCGCCGCCGCCCTGAACCCGGTCAACATGAGCGAGAGTGCAGTCTGTTTCTCGGGTGGAAGGAACCGGGAGGCGACATCGAGCACCACCAACCGGGTTGGCTGCAGCGAGACCGCGTAGCGAAGCGGAATGTTGGAGACAATCCCACCATCGAGGTGCATGTCGCCATCCGGTAGTTGTACAGCCGGAAACACACCCGGGATTGCAGTTGACGCACAGAGGATGTCCACTGCGGGACCGCTGCGCCACCAGCACAGGCGCCCCGTCGAGGCGGCCGTGGTTCCGGCGTGGAATGGGATGCTGGTGTCAGCGATGTCCACGACCGGCACCTGTTCCTCGATGATCTCGCGAAGTTTCTGACCGCTGGTGAAGCTCGGCTTTCCACGCAGGATCGAGGCGACGGTCCGGACGATGTTGCCCTTCATGGGCGACTTGTCGACAAGGCTGCGCCAGACCTCCTCCAGGTGCTCGACCTGGCCGAGCGTTGGCGAATGGGCAATCGAGATTCCATTCAATGCGCCGGCGGAGACCCCGACCACCTGGTCGGGAAAGATGCCCTGCTCAAAGAGGGTCCTGAGCATCCCGACCTGGGCCGCACCACGTACCGCTCCGCCGGAGAGGACGAACACCGTGTTGGGGGGCTGTAGCGGTCGGCCAAGTCGTCTGATGAAACCGGCGAGTGACATCTCCTGATCTTCCCACGTCCGGATGCTCCAACGGGTTCCTGCCGTCCCTTCGAATGCTCTGCAGCCGTGCAGAGGACACACCCATCCACCTGTCCGCTGAGATCCTGGCACTGGTCAGGGAAGCACCAACCTGCTTTACTGGTCGCTCCGATAGGCGGAACACGACTACCTCAAAGGGGACCCGAAGCAATGGCTGACGACTACTCAAAGGTACTGCTGGACGAATCCGAGATGCCCACGCAGTGGTACAACGTCATCCCGGACCTTCCCGAGCCGCCTCCACCACCGCTCCACCCGGGAACACATGAGCCGATCGGGCCGGACGACCTGGCTCCCCTGTTCCCGATGGCACTGATCATGCAGGAGGTCTCAACAGACTCCTACATCGACATCCCGGGCGAGGTCCTCGACATCTACAAGCTGTGGCGTCCAACGCCCCTCCTCCGCGCGAGGCGCCTTGAGAAGGCCCTGGACACACCCGCCAAGATCTTCCTCAAGTACGAAGGTGTCAGCCCGGCAGGTTCCCACAAACCGAATACGGCCGTTCCCCAGGCCTTCTACAACGCCCAGGAGGGCGTGAAGCGTCTCACCACCGAGACTGGCGCCGGCCAGTGGGGATCCGCCCTCGCCTTCGCCACCGCCCAGTACGGGCTCGACTGCGAGGTCTGGCAGGTCCGGGCCTCCTACGACCAGAAGCCCTACCGCAAGGCGATGATGGAGATCTGGGGGGCGAACGTACATCCGAGCCCCTCGGACCTCACCGAAGTGGGCCGTGCAGTTCTGGCTGCCGATCCCAACAGCCCCGGCAGCCTGGGCATCGCCATCTCCGAAGCCGTCGAGCGGGCCGGCCCCGACCCGGACACCCGCTACGCGCTTGGCAGCGTCCTGAACCACGTGCTCCTGCACCAGACGATCATCGGTGAAGAGGCCCTGCTCCAGTTGGCCAAGGTCGAGGAAACTCCCGACATCCTGGTCGGCTGCACCGGAGGAGGTTCCAACTTCGGTGGCCTCTCATTCCCGTTCCTTCGCGAGAAGCTGGCTGGCCGTATGAACCCGACCATCCGCTGCGTTGAACCGGCCTCATGCCCATCTCTGACCCGTGGCGAGTACCGCTACGACTTCGGCGACACCGGTCAGTTGACCCCCCTCGTAAAGATGCACACCCTCGGCCACGGCTTTGTACCGGACCCGATCCACGCAGGTGGCCTGCGCTACCACGGCATGGCGCCACTTGTCAGCCACATCTACGAGCTCGGCCTGGTCGAGGCCGAATCGATCCACCAGACCGAGTGCTTCGCTGCGGCCGTCCAGTTCGCCAGGAGCGAGGGAATCGTGCCTGCACCCGAGCCCACCCACGCCATTGCAGCAACTGTCCGCGAGGCCCTGCGCTGCAAGGCGAGTGGCGAGGAGAAGGTCATCTTGACCGCACTCTGTGGCCACGGCCACCTGGACCTGGCCTCCTACGAGCAGTACCTCGCCGGCCAGCTGGTCGACTACGACTACCCCGAGGAGAAGATCTCAGCAGCCATGGAGCAGATCCCGGTCCTGGGCTGAAACATGGCGGCCCAGGCCGGCCCACCGGATTCCCGACTGCAGGTCAACTGGCGAGGTTGCGCGCCTCGTCCCCGATAGTCGTCGAGTCCCCATGGCCGGTGTGGACCACCGTCGCTTCGGGCAGGACGAACAACCGGGCCCGGATGCTCTCGACGAGCAGGTCGTAGCTGGAAAACGAGCGGCCGGTAGCGCCCGGACCGCCCTTGAAGAGCGTGTCACCCGAAAACACAGTCCCCAGTGTCGGCGCATAGACGCAGCATCCACCCGGAGAATGTCCCGGTGTGTGCAGGATCGAGAGGTCCTCTCCCCCCACCGATATGGACGCCCCGTCCCTGAGCTGGTCGTCGACGCGCCTGTCCGGATAGACGACGTCCCACAGCATCGAGTCGTCGGGGTGGAGCCAGACGGGAGCATCGGAGTCCTCGGCCAGCATGGCCGCCGCGTTGATGTGATCGTTGTGGCCGTGGGTGCAGAGCACCCCCAGCACGTTCCTGCCGGCGACGGCCTCAAGGATCGGGCGGTGGTCATGGGCCGCGTCGACCACTACAACATCCCGTTCATCTCCGATGATCCAGATGTTGTTGTCCACGTCGAAGTCGTCGCCGTCCAACGAGAACACGCCGCTGGTAACGACGTGGTCTATTCGAAGGGTCACAACACGACCACGGACCGCAGGACCTCGCCGCGTTCCATCTTCTCAAAGGCTGCCTCCACCTCATCGAGGTTGATGGTCTCCGAGACGAAGCGGTCAAGGTCGAGGCGCCCCTGCAGATAGAGGTCTACGAGCATCGGGAAGTCACGGCTGGGCAGGCAGTCGCCGTACCAGGAGGACTTGAGCGTCCCGCCACGGCCGAATACCTCGATCATCGGGAGCTCGACCCGCGCCTCCGGATTGGGAACCCCGACGAGCACCACAGTTCCGGCCAGGTCACGTGAGTAGAAGGCCTGTTCGTAGGTGGATGGTAGGCCGATTGCCTCGATCGCCACGTCAACCCCGTTGCCACCGGTCATCGCCCGGATGGCCTCGACCGGGTCCTCCTGTGAGGAGTCGACTGTGTGGGTTGCACCGAACTCCCTTGCCAGGTCCAGCTTCCGGGGATCAATGTCGACAGCAATAATCGTGTGTGCACCAGCGAGGCGCGACCCCTCGATAGCGGCATTGCCTACTCCGCCACAGCCGAACACCGCCACCGAGTCGCCACGACCCACCTGACCTGTGTTCATCGCCGCACCCAGACCGGCCATGACGCCGCACCCGATGAGGCCCGCAGCCTCGGGTCTGGCAGCAGGATCGACCCTGGTGGCCTGCCCGGCAGCAACCAGTGTCTTCTCGGCGAAAGCCCCTATGCCCAGTGCCGGCGACAGCGGTTGACCGTTCAGGGTCATCTTCTGGTTGGCATTGTGGGTCTCGAAGCAGTTCCAGGGCCTGCCGCGCTGACACGAGCGACACTGGCCACAGACAGCACGCCAGTTCAGGATCACGAAGTCGCCCGGAGCCACGTTGGTGACACCCTCACCTACCTCTTCGACAATGCCGGCGGCCTCGTGACCGAGAAGAAACGGGAACTCGTCGTTGATTGCGCCTTCCCGGTAGTGGAGGTCGGTGTGGCAGACCCCGCAGGCCTGGATGCCGACAAGCACCTCACCGGGTCCCGGATCGGGCACCTCGATCGTCTCTATCGAAACGGGCTCTCCCTTGGCACGGGCAATGACCGCCCTGACGCTGTGTGGCATTGGCTGTTCTCCGATCTGTACGAACGCCGGGACGCTAACACCGGCCAATCCAGCGCACAGCCCATCAGCCAGGCCACACGCTCCGGAGGCGACGCCAGGTCTCGCCGAGTGCCTCGGGGAGCACCCTGACCCCGGCGGTCGTGGTCGTGAAGTTGGTGTCACCGGACCATCGGGGGACGACGTGCACGTGCACGTGCCCCTCGATACCCGCACCCGCCGCCCTACCCAGGTTCAGGCCCACGTTCACGCCCTGTGGTGAGAGAGCCTCCTTGAGCGCTGCCACCGCTGTCCGCACGGTGGCCCAGAGCTCGCCGTACTCCTCCCGGGTCAGGTCCTCAAGGGTCGCAACGGCCCTTCTGGGGAGCACCAACATGTGCCCACTTGAGTAGGGGTAGGCGTTCATGAGCACGAAACAGGTGGGGCCACGGTGCACGATGAACGACTCCTCGTCTGGCACGTCGGCCTGTTCGATCGATTCGAAGAACGACAGCCCACCCTGACCCGAAGCCGACCCTGTGGCGTCCGCATCGGACAACCCCTCGACATAGGACAGACGCCAGCCGGCCCAGAGGTTCTCGAGACCGCTCATCCCCGGGTAGCCACCTCGTCGGCCAGGCGCTCGATAAACGCATCGAGCGGAAGGTCACGTTCGGGCGAGTCGGCACCCCGTGCGTTCTCCCCAACCGTCATGTTGGCGACATCATCATCGCCAACCACGAGGACGTGGGGAACCTTCGTGACCTTGCCGGTCCGCACCCTCTTCCCGAGGGGATCATCAGCCGGGACCACGGTTGAGCGAAAGCCCCGGTCGCCCAGGCTGGACCGAATCGACTCGGCGTACTCCTGGTGCTCGGCAGCCACCGGAAGGATCCTCACCTGTTCCGGCGCCAACCATGCCGGAAACGCTCCGGCGAAGTGCTCCAGAAGCACGCCGAAGAACCGCTCGATTGAACCCATCAGCGCACGGTGGATCATCACCGGTCGGTGCCGCTCCCCGTCAGACCCGACGTACTCAAGTCCGAAGCGGTCTGGCAGGTTGAAGTCCAGCTGGAGGGTCGACAACTGCCAAGGTCGGCCGATGGCATCTGTCACGTCAACGTCGATCTTGGGTCCGTAGAACGCACCACCACCGTCATCAACCGCGTACGGGAGCCCGGCCGTCTCCAGTGCACTCCTGAGACCGTCAGTCGCCATGTCCCAGAGATCGTCCTCGCCGACAGCCTTGCCTTCGGGGCGGGTGGAGAGCTTGGCCTGGAAGTCATCGAACCCGAACGCCCTCAGTACCGACAGCGTGAACTCCAACAGCGATGCAAGCTCGTCGGGAACCTGCTCACGCGTACAGAAGATGTGCGCATCGTCCTGGGTGAAGCCACGGCTCCGCATCAGACCGTGGATGGCACCCGACAACTCGTAGCGGTACACGGCGCCCAGCTCGAAGTAGCGCAGGGGGAGATCCCGGTAGCTGCGCTGGCTGCTGTCGAACACGGTTACGTGGAACGGACAGTTCATGGGTTTCGGGTAGTAGGTGGCCCCATCCATCTCCATGGGCGGGTACATGCCGTCGGCGTAGAAGTCGAGGTGCCCGCTGGTCTCCCAGAGGATCGACTTGGCGATATGGGGGCTGAACACGAAGTCGTATCCACCGACCTCGTGCCTCTCGCGGCTGTAGTCCTCGATGAGCTTGCGAACCAGGGCCCCTCTGGGATGCCAGACTGCCAGGCCCGGACCGAGCGACTCAGGCCACGAAAGCAGGTCCAACTCGACTGCGAGCCTCCGGTGGTCACGCTTGTCGGCCTCGGCCAGGCGGTGCAGGTGGCCCGCCAGGTCCTTCTTCGAAGCCCATGCCGTTCCGTAGATGCGCTGGAGCATCGGCCGGCTCTCGTCACCACGCCAGTAGGCACCCGCCACCTTCTGGAGGGCAAAGTGGCCGAGTCGGCCAGTCGAAGGCACGTGTGGCCCCATGCACAGGTCGACGAAACCATCGCCGTTGCGGTAGTAGCTCAACGCTCCCGAGGTCTCGGCCTCGCCACTCAGGTCGGCTCCGCCATCACCGGCGCTGACCTTCTCGATGATCTCGCGCTTGAAGGGATGCCCCTCAAACAACTCCATGGCCCCTGCAGCATCCGTTTCGTTCCGCTCGAACAGCTGATCCAGGGCGATGATCTCACGCATCCGGGAATCAATCGCCTCGAGGTCCTCGGGCCTGAACGTCGCCCCCTCAGGCAGGAGGAAGTCGTAGTAGAAGCCGTGATCTATCGGAGGCCCGATCGCGTAGGTGGCACCTGGCCAGAGGCCGAGTACGGCCTGGGCTAGGACGTGTGCGGTCGAGTGACGGATCGTGTGCAGGCCCGCGTCGCTGTCGGCGGTGACAATCGACACCGTGGCGCCATCTGGGAGAGGTGCAGCCAGATCCCTTTCGACGCCGTCGACGGTCGCTGCAAGGGCCGCCTTGGCCAGGCCCGGGCCGATGTCGAGCGCCAGGTCGGCGCCGGTGGCACCATCGGGAAGGATGCGCTGTGAGCCGTTGGGAAGCGAAAGCGTGATGTCAGCCATATCGGTCAGAGGCTAGCGATTCCCACCGCCACGACCTGATGCATTCAGGTCCCGATCGGCGAGGTCCACTCCGAGTAGTCGGGCCGCCTGCACCACCCCCCGTCCTTCGGCTACAGCCTCATCGACAGCTGTCACGGCCGCCGGAACGTCCAGGTCTGAGTCGAGGGCGTCACGGACAGCCGCCACCGCACGGGCACCGTCACCTCCGGACGCGGACCTCCACCGGTCAAGCCTCTCCGTAGCCGCCGACAGCAGGTCCGGTTCCCAGTCCCACGAGGTGCGGTAGTGATTCGCGAGCAGGCACAGGCGTACGGCCATCGGCTCCGTGGCGGCCAGCAGATCGGACACGAACACGAGGTTGCCAAGCGACTTGGACATCTTGCTCCCCTGGTTGCGAACCATGGCCTGGTGCATCCAGTGCCGCGACAGAGGCTCGCCCGTCACAGCCGATGCCATCGCAGCCGAACACTCGTGGTGAGGATGCACCAGATCGCTGCCCCCACCGTACAGGTCAACTGTCGGGCCCAGGTGGCTGACAGCCATCGCCGCGCACCCGACATGCCAGCCGGGACGTCCCCGGCCCCACGGTGCATCCCACGCCGGTTCGTCAACCGCCGAGGACTTCCAGAGAATCGTGTCAAGGGGGCTGCGCCTTCGTGCATCCCCGGGCTCCTCCCCCATCTCCGCTCCCCGCTCCATCATTTCCGACTCGGATAGGCGGCTCAGCGAGCCGAAGACGCCAGAACGGCCGACATCGAAGAACACGGCACCACCCGACCGGTAGGCCCACCCCCCGTCGAGCAGTTCACGAATGAAGCGACGTATCGCCGGAATCGCCCCACTGGCCCTCGGTTCGGCCCACGGGGCAATGTTGCCCAGCGCCGCCATGTCCTCATCGAATCTCCTGGTCACCCCGAAGGCAAGGTCCAGATGGTGGACGCCCCTGCGCCTGGCCGCTGCCAGCATGTCATCGTCGACGTCGGTGATGTTGCGGACGTACTGGACAGGATGGCCCCGGTCGACCAGACGGCGCTGCAGGATGTCGAACGTGACGTAGGTGCACGCATGCCCGAGGTGGGTGGCGTCATAGGGGGTTATTCCACAGGTGTAGAGCCGAACCATCCGATCGGGCCGGAATGGCACGACCTCACCGCGGCCTGTGTCATACAACCTCATCGGCGCCACGGCCCCGGATGCCATCGGCATGCCTTCCCGGGTCCGCTCAGGAATCCCCGATGCCGGTTAGGCCCACCGCCACCCTGGTGTGGTAGCGGCTGTTGAGCTGCAACAGCACCGCAGTGAACGCCTCGATCGCCATCGCATTGGAGAGGCCACCCGCATCGAGTGGCCTGGAACCGGGGAACCGGGAGACGATTTTCGAAACGGTTTCGGTGGCAGTTTCGTGATCGGAGCAGATGAGGATGTCGCTGACAATCTCGTGGTTGAGGTTGCCCAACTCGGTCGCCGGAACGTGGTGGAATGCCGCCGCCACGTAGGCATCCGGTATCTCAGCCTGAACGCTGGCGGCAACCGACCCCCGCGGCGGAACCAGTGGCTGGAACTCTCCGGCCACCCGGGCTATTGCGTTGGACATGCATACGACAACCGTGCCGTCGAGGTGATCTGCAACCGAGCTGGCGGTGGCAGCAGCAGCGTCCCAGGGTGTCGCGACCACAACCACCGGTGCTGCAGCGGCACTGGCGTTGTCGCCTGACCTGATTGCCAGGCCGTGGTCGGGCCACTTCCCGAGCAGGCCGTCACAGGCCTCCATCGCCCGGTACCTGTTCCGGGAGCCGAGGATCACGTCGAACCCGACCGATGCCAGCCTGGCTGCGATCGCCCTACCCGCCGGACCAGTGCCACCCAGAATCCCGATCTCCATTGCCTCAGCCTACGACGCAGGTGCGATCCGGCATCTCGCCGGGCTACCGCCCCGGGCGATACGGTTCTGTCGAGAGTGAGAACAGGTATCGCCTGTCCACCCGTCCGAGGAGGCGTCATGGGAATTCTGGAAGGAAAGCGACTGCTCATCACCGGGGTACTGACCGATGCATCGATCGCCTTCGCCGTGGCCAGGCTTGCCCAGGAGGAGGGAGCAGAGTTGATCCTCACCGGGGCCGGGCGGGGCCTCAGCCTGACAAGACGCACGGCCCTCAAGCTCACTGTCGAACCCGAGGTGCTGGAGTTCGACGTGACATCCGCGGAACAGGCAGACGCACTCAGGGAGCACCTCCACGCCCGCTGGGGCAGCATCGACGGTGCCCTCCACGCCATCGGATTTGCTCCCGAGATCTGCCTCGGTGAGGACTTCATGGCACCCGACTGGGACGACGTAGCCGTAGCGATGCATATCTCCGCCTACTCGCTCAAGACCCTTGCCGAGGTGGTCGCCCCTCTGATGGGCCAGGGCGGCTCGATTGTGGGCCTGGACTTCGACGCACGCTACGCCTGGCCTGCATACAACTGGATGGGTGTCGCCAAGGCCGCGCTGGAGTCGGCATCCCGCTACCTTGCCCGCACCCTCGGTCCCGACGCAATCCGGGTCAACCTGGTAGCAGCAGGACCCATCCGCACCATGGCCGCCAAGGGCATCCCGGGATTCAGCGAGTTCGAACACGCATGGGAAGGCCGATCCCCACTCGGATGGGACGTCAACGATCCCGAACCCACTGCAAGGGCCTGCGTGGCCCTCCTGTCAGACTGGTTCCCGGCGACAACCGGCGAGTTGTTGCATGTTGACGGCGGCTACCACGCCATTGGTGCCTGACTCCGAACCGGGACCAACCAGCCCCGTCCCTCAGTCAGCAGACCTGTCGCAGTGCGCGTAGGCCAGCGGGTACGGGTTGACGGGATTGTCCCTACCTCCGGGGTGGTACTCGAGGTGCAGGAGGTAGGCATCGGCGTTCCCATCTGAGCCCACGAACCCAATGTTGTCGCCGGCTGTCACCCTTCCCTCGATACCGAACCGACGCAGGTGTGTTCCGAAGTAGTAGTCACCGTTGTCGGCCACAAGGTCAAAGGACCGGCCACCGATTGAATCCCAACGGTAGGTGACCCTCCCCGAAACCGGTGCCACCACCGGCGTATTGCTCGGAGCGGCGATGTCGACCCCTTCATGGGTCCTTCCACCTGATCTGGGTTCTCCCCATGTGTCCGTAAACCGGGTAACACCGACTACCGGACAGATCCACTCGGTCGAGTTCACGACACGCACGACCGCTGAGGTGTTACGCCTCGTTCGGGTCGCCTCCTCGAGACGCCTCCGGTCGGATTCGTCGAGTTGCTCCACGATCACCTGATAGGCGCTTCGCACCTCGACGGCTCCGTGGAACTGCTCGGCCAGCAGTCGGTTGGCTCCGTCGAGGACCTCGACGGCGGCTCGGTTCCGCGACCCAAGGTCGGCAACAACTCTCGAGAGTAGGCCCAGACGATCTGTCGCCTCGAGGATTCCCTCACGGGCGACCAGCCCGATACGTCCTGCCGCTGCAACCAGTGGCCCCATCCCGGTTGAGCGGACAACCACCAGGGGGTCAGCTGGTCCACCGGCCTCCACGATCGAACTGCCGTCATCGGAACCAGCGGCACCGATGGTCGCCGGAACCGAGGCGGACGCCACAATGCCGAACGCGAGGAGGAGAGTGGAGAAGCGTCGCACCCCGGCATTGTACCCAGTGCCCGAAAAGCAACTGCGGAACCTGGTCAGGCAGGAGGGGCGTCGGACTCGTCGTGAATGTCGCCCACCAACTCCTCGATCACGTCCTCCATGGAGACGATCCCGAAGGTCTCGCCACCGGCCCCACACACGGCCGCAAGGTGATGACGGGAGGCACGCATGTCCATCAGGGTCGCCTCGAGGGACTGGTCCCGGCGGACCACGAGCATCCGACGAATCGCCTCAAGTGGAACGGTCTCATCCCGGGCGACCTCAGGAAGCCTCAGCAGGTCCTTGACGTGGATCATCCCGAGGAAGGAGTCGCCGCCGGATGCCGCCACCGGCAACCTCGAATGTCCGCTGTCCAGCACGACACTCTCAACCTCGGCGACGGTCGTCTGCCGGCCGACTGCAACGACCTGGTCCCTCGGGATCATCACCGAGGCGACGGTTCGGCTGCCCAGATCAAGCGCCCCTGTCAGGAGGTCATGGTCGAAGTCCTCGATCAGGCCTTCGCGCCGCGAAGCCTCAAGAATCGCCGCCATCTCAGGCTTGCCTATCGCCTCCTCGAGTTCGTCAACCGGTTCCTGCCCGAATGACCGGACCGCCAGGGTCACCAGGCCATCCAACAGCCAGATGGCAGGAGCGATCAGGCGGACCAGCACGCCGTGCATAGGCGCCAGCCTGCGCAGGGTTTCTTCGGGTTCTGCGATGGCGATGTTCTTCGGAACCAGTTCCCCCACCAGCATCTGCAGAACCGCTGCTGACCCGATGGCGACGACCCAGCTCACCGTGGACACGACACCGCTCGGCCACCCGAGTCCGTCGAGCACGGGACGGACCAGACCGCCGAGGGCAGGCTCGGCGAGGATGCCGAGAAGCACGCTGCTGATCGTGATCAGCACCTGTGCGCCAGAGAGCTGACGTCGCAGGTCACCGCGTGCCCTCCGCGCCGCCCCTGCCCCCCGGAGACCATTCCGGACGGCTTCGTCGAGGACAGCCGGCCGACTTGCCACCACGGCGAACTCGGTTGCCACGAACAGGCCGTTCACGACCACGAGGGCTGCAACCGCCACAAGTGAAAGGAGGATCATGGCGTATCCCCTTCAGCCCCGCCCGGGTCGATTACCGACCCGGTGCCGGGCGCAACCACCCGCAGGGTCTCGATGCGACGTCCTTTCACCGCAACCACCTCAACACGCCAACCATCCTCGTGAACCATCTCGCTGGGCTCAGGTATGTGGCCCAGCCGCGCCAGGACGAACCCGGCGAAGGTCTCATAGGGGCCTGCAGGCACCCGAAACCCGCTTGCCTCCTCGACCTCGTCAAGATGGAGGCCACCGGACACCACGGTGCTGCCGCTGTCCTCGACACTTGTTCGATCCACGCTCTGATCGTGCTCATCGTCGATCTCTCCGACAATCTCCTCGAGCAGGTCCTCCATGGTGATGACCCCGGCGGTACCCCCGTGTTCGTCGACGACGACAGCCATCTGCTTCCTGGCGAGTCGCATATCATCGAGGATCATGCCGAGACCACGGGTCTCGGGTACGGCAAGCGCCTCATGCATCAGGTCTCCGACATGAAACCCGGGCCTCTCCGAGGCAGGCACCGAATAGATGGACTTGACATGGACCACACCGACAATGTCGTCAAGGTCATCGGTGAAAACCGGAAACCTCGAGAACCCGGTAACCACACACCGCTCAATGAGCGCAGGGACGAGCTCATCGCGTTGGAGCGCCTCCACCTCTACACGAGGAACAAGCGCGTCCGCAGCGGTCTTGTCACCGAAGCGGATCGAGCGCCTCAACAGGGTCGCCTCGGCAGGATCGATGTCACCACCGCTGGACGAGGAGCGAACCACCGACTCGAACTGCTCAAGCGTGTGGGATACCCCGAGTTCCTCGCTCGGAGCCACTCCCAGACTCCGCATCACAGCATTGGCCGCAGCGTTCAGGGCCGCTACAAGCGGGCGGGTGAGTACCCCGTAGGCGGCGACCATGGGAGCCAGTCGACGAGCGGTCCTGTCGGGAGAGGCCAGGGCCAGGTACTTGGGCACCTGCTCACCGAGAACCAGGTGAAGGGTTGCCGCCACCGTTACAGCGAGAGCCACGCTCAACCCCGTTGAACGGTCCTCGCCCGTCAGAACATGCGCAACCGTGGGTTCAGCCACGAAGCCCAGAAGCAGCGCTGAGGAGGTGATTCCGAACTGTGCCCCCGACAGGTGTGACGTCAGCCTCGTAAGCAGCCTGAGCACGCGCCGGTCCGGGGCGCTGCCTGCGGTGGTGGCAGCCTCCACCACCGCCCTGTCCACGGCCACGAGGCTGAACTCGGCCGCCACGAAGAAGGCATTTGCCAGCAACAGGGCTGCTACGGCGAGGACGCCCATGGGTGTCGACATCTGGGCCACAACCCTACCGATGCCGAGGCTTCTGGCCCGATGCACGGGTAGCCCCGGGACATGACTACCTTCCCACGCCTATGGACCATGCGTCAGCACACGGTGGCGCCACCGCGGAGGCACCTGGGTGACGGTCATGGAGATCGTTGGCGCAATGCTCGTCTACTGCATATCCGTCACCGTGCAGGGAACAGTCGGCTTTGGCGCAAACATGCTCGCCGTGCCGATTCTGGCCCTGATCAACCCCGACTTCGTCCCTGGACCCGTCCTCCTCATGAATCCGCTGATGAACGCCATCTTCACCATCAGAGAGCGGGGCAACGTCGACAGGTTCGGCCTCACCTGGGCCCTCATCGGGCGGACACCCGGAATGCTGGCAGGGGTGCTGGCTCTCACCATCGTTGCCGAAGAGCGCCTGGGAACGCTGTTCGGGGTGCTGGTGCTCCTGGCCGTGGGAATGAAGGTGAGCGGCCTGCATCCCACGCGGAACCGCCGCTCCCTGCTCATTGCCGGTGGTCTGAGCGGGTTCATGGGAACCACCGTCGCCGTCGGCGGACCGCCGATCGCCGTCCTGTACCACGACGTTCCAGGCGCCGTCATGCGTGCAACCCTGTCCCCCTACTTCCTGATCGGCACACCGCTCGCAATCGGCGCTCTGGCCATTGCCGGCCACTTCGGAACCGGAGATCTGTTGATCGCCGCATGGCTGGTTCCGGCCCTTCTCGTGGGTGCAGCCATCTCACACCCACTCCGCGGAACCGTGGACAGGGGCTGGATCGCTCCGGCCGTGTACGCCCTGTCGTCTGCCGGAGCCCTGACGCTGCTGATCCGTTCACTCGTATGAGCGGGCGATCCGTGTAGTCCATCCGGGTGCATCTATTGTCCCGGTGTGGCAGAACCGATCCTGAAACTCAACTCGGTGACCCGGACGATGGACGGGACCGTGCTGGTCTCCGAAATCGACTGGCGGGTTGATCCCGGGCAGAACTGGGTCGTGCTCGGGCCCAACGGATCAGGCAAGAGCTCTCTCCTGCAGATCGCCGCCCTCCGGCTTCACCCCTCATCCGGATCTGTACGCCTCCTCGGAGAGAGCCTCGGCTCAACCGATGTCCGCTTACTTCGCAGGCGAATCGGCTACACGTCTGCGTCCCTGGCCAGTTCGTTTCGGCCGGGAATCACTGCCTCCGATGTCGTGATGACGGCCCTGAATGGAGCCCTTGAGCCATGGTGGCACACCTATGACCAGGACGACCGGGATCGGGCACTGGATCAACTGGTTCGGATCGGGTGCGGTGACCGGGCCGACCACTCCTTCGGAACGCTCTCATCGGGTGAGCGCCAGCGAGTGCTTCTGGCCCGAACACTCATGACCGATCCCGAACTCCTGTTGCTGGACGAACCGACGGCCGCCCTGGACATACCCGGCAGAGAAGCACTCGTGGCGGCCCTTGCCGGCCTCGCAACCGACCCCACAACGCCGCCGATCGTTCTTGTGACACACCATGTCGAGGAGATCCCCCCGGGTTTCACACATGCGGCACTGATGAGCAGCGGCCAGATGACCACGAGTGGACCAATCGACGCTGTCCTGACCGACTCGGCGGTGTCGGCCTGTTTCGAAATGGACCTTCACCTGACCAGGGACATGGGCCGCTGGTCGCTCCGACTGGGTGATTCCGACCAGTGAGCGTCCGCCATGCCCTCGTCATCACCGGTGGGCCACCCCCGGTGGGGACCGCCGCTCTCCCGCCCACCGAGTTCGTAGTCGCCGCTGACCGGGGTGCCGAACATGCCGCCCTGTTTGGCCTGGTCCCGGATCTGGTTGTCGGAGACCTGGACTCCGTCAGCGCAGAGACCCTCACCTCTATGGAGATGGCCGGGGTACGCATCGAGCGCCATCCGACCGGCAAGGACCAGACCGACCTCGAGTTGGCCCTGACCGCAGCCATGGACCTGGGAGCCACAGCAGTGACGATCGTGGCAACAGCCTCCGGGAGGCCGGACCATGCGATGGCCAACCTGTTGACTGCAGCCGCCGAGCGCTGGGCAGGACTCGACGTAGACCTCCTGGTTGACTCCTCGAGGGCATGGGTGGTCCGGCGCCGGCTGGACCTGGCGGTTCCGGTCGGCTCAGTTGTCAGCCTCATGGCGGTTGGAGGGTCGGCGACCGGAGTTACGACCACAGGCTTGCGCTGGCCACTGTCGGACGGCTCACTCGAACCCGGGGTTGGTCGGGGTTTGAGCAACGAGGTCACAGGGGTACACGCAACGGTCGAGGTTGCCGACGGAACCCTCCTGGTCATCTGCCCCTGACCGGCCGCCACTTGTCCAGGCCTTTCGCTCTTCCCTATTGTCGTGGTGTGGTGGACCGGGTTGCTGGCGACGGCATTTGCTCTCTCGTGGTGACGCTCGGGGTCGTTGCCCTTCGAGTACAACCGCTCCTGAAGCCTCAGGTCGGATCAGCGGGATGAAGCCAGACGGATGAGCCTGTCCGCATCCAGCGGGAGAAGCGCCTTTTCAGCCGGCGGATGATCTCCGTGGGCGATCAGGGTCACCGCCACCTGGCGGATCCGCTCAGGTCCGATGAAGCCCTGCATCCCCCTGTAGACGACCGATCGGGCATCCGCAGTCCAGAGCAGCCATGCCGACAGCAGCGGAACCTGCACGATCACCGAAGCCTTCCTTCCCTTGGCGCCTCCTGCCCCCCTGGGTCCCTTGGACTCGGCAGCCACCACGATCGGAGGCCGCTTGGCTCCCCAGGTCCTGAGGTTCCTCAGGAATGCATCGTCATCGACCCCCAGCCTGTCGGCGAGGTTCCTGAGTGATCCATCCACCTGCACGAAGCCGAGGGCGGTTGGGCTGTCAGCACAGGCTCTGACAAGGCAACTCCAGCGATGCTGCACAGCCGCCCCCCTCAACCCGAACACACGCGAAGCGACGGCCGGGTCGGCAAAGGCCTCAGTCAGCGGCCTTCGTACAGCAGAACCAAGCACGTCTCCACGCGAACAACCTCCGAACTCGACGGATCCGCGCAGGCGCCGAAGGGCCTCGCTCCGGGCCCGGGAAACAGGAACCTCACTCACAGCGCCAATCCTACGGTGGCATACCCGGACGGTCCGGCATTCCGACGACGTAGCGCACAGCGGGAACCAATGGCCCGACCGGTGGCCACTCAATAGTCTGTTGGCGTGAAATAACGACTCAGGACACCTGCAGCGGCAGGCCGGGGCGACCTCGCTGTGCCAGCCCTGCTGGCGGTGAGCCTCATCACCCTGTTCCTGGGCGGTTCGTTGCTGGCAACCCGGCAACTCGAAGGAGCCATCGGCCGCAGCGATGCCGTACTCGCTGGACGGGTTGCCGCCACCGCCACCAGCCCGGCCGGGTACAACGCCGCCACCCGGGCCAACGGCATCCACTAGCCCTCCAGGACGGTCACAACTCCGGTCTCGCCGTTCACCTCAACAAGCGCGCCGTCGGGGATCCGCTTCGTCGCGCCGGTGGCGGATACAACACATGGAATGCCCAACTCACGGCTGACGATGATGGCGTGGCTGAGGGGAGCACCAACATCCACCACCACACCCGAGGCAGGTACGAACAGCGGGGTCCAGGAAGGATCGGTCAGCGGTGCCACCAGGACGTCGCCAGGTTCCAGCCCGGTCGGATCGTGGCTGTCGAGCAGGACGCGGGCCCGCCCCCGGGACACCCCGGGACACCCCGGCATTCCCTGAATGGACTCGCCCGCACCGACAGGAACCACCTCAACTGAATCGCGACGTTCCCAGCTGGCCAGGGCTGGCGCCTCGCCAAACACCACGAACGGCTCCTGGAGTTCCCTCACCTCGTCGAAGATGGCCTGCCGCTCCTCGATCACCTCACGCCATCCGGTCGGGTCCTCGACGATCTGACGGCTCTCGGCAAATGCCAGCATCCCGTAGCTCGTAACAGATGGGAACACCCCCAGGTCGACCATCCGCCTGCCGAACTCCCGCAGTGCCATCCGTGCCTCGTGTACAAGCTTGATGCAGTTGGTCTTGGTGCGTTCCCGTCCGGGCATGAACACCCCGGCTGACCCCAGAGCAGCTCCGAACTGGCCCTGGGCCTCCGGGTCTGCTCCGAGCATCTCGTACATCTCGGCGCCAAGGCGTTCCCGGTCAGCTGCCATCCTGGCCTGGTTACCAGTAGGGGCCGCCCCCTCAGGCGAGAGGCGCATCCGGTCGACCGCCGCAAGGGCCAGATTCGGGTCTGTCTCCCACGTCGGGCAACTGGTCTCCCATTCGTTGGGTCCACGGCAACCGTAGGAAAAGAGGAAATCATCGAAGGCGGCGACGAAGGTCCCCGCCGATTCGTCCTCGAGTGCCCGTACCCGTCCATCGAGGTCAACAAGCCCGGCGTCGAACTCCGCTCCGAGAGCGTCGCTGGATGCGACCATCCGCCCCAGCTCCCACATGGCCATAGAGGGTGCAGCCGACTCGACATCACCCAGTCCGGCCAGCAGCTTCAGGGCGTCCTGAGGTCGACCCAGCGCTGTGCAGACCTCGGTGATGATGCCGGCTGGAAGCGTCGCCAGCAGCGTGACGAACAGGTGTTGTGCGAACAGGTGTCGGAAGTTGCTGTTCAGGATCCCCTCTGTCCACTCCAGCAGTTCAAGGTCCCCCATGTCCCCGAAGTCGGGCCTCTGTGCACGCAGCGAATTGAGTGTCTCCTCGTCTGCTGTGACCTCAGGCAGGCCGTCGGTCGTCAGCGCCCAACCAAAGGTCGCACCTATGCGTTCCCCGGCCTCCGGATCGGCGTCATCCGGGTGGGGTTCGTAGTCGGGGATACCGGGCTGCACACCGAAGAACTGGGCATCGATGTCGGCCGCCGAAAGGCCGGGGGCGCGTTCTCCGAAGATGCGCATGATCGAGGCGTTGAGGTATGCGTAGCCGCCGAAGACACCGAGGATCACCGGACGGTCTGGATCGAACTCATCTTCGGTGAATGCACCGATCTTCACGTACGAGTCACGCCAGCCCAACTCTGCCATGCGTATCCCGTCGGCGTTGGCGAAGGCGAAGTCGAACGAGCTCATCGCCACCGGATCGGGGAATACCTCGCCCACGTTCGCACGGGTCCACAGCGGAAACCTCTCTGAAGTCCCGGTTCCAAGGAAGTACTGCTCGACCATCGGTTGCCCCCGGTTCTGCAGGGCATCCACGCCCGTGCTCAGTGGCCGGACACCACGACACGGAATCCGGCAGGCCCCGGAGTGTGCCACAGACCACCTGCGGGAATCCAACGAGGGGCGACCCGGACGGGAACAAGATGGTGGACCGTACTGGACTCGAACCAGTGACCTCTCGCGTGTGAGGCGAGCGCTCTAGCCAACTGAGCTAACGGTCCGCAGACCGAGGAGGCTACAGCCGGGCCCCTGTTGCGGCACCGGTGCCCGGTTCTCCCACCGCCACTACCGTTGTTCCCGTGGACTCCATCTTCTGCCCCGGCTGTGGCGAGGACGATGACCTCACCGGCACCCGCTCCGGTCCGCCGGGCGACGAGAGGATCACCGTCACCTGCGGCAGGTGCACCCTTGTCTGGGAGCGTGACCTCACCCCCAGCTGTGCGACCTGTTGCTCAACCGATGTTCGAACGGCACTACGGTCGATTGTCGACAAGTCGCGAGGCACCCAGCTGTCGATCCAGTCGATGCAGGTGGTTCATCTCTGTCCCACGTGTGATGCCGAGGAGTTGGCTGTGTGGAACCAGGGCAACACTCCCCTGCGGCCGACCGAGCTTCCGGTCGACGGGGACTGAGCCGCTCCACTCAGGTGGCAGCCAGTTTCTCGGCGAGCTCCTGAAGGCCGGCTACGAGGCTGCCCTTGACCAGCACCGAGTCACCTTCGGCGAGGTTCAGGCCGGTGACCACGTCAAGTGCCTCGTCCACCCCGCCCAGCGGTTCGATGCCGTAGAGGTCCGTGCCGACCGCGAGCACCTCGATGCCGAGTTCACGCGCCACCGCCACCACCCGGAGGTGGGCTTCGCTGGACTCCCCACCCAGTTCGGCCATCAGACCCAGTACGGCGAGCCTGCGCCCCCCAGTCGGCAGTGAGGAGAGGGCCCGCAGTGCCGCCATGACCGATGTCGGGTTGGCGTTGTAGGCATCGTTCACCACGACCACCCCGGACCGGTTGGTTGACACCTGCATGCGCCCAGGTGAGAGGCAGGCCTCGGAGAGGCCACCGGCGACCTCTCCGAGGGGAACGTCAAGCAGGAGGCCGACCGCCGCTGCTGCCAGGGCGTTGTCGACCATGTGCACCCCCGGAACCCCGAGACGGACCTCGGTCCGACCCCATGGCGACTCCAGGCAAAACGATGCTCTCAGGCGGTCATCGATTCTGGTGTCCGATGCCCGGACCTCACCCCCTGCTCCGAAGGTGAGCTGCATTGCGCGCGAACGAGAGGCCTGTGCAATGACCGCAGGAACGTCGGCGTTGAGAACGGCGCAGCCTTCGGCCGGAAGGGCGTCGAGCAACTCGCCCTTTGTCCTCGCGACGGCCTCGACCGGACCCATGACACCCGTGTGGGCCGCTGCAACTGTCGTAATGACCCCCACATCGGGGCGGGCCAGTCCACACAGCGAGGCAATGTCGCCCTCCTGGCGGGCGCCGAGTTCCAACACGAGGAAGGCGGGGTCCTCCGGCGCGTTGAGCAGCGTCAGGGGAACACCGATCTCATTGTTGAACGACTGCGGGCTGGAATGCACCGGACCGCTCCGGGCCAGAACAGCAGCTGTCATGTCCTTGGTCGAGGTCTTGCCGACCGAACCCGTAATCCCCACCACCGGCATGCTCATGGAGCGCCGGGCTGTCGCTCCGAGGGCAGACAGGGCGGTGCCGGTGTCCTGGACACGGATTCCGGTTCCATTGCCGACAGTCGATGAGTCTGAGGTCAGGTAGGCGACCGCACCGGCCTCAAGGGCCGCTTCAATGAAGTCGTGGCCGTCCCGCTCGGCATCCAACGGAACAAACAGGCAGCCGGGCCGAACCGATCGCGAGTCCTGTGTTGCGCCGTCCAGGAGAACGTCGTCACCAAGTAGTTCTCCGTCGACAGCGGCTGTCACCTGAGATGCCAGAAACTTCACAGGGTTGAGTCTCCCAGCCCGGACCGCCCGCAGGGTGCCACCCTCCCGGTGCCGTCACCGCCTACCCGGCAGGTCCTACGATGCCGCCGTGGAAGACCTGCCCGGAATGAGCGCCTGAGATGCGAGAGAGGCGACGCCTGGTTCTGCTGTTCGGTGGCCGGAGCGCCGAACACGAGGTCTCCTGTATCTCGGCACGTCACGTCCTGGAGGCCGTGGACCGATCACGCTTCGAGGTGCTTCCTGTCGGTATCAGCCGTGAAGGAGGCTGGTTCCTCGCCGAGTCTGCGATCGAGGCGCTCGACTCAGGCGATCTGCCCGACCGCCTCGAGCCCTCAGGCCCGTCGTGGGACCCCCTCCCGAACCTGGCTGAGTTGTCTGCGCCTGGACCGGTGGTGGTATTCCCGCTCCTGCACGGTCCACTGGGCGAGGACGGAACCGTTCAGGGTCTCCTCGAGTTGGCCGACGTCCCGTATGTGGGTGCAGGCGTGCTGGGATCCTCGCTCGCCATGGACAAGGTCGCGAGCAAGGAGATCCTGCACGGGCACGGAATTCCCCAGGCCCGCTACCGGGGCCTCCACGTCGACGACGTGGGCTCGGCGGGCAGCGACGCCAGGTCCGCCCTGCTGTCGAGGTTGCTGACAGAGTTGGGACCACACGTGTTCGTCAAGCCGGCCAACCTGGGATCCTCCATCGGCGTGACGAAGGCCACCGACGCAGGGTCCCTTGAGATCGCTCTGGAAGCGGCCTCCACCTACGACGAGTGGATGGTGGTCGAAGAGGCGGTAACGGGACGCGAGATCGAGTTGGCCGTGCTCGGAGACCGCGTTCCCCAGGTGTCGGGTCCCGGCGAGGTCCGTCCCGGTGGCGAGTTCTACGACTATGCCGACAAGTACGAAGATGGAACCGCCGAGTTGATCGACGACCCCGATCTCGACCCTGAGACGGCCGTCAGGTTCCAGGAGTTGGCGGCCCGCGCCTTTACCGCTGTGCGCTGTTCCGGCATGGCCCGAATCGATTTCTTCCTCCCTGATGACGGCCGCGGCCCTCTCCTGAACGAGGTCAACACGATCCCGGGGTTCACGCCGATCTCGATGTACCCGAGGCTCTGGCAGAAGGCCGGGCTGTCCTACCCGGGCCTCATCGACCGGCTGGTCGACATCGCAGTGGAGCGGCACTCAAGGCGACGCCGCAACACCACCCGCTGAGTCAGGCCCTCGGGTCGAGCGATGACCGCAGGAAGTTGAGCAATTCCCTGCGGCGCTGCACCACCGGGCGAAGCGTGGGCTCGATCCCCGCTGCACGCAGCACCTCTGTCTCGGTGGCCACCCCGACAACGGTTGAATAGGCGCTGATGAGAAGCAGTTGGGCGTCTGCACGGCGCATCCGTCCGGCAGCCATCTCTCCCTCTATCCACACCCTGGCCCTGGCCATCATCGGTTCCATGTGGTTGCGCAGGCGCTGTGCCCCCGGCGATCCGGGCCTGCTCACCTCGCGGAGCAGGCCCAGCAGCACCGGTTGTTCGAGTGCTACACGGAACACCCTGCGGACGAGGGCCTCGACGCGTTCCCAGTCGCGGTCAGCCCCGCTCAGCACCTCGTCCATTGCACCCGTGAGGTCTTCGGCACAGCGGTCGACCACTGCGTTCAACAGGCCGCGCTTGGACACGAAGTGGTACAGGATCGTCTGCTTCCGGACGCCCAGTCCCCGTGCCAAGTCGTCGAGTGAGGTGCCGTCGTAGCCGGCTGTACCGAATGATGCCAGGGCGGCACTCAGAATCTGGGCCTTCGTGTTGGAACGGGCCTCGAGGCGCTCGTTGACACGCTCCTGGACGCGGTCCTGTACCCGGTCGGCTGCCTGCCCTTCTGCGGGTTCGGCTCCAGACGGGGCTGTGCTGGCACCGGCATTGTCGTTCACACGCCAACGGTAGCCGCTCTCTACCAACTGGTAAATAGCCTGACCATCTGGTAGACAACAGGTCGTGATTGCTGAATCCCTTGCGGGTCGCCGCATCGCCATCACGGGCAGCACCGGCTTTCTCGGCACCGCCCTCGTGGAGCGACTGCTGCACTCGGTGCCAGACTGCACCCTCGTTCTCATCGTCCGACCGGGCAGGCGGGGGGCCCAGCGCAGGGTCGACCGCGACATCCTCCGCAACGACGCCTTCGACCGCCTCAGGGCGAGCCTGGGAGACGACGCCTTCGAAGAAATGGTGGCGACCAGGATCACGGCAATAGCCGGCGACGTCTCCGAAGAGGGCCTCGGACTCGACGACGACGGACGCTCCGTGCTCGCCACATGCGACATCGTGATCCACTCGGCTGCCATAGTCAGCTTCGACGCACCCCTGGACCAGGCAGTCGAGGTCAACCTCCTGGGCCCTGTGCGCATCACCGAGGCACTGGCCGGACTGGGAACCACACCACACCTCGTGGCCGTCTCAACCTGTTACGTGGCCGGCAGTCGCAGAGGGGCTGCACCCGAGGAACCCGTAGACGAGAGCCCCTTCTTCGTCGACGTCAACTGGCGTCTCGAGGTGGAGGGCGCCCGGCGCATCCGACACGAGACAGAGGGCACAAGCCGCTCCCCCGAGAGCCTCGCCGACTTCCGCCAGGAGGCCCACGACGAGTTGGGAGCAGCGGGCATACCCGCCCTGGCTGCCAAGACCGAACAACTCCGGTCGCGCTGGGTCGACGACAGGATGGCCGACGCCGGGCGCTCCCGTGCAGCATCACTGGGCTTCCCCGACGCCTACGCCTACACAAAGGCACTCGGCGAGATGGCCCTCGCCGAGTCGGCCGGAGATGTCCCGGTGAGCATCGTCCGACCCTCCATCATCGAGTCAGCCGTTGCCGAACCTTCCCCCGGCTGGATCCGGGGCTTCCGCATGGCCGAGCCCGTGATCATCTCCTACGCCCGGGGCCTTCTCAAGGAGTTCCCCGGAGTCCCCGAGGGCACCATCGACGTCATCCCGGTGGATTATGTCGTCGCCGCCATCTGCGCAGTCGCCGCCCGGGGCCCCATCGAGGGGGCCGACATCGTCCAGGTCGCATCTGGCAGCGTCAACCCGCTCCACTACGGACGCCTCGTCGACCTGGTCCGCTCCTGGTTCACCGACAACCCCATCTACGACGAACACGGACAGCCGATCTCGGTCCCCGAATGGTCCTTCCCCGGTAGGGGCAGGGTCAAACGGCAGCTTGAACGTGCCGGAACCACCCTCGACCTGTCCCGCAAGGTGCTCGACAAGCTGCCCATACGTGGCCGACAGGCTGAGATGGCCGTGAAGTTGGAGGAACAGCGCGACCTGGTCGAGCGTGCAATGGGCTACGTGGACCTGTACGGCGCCTACGCAGAGTGTGAGGCGGTGTACCTCCTCGACCGCCTGATCGCCCTGTGGGACACCCTCGATGCCGGCGACCACGAGGTCTTCTGCTTTGACCCCCGCACGATGGACTGGGACTACTACGTACCCGAGATCCACCTGCCATCGGTAGTCAGGGCGGGACGTGTACCGATGAAGCCCCCGGTCAGGGGAGTCCAGGACAGGGCCACCAGGCTCCGGAACCGGGTCCTCGCCCCTGAGCGCCACATCGCCGCCTTCGACCTGGAAAACACCCTCATTTCCTCCAACGTGGTCGCCAGCTTCGCCTGGCTGGGCAGCCGTCACCTGTCGCGAGGCGACCGAATCCGGTTCGTTCTCAAGACCCTGGCCGAAGGTCCGACGCTGTTGGCCCTCGATCGCCGCGACCGCAGCGACTTCCTCCGCTTCTTCTACCGCCGCTACGAGGGGGCCCCGAAGGCCAGAATCTCCGAGGACTCTGCCGAGCACTTCAGCGACCTGATCCTCTCAAGGTCGTTCCCGGCTGGGATCCGCAGGGTCCGCGAACACCGGGCTCTTGGACACAGGACCGTTCTGATCACCGGCGCACTCGACTTCGTGGTCGAGCCGCTGCGACCCCTCTTTGACGACATCATCAGCTCAGAGCTGGGAACATCGCAGTTGGGTGACGGAACCGACGCCTACGACGGTCGGATGAAGGCGGCTCCCCCGACCGGCGAGGCCCGTTATCAGGCCCTTGTCGACTACGCAGACCTGCACGGCCTCGACCTTCGGGAGTCCGTGGCATACGCCGACTCGGCCAGCGACCTTCCGATGCTCGAAGCCGTCGGGTTCCCGGTCGCCGTCAACCCCGAGACCCGTCTGGCCAGCATTGCCAGAAAGCGGGGCTGGCTCGTGGAGGACTTCGCCAAGTCCCCCGGCATGTCCAGGCGCCTGCTTCCGTTGGCACCACCCGTCTCAACGGCAGCGGCCCGACGCACCGCATGACGATGACAGCGCGGTGGCACCGATGAAGGCGTTGGAGTTCCACAGGAACATCCCCCGGTTCGCTGCGGCCAGGCTCGCAGGCAGCCTCGCTCCGGGCGGAGGCGCCGGCATCGGTCCACTGAGGCTGGCCGACATCGACCAGCCTGAACCACCCGGCTCCGACTGGGTGCGGGTCAGACCACGGCTCGCCGGCATCTGCGGTTCCGATCTGGCAACCGTCAACGGCCGCTCAGCCCGCTACTTCGAACCCCTTGTCTCATTTCCCTTCGTCCCCGGCCACGAGGTGGTCGGCGACCTGGACGACGACACCCGGGTCGTTCTGGAACCGGTCCTCGGATGTGTCAGCCGAAACATCGCACCCAGCTGCGCTCCATGCGGCGACGGCCACCTGGGCAACTGCGAATACGTCACCTTCGGTGACCTGGAGCCCGGAATTCAGACAGGTTCGTGCCATGACACGGGCGGAGGATGGTCGACAGCCTTCTGGGCCCACAGCAGCCAGTTGCACGCCGTACCCGACGACCTCTCCGACGAGGCCGCCGTCATCGTCGAACCGGCGGCATGTGGAGTCCACGCAGCGCTCATGGCCAACGTGCCAGACGACGGAACCGTCGTGGTCCTCGGATCTGGAACCCTCGGGCTGCTCACGCTGGCCGCTCTCAGGGCCCACACAAACCCCGGAACCATCCTCGCCACGGCCCGCTACCCCGAACAGCGCCAGATGGCATCCTCCCTCGGAGCGGACCTGCTCGCAGCCCCCGACGAGGTGCGGCGGGCGGTCCGCCGAATGACAGGAAGTCGTGCAGTCAGCCAGGCCGGAACCCAGCCCGGTAGCCACACCCATGCCGGCAGCGTCGACCGGCTAAGCGGAGGCGCCGACGTGGTAATCGACTGCGTGGGTTCCGCTGACAGCCTCACCGACGCCATGGCAATCACCAGGCCAAGAGGCCGAATAGTCCTTGTCGGAATGCCGGCAACCGTCAGCCTGGAGTTGACACCACTCTGGCACCGCGAACTTGAACTGGTCGGCGCCTACACCTACGGCACAGAACTCCTGGCCGACGGCACTAGCGCACGCACATTCGACCTTGCGTTCGACCTTGTTCGCCGCTTCGACCTGGGAAACCTGGTCTCGGCGACATACCCGCTGGACCGCTATCAGGATGCCATCCAGCACGCCTCCTCGGCTGGCGGCAGGGGTGCAGTGAAGATCGCTTTCGACCTGAGGGACGAAAAGGAGCGCTACAGGCAATGAGCAACGGCAGACACCTCGCGCCACGGCCGGGATTCGTCCTGGACGTGGACAAGAACAGTCCCCCGATCGTGTTCCACCACGGCGAGGGCTTCAGGTTGGAGAAACTCCCGGCAGGCCGCTCCCGGGTCCTCTACCCGGCCGAGCCGCTCGAAGGCCTCCCGGACCCGGACGGCGCCATCCGCCACGCCCTCCTGAACCCCATCGGAGACTCAGATCCACTTCCGGCCCTGCTGCGGCCCAACATGAAGCTGACAATCGCCTTCGACGACATTTCACTGCCCCTGCCACCGATGCGTCGGCCCGACATCCGCCAGCGCGTCATCGAGGCCGTGCTCGACATCGCTGCAGAGGCCGGTGTCGACGACGTCCATCTGATAGCAGCGCTCGCCCTGCACAGGCGCATGACCGAGGATGAACTGCGCCACGCCGTCGGCGACCGCGTCTACGACGCATTCGCCCCCAAGGGACTCCTCTACAACCACGACGCAGAGGACCCCGACGGAATGGTCGTCCTGGGCGAGACACCACACGGCGAGGCAGTGCAGTTCAACAAGCGGGCAGCCGAGAGCGACCTCGTCATCTACGTCAACATCAACCTTGTCGCCATGGACGGCGGCCACAAGAGCACCGCCACGGGCCTTACCGGCTACACCAGCCTGCGCCACAACCACAACGTGCACACCATGCTCAACTCCACGTCGTTCATGGATCGCGACAAGTCCGCCCTGCATGCCTCCAACTGGCGCATGGGCAAGGTGCTCCGCGATGCCGGCGTCAAGATCTTCCAGATCGAGACGACCGTCAACAACGACACCTTCGGCAGGGAGGGGCCGCTCTCGATGCTCCAGAAGCGGGAGTGGGAGTGGTCAGGACGCGACCGGGCCTCATTCCTTGCAATGCAGCAGGGGCTGAAGGTCATGCCGACGAACCTGAAGCGAAAGGCATTCTCCACGTGGTTGGCCCCCTACGAGATGACCTCGGTGCAGGCCGGTGAGGTCGAGGCCGTCCACGAGGTGACAACGGCAAGTGTCTACCGCCAGCACCTCGTACCCGTTGAGGGTCAGACCGACATCCTCACCATGGGGCTCCCCTACATCTGCCCGTACAACGTGAACTCCATCATGAACCCGATCCTCGTGATGTGCCTGGGTCTCGGCTACTTCTTCAACCTCTACCGGGGACGTCCGCTCGTCAGGGAGGGCGGCGTGGTGATCATCAGCCACCCGACACCATGGGAGTTCAACCCGGTTCACCACCCCAGCTACATCGACTTCTTCGAAGAGGTGCTGGCCGATACAACCGACCCGGGAGAGATCGAAAAGAAGTACGAAAAGCGGTTCGCCGAGGACGAGTGGTACATCCACCTCTATCGCAACTCATACGCCTACCACGGGGTGCACCCGTTCTACATGTGGTACTGGGGAGCACACGCCCTCAGCCACGTCGGTCGGGTGATCATCGTGGGCGGCGACACCCGTGCAGTCAGGCGGCTTGGTTTCCAGCCGGCCTCCACGCTGGCAGACGCCCTGGAGATGGCCGGTGACGTCGTCGGCCCACAACCGACCATCACCCACCTCAAGAACCCACCGCTACTCATGGCGGACGTGACGTGAGCCTGCGACCGGTGAACCTGACCTGATGGCCACGACCCCGCTGACCCTGCGGATCGCAAGGCTGCGCTCCATGGTCGGTCGCCTCGGATTTCCGTGGCGGGCCGCTCCGATTCCACCCGGTGTGGAACCCCCGCAGCCGACGCGACAACTCAAGGCCGGGTACGACACGGCATGGGCGCGGCGGTATCCGGCGCGCGTAGTCAGGGCATCCCTGGTCGAGACCGTAATGAGGTTCGTCATGTCGGTGGTCGCATCGCCAAGCCGCGAGGGAACCGACCGCCTCAGCACCGTCGACGGCCCCGTCATCTTCGTGGCCAACCACCACAGCCACGCCGACACGCCCCTCCTCCTCACCTCGATACCCGAGCCGTGGCGCCACCGCGTGGTCGTAGGTGCCGCCGCCGACTACTTCTTCGCCACCCGACTGGGTAGCGCACTGGCCGCGCTCCTGATCAACGCCATCCCAATCGAGCGCACCAAGGTGGGCCGAAGGTCAGCAAACCTCGCAGCAGACCTGCTCGACGATGGCTGGAGCGTCCTGATCTTTCCTGAAGGTGGCCGGAGCCCCGACGGCTGGGGACAGCCCTTCCGTGGTGGCGCCGCCTACCTGGCCATCCGCTGCAATGTCCCGGTGGTGCCGGTGCACATTGCCGGCACCGACCGGATCCTCCGCAAGGGACACCTCCTGCCGAGCCGTTCCAGCACGACGGTCACCTTTGGCGATCCGCTCCTCGCCACCGAGGGCGAACATGTCCGCGGTTTCGCCTCCCGACTCGAGGCAGCCGTAGCCGCGCTGGGCGACGAGGCAGCCAACGACTGGTGGCAGGCGCGACAGCGGGCACATGCAGGCACCTCGCCCGGGCTAACCGGTCCTGACATCGGCGCATGGCGCCGCGTGTGGGCACTCGGCGACCGGGGGCGGAGGTCCAGACGTCGCAGGGTTCTCTGGCCAGAGTTGTAGACACGGGCGGCCGGGGCCGGTCGACCCAGACTGGACTCAGGAGGCGAGACGGCCGTCGAGGTACTCGACGAGGCCATCGATGGGAACACGGTCCTGCTCCATGGAGTCACGCTCGCGGACCGTCACGGCCCGGTCATCGAGAGTGTCAAAGTCAATGGTCACGCAGAACGGTGTGCCGATCTCGTCCTGTCGCCTGTAGCGGCGCCCGATCGCCTGGGTCTGGTCGTAGTCACACATCCAGTGGGGCTGCAGCAGGCCCAGCACCTCGTTGGACGGATCAATCAACTCGGCCTTCTTGGAGAGCGGCAGGACCGCCACCTTGTAGGGGGCCAGCCTGTGGTCGAGGCGCAGAACGGTGCGTGTGTCGTCCCTGACCTCCTCCTCGTCGTAGGCGGCCATCAGGAACGCCATTGCCGTCCGGGTGGCTCCGGCAGCCGGTTCGATCACGTGGGGTACGTATCTGTCGCCGCTACCAGGGTCGTGGTACTCGAGGCGCGCTCCGGAACTCTCGGCATGGCGCATCAGATCGAAGTCGGTCCGGTTGGCTATGCCCTCAAGTTCGTCCCACCCCCACGGGAACAGGAACTCCACGTCGGCGGTTGCCGTCGAGTAGTGGCTCAACTCGTCGGATTCGTGATCACGCAGGCGCAGGCGGTCCTCGGGCATGCCGAGGTCCAGGTACCAGTCGCACCTTGCGTCGCACCAGAAGCGGTACCACTCGTCGGCCTCGTCCGGAGGCACGAAGAACTCCATCTCCATCTGTTCGAACTCGCGTGTCCGGAACACGAAGTTGCCGGGAGTTATCTCGTTGCGGAACGACTTGCCGATCTGGGCGATTCCGAACGGTGGCTTCTTTCGGCTCGTGTTGAGCACGTTGGCGAAGTTGATGAACATGCCCTGGGCGGTTTCGGGGCGCAGGTAGACCTCGGCTGCAGAGTCGGCCATGGGGCCGGCGTGGGTCTTGAACATGAGGTTGAAGTGTCGGGCCTCTGTGAAGGACCCGGTCCTGCCACAGGCCGGGCAGGTGTCGGGATCGTCCAGCTTGTCCTGCCGGTGGCGTGCGCCACACTCCCTGCAGTCGACCAGTGGATCGGTGAAGTTGGCGAGGTGACCGGATGCCTCCCAGACAGCGGGAGGGGTGAGGATGGACGCATCCAGACCAACCACATCGTGGCGCAACTGGACCATGGTGCGCCACCACTGCTCCTTTACATTGCGAAGCAACAGCACACCGATGGGTCCGTAGTCGTAGGTGGAACGAAAGCCGCCGTAGATGTCGGCCGACTGGAACACGAAGCCGCGACGCTTGGACAGGTTCACCACCTTGTCAAAGAGGGTTTCGTCGTTCGGGACCATGGCGCTGCAGGGTACCGGCCGATGCCCCCTCACTGTTCCACCTCGGGTGGAAGCCCTGATGCCCCCAGATCGGCCAGACTGGCCCAATGAAGTGGTCCAACGCTGACAGCCACGCCGATCCGACAGCAGTCCTCGGACGTCGACTCGTCGCGTGGGTTCTGGACAATCTGTTTATCGCCACCCTCTTCACCATCATCTTGCTGTCGGGCGCCGAGAGCAGGCCTGTTCCAGAGGACCTCGCTGTCGCCGATGCCTGCTCCGTGCTGTTTGCCTCCGAAGAAGGTTGCATCGTCATCGGCGACGAGGCCTGGCAGGTCGACGTAGGCCTCGGAGCTCCGCATGTGCTTGTTCCGACCCTCGCCTTCCTGGCAAACCAGATCCTCCTGACCTCAGTTGCCGGGTTCAGCCTCGGAAAGGCGGTAACAGGCCTGCGGGTAATCCGACGCTCGAACGGCGGCCTTCCCGGTATGACCGGATCTGTGGGCCGAACCCTCCCGTGGATGATCCCGACCGTTCTCGGCCTTCTTGCACCGGTCATGGTGGTGGTTGAGATGGGGCTGACATTGACGAGTTCCGGGCACCGCCGCCTCGGTGACCGCATCGGAGGCACGCTCGTGGTCGACAGGAGCCATGCCGGCAACGTGCCCGTCGTTCCAGACCTCGACTGAGGTCAGCCAGCCAACCCCTTTCAGGCCCTCTCCATTATCCGCCGGGACTTCATGCGGCGCTCCAGGTGGTACTCGACGGCCGCGGTCGCAGTGCCATCAACCTCGGCGCACACCTCAGGGTCAACCACCGCCAGCGCATCGACAAGGCCACCACCCAGGACCGCCCTCATCACCGCAAGAGCCGCATCTGATACCGGTCGACCCCTCCGACATCCTCCACAGAGCGTGCCTCCCTCGCCGAACTCGACAGCGACCAGGGGCCCCGATGAACCACAGCGGACACATGAGTCGAGGTTGGGCGCCAGCCCCTCGCGGGCTAGCAACTTCAGGTAGAAGGCCGGGACCAGCAGAGGGGTCGGATTCCCATCGAGGGTCCTCAACGCACCGAGGAGCATCTCGTAACGCTGGCGATCCGGATCGCCGTCGGGGGAGACAACATCAACGACCTCGAGTAGGGCCGATGCCTCGCTGAACCGGTCGGGATCGGCACGGACGTTCTCGAACCGGTCAATGGTCTCGGCCTGGGTGACGATGCCGAGGTCTCCCCTGCCGGCGTACAGCTGGAGGTCCACATGGCTGGTCGGCTCGAGGCGTCCACCGAACTTGCTGCGGGTCTTGCGCACACCCTTCGCCACGGCCCTGACCTTGCCGTGCTCCGGCGTCAGCAGCACCACAATGCGGTCAGCCTCACCGAGACGCCACGTTCGAATTACCACCCCCTGGTCGCGGTAGAGGGTCACGGCTCTCCGACGCCGCCGAAGCGACGGTTGCGGTCCTGGTACTCCTTGATGGCGGAGTAGAGGTGCTCGCGTCTGAAATCGGGCCACAGGGTCTCGCTGAACACGAGCTCGCTGTAGGCGATCTCCCACAGAAGGAAGTTCGAGATGCGGTACTCACCAGAGGTGCGGATGACGAGGTCAGGGTCGGGCATTTCGGGGTCGTAGAGGTTTCTGGCAATGGCCTTCTCGGTGACACGGCTCACCCCGGAGTCGACGAGGCGCTGCACTGCATCCACCAACTCAGCCCTGCCGCCGTAGTTGAAGGCGACGGTGAAGGTCAGACCAGTGTTGCCCCGGGTCATCTCCTCGGCGTCGTCCATCAGGCGAACAAGTCGCCGTGGTACCCGCCGGTCACGTCTGCCGATGAACCGGATGCGCATGTTCCGCTCATGCATCTCGTCGCGACGGTTGATGAGGATCTGCTCGTTGAACCTGAGCAGGAACTGAACCTCGTCGGCCGGTCGTCGCCAGTTCTCGGTCGAGAAGGCGTACACCGTGAACCACCCGACACCCAGGTCGTTGGCGCCCTCGAGAACGTCGAACAGAGACTGCTCACCGGCGGTGTGGCCCTCGGTACGGGGCAGCCCCCTCTGCTCGGCCCAACGGCCGTTACCGTCCATGACGCATGCGATGTGCACGGGGATCGGTCGGGGATCCAGGTCGGACGGAAGCATCTCCGAAACCTACCCCCTCCCCACCCCCGGTCGGTGGCGCAGCCGGCCCGTAGAGTCCTCGCGATGAGCACGGCCGACGAGGTTTCGATCGCCCTCGAGGAGGTCACCGGGGCGTTGCCGGGCGGAGGCGAGGTCCGCGGGGGTCAACGCTCCATGGCCCTCGAGACAGCCGAGGCAATCGACACCGAACAGCACCTGGTAATCCAGGCGGGCACCGGAACAGGAAAGACCCTCGCCTACCTCATTCCTGCAATTCTCTCCGGCCGCAGGACCGTGGTCGCCACCTGGTCCAAGGCACTCCAGGACCAGATGGAGAGGTCCGACCTGCCAGTGCTCGTCAGGCACCTCGACAGGTCCTTCAGCCATGCGGTGCTCAAGGGATGGGACAACTACGTCTGCCACGAGCGCCTCGACCAGATCCGCGAAACGGGAGGACAACGGGCCCTTGACGGGGTCGCCGACGGCTCAGACAGCACCCAGGTCGACTCAATCCTGGAGTGGTCGGAAACGAGCGTCTCGGGCGATCGGGCGGACCTGCCGTTCGAGCCCACCGCTGCCGCATGGTCCTCGGTGAGCGTCGGCACCGACGACTGCATCGGCCTGTCCGAGTGCCCGTTCGCATCCGGGTGCCGTCCGGCCAGAGCACGGCAACGTGCCCGCGAGGCCGACATCTGCATCACCAACCACCACCTCTACGCCGTCGACGTGGCACTCAACGGAATGCTCCTCGACCACCCGGACAACCCCCACGAACTCGTCATATTCGACGAGGCCCACCAGCTTGAGGAGGTCTTCACCGCATCCTTCGGATTCCAGCTGACCGCCGGACGCTTCCGCTGGCTGGCCCGCCTCGCCAAAGCGGCCCTCAAGCCAGATGAGCCGGCAGGCGGACTGGACGATGCGGCTACACGGTTCTCCACATGGCTTGCCGACAATCCCGACAGGCGCCTCGTGGCAGACACCTACTCAGACCTCGATCCGGTGCTGGATCTGGCCGAAACCCGGGTCGACCGCGTGCTTGTCGCTGCGCGACAGGCCGTGCGCGACATCAGCCGGGGCAACGACGATCCGGCAACCCAACGGGAGCGCCGTCGTCTGACCCGCCTGGTAAATGCCGGAAGCACCCTCATAGGCGATATCCGGTTCACCAGGGAACTACTCCGAAAGCCCAGTGAACACAGTCCGGCCGGTCGGTCGGTTGCCGCAGACGACCACCTGACGTGGGTCGAGCACTCTGGGACGCGAACGGTGCTGCGTGTCGCACCCATCGAGGTCGGGCCACGCCTGGCGAGCGACCTCTGGCCTCTGCGCACAGCGGTCCTGACAAGTGCAACCCTTCCCGTCAACCTACCGGCACGCCTGGGGCTGCCTGATCCCGCCACCAGCACAGTCGACAGCCCGTTCGACTACGAGACCCAGTCCCTTCTCTACTGCCCGACACGCATTCCGAACCCCTCCGAGGACGAAACCGGATGGTCGACCGCGATGCTCACAGAACTGGAATACCTCATCCAGGCCAGCGGTGGCCGCACACTCGCCCTTTTCACCAGTTGGAGACGGCTGCAGGCCGCTGCTTCGGCAATCAGGCCGCTCGTGCCGTACCCGATACTGGAGCAGGGAGACCTTCCGGCCAGAACCCTCCTCGAGGAGTTCGCCGCCGATGAGTCGTCCTGCCTCTTCGCCACCCGCAGCTTCTGGCAGGGCATCGATGTTCCCGGCCCGTCCCTGGGCCTTGTCGTAATCGACAGGATTCCATTTCCACGACCCGACGAGCACCTGACCAGAGCATGGCGCGACAGGGCCGGTCTCGACGGATGGGGAGCCGTCGACCTTCCACTGGGTGCCCTCCGGCTGGCACAGGGAGTTGGCCGCCTCATACGCTCCCGGACCGACCATGGCGTAGCGGCAGTTCTCGACCCCCGCCTCTCCGCAGCTCGTTACTCAGGTGCCCTGCTGGCAGCGCTTCCACCCATGCGCCGCACATCAGACCCCGAAGAGGCCGTATCATTTCTGGAAAGCCTGTTCTCCTGAACCTTCAGCCGCTCCCCCAGCCACCCCAGGGTCAGTAGCCCAGTCGGTCCAGGGCCTTGGGGCGGCGCTGCCAGTCCCTGTCGACCTTGACGACCAGTTCCAGGAAGACACCCTCGGGCAGTTGGGCCCGCGCCCTGGTTCCGACCTCTTTGAGGACCGACCCCTTCCGACCGATGACGATCCCCTTCTGCGAGTCGCGCTCAACAAGGATCTCGCAGCGGACTCTGGGCCAGTCCCACTCGGTCACCCGGGTGGCTATCGAATGCGGGAGTTCCTCGCGCACGACCGCAAGGAGTTGTTCCCTGACCAGTTCGGCAACCCAGTGGGCCTCCGGTACGTCAGAGAGGGTGTCCTCGGGGTAGTAGCGCGGTCCCTCAGGCAACCTCTCGAGCACATGTTCGAGCAGGGCATCCACCCCCCTGCCCGTCGTTGCCGACACAGGGAAGTACTCGTCGAACTCCATCTCGGCTGCCTTGACCAGCTGCCCCACCACCTGGTCGCGGCCGACAGCGTCGATCTTGTTGAGAACGAGCACGGTCTTCTCAGGCGGCAGGCTCTCTGCGATGAACCGGTCTCCCCTGCCGATCTTCCCATCAGCCTCCACGAGGAAGAGCACAACGTCCATGTCGGCGAGCGCCGCCCTGGCAGTATCGTTCAGCCGCTGCCCCAGGAGGGTCCGCGGCTTGTGGATGCCCGGGGTGTCACAGAACACTGCCTGCACATCGGCTCTCGTCAGCACACCACGTACCTCTGTCCGGGTGGTCTGGGGCTTGTCCGACACGATGGTCACCTTGGTGCCCAGCATCTGGTTCAACAGGGTCGACTTGCCCACATTGGGCCTTCCAACCAGGGTCACGAAGCCGGACCGGTGTCCCTCGGGCTGATCAACGACAGTCGGCACGTCTGCTGGTTCTCCGTCCGGCTCCCCGCCAACCCCTTCACAGGGCTCATCCAGTTCCTCTGACCCATGGACCTCCTGCGTCACGGGCTGACCTCGGGGGCACCCACCCGGATCCTCGTGATCCGACGACCTACAACCTGCTCTACACAGAAACGACGTCCCGAAAGCTCAACTGCCTCTCCCACCTCGGGCACATGGCCGAGGGCGTTGAAGATGAGTCCACCAACGGTGTCCCAGTCGCCGTCAGGTAGATCCTCGCCAAGCAGGTCGTTCAGCTCGTCGACAGGCATTCGTCCGTGGACCCGGAGATCTCCACCGGCAAGCGACTGGGACAGGGGTTCCACCCGGTCGAACTCGTCGACTATCTCACCGACCACCTCCTCCAGAAGGTCCTCCATGGTGACCAGGCCTGCTGTGCCGCCATACTCGTCAACAACCACCGCCAGGTGGAACCGCTCGGACTGCATCTGGCGAAGGAGGTCGTCGGCCTTCATGGTCTCGGGGATGAAGGTCGGAGTGCGCGACATCTGTACAGCCGGTTCACCGCTTCTGCCATCCAGGTGGGCACTTGCCAGATCCTTGACATGGACAACTCCGACGATGTCGTCGATCCCGGTTCCGCTGACCGGGATACGGCTGTGCCCGCCGGAGACGGCCTCTTCAAGTGCCACCTGCACCGTGCAGCCGTTCTCAACACCGACAATGTCCGGGCGGGGAACCATCACCTCCCTGACCAGGGTGTCCCCGAACGCAATTACCGACCCGATGAGTTCGTGCTCCTCCTCGTCGATGGATCGTGTCGCGAGGGCCCGGTCAGCGACAGCCAACAACTCCTCCTCGGTAACGACAGGCCCTACCTCCCGGGCCGACCTCGGCAGAAGGTGCTCGGAAACAGTGGCCAGCACCGCTGCAAGCCAGCGCAGGGGCACGACAGAGGTGAGCCGACCGACCACACCGACGGAGCGAAGGGCTACCGCCTCCGTCCGGCGAAATGCGACAGAACGCGGAAGCGCCTCGGCGACCACGAAGAGAACCAGACCGAGCGCCACTACCACCGGCGCCACCCACCCGTCACCGGAACGCTGGTAGGCCCAGCTGACCAGCAGCGCGACAGTGGCAGTACGGCACAGGACCAGAGCCAGCACGAGCGGGCGCAGAGCCTCGGAGCGACGGTCGAGGAGTGCCAGCAGCGCCTCGACACGGTCGTCGTCGCCCAGATCGTCTCCAATGACCTCAGCCCTGGCTCGGCCGATGTGGACGAGGCTCGTCTCGGCCGCAACCAGCACAGCCGAGCAACCTGTTGCAACGGCGAGGAGGATCAGGCCCGCGACCTCGGTGATACCCATCAGGACCCGAACCCCGCCAACAGCTCTCCCTCGCGACGCTGCATCACCTCGCGCTCCCCGCCTTCGGCATGGTCGTGGCCGAGCAGGTGGAGGATTCCGTGAACCAGGAGCAGGGACAGTTCCTCCCGGACACTGCCGTCGACACCCCGGGCCTGTCTTGCAGCCACTGTCGGGCAGATCACCACGTCACCGAGGAGTACCGGCAGGCCACCGGCGACCTCGCCGGGATGGTCAACCGGAAAAGCCAGAACGTCGGTGGGGCCGTCGGCACCCATGTGCTCAAGGTTCAGCTCGGTCATCGACTCCTCGTCGACCAGGTGGACCGTCAACTCGACTGGCCTGGCACCCAGACCCTCCTCGACCAGAACGTGCTCTGCCAGCGCCACCCACCGTGACATGTCGCCGGCGACACCATCAGCGGTCGCCGCTGTCCGCGCGTCGACCACGACACGCGGACGGGGTTCAGGAGGTTCCTCTCTCATCGCGGCCTCACCCGCATCTCACGTGTCGCCCCGGGGATCAAGGTGCCCATCTGCACCGGCCGCCCCATAGGCCTCCACGATGTCCTGGACGATTCTGTGGCGAACCACGTCTCGACTGGTCAGGTACACGAAGTCGAGGCCACTGATGTTGGCGAGGACCGACTCGAGGTCAGCCAACCCACTGCGCCCGCCCGGCACGTCTGTCTGGCTGATATCACCGGTAACGATCACCCGGGAACCGAACCCGAGCCTCGTCAGGAACATCTTCATCTGTTCCGGGGTGGTGTTCTGGGCCTCGTCGAGGATCACGAAGCTGTTGTTTAGGGTGCGGCCGCGCATGAACGCAAGCGGCGCCACCTCGACCTCGCCGCGCTCAAGGAGACGCTGGGCCGTGTCCATGTCAAGCATGTCAAAGAGGGCGTCGTAGAGGGGCCGGAAGTAGGGGTCGACCTTGGCCATCAGGTCACCCGGCAGGAACCCGACCCGCTCTCCGGCCTCTACCAGCGGGCGGGTCAACACGATCCGGTCTACCTGACCAGCCTGGAGTGCCCTTACGGCAAGTGCCACAGCCAACCAACTCTTGCCCGTTCCGGCCGGACCGATCGCGAAGGTGATGATGTTGTCGGTCACTGCCTCGACGTAGCGTTGCTGGCCAGCCGACCGGGGCCGCACAGGTTTCCCACGTGATGTCTTCAGGATCTCGCTGGTCAGCACCTCGGATGGACGCTCATCGGCCTGAACCATGTCGATCGCACGCTCCAGGGTGAGTGAATCAACCGGTAGGCCCCGTTCCAGAAGCAGCACCAGTTCGTCGAACACGCGGCGGACGACGTCGGCCTGTTCTCCGTCGATGGTGATCTGGTTGCCACGGACATGAATGCCGACGCCGGGGAAGGCCCCCTCGACCTGGCGCAGCAACTCGTCGTGTTCGCCCACCAGAATCGACATCAGGTCGTTTCCGGGAACGCTCAACTTGACGGTGGTCTCCTGCATGGGTACCCAGAGGCTACCCCTCCAGTATCGGTGCTACTGCAATGTGCGGTTGCGCCGGGAGCGGCCTGACCAACCGGGCCGGCAACTTCCGGGAACACGGGTTTCGACCCGGTTACCCTCGACACATGGTCGCAGAAGCGGGTAGCCCGTCACCCGAACCGGAGACCGGACAGACCCCACCGGATGCTCCCGAACCGACGCTTGAGGAGCTCGAGCGCTTCACGGCGGAGGCCGGCGCCGAGGAGGCCGTCCGTCGACTCGGCCACGAGGCGTGGCTACGCCAGCGCTCCGAGGAGGCCGGCCACCTTCAGGGACTGTTGACCGACCTCGCTGAAAGGCGTGATCCCGTTGGTGTGGCACTGTCCAGCGGGGCCCACCGCAACGGCCACGTCGAGGCGATCGGTGCCGACTTCATCGGGTTGCGGCTGGACGACGGTGGATTGAGCCTGCTTGCTCTCACCTCCATCGCCCTTGTCCACCTCGGGCCCGACACGGATCTGGTCGGCGACCGCCCAACACCCATCCGCGACACCAACCTGCACAGCGTGCTGGAACGACTCCTCAGCGATCAACCACAGGTGACCATCGTGGTGGCCGGTTCAACGACGGCTCAGACAGGAACGCTCGAACGCCTCGGGCAGGACCTCATGATGCTGCGGTCAGCGGACGGTTCGATGGTCCACGTACCCCTACCGTCGCTGATCGAGGTGAGGCTCTCACCGGGACGCTGACGCCCCTGGCAACCGGGGCAGGGGCACATCTGAAAGAGCTACGGCCCGATGACCCTCGCCGACATCACCGACGGCGCCTGCCCTTCCGGTTGCGCCTGCCCTTCCTGCCCTGCCTCAGACGCTTACGCACCTTTCCACCGATCCCGCGTTCGGCATCCAGGTCGGCTATCACGCCGGGCACAGCCTCGTTGATGATGTCCTCGGCGGCATCCAGCAGCGCAGCGATGCTGTCATCATCGCCAAGGCCCTGAGGCTCATCTGGGGTGGCCGGGGTCACCAACGACCCGTGGCTCCAGTTCACGTCGATTCGCCTCTTCTGGAAGGAGGGGCACTCGGCGGGGCACCTCCAGGGGGCCTCGGGGGCAAGGTCGAGGTCGCACTTGCGAACGGTGTCGCCGTTGGGATAGCTACGGCTCTCGAAGTGCTTACAGTCCTCCCGCATCGGCATGGCGTATTCCTAGCCGATCCGGACGATCAGCCGACAGACCCCTCCATCTGCAGTTCGATCAGCCGACTCCACTCGACCGCGTACTCCATTGGCAGCGTCCGGGTAATCGGCTCGATGAAGCCGTTCACGACCATTGACATCGACTGTTCCGCTGAAAGGCCCCTGCTCATCAGGTAGAAGAGCTGGTCATCGGCGACCTTGGAGACGGTTGCCTCGTGCCCCACCACGGCGTCTGCGGCTCCGACCTCCATGTACGGGTAGGTGTCGGAGATGCTGTCGTCGTCGAGTATCAGGGCATCGCACTGGACATGGCTCTTGCAGCCGTATGCATCGTCCTCGATTCTCACGAGGCCCCTGTAGCTGGTGCGGCCGCCATCTTTTGAAATGGACTTGGACACGATCTTGGATGTGGTCTCGGGAGCGGCGTGGGTCATCTTGGCCCCTGCATCCTGGTGCTGACCGGCCCCCGCGTACGCCACCGAAAGCACCTCGCCGGATGCCTTGGGGCCCACCAGCACGACTGCCGGGTACTTCATGGTGAGACGCGATCCGATGTTGCCGTCGATCCACTCCATGTGGCCCTCGGCCTCCACCCGGGCCCGCTTGGTTACCAGGTTGTAGACGTTGCTGGACCAGTTCTGGATGGTCGTGTAGGTGACACGTGCCGATGGCCTGACCACGATCTCGACGACCGCCGAGTGGAGGGAATCGGTTGTGTACACGGGTGCGGAACAGCCCTCGATGTAGTGGACCTCAGAGCCCTCGTCGGCGATTATCAGCGTGCGTTCAAACTGACCCATGTTCTCGGCATTGATACGGAAGTAGGCCTGAAGGGGCATCTCGACCTTCACGCCGGGGGGAACGTAGATGAACGATCCTCCACTCCAGGCAGCCGAGTTGAGGGCCGAGAACTTGTTGTCGTTGGGCGGGATTACCCGGCCGAACCAGGCCTTGACGATCTCGGGGTGCTCCCGTAGAGCAGTGTCCATGTCACAGAAGATGACACCCTGGGCCTCGAGGTCCTCGCGGTTCCGGTGGTACACGACCTCGGACTCGTACTGTGCCGTTACCCCGGCGAGGTACTTGCGCTCGGCCTCGGGAATACCGAGTTTCTCGTAGGTGTTCTTGATGGAATCGGGAACGTCGTCCCAGTCGTCGACCTGACCCTCGGTGGGCTTGATGTAGTAGTAGATGTCGTCGAAGTTGATTCCGGACATGTCCCCACCCCACCGGGGCATCGGACGCTTGTCGAAGCGCTGGTATGACCTGAGGCGAAACTCGGTCATCCAGTCAGGCTCGCCCTTCATGCCGGAGATCTCCCTGACGATGGCCTCGTCGATGCCCTTTCTGGGCTTGAAGACGTAGTCCTCCGCGTCGCTCCAGCCCAGCTTGTAACGGCTCAGGTCCAGATCGATCTCGGTAGGTGCCATGTTGGATTCGACTCCAGATTCCAGTGTCGTGACATCAGCCCCGCGGGTACGGACATCAGGTATTTCTCCTACGTGGATAGTAACAATCCAACCCGGGTTTTCAAGGTAGGGCTACAGAAACAGCGGTCTCTCCGGCATCAGCCGGTGCAACCGTTCAGACGGCGCTGACGCACCAGCCAGCCCAGCAGCACCGCAATCGCCCGCGGGTCATGGCGGAGATGGTGACCCGCCCCGCTGATCATGCGCAGGTCAGCGGCACCGTGGACCGCCGCAAGGGCCCGGGCATCCAGGGGGGGAACTGCATTGTCATTGCTTCCGTGCACCAACAGGAGGTTCCTCGGTCGAAGCTGGTCCACGCACGCCTCCGGGGAAATCGACGCCAGCGCACCCGCCCAGCTCTGAAAGTCGGCGGGAAACTCCGGATCAGACAGCAGACCGGCGTCACGTGCATGCAGCAGCAGCCGGCGCGGGTTGTCAGCCCAATCGGACCAGTCGGCGGGAGTGGCGAGGGCACCCACGCCCCTTATCGCCGGCTCTGCAGCTGCAGCACAGATGGCCAGGCCCGCACCGGTTCCGAATCCGACTGCCCAGATGCCGCCCACCTGCACTCCGACCTCGTCGCTGTCGCGCAGGTGTAGAACCGCTGCCAGCAGGTCATCACGCCAGCCATCGAGGCTGAAGTTGCCGTCAGACCCCGGCATTCCCCGCAGGTATGGAACCATCGCCACCCACCCCAGCTGCCTGGAGATCCTCCTGGCCAGCTCGGGGAACGTTGCCGGCGAGTTGGCGCCCCCGCCTGGGCCACTGGGAAACCCGTGGCATATCACGACAGCGGGAATGCCTTCGTCGGACTGCGGATCACCGTTGACTACAACGTCCTCAGGGTCAGGTGTTTCGAGATGGGCTGCAAGACGCAGGCCACCTGAGCCGTAGTGGTGGTTTGCGCTCCCGTCCACAGCCTCAGTCCAGGCGGCGGAGGACCGAGGCGAACAGGCGGGCCCTCTCTACATAGACCTCGGCGTTCTCGAGGTTGGCGCCCGCGACCATCACGCCCTCCCTGACGGTTGCGGGAACCCCGAGGGCCATGGAAAGGGGTGGAACAACCTGGCCGTTGCGCACAACTGCGTTCGCGCCCACGATCGAACCCCGTCCGACCAGGGCCTCGTGGAGAACCACGGACCCGACACCGACCACGACCTGGTCCTCGATCGTGCAACCCTCGAGGTGACAGAGATGGCCCAGGGTCACATCGTCGCCGACGATCGTCGGAAGGTCGGCCGTGCAGTGGAGGACGGCGTTGTCCTGCACCGAGGATCTCGCCCCGATCACAATCTGGTTCTCGTCGGCCCTGACAACGGCGTGGGGCCAGACGCTCGACTCGGGGCCCAGCACAACGGCACCGATCAGTACAGCCTCGGGATGGACGTAGGCGGAGGAATGGACCTCAGGACCCATGTCGCCGATGGCGTACAGCGGCATCAGGAACCCGAACCGGCACCGGGGCCGAAGGAACCGTACGAGCCGCCCAGGAACACCATCGGTGAGCCACCGGTCTCGTGGTCCCTCAGGTCGATCACCTCACCCACCACGAACAGGTGGTCGCCAGCCTCCATGACATCGAAGATGGAACAGTCGATGCTGGCAACGCAGGAGGGAATGACGGGAGAACCGGTGAGTGCCGGAACCCGGCCGGTTCCCTCCCAGGGGTCTCCGTCACGCGTGAAGAATGCATTGGCCAGATCGGCCTGGTCGTCGGCCAGCACGTTCACGCAGAATGAACCGCTCGCACTGATTCGAGGCCAGGTCCTTGCATCGCTCCCGGTGAGGAACCCCACGAGAGGAGGGTCCATCGAAACCGACACAAACGATCCGATTACAACGGCCAGGGGCTCGTCACCGTCCATGCCGGTAACGAGGGTCACCCCGGTCGGAAAGCGTCCGAGCACCTGCCGGTATGCCTCGGGGGTGATTTCGCCGCCCCGCGCTGAGCGGTCGGCCTGCTGGCTGGCTTCCACATATCCCCCTGTCCTGTGCCGATGTGAAGGTAGTTGCCGAGGGTAGTCCGACAGGCTGACCGTTCAGGCTGTCGAGGAGGCGCCGACCTGGTGCCCTCTGCCACCAGCCGACCATGTAGCCGCAAGCGTCACCGTCTCACCCTCGGCTGGCGCGCTCACCCGACCCACGTCAAGACCGTCAGCCGCATGACAGGCCCATTCCAGCAGCCTGTCGACCGTGTCGTCACAGTGCGACGGGTCATGATGGAACAGGGCAAGTTCTACAACCGAGGCCTGATGTGCGACCTCGAGCGCATAGGCGACGGTGCTGTGGCCCCAGTCGCTCCGCTGCGCGAACTCCTCGGTGGTGAACTGGGCGTCGTGGATCAGGAGGTCCACGCCATCAGCCAACTCGAGCACCGCCTCGTCGACCCGCTGAGGGTCGTTGACCGGCTGCTGATGGTCGCTGATGTAGGCGACGCTCACACCACCCCAGTCGATCCTGTATCCGTTGGTAACACCGACGTGGGGAACCCTCCGTGTCCTGACAACTGCTGGACCGATCGACATGGTGGCGTCACCGATGTCGTTGAAGGACACGCTCCCCGCCAGATCGTCGACACAGATCGGGAAGTACGGCGGGTTCATGAACGAGGCGAAGGCGGCCTCCATGGAGCGGTTCCCATCGGCCGGGCCGAACACGTCGAGGTGCGCTCCGGGCCGGTTGATCGGACCAAAGAAGGGCAGGCCCTGAACGTGATCCCAGTGGAGGTGGCTGACAAGGGCCGTTCCCCTGAACGGAGTTGTCAGCCCCAGGCGTTCGTCTTCCACCCCGCGTCCGCGACCGGCTTCACTATCGACCTCCATGCCGAAGTTGCGGAGGCCGGTACCCATGTCCAGGAGGATCGGGTCGGCACCGTCGGCCTGCAGCACGACACATGAGGTGTTGCCGCCGTATCGCTTGTTGGCATCACACGGGCAGGGGGTGGAGCCCCGTACCCCGTAGAAGCGCACATCAAGTGAGTCGGCCATCGGGTACGAGGGTAGGAGTGGGCCTGATTCCACTTGTGGCGGTGTGTCAGACGTCTCAGGTGGCAGATGTCTCAGGTCCAGACCCCTGGGAGGCGGTGCTTCCGCCGCCTGCTGTCCCTCCCGGCGATTCCGTGCGCGATACTCACCCCGTGAGTCCTGCCCAGGTGGAAGACGGCCTTGTAGCCGTAGTGAAGCGGGAGTGCCCCGCATGCCAGCTGGTGGTTCCGGTCCTCGAACAGTTGGCCACCGGTGCAGGACTGACGGTCTTCACCCAGGACGATCCGTCCTTCCCCGCCGATGCGCCGTGGGTTGTCGACGACACCGACCTCTCGGCGAGCTGGGGGCTGGACCTTGAGGCAGTCCCCACGCTGCTGCGCTTCGAAGGCGGCAGGGAGGTTGGGCGTACAACGGGCTGGTTGCGTGACGCCTGGGAGGACCTGTCCGGCAAGACCGGCCTGGGTCCCGAACTGCCGGCGTTCAAGCCCGGTTGAGGATCGCTCACAGCCGATCCCGGGCGGGTCGACGAACTGAGGGCCCGGTACGGGACGCCAGGTGGCAACCCCGACGCACACCTCAGGTCGCGACGTGTGGAGATCGCCTCCCTCGAAGATGACGCCGAGGCCATGTTCGACCGGGGCTGGACCGACGGCCTACCGGTCGTGCCACCCACTGAGGCACGGGTCGAACGGATGCTCACCGGAACCACGCGGAACCCGGCGGACCTCGTGGCTGTGGTCCCACCCGACCTGGTCGACTGCACGGTGGAGAAGGTCGCCGTCAACGCCGTCATGGCGGGCTGCCTACCCGAGTACCTGCCAGTGGTGCTGACCGCTCTCGAGGCCGTGTGCACCGACGACTTCAACATGCACGGCGTCCTTGCCACGACGATGTCGGTCGGGCCGGTACTTGTCGTGAGCGGACCGGTCACGGCAGAAATCAAGATGAACCACGGCATCAACGTTCTCGGGCACGGCAACCGGGCCAACAGCACCATCGGCCGGGCAGTCCAACTCGTCATCCGCAACGTCGGCGGTGGTGCACCGGGTGGCATCGACAGGGCCACCCTCGGCCACATGGGAAAGCAGGGCTTCTGCTTCGCCGTGGACCAGGCCGGCTCGCCCTGGACCAGCCTCTCCGAGGACAGGGGCTTCGGTCCTGACCAGAACACGGTCACGGCCTTTGCCGGCGAGGGGCCCCATATTCTCATGGACCAGAAGAGCCGATCAGCCGACTCGCTGACCCGCATGCTGGCCCAGTCCCTGCTCGGATCGGTGTCATCCCGTGTCGTGATGGGAATCGACGCAATGCTCGTGCTCTCCCCGGAGCACATGGCCAGGTACAGGGATGCCGGCTGGGACCGCTCCCGCTTCATGGAGGAACTGGCAGGCCACCTGACTGTCGACGCCGACAGCATTCTCGTTGGATCGGGAGGAATAGAAGAAGGCCTGCCGCAGGACTTCGCGGGAATGTCCCTGCCCAAGTTCCGACCCGGCGGACTGCTCGTCGTCCACGCGGGCGGCCCAGCCGGGCTCTTCTCGGCGATCATCGGCGGCTGGGTCAACGGCCCAACAGGAAGCGAACCCGTAACCAAGGAGATCACGCCATGACAGGCACTTCCCAGACCGGCCTGACGGTCCTTGACCCGACGGCCGAAGACCGTCCTGTTGAACGCGGGCTGACCCCCCGGACAGAGACCCTCGCCGGCCTCACCGTCGGCCTGCTCGACATCTCCAAACCACGCGGAGACGTGTTCCTCGACAGGCTCGAGGAACACCTGGTGAAGATCGGTGCCGGCGTGAAGCGCTATGCCAAACCCACCTTCGCCAAACCCGCCCCTGTCGACCTCCGCCACGAGATTGCGACCACCTGTGACGCTGTCATCGAAGCGCTCGCCGATTGAGGTTCCTGTACGACGTGCAGTGTGCACGACATCGACGATCTTGAACGACGGGGGGTTCCAGGCGTGTTCGTGGCCTCCGGGCCATTCGAGGATGCCGCTGAAGTCCAGGCGAGGGCCCTCGGCCTACCGGTCAGGAGCGTGTTCGTAGAGCACCCCATCCAGGACAGAACCGACGAGGAGATGTCGGCCCTCGCCGACGACGCCGTGAATGCCCTCGTTGATGCCCTCACCGTTGGCCGCTGACCTCTGACCCACCCGACAGGAACCAGTGGATCCGGAACAGGCGCGCTAGCGTCATCGGCCGTGACAGACACAGAAACAGTCCAGAACCCCGGCGAGGTCCGGTTGCAGAGCCTGGAGGGCACATCGCGCCCGGTCTCCGAGTGGCTGACGACGTTCCACATGGCTGCCGTGGTACTGGACCCTTTCACCCATGAGAGCTCATGGATCCTCGACACGGCCCGGCGCGTCCTCGACGCCTTCAGCGGTGCCGACGTCCGTGTCGCCTTCGTGGTCAGCGGAACCGACAGTGCCGGAGCCGCCAGCTTCATGGGGCCGCTTGCCGAGTCAACCCTCAGCCTCGCCGACCCGGACCGCGGGTTCGCTCGATCCCTCGGCCTCATGACCCTCCCCGCATTTGTCGCCATAAGACAGGACGGCTCGACCATCGGCACGGCAGAGGGCTGGGATCCCGAGGCCTGGCGCAAGGTTGCCGCCGCCCTTGCCGAGCTGACCGCATGGACCCGACCTGAGATCCCTGCCGCAGGAGACCCGGCCCCGTACGCCGGCACCCCAGCCGCCTCCTGACGAGAAACCCTCCCCGACCGGCACCTCCCAGCCTGAACAACCTGCCCGTGGGTAGGGTCTACAGGTGACCCGACCAGTGGCGGTGGCCCCCGACACGAGGCCTCCCATGTACGAGGCGATGTGCTCAGCTGTCAAACGGGCTGGTGCCGAACTGGTCGACCCTGTTGACGCAGAGGGCCTCATCTGGGCCGACCCGGCACGGCCCGACCTGTTCCCGTCGACAATTCGGGGAGCCGACTCCCTGAGCTGGGTGCAACTGCCCTATGCGGGGATCGAGCCGTTCGCACAGCACCTCGATACCCGACTCAGGTGGACCTGTGGCAAAGGGGTCTACGCACCCGCAGTAGCCGAGACGGTGCTGGCTCTCATCCTGGCTACGTGCAAGAACCTCCACGGCTATTCCCGGACCTGCACATGGTCGAGCCCCGCTAGCCGCCAACTGGCCAACTCGCGTGTCACCTTGCTGGGAGGCGGAGGCATCTCTACCAGCCTCCTGACCCTGCTTGCCCCCTTCGACTGCCGGACAACTGTTGTCAGACGAAGCGACGCCACGCTTCCCGGAGCCGACCACACGGTCACCGTTGACCTCCTCGACGAGGTGCTTCCCGAAACCGACATCCTGGTTCTGGCCCTTGCCCTGACCCCAGAGACCACCGGGATAATCGACTCACGCAGGATGGGCCTGTTGCCTGACGACGCCTGGATCGTAAACGTGGCCCGAGGTGGCCACATCGTCACCGATGACCTCGTATCAGCCCTCACCCGACACAGCATCGGGGGGGCCGCGCTCGACGTCACCGACCCGGAACCCCTTCCTGACGGCCATCCCCTCTGGTCCCTTCCGAACTGCCTGATCACCCCCCACATCGGCAACACACCAGAGATGGGCCTCGCGCTGCTGGCCCCGTTCGTCGAGGAGAACGTGCGGCGCTTCGTGGAACACAGGGACCTGCTGGCCACAGTGGACGTGGCCCTCGGCTACTGAAAACCAACTGTTGAGGAGGGTGGATCACAGATGACAGGGCTTGTCGGACAGTTGGCTGCTGCCGTGCTGGCCTTCGTGTTTATTGTCGCTGCGGGCGCCAAGCTCCGTGACCCGCTCGCCACGCGCAGAACACTTGTTGGCTTCGGCCTACCCAGTCCCCGCCTGCTCACCGTTGTGCTGCCCGTGACAGAAGGCACAACCGCCCTGTTGCTTCTCATCAACCCCCGAACCGGCGGCCCCTGCGCTGTGGCCCTCCTGGCGGCCTTCACGACGCTGATCGCAGGACGGCTCCTGGCAGGTCACCACGATGCATGTGGCTGTTTCGGGGCATGGTCCAGCCGGCCCCTTTCGTGGAGGGACATTGCACGCAACCTGATCCTGATCGGGCTCGGGGTCACATCCACGCTGGGCTGAGACCAACGGCAACCGGTTTGCTACCGTCCCGGCAACGAAGGTGGAGCCTGGCAGACACCACCTTCGGGTACGACCACCTTGAGGAGACCAGGCCATGGATGCACTGACCGCCGCCCGCCGCTCAGCCACACCGATCGGCGACCTGGGTGCCAGGTTCATGCTGGATGGCCTTGCCTACAAACGCGGAGCCGAGTTGGGACTGCCGTCGGGAATGGGCACCTACGTACTCGGACGCCTGGGGGTGATGGGCGACGTGGACCTTGACACGGCTGTGGCTGCCGCCTTCTTCTGGAACCGTGAGACGATTGCCGCCAACTGGTCCGCCGACGATTCCGCCGTCACCCCGTCTGCCGCAGCCCCCCTGTACGGCCAGGTGTGTGCCGAACGCGGCCGGGAGTACCTCTCCGGCTTTGAAGGTGCCGCCCGCCTGGCCGAACTACTGGAGCGTGTCGTCGACTCAGCCGACGACACCGACGCCGACCTGTTTGCCGGCTGGCGCGACCTGGAGCGGCCGGCAGACCCGGAGGGCCGGGCGTACCTGCTCACACAGGTGGCAAGGGAACTCCGCTTCTGCCGCCACGTCGCTGCAGTCCAGGCGGCCGGAGCCAACCCGCTGTCACTTGTTCTCACCAAGGGCGGCGAGGCCAACGCCAACCTGTTCGGTTGGAGTGACCTGTCCTGTGGCCCCCTGGATCCGGAGGCCCACGCATCCATCGAGGCCGCGACCGACCAGGCTTCGTCGGCCGACCTGCTGTGCCTCACCGACGACGAAAGGGCCGAGTTGGTGGATCTGGCCGATGCCGCCCTCGCACACGGCACCACCTGACACATGCGCCTACTGACAGACCTACCTAATCCTCGCTGACACCAACCAGGAAGGAGAGCACCTGCAATGGACGGCCTGATGATGGACAGCCCCCTGTCCCTGATCCACCTCTTCGACCGCGCCACCAGCCTGTTTTCAGACAAGCAGATAGTGACGGCCACGCCGAGCGGCCGGGAGCGCCTGTCCTACGGCGACTGGGGTGAGCGAACCCGTCGTCTGGGTGGAGTCCTCGACGACCTCGGCATCAGCGATGACGGTCGGGTCGCAACATTCGCATGGAACACCTCCCGCCACCTGGAGCTCTACTTTGCTCCACCGTGCACCGGAAGGGTCACCCACACCCTGAACCTGCGTCTCTTCCCCGACCAGCTCACCTACATCGCCAACCACGCCGAGGACGAGGTCATCTTCGTCGACCAGTCCGTGGCTGGCCTGATCTGGCCGCTGATGGACACGTTCGACACGGTGCGACACGTCGTCCTCATGGACGACGGTGCTCCAGCACCCGATGCCGGCGCCATCAGGGCCGAGGTACACGACTACGAGGAACTCCTCGAAGCTGCCTCACCAGTGGAGTGGACCCGCGTTGACGAGAACCGGGCAGGGTCGATGATGTACACCTCTGGAACCACGGGTGACCCCAAGGGGGTCGTCTACTCGCACCGCTCGATGGTGCTCCACACCTTCGGAGCGATGATGGCCGACACGCTCGGCGTGAACGAAAGGGACGTGATCCTGCCGGTGGTGCCCATGTTCCACGCCAACTCATGGGGTCTGGCCCACGCCGGGGTGGCCACAGGGGCAACGCTCATAATGCCGGGAGCCAACCTGACGCCCGGAGCCCTCGCGGACCTCGTCGAGACCGAACGGGTCAGCCTCGCCGCCGGCGTCCCCACTATCTGGATGGGCGTGCTCCCTGAACTCGAGGGCCGCGACGTGTCTGCCCTCCGTGCCATTCCGTGCGGAGGCTCAGCCGTACCAAGGACCCTGTCGGAGGGCTACCGCGAGATGACGGGCCTGCCTCTGCTGCAGGCATGGGGAATGACCGAGACCAGCCCGCTGGCAGCGGTCTGTCAGATCAAGTCGACCCTGGACCACCTCGACAATGACGCCAAGGCGGACCTCCGAACCACGGTCGGGCTGGTTTCACCAGGCGTCGACTTCCGCATCGCCGATGCCGACACTGGCGACGAGGTCGCCTGGGATGGCGAGTCCAGAGGCGAACTGCAGGTCCGAGGGCCGTGGATCGCCCGCACCTACTACAACGACGACCGTTCAGCCGACTCGTTCACCGACGACGGCTGGCTCAGGACCGGCGACGTGGCGACCGCGGACTCCGAGGGCTACATCCGCCTCGTGGATCGAACCAAGGACCTCATCAAGTCGGGCGGAGAGTGGATCAGCTCGGTCGAGCTTGAGAACGAGATCATGGCCCACCCCGACGTGACAGAGGCGGCCGTGATCGGTGTGGCCTCCACCAAGTGGGGTGAACGGGCCATGGCATGTGTCGTGGCCGCAGAAGGTGCGACGCTCAGCACCGACGAACTCCTCGCCTGGCTGGACGGACGGGTGGTCAAGTGGTGGATGCCCGACAGGGTCGAGTTCATCGACGAGGTGCCCAAGACATCTGTGGGCAAGTTCTCCAAGAAGACGCTCCGCGACCGCTTCGCCGACGTGCTGGTGGACTGAGACAACGTCGACACCGGAACCGGCCAGCGATGCCGATTGAGGTCCGGATGGTTGGCTCGGGCCCCGAGGCATGCCATGATCTGCCGGGCGCGGTCACTTGAACCAGTGGGCAACGCAGCGACTCTCAAGAGCAAGCCAAGCATCAACAAAGGGGACCCCTGTGGAACTGTTCAGTGACTGGATGGGCATTGCCGGAGGTGGACAGGCCATGGGCCGGTTCGCCCACTACCTGGGTGGAATCACCTGGATAGGCCTCCTCTACTTCTTCAACTTCATCCAGGGCTCAGCCTTCGGCGAAATGGGCGAGGCAGCAAGGGGTGAGGCCCTCCGCAAGATCACCTGGCGGACCCTGTGGTGGTTCCGCTGGGCAGCAGCCCTCACCTGGGTGTCGGGCATCTGGATCCTGGCCCACCAGGAGGTCCTGTCGAGCACCACCTACTGGCAGTCCGCAGCAGGCATGGGAATCCTCTTCGGAACCCTGCTCGGCACGACCATGGCAGCGAACGTGTGGATGGTCATATGGCCGGCACAACAGATCGTCATCGGCTCATCGGTGGCAGTGGCCGACGGCGGCGAAGCTGACCCGGCAGCACCTGCCGCCGCCAAGCGTGCAGGTCGGGCCAGCCGGGTCAACACCCTCTTCTCCATTCCCCTCATCTTCATGATGATGTGGCCGAGCCACTTCGGTGGCCCCAACTTCGGCACCCCCGACTCGGGTTCACGGATTGTGCTGTGGATCGTGTTCGCCGTCATCTGGATCGCCATGGAGCTCTCGGCACTCGGCAAGGTCGGCGGCTACGACGGTGTCCTGAATCGGATCACCCTCGACAAGCACACCGACACCATCAAGTACGGCTTCGCCATCACCCTGGTGCTCTACCTGCTCTTCGAGATCCTGGGCTGAACAACGACTTCAGATCAGCCCTACCGGCTGCTTCTCTGAGCGACCCGTCCCAATGGGGCGGGTCGCCTCGCGTCCGGGGAATGCGCGTCCCGTAGCGAAACTCAGCCCACCAACAACCGGGCCTCCATGCCGCCCTCGCGGTGCCCGGGGATGTCGCAGTAGAGGATGTAGCGGCCGGCATCCAGGTTGATGCTCCCCACATCGGTAGACCCACCGCTCACCTCGAGGCGGAGGCGGTCCTCGTGGCCCTCTATGACCAACGAGTGGCCCTGCATGCCGTCGAGCACGTACTGGATGGTTATCTCACCGGGTTCGGCCTCGTACCGGTCCGAGTCGAAGTCCAACGTGTCAAGACCAACCACCTGCAGCACCCCGTCCACGGGTGGTTGCAGCGGAGCCACAGAACCACCACAGGCCGCCACCACTCCGACAAGCAGGAGCACGGCGGTCAGGCGGCACCCGGCGGAGTTCGGTACATCCCTCATAGGCTGCGAGGCTACCGATGGGCGATGATGTATCCATGACAGAGGCCATCAGCACCGACCACGGGAAGGTGGCGCTTCTCGCAAACCCTGCGGCGCACTCCGGAACGGCCACCCGCGATATCGACGAGGTGCAGGCCCTGCTCCGGGAACGCTGCATCACCGTCGAACTGCTGACAGCGAACTCCGCCGCCGAAAGCACCGCGGCAGTTGCACGATCATCGGCCGGGCGTGTCCTCGTCATGGGTGGAGACGGGACAGTCCACCTGGCTGCCTCCGTCCTGGCCGACACCGGCCGGGTGCTCGGGATCCTTGCTAGTGGCACAGGCGACGACGCTGCAAGGGCGATGGGCCTCCTGGACGGGGACCTTGAAGAACGCGT
>CEPS01012235.1_pt1 | contig 79572 bp, 70 predicted proteins | sample 530401 | NCBI WGS metagenome assembly CEPS01 (sample SAMEA2620035, study PRJEB7988) | marine metagenome | biome: marine biome (ENVO:00000447); feature: mesopelagic zone (ENVO:00000213) & marine oxygen minimum zone (ENVO:01000065); material: "saline water (ENVO:00002010), including plankton... | reverse complement strand
GACGAAGCCGGTCCGGGCCGGCCGCGGATGGCCGGGCATTCCTGAAGGCGAGCGGGATCAGGTCTCGCGCAGCCTTGCCACCGGAGCCTCGTCAATCGGCAGGTGGATCACGGCAGCGACCAGTCCGAGCCCGATGCCGGCCTGCCACATCAGGTCATAGGAACCCGTGACATCGTGGATGTATCCACCCATCCAGACTCCGATAAAACTGCCGATCTGATGGCTTAAGAATACAAAACCGTAAAGCGTGGCCATGTAGCGGATGCCGAATACCTGCGCCACCAGCCCGGCCGTCAGCGGTACGGTCGACAGCCACAAGAGGCCCATCGTGGCTGCAAACAGGTAGATCACTTCGGTGGTTTTGGGCGACAGCAGAAAGATCAGCAGCACCAGTGCCCGCAGCGCGTAGATGCCGCTCAGGCCCAGTTTCTTGCTGAACCTCTGGCCGAACGCGCCCGAGAGCAGTGAACCGAAGATATTGAAGATGCCGATCAGCGAGATCGCAAGCGCCCCCACCATCGGGTCCAGCCTGAGGTCGGAGACATAGATCGGCAGGTGAACCGTAATGAAAGCGACGTGGAAGCCGCAGACAAAAAAGCCCGCGGTCAGCAGCAGAAAGCCGCGGTGTGCGAATGCCTCGCGAATGGCACCCGCGCTATCGGTGTGCACCACATTCTCGTGGCGCACGCGCGGGTCACCCGGCAGCGTAAATGCCAGAGGCAGAATGACACAGACCGAAATCCCGGTGACGATCAATGCGCTCGGCCATCCATAGCCGCTGATCATTCCCTGGGTAACGGGCGAATACAGGACCTGTCCCACCGAACCGGCCGCGGTACAGATTCCGATGACAAATGAGCGGCGCTCGATCCCGACCACTCTGACCATGGCCGCCGTCGCCAGGGAAAAAGAAGTGAAGGCCACCCCGGTGCCCACCAGCACACCCCCGGTCAGATGAAGCCCCAATGCGGTATCGGCGGCCGTGACGCCGAATGTTCCCGCCGCATAGATGATGGCGCCCAGGCCGATTACCCACACCGGCCCGTAGCGGTCGGCCAGCATTCCGGCAAAAGGCAGGCAAAGCCCCCAGAACAGGTTCTGCAGCGCCATCGCCAGGGCAAAGGTCTCGCGTGACCAGCCGAGCTCCGCGGTCACGGGCCCGAGATACAGGCCATAGCTCGAGCGCGCGCCAAAACCGATCAGTGAGATCAGGCAACCCCCGAGCAGTACCACCAGGGGCGTCTGCCATCGCTTTGCGCTCAGACGGTAGTCAGTGGGCTCCATAACAACGGATCAGGGTTTCGACGCAGATCAGGCCGGCTCGCGAAATCATGATAATACCTGTCAACGGCGAGTTCCGTCATTACGAAGGCACGACGATATAATTCGCGGCAACCGCAGTCGCCGGTTTCACGAATACCCTGCAACCCGTATGGATTCTTTCCCGATTGATTATCCCCGTGTGGTGGAAGCCTTTGAATTCCTGCAGGATTGGGATGCGCGGTATCACTTCATCACTGAGCTCGGAGAGAAACTGCCGCCGTATCCGGATGACGAACGCGTTGAACTTTACCTCGTTCCCGAGTGCATGAGTACCGTTTATATCCGGGCCATCCGTGATGGTGATGGGATTTTCACCTTTCGCGGCGACTGTGACACCTCAACCGTGAAAGGCGTGGTCGCCATCCTGATGGCGATGTTCAGCGGCAAATCTGCCAACGAGATCGGTGGGTTTGACGCGGACGCAGAGTTCGAAAAACTCGGCCTGTTTGAGCATCTCAGTCCCAGCCGGCATGTCGGCGTCTACGCGATGGTGCAGCGGGTCAAACGCCAGGTGGCGGCGGTCGAAGAAAGCCGGGCTTAACGCGCCCCCTTTACTGTCACCCCGCTTGCCGGAAAACGTCCGGCCCCAACCGGACCTTGAACGATGTCACTCCGAGCAGTACAGACTGCCGCCCACGGCGAAGCAGTTCTTGGCAGGGTCGCACAGGGTCCTGCAGTAAGGGCTTTTCCCGACACGCTCGCAGCCCACGGTGGAAGGGTCAGGCGCTCCGCGGTACTGACTGGCCGAAATCTCAAAACAGCCGCAAACCGGGCCAGCGGTTTCGCTCGCGTCAGTGTTCACTTTCAGGCGCCTGTGCAGCAACCCTTTTATACACAAGCACGCCGCGGCTCAGGTTGTAAGCGAGATACGAATTTGACCCGATAAACAGCAGTGATGCCACGCTCGACAGAGGGTTCAGCCAGATCGACAGCACGACGGTCAGCAAGGCGCCCAGATGCAGCCTGAATTGATGCCTGGCATGCTGTTCAGGGATGATCTGTTTCATGTTGGGAATCTTCAAGTGCCACCGGTTACGCATGTCGACGGCGTTTGTCAGATGCAGCCAGACCAGAAAGGGTACGATCTTATAGAGCATGCCGTTAATGACCGACATGGCGAACCCGGCAATAAACAGAATGCCCATGAGGGGTTTCATCCCCCGCAACCCCGGGATTGCTTCATCCAGGCTTGCTACCGCAAACGCCAGTATCAGCGCGATCAGGCCGACCCGCCAGTAATCGAGGGTGACATCAGGCACTTTTCGACGTCTGAGTTGTTGCAGGCGCAAAGTCAGACCTGCATAGCCGGTGAAAGCAACAAGCAGGACTGCTTCAAGCACAAGCGCTGTCCAGCGCGAGCCAACGAGAAAGTGATTGAGCATGATCAGAATCAACGCCATCAATATCACCGATGACAGGCAGGAACGGACCACACTCGGGTACTTTGGTGTGACCTGAAACATGGGTACAACCTGGTAGGAAACGGTAATCACCAGCAGGCCGGTCCAGCCGAGAATCCCCCACTGCAGATGCAGCCCTGTCAGCTGCCGGTCAAGGGGTACCGCAGGAACTGAATAGCCAGCCGCGAGCCAGCCGCCAAGGCCAAGTGTCACGGTAAAGGCGAGCAGCGCCAGCTTCATCCCTACCGTGATATGTCTCGATGCGTCAGATCGAAGCAGTGCGATCAGCACAGAGACTATCAGGAACAGACAGGAGGCCATGACAATGGCAGCCCCGCAGGCGAGCAGCACGGGCATCAGCCAGAGAAAGCCGCCACACAGAAGCAGTGTGCCGGAAAGCACGCCCAGAAAGAGCATCAGGCTGAATAGATTCGGTTTCTGAAGTTTGACCCCCGCCAGCACAGGCAGGAGTTGCTGCAGGGCGCCGGCCATCACCATGGAGATGAAACCCAGTGTCACCAGGTGAGTGATGGCGAGTGCCGCCGGAGTCCCCCGATTGACCAGCGCTTCCGGATAAAAGAGAAAAACCACGCCGGCCAATACTGCAAGAAAAGGCGCGGCAAGCATGAAACGAAGCGGAACAGCAAGCGGTGGCGTTTGCTCTAGCGAGAGCTGCGCAGTGTTCACGGCTATCGTTCGCCGGTTTTCCAGGGCGGATATGAAGCAGCTCTTGTCAGTGCCTTCTGACGCGCCACAGGATCATCGATTGCCCAGATAAACACCTCACAGCTACCGTCCGGACCGTGCCGTGTAGCGCTGTCAAAGCCCCTTCTTTCAAGCTGTTCGAACAGCAGGCGTGGGTACTGTCGATGGTGAAAGTGAATAAACCGGCCTGGAGACAGTCTCTCAACGGCGATGAGGGCCTGGTGCAGCGGTTCCGGCGCGGGCATACCACTGACATCGAGGTAGTCGCATTCAGGTTCGTTCAAGTCAGGTCCATCTGCTGTACCAGTGGGTCTACCTCGTCGCTCAAAATCTGATCAAGCATTGGATAGAGAATCTGCTCTTCCTTCATATTGTGCTGTTGCATCAGGATCAGCAGGGTCTCAATCTCGCCGAGGAATCCGGTTTGATCCTGTTCGCTCAACTGTTCTCGCAGGTTTGCGATCAGATCACGCATCTGCCGGTGTTCGAATTTCATGACTTCCACCGGCCCGCCGGGTGGCAGTATTCCCTCTGTTTTCGGGAACAGGATATTTTCTTCATTGCTGAAATGCTTTTCGGTGGCCACAACAAAGGCGTCGAATACCTCGGTCAGATTCCGCCAGTCCTCACCGGCCGCGAGATTTTCCGCCCTGGCGAGCAGTTCATCGCAACCCGCGTGGGATTCGGCCATAATGTCTGTGATAGTTGTCATGAACACTCTCTGGTATCTAGTAACGGTAGCGGGACGGCGACCTTACGGCGAGACCGAGTTAGCGAACCTCCCGGTCCCAGGTGTCAGGGCCAACACCTTCCTGCTTAAGTATACTTTTCCGGGTGCGGTGACCAAAGTTGTCCACCTGAGTCGAATGTGTTACCCGGAAAGCGCGGCACATTTTCTGTCACTGCTGTTGCAGCGACTTGACCTGGATCAGTGCAGGCTGTGGGACGATTGTTCCACACTGATCTTCGTGAACCTGTCTGATTTTCGCCCGGTCTGCCGCCCCAATCCGGCGCTGCTGTTTGTGCCCTTTGCGGTGCTGCCGCAGGCGCCGCTGTCAGCCGCGCTCGCAAACCTGTTGAATTTCCTGCTTGCTTATGAACGCGAGGCCGGGGAACTGGATTTTCTCAAAGGCCGTGTTTTCGAGGTCATTCTGCGCGATACCCCGGTTCGCCTTGCCATCGGCATGCGCGGCGGTCGTCTGGTGAGCGCGCACGGCCGCCAGGCCGACGCGAGCGTCTCGGCACGGCTCAGCGGCTTTATCGCCCTGCTCAGTCAGCGCGAGGATCCCGACACCCTGTTTTTCCGGCGCGAGTTGATGATGGGCGGTGATACCGACCTCGGCCTGCAGGTGAAAAACGTGCTGGACCAGGTAGACCCGTCCCGCCTGCCCAGCGTGCTGACACGGTTGCTGGTGCTGTGTGATCCCATCGTCTACTGGCTGGAGAGCGGGGCGCGGCGCCCGGGTGCAGGCTAATCCCCGGAAGGGCTCATCAGTTCGGCCCAGATCGCTTCGGTCCGTCTTCGTACCGCCGCTGACTGCGTGATAGGCCGGCCCCATTGCCGGGGGCTTTCCTGTGGCCACTTGTCGGTTGCGTCAATTCCCATTTTCGAGCCCAGGCCCGACCGCGGACTGGCGAAGTCCAGGTAGTCAACCGGGGTGTTATCAATCAGAACGGTGTCGCGCACGGGGTCAACCCGGGTACTGAGCGCCCACCAGACGGATTGCCAGTCGCGCACATCGATATCGCCATCGGTCACAATAATGAACTTGGTATAACTGAACTGTCGCAGGGTGGACCACAGGCCCATCATGATCCGCCGGGCGTGACCGGGATACTGTTTGCGGATGCTGATGACGGCGGTGCGATAGGAGCAGGCCTCGGGCGGCAGGTAGAAGTCCAGAACCTCGGGGAACTGCTCGCGCAGCAGGGGTACGAATACATCGTTGAGCGCTTCCGCCAGAACGGAAGGCTCATCTTCGGGGGGTTTTCCCATGTAGGTGGCGTGATAGAGCGGATCACGGCGGTGCGTGATCCGGGTCACCTGGAACACCGGGAATTCCTCAACGGCATTGTAATAGCCCGTGTGGTCGCCGAAGGGCCCTTCTGCGGCGGTTTCATCGGGCAGCACGAAACCTTCCAGTACGATCTCCGCACGCGCCGGTACCTGAAGATCGTGAGAGAGGCACTCTGCCACTTCGGTCGGCCTCCCCCGGAGCAGTCCGGCAAAACGGTACTCGGAAAGGGTGTCCGGTACCGGGGTCACTGCCGCCAGAATCGTTGCCGGGTCGGCACCGATGGCGACGGCGGCCGGAAAGGGTTCTCCGGGGCGAGCCTGGCACCAGTCACGAAAATCGGTGGCACCGCCGCGGTGCGGCAGCCAGCGCATAATGAGCCGGTCGCGGCCGATCACCTGCTGCCGGTAGATTCCGAGATTCAGTCTCTGCTGGTGAGGTCCGCGGGTGATGACAATTCCGAAGGTCAGAAGGGGTCCGGCATCTTCCGGCCAGCAGGTCTGAATCGGCAGTGTCGCAAGGTCGACCGCGCGGCCCTCGCAGATCACCTCCTGACAGGGCGGGGTGGCGATCATCCGGGGATTGACATCGCGCAGCCGGGCGATCTCCGGCAGGCTGTCGATGGCTTCGCTTAAGTTGGATGGCACCTGCGGCCGGCGGAAGCGGACGAGTTCCTCCCCGAGTTTCTGCAGGTCGCGAGCGCGTCTGCCGATGGCCATGGCAATCCGCTCGCGCGTGCCGAACAGGTTGCCGACCATCTGCATGGAGTGGCCCTCGAGGTGCTCAAACCACAGCGCCGGCCCCTTGGCACAGAGGCTGCGGTGGCATAGATCGGTTACCTCCAGGGCCGGACTGACCGGGGCGCTGACGCGCTTGAGCTGCCCGGCATCCTCAAGGGCGCGCAGGTATCCGCGCAGGTCGCTGTAGGTAACAGCCGGCGTGGTCAAGGCTGAGCGTTCTCCCCGGCCGCCGCACGGCTTATGCCGGGCTGGCCGATCCAGTAGCCGTCAGAACAGTCATCGGTGGTGAGTTCGGCCGCTTGCCGGTAAGCCTCGCTTGCCGAGCGTTGCTGATCGATGACGTCGCGAACCAGGGCCGCGACCTCAAATACCGCTTTGTGATCGGCTGCAAGGCGCAGTACTTCGACTCCGAGTGTGAGCATCTGCGGCAGATGTTCAAGCAGGTTGCAGCGGACTGCGGAGCTGACCTGGGTGCCGTTGAGGACCAGAAAATCCTGGTCTTCCTGGGTACGCACCCGGAGTCCGTCAGGGTAATCGCTGCAGCGAAACCCGCACTGGTCTTTGGCGAGATCGAGATGGCGGGCGGTATAGCAGCGGGCAGACCAGGCGAGCGGCATCCGGCCCCAGACCGGCAGTTCGGTCTGCACGCCTGCCGGTCGTGTCTCATGCAATGCGGCGAAGGTGCCCGCCCCGAGTTCAACGGGCGGCAGCCAGCGAACCATGCCCTGGGCGTAGAGGACCTCGAGGGTGCGCGGGTTATAAATATTCAGCGTGGGCCCGGCAACAAACGGGTGACCGCGGACAAGCTGCACCGCCGCCATATCGTTGGCCTCGATCATAAACTCGTCGTTGGCGATCAGACGTTTGAGAAACCCCAGTTCCGATCCGGCCTCAAGCAGTGCGAGCGTTGAGAAAATGACGGTCTTTCCGGCCGCGGCCAGTTCCCGGCCCACGGCGAGCCAGCCCTCCAGTGGAAAGGAGCGGCGTTTGGCGCAGACCACTTCGCCAAGGTACACCATATCGAAGACGCTTTTGGCTGCCGTATCGTAAAAATCCACGAGTGCCGGTTCGCCCCAGAAATAGGGCGCCGGGCCAAGTGCCAGATGTGGGCGCCCGCTCATTGCCAGTACCGGCTGAATGCGCCCAGCGTCGTCTGGCTTCCTTCCGAAAGTGCTGACAGTTCGGCGATCCAGGCCGGTTCCGGCTTGAATGCCCGGGGGTCGGAGAGGCACGAATCAATGGCCGCGCGCCAGACCCCGGTGACGCGCCGGACATAAGCCGGACTGCGCTGGCGTCCTTCGATCTTGATGGCGCTGACGCCGGCGTCGACCAGCGTGGGGAGGATGGGCAGGCTGTTCAGGCTTACCGGCTGCTCCAGGGTATAGCCGGCGGGACCGTTGACGCAGTAACGGCCCTTGCAGACCGTCGGATAGCCGCTGTGTTCGTCCGCGTTGTAGCGGTCAATCAGGATGCCGTTCAGCCGCGCCTCAAGACCGCCCTGGGTTTCGGTCCAGCGGACAAATTCACCGGGTGAGCAGGCGCCGAAGTTGTTAGGCGACTTGCCGGTCACGTACGATGACAGCAGGCAGCGGCCCTCGACCATGACGCACAGGCTGCCAAAGCCGAACACCTCGGTTTCAATCGGACTGTCGGCGCAGACCCTCTGGACCTGGGCAATCGAAAGCACGCGCGGCAGTACTGCCCGGTGGATGTCAAAACGCTCGTGGAAAAAACGAATCGCCTCAGCACTGGTCGCCGATGCCTGGACCGACAGGTGCAGGCGCAATTGGGGCCAGTGCTCACAGGCGTAGTCCATTACCCCGGTATCGGCAACGATCAGGGCATCAATGTCGAGTTCGGCAGCGCGATCCACAGCATCGCGCCATGTATTCCAGTTATGCGCCTGGGGAAAGGTGTTGAGTGCGATAAAGACCCGCCGGTTGCGGGCGTGGGCAAATTCCACTGCGTCACGGGCAGCCTCGGTAGAAAAATTCAGGCCGGAGAAGTGACGCGCATTGGTCGGGTCGCGAAAACCCAGATAGACCGCGTCTGCGCCGTGCGCAATCGCAGTCTTCAGGCCTTGCAGGCTGCCGGCCGGACAGACAAGTTCCATCAGTCTTACACATCTCCCGGTAGATTCAGCTGGAGCAGCTGAATTTGTGAGGGACGCACTTTAGGTCAACCCGCGCCGCAGGCGCTTGATTTCGGTCAAGGGGGAGGCGGGTGACGATTGGCCATTTTCGGCCCGTTTCGACCCTGCCGGTAACGGATTGAATAGTTTGTTTCACCTGACCGAGATCAAGACGGCAGATTGAATAGAATGTTCAGGTGAGCGCCTGACGCCCGGTAAGGGATAGACGTAACCAGCGGCCCAAGGCTTGGCATGGTTCTTGCGACGCAACAAGGGAGATAAGAACGCCTTTCGCACCTGTGTCATCTTCAAGCCCAAGGATCAACCAGACCATGAGCGTTTCGACTACCGCCCCAGCATTGCAAGCCAACGTGGAGCCGCCGGCTCTGCCTGAGTACACCGGCATTCTGCTGGCATTAGACGCCTCGGATCATGCCAACCGCGCAGCGATAGAGGCCGCCGGCCTTGCGGCGTTATGGAATGCCCGTGTGACCGGAACCCACGCCTATGCCGCCAAACTCCATGACCAGCGTTTCCGCCAGATGGAGGGCGGGTTACCAAAGCAGTTCCGTGCCGAGCAGGAACTCGAGCGCCAGCGCGATGTGCACGATGACCTGATCACCCGCGGACTGGCCATCATCACCGACTCATATCTTGACCACGCCGCGCAGGTCTGCAGCGCGGCCCGGGTCAGGTTTGGGCGCCAGGCGCTCGAGGGCAAGAACTATCGGGCGCTGACGGAGGCCGCCAACCATGGCAGCCATGACCTGCTGGTGATCGGCGCGCGCGGGCTGGGGGCCGTCCCCGGAGGACGCCTGGGTACGGTCTGTACCCGAGTGGTCAGAAGAGTTCAGGTGGACACCCTCGTTATCAAGGATCCGGAGGCGAGTCTCAGCGCCGGCCCGATTGTGGTTGCCGTAGATGGTTCGCCGCAGGCCTGGGGAGGGTTGCTGACCGCTTTGTCTCTGGCCCGGCACTGGCACTGTCCGGTACACGTGGTTGCCGCATTTGACCCCTATTACCATTATGTGGCCTTTAACCGGATTGCCGGTGTGCTCTCAGAGCGGGCGAGCAAAGTATTCCGTTTCCAGGAGCAGGAGAAACTGCACGAGGAGATCATCGATTCCGGTCTGGCCAAGATTTACCAAGGTCATCTCGAGGTGGCGGCGATGATAGGGGCGGATTACGGCATCGAAGTCAGCACCCGCCTGCTCGATGGCAAGCCGCATGATGCGATAGACCGGTATCTGAAAACGCTCAAACCCGCACTGCTGGTACTGGGAAAGCGGGGCGTCCATGCTGACCCTGACCTGGATATCGGTGGCAATACCGAACATCTGCTGCACGATGCCGACTGTGCGCTGCTGATCAGTCAGCGCCAATACCAGCCCCCGGTTGAAGCGGTGGCGGACGTTACGACCTCCTGGACCGTGGAAGCGGAACACAGTATCGCCCGCGTCCCCGATTTTGCGCAAAGCATGGCCCGTACCGCTATCCTGCGCGAAGCGAGCGAACGCGGACATACGGTGATTACCGCGGGAATGGTTGAGGAGGTCACGGCCACCCTGTGCCCGGCCCATGCGACCCGGGCGATGCGCGACATCGTCGAGGCCGATGCGCGCGGTGAGTTGCAGCCGCCGCCGGTAGGTCCCATGCCGTGGTCGGCCCAGGCCGAGGCGGAACTGGAGAAGATTGGTGATCCTGTAGAGCAGGACAACATCCGTGGACGCGTGCAGAAGTACGCCCGCCTGCAGGCGGCCGGAGAGGTCCTCCCGGAGCACGTCAGACATTTTGTCGGGTTGGAAGGAGGAGCGGATCAGCCGAAGTGTCCCTTTGGCCACACACGTGCAAATCCGCCCATCGCGGAGGCGGGCGCGAATCCCGCAAACTGGACCGAAGGCGCCCGAAACCGCCTGCAGAAGGTGCCGGCGGGCTTCATGCGCGCACTTACGCGCCAGCGCATCGAGGCCTTCGCTTCGGGTCGGGGCCAGACCGAGATCACCGAGCAGGTGATTGAAGATAAATACGCGCAGTGGGCGGAGGGATCGGAAGGTGAGGTGACGACGCTGCCGTGGCAGGCCCAGGCGCAGGCCAGCATAAGGAAGATACCCGATTTTGTCCGGCCAATGGTTATCCGCGAGATGGAGCGTTGTGCCCGTGACCTGGGGCTTGCCGAGGTGACTCCGGAGGTATTAGGCCATGCCCGTGATACCTGGGCCACGCAAGGCAGTTTCCACAGCGAACACCATCCATCCCAGTACCGGGGTAAAGATGACCCGGCCGCATCCAGCTAAGCCCGGTCGGGGGAAGCGCATGAAGGAACTGCGCCTGCTGGCTTTTAATCTGACCCGGCGGTGTAATCTTGCTTGTCCGCACTGCTACCTCGACGCGGACGCCCTGCACGAGCACGATCCTGATGAGCTGGATACCCGGGCCGTGTTGCAGATACTCGACCAGATTGCGGCACTCGGTGATTCAACCATGGTGGTACTGACCGGCGGCGAACCGCTGGTCCGCCCGGACCTGGAAACCATCTGCCGGCACGGCGCCGGTCGTGGGCTGGTCATGGTCGTGGGAACCAATGGCATCATGCTGACTTCGCGGCGGGTGAATGCCCTGAAGGCCGCCGGTGTCACCGGCGTGGGTATCAGCCTGGACTCACTCGACCCGGAGCGGCACGACCGCTTCCGGGGTCTGCCGGGTGCCTGGCACCGGACCATGGCGGCCATCCGTCATTGCCGGGACAGCGGGCTGGATTTTCAGTTGCATTTCACGGTAACACCCGACAACGCCGGCGAACTGGCAGACTTTGCCCGGTTCGGAGCGCACAACGGTGCCCGTGCGCTTAACGTGTTTTTTGTTATCTGTACCGGCCGCGGCACGACCGGGAGCATACTGGACCACGCCCAACAGGAGCAGGTCCTTGCGCAGCTGGTCGAACTGCAGCGTCAATACCCGGAGTACATTATCCGGCCCCGCTGCGCCCCGCAGTTCAAGCGGATCGCCCTGTCGCAGGCAGCCCCTTCGGCGACCAACCTGATCAGCGGCCGTGACGGCGATGGCTGCATGGCCGGCAGTCATTACTGTCGGATAACCAGTCATGGTGAGCTGACAGCCTGTCCGTACATTCCCGAGGTGCTGGGCAGCGTGCGCGACGGCGGGCTTGCTGCCCTGTGGCAGCAATCGCCACCGCTGCTGCAACTGCGGCAGGGATCAGTCTCTGGCAAGTGCAGCACCTGTGAGTACCGGCGGCTCTGCGGCGGTTGCCGCGCCGGGGCACTGGCCCAGGGTAACGGCCTCATGGGGGAGGATCCGGCTTGCGCTTATCAGCCCTCCGGAAAGAGCCCGATTGCGCCGTTACCTGAGAATGACGGGACGCAAGTGTGCTGGACCGCGGCGGCCGAACAGCGTCTTGCCCGGATTCCGGCTCCGCTGCGGAAAATGATCCGGCGGCGGGTTGAGGTATACGTGCTGGAGCAGGGACACGTCGAGGTCACTCCTGATCATCTCAGAACCCTGGCCGCCCGGCGTTTCGGCCCGGCCGGGCCGCCGCGGGGGATCCAGTAACGACTATGAGCACGATGCACGACGCGCTCGTCATCGGCGGCGGTATTTCCGGGCTGGCTGCTGCCTGGCATTTGCAGCGTCGGGGCCTTGAGGTGGCGCTGTGGGAAAGTGCACCGCAGGCCGGAGGCAAAATCCGCTCGGTTCGCCAGCAGGGCTGGTTGACTGAGGCTGGCGCGACCTGGCTGATGGACCCTGTGGGTGACCCGACCGAGATCATCGAGTCCGTGGGACTTGGCCCGCTACTGTTGCGAAAGCAGCCGGATGCCGCGCGTTACCTGCTGCGTGATGGGGTCCTGCAGCGGGTACCGGCCTCTGCAGCCGGGGTATTGCATTCAGGGCTGTTCAGCATTCGTGGCCGGCTGCGCCTGGCGCTGGAACCGTTGATCCCGCAGCGTCACCGGTCCGGGGAAACGGTGGCCGAGTTCGTGCGCCGGCGGCTCGGTCCGGAGGTCCTGCGCTACGGCATCGAGCCTTATGTGGCCGCCTCCCTGGGGTCTGACCCCGAGCGGGCGGAGGCGTACACAACCCTGCCACGCCTGACAGCGCTGGAGAGCCGCTACGGCAGTATCAGTGCCGGGGTGCTTTGCCAGCGCCTGGCACGACGGGGCCGAAGCCCGGTTGGGCCGGCGGTGAGTTTTCAGGGCGGCATGCAGACGCTGGTCGATTCTCTGGCTGCATCGGTCAGGCCCGAGTACAGCCGCTGTGCTGCCGTAATCAGGCGAAATGGCGCTGGCTGGCAGGTGGAGGCAGCCGATGGCGCCGTGCTGCGGGCGCGGCAGTTGGTGCTGACGACGCCAGCGCCGGCGGCGGCCCGCCTGCTGCAGGACCCGGACCCGGAACTCGCCGGCCTGCTGGCAGGTATCCAATACGCGCCGGTGATGGTGGTGCATCTGGGATTCCAGCGCCAGCATGTTGAGCACCTGCTGGATGGAACCGGATTTCTGGTTCCCGGCTGTGAGCGGCGGCGGATTAACGGTTGTCTCTGGCCGGCCAGCGTACTGGCAGGAAGGGCACCATCCGGCCACGTACTGCTGAGTTGTTATCTCGGTGGCGCGCGAGAGCCGAAGGCACTGGCCGATAAAGACAGCGCCGTCATTGACAAAGTGAGGCATGATCTGACTTCGCTGCTGGGACTGCGGGCCGCTCCGGTCATGACGCGGATTGATCGGCATCCCCAGGCCTTGCCGCTCTATTTTGGAGCGTACTCCCAACGGCTTGCGGCGATCAGCCGGCGGTTGTGCGCGATTCCGGGTGTGCACCTGTGCGGAGCATACAGCGGTGGCGTGTCGGTGCGTGATCGTCTGATCCAGGCGGCGGCCGTGGCGGAGCGGGTTGCTGCCGCAGAGCGTTGCTTCCCCTCAAGCTACCAGCGGTATCGGGATGCCGGCGCCGCCCTTCGGATCACACCATGCACACCCGGTTGAGTCGCGTGAGGAATCCGGTGGCGCAGGTATCATCGCCATCAATCCGGGGCAGTTGCCGGCTTTCGCCCCGGGGGGCGCCGTGAGGCCGTTTTTTTCCGCAAGTTCACCGCGCCGACAGGCCCTGATCGAGGCCTGCGGGTTGGCATTTCTGCTGACCCTGACGGTGGGGTTGATCGGCACCGGCCACTTTCTGCTGGATCTCAAGGCCTTTCGCCAGGCACAGCAGCAGCAGGAAACTTCGGTCATCACTCGGGCCGGCGCGGTGCTTCAGGAGAAACTGGCGGCCGCAGTATCCGATACCCGATTACTGGCCCAGATGGTGCAACAGGTTGGCGTTCCCGCCTCTCTCGGGGATGCCCGCACCGGGATTCTGGCGGAGTATTTCAGGGCGCTTGGCCGCGAGCGGCCAATGTATGACCAGGTCCGGTTGCTCAGTTCCCCCGGTCATGAACTGGTGCGAATCAACCAGGGGCCGCAGGGGCCTGAAATCGTCAGCCGTCAGAATCTCCAGGACAAATCCAAGCGCTATTACTTTCTCCAGGCGCGCGGCCTGCCCGAGGGCGAGATCTACATATCACCGGTTGATCTCAACATCGAGTGGGGCGAGTCTGAAGCCGTGCCGCGGCCGATGTTCCGGGTGGCGACTCCGGTGTTTGACGATGGCGGCCATCGGCGCGGTGTCGTGCTGATCAATTATCGCGGTGAAGCGCTGGCCGCAGCATTCAAGGATGCTATGGGCGACGCGGCCAACCGCCTGATGGTGCTGGACCAGCGTGGCTACTGGATCAGTAATCCGCGCCAGGAACTCGAGTGGGGTTTCGCCTTTGATCCTGATGCGCGATTCCAGAACCACTACCCCGCGGTCTGGCAGCAGATGGAGCAGCGGGCGACCGGCACCCTGGTCAATCGCCGCGGCATCTTCACCTTTTTCCGTCTCAACGCCGACACAGCGGCCAGCGTTTCCGGGTTTGCGCCGCCTTCCTGGTTTATCGTGTCACTTTTCCCCGGGGTATTGCTGCGTCAAAGCCTGGGTTTGGGCAGTTATATACGCGCCTACGGACTGCTGGCGATCGTGGTTCTGCTGCTAGCGGCAGGCTACGGTGTCGTGCGTTCGCGGCAGTTGCATCTGGCCGCCCGGCTCGGGCAGTTTGAACCGCTGGCCGGGGCGCTCAAGAACAGCGCCAACCCGGTGATCGCCACCGATACGGCTGATCGCCTGGTCTTTGTCAACGACGCCACGCTGGCGTATTCCGGCTATTCGCGGTCGGACCTGCTGGGTCAGTCCCGGATCGACATGCTGGTGGCACCCGCCGTGGGAGAACAATACCGCACCCGCCTGCGCGAGCTGGTCGCGGGCAAACGCGAGCCGGGCCAGTTGCAGGCCGGCCTGTACGACCGCAATGGCAGCAACTATCGCCTGGCCTGGGCCGAGTCGCTGCAGCACGATGCCAGTGGCACGCTGTCAGGTGTGGTCTATATCGGCACCGTGCCACGACAGGAATTGCCCCAGGATGATCGGCTCCGCAGTCTCGCCACCGCGATTGAGCAGAGCCCGGTATCGGTGATGATCACGGATACGGACGGGCACATCGAATACGTCAATTCGCGCTTCAATCAGTTGACGGGGTACGCAAGCGAGGAAGTACTCGGCAACAAACCCAGCATTCTGAAGTCAGGCAAAACCCCGCTGGAGGATTTCCGGCAACTCTGGGCCAACCTCAAAGCGGGGCGTGAGTGGCAGGGTATTTTTCACAACCGGAAAAAGAACGGCGAGGTATACCTGGAAACAGCCCGGATTTCGCCGTTGCGCGACGAGGCCGGTGAAGTGACCCATTTTCTGGCCGTGAAAGAGGACATCACCGAGCGGACCCGTCTCGAAAGGAACTTTCAACTCGCGGTCGAGGCGGCGCCCAGCGCGATGGTGCTGTCCAACAGCAAAGGCCTTATTGTCCTGGTCAATTCCCGGGCCGAGCAGATGTTCGGCTACAGCCGCGAGGAAATGCTTGGCCAGTCCATCGAAATGCTGGTCCCGGACGAGACCCGTCAGCAGCATGCGGGATTGCGGCTGGCCTATCAGCGTGGCCCCAAAGCCCGGCCGATGGGCAGCGGCGAAAAGCTTCTCGGAGAGCACCGTGACGGACATCAGTTTCCGGTGGATATCGGCCTTAACCCGATCGAAACGGAGGAGGGGGTCATGGTGCTCAGTTCCATCATCGACCTCACCGAGAAGGAAGCGCTGAAACACAAACTGGAAGAGCGCAACCGGCAGGTCGTCGAAGCCCATGCGCTCGCGACGGTCGGACGGATGGCGGCCATGGTGGCCCATGATCTGCGCAACCCGCTGTCGTCGGTCAAGATGGGACTGCAGATCCTGAGTCGTTCCCGGGGGAAGGAGGCCAATAGTGAGGATAAGGAGTTGCACGACATCGCATTGGAGCAGGTCTACTACATGGAAAACATCCTGAATGAACTGCTCGCCTACTCACAGCCAGTGGTGCTGAAAAGGGAATGGTTTGACATCAGCAAGGCCATCGAACGGACCATCCTCCTGTGTCAGGGACAATTCCAGCACCACCAGGCACAGTTGACTTTCTGGAGTGAGCCTTCACTGCCAACTGTTTACGGGGATCCGCACCGGTTGCAGCAGGCGCTTTCCAATCTCATCGCCAATGCGGTTGAAGCCTGTGCCGAGGCAGGCATTCCAAAACCCCTGGTGAGCGTACGGGCCCATCTCGATTTGAGCAGGGAGGCCCCTCTGGTTTGCATTGAGGTCATTGATAACGGCCCGGGACTGGACGCCGAAACCTGCCGGCATGTTTTTGACCCCTTTTTTACCAGCCGGGCCAAGGGAACCGGACTCGGCCTGACAATCGTTCGTCAGATCATCGCGGCACACGGCGGCATTATCACGCTGGAGAACGAGCCCGGTGGCGGGGCCCGGGCATCGATTACGTTTCCGACCCGACCGCAGGACTCGCCTGCCGAAGCGTTTGGTAAAGCCGTAAGCCCCGCGGCAGAATCAGGTGCCGGGGCTGAACACCAGTTGAGTCACGAGTCCGATGACTAAGATTCTGATTATCGATGACGACCTGGCCAGTTGCCGGACGCTGCAACTGCATTTCCGGGCGGCGGGCCACGAGGTCAGGATCGCGCATGATGCGGATGCCGGTCTTGCGGCAGCCGATACCTTTCACCCTGACCTGATCATCCTCGACATCCGCATGCCCGGCCGCAGCGGCCTGGATGCGCTACCGGATTTCAAGACCCGCTCTGCGCAGACTCCGGTGATCGTCATTACCGCGTTTGACGACATGGAGAACACCATCACCGCAATGCAGCAGGGGGCCGATGACTATATTGCCAAGCCGATCGATATCTCAGAGATCGACCAGGCTGTGGAGCGGGCAGTCACGCGCCGGCAGGGCGAAGCTGCGGGGCTGCAGGTGGCACCGGAACACCAGGTCAGCAGTCGCAACTACACGATGGTTGGCAACAGCCGGCCGATGAAAGAAGTATTCAAGACCATCGGGTTAGTCGCGCGCAAACCGGTAACCGTGCATATATCCGGGCCGAGCGGTACCGGCAAGGAACTGGTGGCCCGCAACCTGCACCGGGTGGGGCCCACTCCGGATGGCCCGTTTGTTGCGGTCAACTGTGCCGCGCTCGTTGAGACCCTGCTCGAGTCTGATATGTTCGGCCATGAGAAAGGGGCATTCACCGGTGCCGTGAGCGCCCAGCCGGGAAAGTTCGCGCTGGCCCAGGATGGCACGATTTTCCTCGATGAAGTCGGTGAACTTTCCCCGAATATCCAGGCCAAACTGCTGCGGGTGCTGCAGGAGAAAGAGTACCTTCCGGTCGGTGGAAAGGAAGCCCGCGGAACCAATGCCAGGATCATTTCAGCGTCCAACGCAGACCTTGGCCAGCTGGTTGCCGACAACCGCTTCCGCGAAGACCTGTATTACCGGCTCCAGGTGGTCAATATTCCGGTACCGGCCCTGAAGGAACGGCTGGAAGACCTGCCGGTGCTGGTTCCCTATCTGCTGAGCCGGATTAACCGGGAGTTCCATAAGAATGTGTCGACCATCTCGGCAGATGTGATGGAAGCTTTTTGCGGCTATGCCTGGCCTGGAAATATCCGGGAACTTGAAAACCTGCTGATGAAGTCGGTCGCCATGTGCCCGGGCGACACGATCACCTCGGATCTGTTGCCGCCACAACTGGCTATTCAGGCGTCATCGGTTATCCCGGTCACAGATGTACGAATGAGCCTGCAGGAGGTTGAGCGGGCACACATACTCCGGGTACTGCAGCATACCGGCTGGCATCGCGGGCGCAGCTGCGAGATTCTGGGTACTTCCCGCCCGCGTCTGCGACGCCTGATCAATCAGTACGGTCTGGAAGAGCCGGGGGCCGCCGCGGCAGCCGAACCGGGTGAGGACTGAATCCGGGGTTGACCCCCCATTCACGATAGTAACCCGCTTTCTGTGCGAAAAATGTTCGGGGATCCGGCCTGCCAGTGAACGTCGTGCAGCCCTGACCCGCTTCAACTTGAATGATTCGTTCATATCTTTGGGCGTGACCGGCAGTTTCGGAAACTGACCGGCACGCTATTCCCTGAAGTTCTTCGCTGGTTCCGCGGTTTTGCGGAGTCTGGCACGGTTATTGCTTGTTCCTGATTAAAGGGTGAGTGAATCCCATCGAGGTGGCCGGCACATTTGCAAACCGGGCCGCCTGGAAAGTTCAGTCAGACAGGAGAACAGAGAATGACAGTGTTTCGGCGTTCGGGTCAGTTGATGGCGGTTCTGGGTCTGTTATTCGCGATTTCGCCGGCAGGACTCGCAGCGAAACAGAAATATCAGGAGGTTGAGGTGACCGACGGCGGCAGTATCTCGGGCCGCATCACGTTTAGTGGAGAACTGCCGGTAGACGCCATCGACCGTATCACCATAAACAAGAACCCGGATGTCTGCGACGAAGACGGGACCGGCTACCGCGAGGTTGTCTGGGTAGACGTCAAAGACGGGGCGTTACGCGGCACGTTTGTCTTTATTGACAAGATCTCCTCGGGAAAGAAGTGGCAAGCGCCGCAAGGGGGCAACTACCTGGTTCTGCAGGAAGGTTGTCGCTTTCTCCCGTGGGCCCAGGTGGTCCGGCCCGGTGAAATCACCATCCGTCACGCTGACCCCGATTCGGTTCTGCACAACATCAATACCCGGGAGATGATCGGTATCGAGAAGGGCCGGGTGGTAAAGCGGACCATGTTCAATTTCGGCCAGCCGGACCCGGGTGACATCGTCAAGAAACTGAAGCCGCGCCGATCGCCTTTCATCAGCCTGAACTGTGAGGCGCACAATTTCATGTTCGGCTTCATGATGGCTCCCGGCCATCCTTACGCGGTGGTTGTCGGTGACGACGGCAGTTATCTGATTGATAACGTCCCGCCGGGGGATTACACCGTCAAGGCCTGGCATCCGCGCTTCGGTATCCAGAAGAGCAAACTCAATGTGCCGGCTGGCAACACAGCAACCGCAGACTTCAATTTTTCCCATTCCGAATAGAGCAGGAGGGTGGACATGACGCTACTGGAAAAGCCCGCTTTGAATTCTTGCTGCACGGTCGCTGCCGTGCTGCTGACACTGGCGCTCTCGGCCCCGGGCTCGATCGCCCAGGCGCGGGACCGCCAGGAGATCGGTCCACTGCCGGAAAAGGCACCTCCCAGTGCGGCGCTGGTGGAAATGGGCCGCAGACTGTTCTTTGATGTGCGTGTCTCCGGCGATGGTGCGATCAGTTGCGCCACCTGCCACGACCCGGGTCAGGGCTTTACCCGTCAGCTCGACAAGGAACGCCAGCCCATGGCCCTGTCGGATGCGTATCCCGGCACCCGCCACTTCCGCAATGCACCGACGCTGATCAACGTCGCCCACAAGGCGGATTTTTCCGATGCTGGTTGGGGTTGGGACGGACACATGGGGGCAAACCTCAACGACGTCATCCGTGACCAGATCACCGAAACCATGATGATGAACATGGATATGCGGTTGATGCACGAGCGTATGAAACAGGACCCGGTATATGTACAGATGTGCCAGGAGAATTTCAACGGCGAGTGCAGTTCCGGAAAGGGCCGCAAGGCGTTGGATGCGTTCATGCAGACACTGGTATCCAAAGACGTGCCGTTTGACCAAGGGACCCTCTCTGGCGAAGCCGAGTTGGGCCGGATCCTGTTTGAAGGCAAGGCCGGCTGCATCGGCTGCCACAGCGGGCCGTACTTTTCTGATGGCGAGCCGCACAACACCGGGGTGCCCGAGAATCTGGATGTTTTCCAGGACCCCCTGCGGCACGTCACCTACCGCGCAGTGCTCACCAACCACGGGGTACCCAAGGCTGACATCTGGCGCCGTGATGTGGGGTATTTCCTGGTGAGCAAGGATTATCGCGATGTCGGAAGTTTCATCACGCCAACCTTGCGCGAGACCGCCCATACGGCGCCTTACATGCACAACGGCATGTTCCAGACGCTGGAAGAGGTGGTGGCGTTCTACGTGGCGGGCGGCGGACATGACGATCCGCTGGCGACCGAGCTGCAGCCGCTGGACCTGGACCGCTCAGAGCAGGCCCAGCTGGTGGCTTTCGTGCGCGCGCTCAGCAGTCCGGAGGCCCCGACTGTTGAAAAAGTGGAGATACCGCTGGAATACGAACCGATCGATAACTGGCTGGAAGTCAGGAACTAGCCCGGTGGAGGGAACCATGAAACTACCCAAGCAGATTCTGCCATCGCTGGCCCTTTCTTTCGCCGCGGCTCTGTTACTGGCCAGTGCCAACGTTGCGGCCGAGAGAGACCCGGCACTGTCAAAGATAGACCCCGATGTTGATCCGCCGCTGGCGCCTCTGCCGTTACCACCGGCGCCGCCGGATAACCCTATTACCCAGGCCAAAGCCGATCTTGGCATGATGCTGTTCTTTGATCCCAAAATGACCGGCGACGCCAGCCTCAGTTGCGGTGACTGTCATGATCCGAAACAGGGTTGGGGCTTTAACGATCCGATCTCGCGAGGCTACCCGGGTACGGTGCACTGGCGTAACTCACAGACTGTGGTCAATACCGCCTACCTGAGCAAACTGTTCTGGCAGGGCAATGCCAAGAGCCTGGAAGCGCAGGCGCCCATCGCCAATAAGGGCGCAGTAGCGGGCAACGGTGAAGATGACGTGATGGAGGCACGGTTGCGACAGACGCCGTACTACATCGAGAAGTTCGGCGAGATTTTCGGCACCATGCAGCCCAACCTGGGCGATGCGTGGATGGCGATTGCTACTTTCGAACGCACCTTGAGTCAGCAGGATACGCCCTTAGACCGTTACCTGGCGGGTGACACAGAGGCATTGTCCGCGCAGGCCGTGATGGGCAAACAATTGTTTGAGGGCAAAGCCAATTGCATTGAATGCCATAACGGCCCCGTGTTGACCGACGAGAAGTATTACAACCTGGGCGTGCCGCGGCCGTTCGAGTGGGAGGAAATGGGACTCAATACGATCACCTTCCGCTGGGAGGCCTATGCCAAGGGTGTACACGAGAAATATTACCGTGAGTGGAAAGATGATGCCGGCCTGTATTACTCGACCAAGCGGTCGGTGGATGCCGGCAAGCACCGTACTGCACCTTTGCGCTACCTGGTCTATACCGCTCCGTATATGCACGCAGGGCAGTTCTACACGCTGGAGGAAGTCATCGACTTCTATAACGAAGGCGGGGGTGAAAACGAGTTCACCGATGGCAGCCATGGCCTGGAGAACAAGACGCCGATCCTCAAGCCGCTGAACCTGACCGACGAGGAAAAAGAGGCGTTGGTCGCTTTTCTTGAGGAGATCAGCGGTGAGGAGATTCGTTTCAAACTGCCTGAGGTGCCGCCTTATGGAGTGGCGCCGGATGTATCCGGACTGACTCAGGCTCAGGCGAAGCGCATTGGGCTGGAAACCTATCTGGCTGCGGCCGGACAACAGTAAACAGGGGAAACGCCATGTCAAAGCAGACAGATAACAAAGGCAAGCCCGGCGCTTGCATGACCCGCCGGACCTTCCTGTTTGGGACGGGTGCAGCCGTGGCTGGCACGGTGCTGCTGCCGGGACTGCCCGGCCTGGAGGGCAAAGCGCTTGCTGCCGAGATTGCACGCTACCCGCGCAAGCTGATCGGCCAACTGAGCGCACTGAAATTGAATGCACCCCTGAAATTCAATTATCCCGACGAGGCCCAGAACTCCAACAGCCTGCTGTTTCGGTTGGATGCACCGGCAGGCGGTGGTATCGGGCCCGACCAGAACGTGGTCGCGTTCAACGCCCTGTGTACCCACATGGGCGGCTTACTGGATGGAGCCGGAGCATTCAGCGCGGCTGATCAGGCCTTGGGGCCGTGCCCACTGCATCAGACCAGTTTCGACCTGACCCGCCACGGTATTGTCATTGGCGGTCATGCCACCGAGAGCCTGCCCCAGGTGCTGCTGGAGCTCGAAGGTGACGACATCTATGCCGTCGGGATGCTCGGTCTGATCTACGGCCGATTCGACAACCTGAAAACAGGGTGACCGGACATGTCAAAGAAAGCGCAAAACTCACAACCGTTTTTTCAACCAGAGGATCAGGTACCACTGCCGCCGAAGGGTGCCGACGTCATCACGACCTGCTGTGACTACTGCGTGATGGCCTGCGGCTTCAAGGTCTACCGCTGGCCGGTCGACGTGCCAAACGGTGGGCCGAAAAAAAGCCAGAATGCGCTGGGCCTGAATTACCCGCTGCGGCCCGGGCAGGGCGGCTGGGTAGGACCCAACCAGTACACCCAGGGCAAATGGCAAGGCAAGATGCATCACATGGCCGTGGTCGCCGATCACAAGTCCCGTGTGGTCAACGTGGGGGGTGGGCACAGTATCCGCGGTGGTTGCATAGCGCAGAAAATCTATAACCCACAGAAGCCGACCCAGGACCGCCTGCAGCACCCGATGTTGCGGATCAACGACCTGTTGATGCCGGTGACCTGGGACTTTGCGCTGGATGTCGCCGCGGCGGTTTCGAAGCATGTTATCCAGACCCACGGCGAGTCTGCGTGGGCCATGAAGTACTTCAGTTACCAGTATTTCGAAAATACCTACGCGCTGACCAAGCTGGCACTGAAGGCAATCAACAGTCCGGCAGTGGCGCACCACGACCACCCCTCCCTGGTCAACTCGGTTCCCGGGTGGGTCGATATCGGTTACGACATCTTCGGCGCTTCACACGAGGATTTCACCCTGGCCGACTGTGTGTTGATTTCGGGCACTGACCCTTTCGAGACCAAGACCACATTGTGGAATCACTGGATTCTCAAAGGTATCAACGGTAACCAGACCAAGGTCATCATGGTGAACCCGCGGCGAACCGCTGGCGTAGCCTATGCCGAGAAACACGGCGGCCTGCACCTGGACGTCCTGCCGGGGTCGGATACCGTGGTGCACATGGCTATAGAGCGGGTGATCGTCGAGAACGGCTGGGAGGATGCCGAATTTATCCGCGACCACGTCGCCAACTATTGGGAGACGGACTCCGGTTTTGGCCAGGGTACCCGGAACACCCCCTGGCAGTGGCGGACTACCTGGGGCAAGTTCCAGGTGAAAGGCTTCGAGGACTGGAAAGAATGGCTGCTTGCGCAGGAAGAATCGAAGGTCGAGGTGGCGGCGAAGATTGCCGGGATCGACCCGCAGAAGATTTACCTGGCGGCCGAGATGATGGCCAAGCCGAAAGCCGACGGCACGCGGGTCAAGACTTCGATCTGTATCGAGAAAGGCTCTTACTGGTCGAACAACTACCTCAACACCGCGTCGATCGGCACCCTGGGCGCCATCCTCGGCTGCGGCGGGCGTCCGGGCCAGGTCATGACCCGGCTGGGGGGGCACCAGCGCGGCGGAGTCAGCGGCGGCAAGTATCCAACCTGGAAGTCACCCTACAAGGTGCCGGGACGCCGGCGCCACCGGCTGGACCTGGACCGCTGGCTCGAAGACGGCCACGTACGCTTTGCCTATGTGGTGGGTACGACCTGGATCCAGGCCATGCCCGGGTCTTCGGCACTGCAGGATACGTTCAACCGGCAGGTCAAGCGCAACCGGCATCAGGTGCGCAGTTTCGACAAGCAGACCATTATCGACACCCTGAAACGGCGGGTGGATTCGGGCGGCATGGTGGTGGCCAATCAGGATATTTACCTGCGTGACCCGATCGGCAACCAGTACGCAGACCTGGTGCTGCCGGCGGCTACCTGGGGCGAAGAGGATTTCACCCGGGCCAACTCCGAACGCCGGGTACGCCTGTACGGCAAGTTCTGTGATGCCCCGGGAGAAGCGCTGCCGGACTGGAAAATCGCAGCCAAGTTTGCCAAGAAAATGGGCTTCATGGGCTTTGACTGGAAGGATTCCAACGAGGTATTCGAGGAAACCTGCCGCTTCAGTCGCGGCTCGCGCAAGGACTACAACGCGATTCGCGTGGTGGCCCGGCGCAAAGGCATGCGCGCCCATGATTTTCTGCGTGGCTTTGGTACTCGCGGCCTGCAGGCACCGCTGCTGCTGCACGGTGACCGGATTGTCGAGACCAAACGGCTGCATGACTACAACCGCAAGGATATTCCCGACAGCGGGCCAGAGGCTGCCACGGTGTACAACAAGCGTCTGCTGGCATTTAAGACCCAGACTGGCAAACTGAATCTGGTCAAGTCACCGTGGAAACTGTGGGCCGACTTTTATGATTTCATGCAGCCCAAGGGAGATGAACTGTGGGTTACCAATGGGCGTATCAACGAACTGTGGGAGTCCGGTTTCGACGACTACGAGCGGCGGCCCTACACCCAGCAGCGCTGGCCAATGAATTTCATCGAGATTCACCCCGTCGATGCACAGCTGCGCGGTATCGAATCCGGCGACCTGGTCTCGGTTGAGTCGCGCCGGGTGCCGGTGCAAACGGACTTTAACCTGGGTGTCAAAAGTGACGACATGTGGTTTTCCGGGCTGATGAAAGACGGCCATATTGAACTGGTGACCGGGGCATACTCGGCGATCGCCATGGTGACATCGGCGATCAAGCAGGGCGTGGCGTTCAGCGAATTCCTCAAGCCCTCAATGCCGGCCAACGTGATTACGCCGCGGGTGCCGGACCCGATCACCCAGAACTACCGTTTCAAGATCGCCTCGGCGCGGGTCACGCGGCTAGGTGAGTCGGTATTCAAGCATTCGTTTTCGCAGATGAGTTTCAAGCGGCGGGATATCGTCTAGCTTCGAGCGCGGCGGTTTCCAGGCTGGCGCGAGCCGCACCGGCCCGACGCCGGGATCGTTGCGCTGGTCCGGGCCGGGGATTGCGCCGCTGGTCCTTCGAGGTTAACAGCGCATTAGGCCGAAGACACCAGCACAAGCGGAGGGTGCGGGATGCAACAAGCAGGAAGGCAGCCGGTGGATCAGGATCCTCGCCGCGATGCGGTGATCCGGACCCTGCGTGGCGTCCTGGACCGGGATAATTCGCTCTCGCGGTGCTGTGCCGTACGGGCGCTAGGCCGGTTGCGGGTGGACGATCCGGATACACTCCGGCGCCTGAGCGCTTTGCTGCACGATGCGGATCCCGATGTCCGGCTGGATGTGGTCGTGATTCTGGGTCGTCTGGGCCAGCTCGAGGCGGTGGCTCCGCTGATCGAGAGTTTGCTGAGTGATCCCGAAGGTGAAGTGCGTATTGAGGCGGTGCGGGCGCTCGCAAAGCTGGGCGCCACCCAGGCGGTCGAGCCGCTGATCCGCTGTCTGCGTGAGGACGGCCTGCCGGAGCTCGACCTGTCGGTCGATGATATGGAATTCGGCGATTCCCTTGAAGTCCAGAGTCAGGCGCTGAACGCACTCGGCCGGATCGGCGATCGTCGGGCGACGATGCCGGTGGTTGATATTCTGTCGGATCCCGACTACGAAGACCTGCAGGAAAATGGGTTCGAGGTGTTGTCGCAACTGGACGATGCCCGGGCCCGGACATTTCTGCTTGAGCAGTTGGCTCGCGGTGTCAAGCCGCTGGCGCGGCGGCGCGCTGCCCAGGCGCTGGCTGCCCCCGCGCGGCGCGAAAGTTGCTCGGGCGAGGCGGGAGAGTTAACCCATGCTTTGATCAGTGCACTGCGCGATGCGGATCCGGCAGTGCGGATGAGTGCCGGATGGGCGTTGGCGGGGGTCGACCACCCGACCATCACAGCGCCGTTAACCGCGTTGCTGAACGATGTGGACGAGCAGGTCAGGGTCGAGGCGGCGACGATTCTGCTGCGTGCGCGCTCACCCGGTGTGGTCGAGCAGTTGCTGGACATGCTTGATGACGCCCCGATGGGAGTCCGGGTGCCGATAGCAGAGATTCTCGGCATGAGCGGCGATAGCCGCGCCGTGCCGGCGCTGCAACAGATGCTGGCGAACGACGAAGAGCGCCTGCGCTATCAGGCAGTCACGGCACTGGGGCTGCTGGCATTGCCGGGTCCGGAACAGGAACTCGCGGCGATCCTGAAGGATCCAGCGTGTCATGCGAATCTCCGGGCCCGCGCCGCGGCAGCACTGGGAAAGATCGCCGGGGCTGTCGAGCCGGGGACCGAGGGGTCTGATCCTGACCCCCGGCAGATACTCAAGGCGCTCGAGGTCGCGGTGCCTGACCACAACAGCGCTGTGGCAATGGCAGCCCTGACCGCACTGACCGAGAACATGGCTCCGCAAGCGGCGGTGGCGTTTCTCGTCGAACTGCTTGGCGGCGGTTCCGACGTGGCGGCTGCAACCCCGGGCGAAGCGGCCGAGGAAGCGGAAACGGCGAGTGACAGCGCCCCGCCGGCATCCGCCGCCCCGGCTGACCGACCCATACCTGAATCGCTGCGCGAACTGGTGGGCGCCCACAGCGCCCAGAGCTCGACTCTTGCGTCCATTCTGACGGCACCGCCAAAAGGCCGGTCACCGGAAGGTCCGGGCACACCAGCGGCGGTATTGGCCCCGGCGCATTCGGTGCAGATATTGGCGGCTGCGCTACTGGGGCAAAGGGCAAAGACCGGCTCGGTCGCGGTCCCGGCCCTGATCCGGGCACTTGAATGCGGAGATGCGCGGCTGTCGCGGGAGAGTTTGGCGGCGCTCGGCCGAATCGGAGATCTTCAGGCCGTCGAACCCGTGCTGCAGTGCCTGGACACTGGGGATGAGGATATCCGGCTCGCTGCCATCGATGCGCTGGCCGGCATCGGTAAGCGGTGGGGCACCCCCATGCTTAACGCGGCGTTATCCGCGCTGCTGGATGACGCGCAGGCAACGGTGCGGGAACGGGCGGTGCGGGCACTCGCGGAGACAGGCGGTGAGTTGGCAGCGCAACATCTGCCACGGATGCTGGCCGACGAGGACCGCAGCGTGTGCCGTTGGGCCATGACCGGGTTGACGCCGGCAATGGCATGTCCCGAACTGTCGGGCCAGTTGCTGGGAAACCTGTTTCGTTTCTCGGCCGATCTGCGCCATGATGCAGCGGCGACGTTGCGCCGGCTGAACGATTCGGACAGCACAACAGAGCTGCTGGACATACTGCAGGACACCGAGCGGGAAGCGGTCCACTGGATCTGCATTGACGCTCTCGGTGAGATTCACCGGGCCCCGACCGGAGTCGCGGCCGGGTGATACCCGGCCCCACCGTCAGCGCTTGGTGACTGCCGCCGATGGCGCAGCATCAGCCAGATACCCCGGTGCATCAGGCACGGATTATCGCCTGGCGACGGTAGCCCATGCCTGCCCTGACCTCGGACCGGGCTATTGAATATTCCGTTTCATAGCCCGAGCCACTGCCGAATTAAAGGGAACACAATGTTCCGGCCTTATCAGTCTGCCCGTGGTGGTTGGAACTGATCAGGGCACAGTGGCAGCAGAAATACCGCATTCGCCAGTCTGGCACGGATATTGCTTATCCATTAGTGGATTCAGGTGTACCCCGGAATGGCGCGGCGCGCCGGCACGAATGACACCGGAGTTCCCGGCCCGTACCGGAGGAGATAGGCCATGCAAAGAGGCAGGTGAGAAGAAAATGAACAAAACGGCCAGTTTGCACTTGTGCTGCCATCGGGGTTCCGAAAAACCCGGGATTTTCAGCCGGCTCGGGACTGGGCTGATGGCTTTTGTGGTTGTTTCCGCTTGTTGGGCACTAAGCGTACAGGCCGGTGACGGCGGGATTTCCCAAAAGGATATGGAGGCCCTGGCGGGGGCCCGCGATATTTACCATGCCAGCTGTGCCATGTGCCACGGTTACGACGGGGTCCCCATTGTGTCCGGCGTACCGAATTTCGCCAAGGGTGAGCGACTGGATAAACCGGACAAAGAACTGCTCAGCACCATTGCACAGGGCCGAGAGGCCATGCCGCCATGGGCCAAGGTATTGAGCCAGGGCGAGCAGACCGCGGTACTTGCCTATATCCGCGTCCTCGACGGCGACGGATTGTTCCAGGAGTACTGCGAGAGTTGCCATGACCTGACGATGCCGGCGCTTGATGAGGCGATTCCGAAAAGCCGCGAGAAACTGAACAACTATGCCGGCCCGTGGGAGTTGTGCAGCGGTTCCGAGCTGGAGCAGATAATGCAGCGGGATGATCTGATCACGCTGATTCACTTTTTGCGTGAAATTCCCGAGCCCGCAATGAAGGGCGAGGCGCAGGGAATCCAGGAATGAAGCCGTTCCGTACCCGCCAGCGCCGGCACCCGTTCAGTTGGGCGGTGCTCATCGTGCTGGCACTGATTTCGCCGGAGGTACTGGCCCTGGAGGCCAATGAGTACCGCCAGTTTATGGGGATCGACTCGCGCCGGCTGGTCTGGTTCCTGGCGCAGATGCATCTGTTCTTCGGCGCTTTCGTCCTCGGGGTGCCGCTGTTTGCCGTCATCGTTGAGATCGTTGGCTGGCGCGGTGCAGACGCGAAACTCGACAAGCTCGCCTATGAATTCACCAGTCTGCTGAGTGTGGCCTACGCCACCACCGCCGCGCTTGGGGGCCTGCTCGCTTTTGCGTTGTTCACCCTATACCCGACGTTCATGGGATACATGGCCGGCCTGTTCAAGGATGTCATGTTCATGTATGCCCTGTTGTTCTTTGCCGAGACATTTTTCCTGTACCTGTATTACTACGGCTGGAACCGGATGCAGGGAGGCGGTCCCTTCCCGCTGAAGCTGCAGTGGTTTTTCAAGGGGCTGGGAATTCTGATTATTGCTGCGGCAGTGATCTTCCTGTTCGGCGGCTTTGGTCTGCAGATGCGGGGCGATACCCGTTCGTTCATTGCCCTGCTGTATATCCTGCCGCTGGGCGTGGGGCTGGTGATCCTGAAGGATCTGAAAAGCTCGCACATCCTGATCGGTATTCTGCTGAATATTGCCGGCACTGCCATCATGCAGCTTGCCAACAGCTGGGCCGGATTCATGATGAGCCCGGCGGGTGTCGATGAGGAAGGTGAACTCATCGGCACAGTCTGGCAGGTGTTTGAGAACATCCTCGCCACCCCGGTTGCGGTTCATCGGATGCTGGGCAACCTGGCGTTCGGCGGTCTGGTGGCAGGGGCTTATGCAGCGGTCAAATTTATTGGCGCGAAAACCCCCGCGGAGCGGGCCCATTACGACTGGATGGGATACATCGCCAATTTTGTCGCGATCTGCGGGCTAATTCCGCTGCCGTTTGCGGGCTACTACCTGGGCCGGGAGGTCTACTCGACCAGCGCGGTGATGGGCAACAACATGATGGGCGGGGATTTCTCCTGGACTTTCATTATCCAGGCGATGCTGGTGGGCTCGCTGTTTCTCATCAGCAACTACTACCTGTGGAGCGGGATGACCCGGATTCCCGGCTCAGACCGCTATTACAAATACATCAAGTTCATCCTCGGCGCACTGATCATCTCGTTCGCGATCTGGCTCACCCCGCATAACCTGCCGCTGACCAGCCAGGAAGTGGGTGAGATGGGCGGCAGTCAATACCACCCGACCCTCAAATTTATGGGACTGATGCCGGCAAAGAACGCGGTCGTGAATCTGATCATTCTGTCCACCTTCTTCAGTTTTCTCCTATACCGCAGGGGCAACAAGAGCGAGGTGGTGCCGATCAGCCAGCAGGGGCGCCTGCCGCAGATCGTTATTTCGCTGGCCGGCCTCGCAGCGATTGCCATCGTCGGCCAGTACGCACTGTCCATGCTGAACCTGGATCCGGCGGAACTCGATCTGCCTGCTGACCGGGCTCACTATTTCCGCACCGTCGGCTATCTGCTGGCCTTTGAATGCGCGATGGCCGTGCTGGCAGTTGTCCTGGCGTTACGCGATCACGGCAAGTTGGCGCAGGGCCTGTACATGGCGGTGACCGCCTTGAGCGTGGTGATCTTCCTGGGCGTGTACGGCTTCGTGGTGATGGAAAAAGCCTCGCCGTTCCTGCGTAATATCGCGGTCGCCCAGTTCCTGCAGCTGATCAGCTGCATCATCCTGGTGACGGCCATCGATGTCTACCTGTTCCGCGGGGCCAAGGAACTGGGTCAACTGCAGTGGGGCAAGATGACCGTACGCAGTCAGTACGCGTTGCTGCTGCTGACTTTCGTGATCACCATGAATATGGGCCTGATGGGCTTCATTCGATCCGGGCTGCGCGGTGACTGGCATATCTTTGGCGTGATGCGGGATACCTCGCCGTGGTCATACACCCCCAGTAACTACACCATGACCGAGATGGTCAGCCTGGCAGTACTGGTCTTCATGGTGGGTGTTGCATTCATGTTCTGGCTCGGCGGTATTGCCGCGAAAAACAAGGCGCCCGACAAACCCACAGTCGAAGCAGACCGGGCAACTCCTGAGCCGCCTGCGCCGCCAGGCCCGTCGGCAGGAGGGTAGCACCATGCACGTCAGTGTCATCGGGAAGGTATTCGTGTTCCTGCTGGTGGTGTTGGGCGCTTACCTGTGGGTCGGGCAGTCAATCACCGCCATGACCGGCGGTGAACGAAAAGCGGCGAGTGTGGTGGAAGTGACACCTGAAGGAGGCGAAGCCATTTTCTGGGGCAGGGGCCGTTGTTTCACCTGTCATAGCCTCGGCGGAGAGGGAAGCGCAGTCCGTTGCCCGAACCTCGGCCAGTTCGGTGAGAAGTTCCCGTTACCCATCGGCGCGCGGGCCGAGGAGCGCGCCAGGGAACGCTCGGAAGAGACCGGTACGCACTACAGCAGCACCGATTACCTGGTTGAGAGTCTGGCCAAGCCCGATGCCTACCTGGTTGAGGGTTATAAGAACGAGATGGCCATCGTCTATGCGCCGCCGATTTCACTGAACCTCAAGGAGATCAAAGCGGTCATCGCGTACCTGCAGAGCCAGGGAGGCGATCTCGATCTGGAGAACATCGAAAACCCGGGTGAGTTGAGTCAGACCTACTATGCCCGGATTGCGGCGGCGAGCGCCGCCGGTGGCGGCGATCCGGGAAACGGTGAGGAAATGTTCGTTGACTCCTGCTCCGACTGCCATGCGCTTGCGGGGGAGGGCGGTGATATTGGCCCTGATCTATCCGGTATCGGTGAAAAAGGCCTGAAATTCATTTCCGAATCTATCCTGCGTCCGGCGCGCAAGATCAGCGATGGTTATGAGACCTGGGTGGTGGTTACCAAGTCCGATGAGCGAAAGCATGTCGGGCTCAAGTCCTCAGATACGCCTGCGGAAGTCCAGATCACCAAGGCCAGCGGCGAGATTACGGTGATTCCCCGCGACGATATCCGTGAGATCGAGCAAGATGACGGCGCCAGCATCATGCCCGATGATCTGACTGAAATGCTGACGGTCAAGGATTTCCAGGATGTGCTGGCCTACCTGATGATGCAGAAAGGCGACGATGCATCGGCGGAGGAAGCGGCGCAATGAAAAAGCCCCGGACCCTTCGTTTCTGGACTGTTGTCCTGAGCCTGGTCCTGGTCTATGCCCTGGTGAAATGGGGCATCCCGGTAGTGTCCCGACAGATCACCGGTCTACCGTTCCCGTTGACGGTGCCCGGTACGCTGATGTTCATCTACATGCTGTTGACGATCATCGCACTGTTCCTGCTGGTCACCTTCTCCGAGGAGCACCTGGCAGAATTTCTTGACCCGATCCAGCGTTTCCTGCGCGGCGAGTATGGCAAGGTCACGCGGGCTCTGGGACTGATCGTGGTACCGGGACTTGTCGGGTGGCAGGTTTACGATGTCACGATACCCAAGGTGCAGCAACCCTCCTCGCTGCGCATTCAGCACCCCTCGTCGAATTTTCCCAAGAAGAACGAGGATCTGAAAAATCCCTTCGCCAGTCCGTCCGACGCCGAGGTCGATGCCTTCATTGCGCAGGCGCAGGCTAACGAGGTCAGCTTCATCCCCCAGTTGCTGACGGACCTGGAGAGTTGGGCTGACTACACCGAGCCCGCCCACATGCTTGAGGCTATTGCTACAGCACCCGTGCGCACCTTCCTGCGCGAACTGCAGGCGGGCAGTGTCAGTCGCACTTCGGCGCGCGCAGCGCTGCTGGAAAAACATCTGTTTGAGGGCCGGGCCCTGTATTCCATGAACTGCCGTCCCTGCCACGGAGACAGTGTCGCGGGCGACGGGCCGATGGCCGACGGTTTCAAACTCCGTCCGATCAACTTCACCGACAACGGAACGATCGAGACGATCGTGGAAGGTTATACCTTCTGGCGCGTCAGTAACGGGGGACCCGGCCTGCCAACCGAGGCGACGCCCTGGGACTCGGCGATGCCGGTATGGAAGCTCAATCTCAGCGAAGAGGAGCGTTGGAAGATTATCCTCGCAGAGTACGATCTGGCGCAGAAAACCCCGCGGATACCGGAGTCCCATTGATGAGGTGCCGCATGCTTGGAGTCCTTGCCGCTCTGCTGCTGGCTTCGGCCGCGGCGATCAGCGCGGAGCTGCCCAGCGGGCCAAAGCCCGGGGCGACTGACGCCAGCCTGGTACAAGGGGCGCAAATCTATCTGCAGCGTTGCAGTTTCTGCCATGGCCTGCTCGGTGACGGCAATGGCCCGGCCGCCGATGCCCTCGACCCGCGGCCGAGGGATTTCACGCTCGGCACCTTCAAGTTCCGCACAACGCAAAGTGGTGAATTGCCGCTGGACGAGGATCTGTTCCGCACCGTGAGCCGCGGTCTGCCCGGTACCGCAATGCAGGCCTTTGACAGCGATCTGATCAAGAACGGCCTGGACGAGGCCGAACGCTGGGCGGTGATCGATTACATCAAGACCTTTGCCGTCGAGTTTGAGGATCCGGAACTGGATCCGGTCGAGAACGGCCTGGTGGTGACCCTGCCCAGTGAGCGGCCGCCTTACAGCGAGGCCCTGGTGGCCGAGGGCAAAGAAGTGTTTGAGCACGCCAAGTGCTGGGAGTGTCACGGCAAACTCGGGCGCGGCGACGGCCAGGAATCCTTTGACCGCACCGATGACTGGGGTTTTCCGATCCGTATCCGTAACGTCACCCACCCGTGGAAAATCAAGGCGGGTACGGAAGTTGAAGACATTTACATGCGTTTTTCAACCGGGATCAATGGTACGCCGATGCCCTCGTTCGCCGATGCCCTGAGTGAGCAGGAGCGCTGGGCACTGGCAAACTTTATCAAGTCACTCCAGCATCAGCTCACCGATCACCAGGTACTCAAAGCTCACGAAATAGAAGGGGAGATCCCCCCGGACCCGGCGGATGAAACCTGGCTTGCAGCCGAGCCTATGGACGTTCGTCTGACCGGGCAGGTGATTGCCGCGCCGCGCTGGCAGAATCCCAGCATCGAAATGGCGACCATCCGTGCGCTTTTCAACCAGACGGAGATTGCGTTCCTGATACAGTGGGACGACCCGTTCGTGGATGTCACGCATCGCGGTGAGGCCGAAATCGATCCGCAGGAGATTTCCCGTGTCGGGGCATTCAGTTCCTATGTTGCCGCCAACGGAATGGCCCCGCGGCAGCTGGAGACCTTCAGAGATGCGGTAGCGCTGCAGTTCCCGGTGAAACTGCCGGAGGGGACCAAGAAGCCTCACTTCTTCCGCGGTGACTCATCCAACCCGGTACACCTGTGGCAGTGGCACTCGGACCAGGACCAGGCCGGGTATCCCGAAATACGGGAGAGCAATGCCCGCGGCTGGAAACAGCCGCCGAAAGTGCAGGCTGCAGAAGCGCAGCAGGTCAGTGCCAACGCGAGTTGGGATCAGGGCCGCTGGCGCGTCGTCATGCGCCGGCCGCTGCAGACCGAGGACCGCAACGACATTCAGTTTGTCAAAGGGCGGTTTATTCCACTGGCGTTGAATGCCTGGGATGGCTCGAATGGCGAACATGGACTGATCATGAGCCTGTCCACCTGGCACAGCGTGATTCTGGAAGCACCGGTGCCGCCCACAGTGTACCTCTACACCCTGTTGGCAGTGCTGCTGAGCGGCGGACTGGGGCTGTGGCTGGTGCGCAGGGAGCGGTTGCGCCTTGCAGCACAAAACTAGCGATATCACCGGGAGGTTCGTGGTTCCCAACAGCAAGAGGACAGTGACGATGAAAAGAGCAGCACACGCATTCCCCGGCCTGATTCTGCTGATGATGGCCAGCACGGTTGCCCGGGCCGATACGGCAGCGGGTCAGGCGGCTTTTGAAGAGACCGGATGCCAGTCGTGCCACTACACCCAGGGCCCGGCCACTGAGAAGAGCATCGCCGATCAGCTGGCCAAGAAAGGTCCGGAACTGTGGTACGCCGGCAGCAAGTTTCAGCAACCCTGGCTGGAAGCATGGCTGCAGGACCCACAGCCTATCCGGCCAATGAAATTCAACTCGGTCATGGAGCCGAGCCCGGGCGGGCATCCGGCACTTAACGCGGATCAGGCTGGGCCGGTTGCCGACTACCTGATGAGTCTCACCTCTGACGTTGTCGAGGCCGGGGCCGTCAAGGTGAAGAAAAAGAACCTCAAGGGCAAGTTGATATTCATCAAGAAGATGCCCTGCAGCGGCTGTCACCAGTTCCCGACCAAGAAGAAATTCTCGGGCGGGCTATCCGGGCCTTCGCTGGTCGGTGCCGGCGAGCGGCTGAATCCCGACTGGGTGCTGGCTTATCTGCGCGAGCCCAAGGTATTCAAGCCGGTCAAGATGATGCCGGTCTTTGTCGGGGTGTTGAGCGACAAAGACATGAAAAACGTAGCGGCACACGTGGCCACTTTCAAGTAAAAGACTGGAGAGCGAAAATGACCAGACGATTTCTGACCGCGCTGCTGGCGCTGGCCCTGGGCCCGGGCATTGCCGGGAGCACGCTGGCGGCAGACGGTGAAACCCTGTTCCGGTTCTATTGTGCGCAATGCCACGGCATCGAGGGCAAGGGGGACGGGCCCAACGTCACCGGGGACTTCCCGGTTGATCCTCGAGACTTCACCAAGACCGCCGAGATGAACAAACTGTCAGACGCCGACATCCGCAACGTGATCATCGATGGCGGGCCGATTGCAGACAAGTCGCCGATGATGCCGCCGTGGGGAAAGACCTTGAACGATGCCGAAATCAAGGCGCTGGTGGAGTACCTGCGTCAGTTGTGCAACTGCACCGGCAAAACGGGCTGATGCCGCGGGACCCATGGCCGTCAAAACCTGGAAAAAGCGCTTGGTGGACATCGTGATCCTGTCCGGTGTCGGGATCAATGTGGTCGTCATCGCACTGATCCTGTACTTCTATGTGCTCTGAGGGTGTCGGGAAAGCGAATCCGGAAACCATGTCACAACCGAGAGCAACAACTACCTCCACGCGCTCGTTGATTCCGTCGTGGGCCGGCCCGGCGCTGTTTACCATCGTTGCGGTTGCCGTGTTGGTATTTTTCTGGTGCTTTCTGGGCGATGTCGAAGCACATGCTGCAGCCGATTACCCGTTGGCAGGGCGCGAATGAAAACGGCACCGGACGGGTGGCGGTTGCGGCCGGCCCGAAGCAGGCCGGTACGCCGGGGAGCAGCACATGAATAGCGCGTCCCTTTGGTTTGTCCTCACGCTGGCGCTCTGCAGCCTGGCGTTTCTGGGCCTGGATCTTCTGGTTATGAAATTGAACGGGCTGACCCTGTTTTTTCATCCCTGACATGCACCGGTGACCCGCAAATGAACTCGACGCAGTTACCTGTCGCTATCGTAAAGGGTGTCCTGGGCGCATGCCGGAGCCGAACGGTGCTGTTGGTCGCAGGCCTGGCGTCGGTGTTGTTATGGCTTGGCGTGCCGACTGAACTCCTGGCCGCAGTGACCGGTTCGCCGCCCGCGGCGGCCTCCACCGCGCTGGATGGCGGGTTATCCGGGATTGCGGCGCCGGAACTGACCGCGGCTGACTATCCGTCGATCCGGGGCGTCAATGCCCGGGTTGCGGTCTGGCTGGTCGCCCAGCTGCACCTGTGGTTTGCGGCGTTCGTGCTTGCGGTACCGATCTTCGTTTTTATCATCGAAGCGATCGGCATGAAGACCCGGGACAAGCGCTACGACGACATGGCCTACGAATTCATCAAGATCAGTATCACCGCGTACTCGTTGACTGCGATCCTCGGCGGCCTGCTGCTGTTCAGCCTGATCGTGTTCTACCCGGACCTCTTCTCTTACCTGAGCCGGATCTTCGGCGAGAGCATGTTCTACTACGCTCTGGCGTTTTTTGCGGAAAGCGCGGCCTTGTACCTTTACTACTATGGCTGGCACTGGCTGCAGGGAGGCTTCCGCAAGTGGCTGCACCTGACCGTCGGGCTGGTGCTGAACGCCGTCGGTACTACGCTGATGTTCCTCGCCAACGGCTGGGTGACGTTCATGATGAGTCCTGCGGGGGTCGATCCGGCCGGACTGTTTGCCGGAGATGCCTGGACGGCGATGCACAACTACCTGTGGAACCCGATCAACCTGCACCGTTTCATAGCCAATATCGCCTATGGCGGCTCGATTGTCGGCGCCTACGCGGCCTTTCGCTTTCTCAGCGCGACCCGGCCGGAAGAACGGGCACACTACGACTGGATGGGGTACAACGCCAATTTCGTTGCTATCCTGGCACTGTTGCCACTGCCGTTTGCCGGTTATTACCTCGCGGCGGAAATCTACGCCTACAGCCAGCAGATGGGCATCACCCTGATGGGCGGCATTTTTGCCTGGCTCTTCATCATCCAGGCGGTCCTGATCGGCACCCTGTTTCTTTCTGCAAATTATTACCTCTGGTGCGGGATGGGACGCAGTGACGGCGCGGCCCGTTACCATTGCTACATCAAGTATCTGGCGATTGCCATCATCGGCAGTTTTCTGGTCTGGTTTACCCCGCACACGCTGGTGTTGACGAATGAGGAGTTGAAGGCGCTGGGCGGGCCCTACCACAAGTATCTCGGGCCGCTCGGGATCATGCCGGCCAAGAATACCGCCGTGAATATCATGATCCTGGCTACCGCGGTCAGTTTTCTTTTCTACCGCCGGTCCAACCGCATCGCCACGGTGAGCTGGGTCAAGGCCGGCAACGCAGCCCAGCTGGCCCTTTATACAGCCGGCATCGCCAACCTCCTGTTTCTCGGCATCTACCACGGTTATTTCACCAATACCGTGTACAAAGTAGCAGCCTCCATTCCCCAGGTGATGACGACCCTGATCATTATTGTGGTCAGCATCACGCTGGATTCGCTGATGTACCGCGGCGCGCGCGAGGTTGCACCGCTCAACTGGGGCAGGGTGCCCAACCGGGCCCAGTATGCGTTGTTCCTCCTGGCGGTGGCGTTTACCTGGCTGATGGGACTGATGGGCTATATCCGCTCGGGAATCCGGCAACACTGGCATGTCACGGATGTCTTTCGCGACGCCTCCCCGGATGCCTACACGCCGACACTCGGCTATGCCGCCAACGTTGTCTCAGTCGGCACCATCGCGTTCATGGTGCTGGTGATCTTTGTTTTCTGGCTGAGCCAGGTCAGTGGCCGCAGGACGCCCAGTGAAGGTTTCTGGAAAGGGGCCGCAGGCTGATGCGCCACTTTCTCAAGGTCACGATCTTCAGCCTGTTGATGATCGGTTTTTTTGCCGGGTTCTCCAACTTCGGCATACCGGAGATCAAGCCGGCACCGCCGCCGGTGATTGAGCCGCTGGATCTGACCGCGATGACGCCGGAACGGTTTGTCTCCCTGGGCGAAAAACTGTTTAAGGGCAAGGGGACCTGCACCCTGTGTCATAACGCGGTGGGTGGACGGGCGCCGTTACTGGAACAGTCGGCCCTTATTGCCGGCGAGCGGCTGGCCGATTCCCGTTACCAGGGCAGCGCGGCGGATGCACAAGCCTATCTGGTGGAGTCACTGCTCGAGCCCTCGGCTTATGTGGTAGCCGGATTCGGCAAGGCCGGCAGCGGTGACACGGTCAGCCCGATGCCGAGTGCCCGGGCGGGCAGCATCGGCCTGTCCGATGTCGAGGTCGATGCGATCGTCGCTTACCTGCAGGATCTCGCCGGCGTTGAGGTCACGGTTGCCATCCCCTCCGGGGCTGAGCCGGAAACAAGTGATCAGGAAACACCCGATGCGCCACCCCGGGCTGCACTGGCCAGCGCGGATGAAGTTCTGGCGAGATTTGCCTGTGTGGCCTGTCACAAGGTATCCGGCGAAGGCGGCGAACTCGGGCCTGATCTCAGCCGGATCGGTGCAACCCGGGATGCCGCCTATCTGCGCCGGGCGATTCTGGACCCGGCAGCGGAGGTTGCCGAGGGTTACCCGCCGATCATGCCGATGACCTACTCCGGGGAAATGTATGCCGGTGAACTGCAACTGCTGGTGCAATACCTGGCATCCCAGCGCTGAACATGACCTATCAACGACTGCGGGTGCCGCGCCTGGCACAACTGGTCCTCGTGATCGGCGGCACTTACGGAGGATTCTGGCTGATATTCGATCTCTGGCTGGGCCAGCCGATCCCCAGAAGCCTGATGGGGATGTATATGTTTTTTGTGGTCGTCGGCGTGCTGATGGTATTCACCGCGACCGAGAAGAGTACCGGACAGCTGGTGGGGCCGATCCGGGCACTGGTCGAAGACCCGGCCCGGCGATGGCTGCGCAACGTGGTTTTCACTGTGGTGCCGGCACTCGCTGCGCTCGGCGTTTATCTGCAGATGCAACCGAGCGATGAGCCGCCGCTGGAACTGCGCTCGATCCACCCGGCTCCGCCATCCTCGGTGAAGATTTTCGGCAAGCGCTACGACCTGATGAGCCTGGAGAATCCCTACCGCCATCTGGAAAAAGACGACCCCGAGCAGTTCCGTGAACTGGTCGCGGCCGGCGGAGAGGTCTATATCCGCAACTGCCAGTATTGCCACGGCGACAAACTCGATGGCAAAGGCCCCTATGCCCAGGGGTTGAATCCGGTACCGCTTAACTTTCAGGACATCGGAACGATTGCCCAGTTGCAGGAATCGTTCCTTTTCTGGCGGATTGCGACCGGCGGGCCCGGCCTGCCCAAGGAGGCGACGCCATGGATTTCCTCAATGCCCGTGTGGGAGGATTTTCTCAGTGAGGAGCAGATATGGCAGGTCATCCTGTACCTGTATGACTATACCGGCCACCGCCCGCGTTCCTGGGGACATGAGTGAATGAACGTCCAGCAAGGCAGTGAAATGGTCAATGCCGCCAGGAGACGGCGGCCTTTGCGCTGGCGGTATCGCCTGGCACGACTGCCTGTCTGGCTGATGGTGCTCGGCGCGACTGCGGGCATGCCTGCACTGGCGGCGGGTGACGCCGATCTGGGCGAGGAAATATACACACAACGCTGCATGCTGTGCCACGGTGAGGAAGGCGATGGTATGGGACCGGCGGCTGAGCGGTTAAACCCGCCGCCGCGGGACTTCACCATGGCCCAATACAAGATCCGAACGACCCGCGTTGACGAGATTGCACCCGCCGATGCAGATCTGGTACGCATGATTCATGACGGAATGCCGGGTACCGCTATGCCCGGCTGGAGTGACGTGCTGAGCGACGCGGATATCCAGGACCTGACCGCCTTTCTCAAGACGCTCGCTGGATTGGAGGAGGAAGCGCCCGGCCAGGTGATCGATTATGGTACCCAGGTGCCGGTCTCGCCCGAAAGTATCGCGCAGGGGCGCGAACTATTCCATGAGGATGACCGCTGTTCCGAATGCCACGGCCAGGCCGGAAAAGGTGACGCGGTAAAGAAGCTCAAGGATGATTCCGGGTATCGTACCTGGCCACGCAACCTGACCAAGCCGTGGACCTTCCGCGGCAGCAACGATCCCCGGGATATTTTTGCGCGAATCACTACAGGTATCGCCGGTACTCAGATGCCGTCATTCGATGACCCCGACAGCGAGGGCCGGTTGTCGATCGAGCAGCGCTGGCATCTGGCCAACTACGTCAACTCGCTGGAAAAAACCGAAAAGGTGGTGCGCCCGGAGAATACCGTCATCCGGGCCCTGCGGCTGCCCGGTGCCGTCCCGACGGAACCGGACGATCCGCTGTGGCAACAGGCTCTGCCCAGCACCTTCATGCTGGTCCCCCAACTGATTGCCGGCGAACGCTTTTTTACACCCGCTAATGACACCATCACGATCCGTGCGATGTACAGCGAAGAGGAGATTGGTTTCCATCTGGAGTGGGATGACCGGACCCGCAGCATACCCGGAGAGGAAGCGGCGGAGAAGATTGCGGACCCGGGCATCAGCGAGGACCGGGTTGCTATTCAACTGCCGGTGGCGTTAACCGCCGGCGCGGAGAAGCCGTATTTTCTGCACGGTGACTCACGTCACCCGGTGAATCTGTGGTTCTGGCGCAGCGGCAGCGCCGAGCGTCCCGCCGGCGTGTCGCTGGTGACGGCAAGGGGAATCGCCGATCGTGATACCCGGGATGCGGCCGAGGCAGGTCTGACAGGTAAGGGCAGTTATCAGGATGGCAGCTGGCAGGTCGTGTTGCGCCGGCCGTTGATGACGGCTGATCTTTCACAGGACCTTGAGTTCCATGAAGGCACTTTCATTCCGGTGGCCTTCTCAGTCTGGGATGGCAGCAACAGCGAAAGCGACAGCGCTCATACGCTGACTACCTGGTACTGGCTGTTGCTGAAGCCGCCGCCGGGTAACGCACCGTGGCTCTTCGCCGGACTGGCCTTTGTTTTGATGCTGCTGGGGGAGGTGTGGTGGGCGCGCACGGCACAGCGGCGGCAGCGGAGCTGACGCAGATGGCGGATCCCGGGCCGCATCCGTTGAACCCCCGCAAGGGCACCAAGACCAAACTCCTTGGGGTGGTGCTGCTGATGCTGGCCACGCTTGATGTGATGTTGTCCTGGCGCGGCGGCTTTGCACCCGGCGGGGTCATCCCGGTCCTTTTTGTGGGCGGCGCGGTGCTATTTGTGATTGGAGCGGTACGCCAGGCGGGTTGATGAATCGGCGGATGGTCGTTCGGACCGTCTTGGCGCTGGCGCTGGCGGGCACCTTGATCACACAGGCTTTCAGCCAGGTCCTGTGGCTGGAGCCTTTACCCCCGGGAGCGGAGAACCCTTATCCGGGACTTGGCGGCGACTTCGTGTTGACCTCGGCCACGGGATCCGTCTCATTGTCGGATTATCAGGGAAAAGTTGTCGTGATTTTTTTTGGTTATACCTTTTGTCCGGATATCTGCCCCACGGCGTTGACCGTATTGGGGCAGGCATTGGCTGCACTGCATGATGATGAGTCAGAAGAAGTTCAGCCACTTTTCATCAGCCTGGATCCTGAGCGTGACCTGCCACCGCGGATGGCGGAATACAGCGCCTTCTTTCACCCGAAGATCCAGGGCCTGACGGGCACTCCTGAGCAGATTCACCAGGTCGCGAGGCAGTATCGGGTGCTTTATCAAGCAGTACCGGCACCGGAGTCGGCACTGGGTTACAGCGTTGATCACTCGGGCATCATCTATGTGGTCGGCCGTGAAGGGCAGACAGCGGCACTCATTCAGCATGGTTCCCCAGCCGGGCTAATATTGCAAACGGTGCGGCAAGTGCTGGCACGGCCGGCAAACTAGGCCAGTAGCATAGGAGTGACCGGAGTCAGGAGATGGAACAGGTGCTCGCTTTCGAGCGCACAAAAGATCCAGCGGGGCAATTCATTCCCCTGGTCGTGCGCATGAAACTCGATCTCGCCGGCGCGCGGATTCATCTTGCCGACTGGCAGGCGCTGGCCGACGATGATCACCGGTTTCTGATTGATACTCCGATTACGGACCCTGACCAAGGCGAACATTATTTTCTCGCGGTTCGTGAGTTGCTGGTATCGGCAAACCGCGGTGTGATCGAGCGCTCTGCACCGGCAACGGCTGAGACCGCCCAGTGGCTGGGCGAAACTGAGCCGGCAGCCATCGCCGGGTTCAGAGCAGATGCAGGGGTTTTCGCGAAATGGTCGCAACTCAGCCGCTTTGAACGCTATCTGTTGTGTCATGCAGCACGAAAGAGTGACCGAGAACTGTTGCAGATCATCTCGTCCGAGACCTGGGCGCTTAAGATCCGGAAAGGGTGACACATTCACAGATCTTGTTTTTTGCGCTATCGGTTTGGATTGGGGGAGTTGCCTGGTCACCCGCGGTCTGTGCCGATGCGCCGCTTATCGCCGCCGCGGCGAGTGTGCGGCCTGCGCTTGAAGAGATCTCCGCGCGCTATACCCAGACGACCGGGGAGTCGGTGAGGCTGGTGTTTGGTTCATCAGGGACGTTGGTGAAACAGATTGCGAACGGAGCTCCTTATTTATTGTTTTTGTCCGCAAATAGTGACTATGTGCAATGGCTGGCCGACCGCGGACTGACCGCGGGGCCGCCGGTGGCTTATGCCGACGGTGTACTGGCACTGTTTGCCCGAGCGGGTTTATTGGGCGAGAGGGATAATCCAATGACAGGGCTTGGCCGGGCCGTCGAAAACGGCACGGTCAAGCGGCTGGTTATTGCCAACCCGGAATATGCCCCCTATGGCAGTGCAGCCAGGGCTGCTCTGAAACACGCGGGCCTGTGGCTGCGGGTCAGGCCTATATTGCTTGTCGGCGCCAATGCCGCACAGGCGGTCCAGTATGCGCTGCAGGGCGGGGTTGATGCGGCGCTGGTGCCGCTGCCGCTTGCACGGTCGGCCAGACTGGAAGAGACAGGGTATCTTCAGGCGCTGCCCGGGGAGACATATCCCGGCGTCGAACTGCGCCAGCAAATGGTACTGTTGCCTGGCGCCGATCCGGGAACCCGCCGATTCTTTACCTACCTGCAGTCGCAGGATTCCAGGGAGATCTTTTTGCGCCACGGACTGCGCCGGCCCGGGAGTCATTAGCCGAGCGCTGCGGCATCAGCCATCCTGCCGGATAATCCCAGACATGGACTGGAATGCATTTCACCTGTCGCTGAAGCTTGCAGTCTGGACCCTGGTTCTGCTGCTGCCGGTTGGCGTCGTCACCGGCCGCTGGCTGGCCAGGACCCAAACCCGGGCGAGGCCCTGGCTACAGGCGTTGTTTGCACTGCCGCTGGTGCTTCCGCCGACGGTGGTGGGTTACTACCTTCTGGTGCTCACAGGCGCACAGTCACCGATCGGGGAGTTGATCACATCCTGGTTCGGGGTATCACTGGTTTTCAGTTTCCCGGGTTTGGTATTGGCCTCGGTGCTGGTTAATCTGCCTTTTGCGATTCTCCCGGTACAGCGCGCCTTTGAGGTCGTTTCTCAGGAACTGCACGATGCGGCTGCTTGCTGCGGTATGAACCCCTGGCAGGCATTCACCCGGATTGAGATGCCGCTCGCCTGGCCCGGAATACTGTCGGCCGCGGTTCTCACCCTGGGGCATACGCTCGGCGAGTTCGGTGTGGTGTTGATGGTGGGCGGCAATATTCCCGGAGAAACCAGGACACTGTCGATCGCGATATTTGATCGCGTCCAGGCTTTCGATCCGGGCGCGGCCGGACGTATGGCGGGGCTGTTGCTGCTGATCTCACTGGTAACGGTGGCGCTTGGCTATGGCGTGCTGGAAGGGCGCAGTCGACGGGCTCGAGGGAGCGGCTGATGCTGAGCATCTCGCTTGAACACGATACGCCGGATTTGGGGGTCGAGTTCCAATTGCCCATAGGAAAACTCTCGGCGATCGTGGGTCCCTCCGGCAGCGGCAAGACCAGCGTGCTGCGGGCCGTGGCGGGGGTGCTGATCACACGACGCTCGCGCGTCATATTTGATGGTGATATCTGGGCGGATACTGAACAGAGGGCGTTCAGGCCGGCGCATCAGCGACCGTTGGGGTTTGTCAGCCAGACATTCGGATTATTTCCACACCTCACTGCTGCAGAAAACGTGGGAGCCGCGCTCACGCATCTGCCGAGGCGCGCACGGGCGCGCGAGGCACAGTCCTGCCTGGACGCCGTCGGTATCGGCGGTCTCGCGGGGCGCCGTCCCAGCGAACTCTCAGGGGGTCAGGGTCAGCGGGTCGCGATGGCACGCGCCCTTGCCCGCAAGCCGCGGTTACTGTTGCTGGATGAGCCGTTCTCGGCACTCGACCGGAGTACCCGCAAGCGGCTGCACGTGGAACTCAAACGCCTGCAGAACTCGCTGAACATGACCGTGGTCTTTGTGACCCACGATCTGGATGAGGCAGCCCAGTTATCGCAGACCCTGGTTCTGCTGCGCCACGGGCGGGTGGTTCAGCAGGGGCCGACGCCGGAACTGCTGCGCAGGCCGGCAACCGTTGAGGCTGCCCGGCTGATGGATTTTGCCAATCTTGCGCGTGCCCGGTGGGTAGGCTCGGACGCATCAGGGATCACCCTGCGCTGGGGTGATGTTCTGCTGACCGCTGCCGGGGGGTCGCAATCCCAACCCACGGATACGGTCTCCTGGACCGTCCGGGCGTCTGATGTGCTTCTGGTGAAACACAACCATCCGGAGGAATCGCGCCTCGGTACGATTTTGCCGGCCAAAGTTGTCGAGGTTATCGAGATGGGAGATTCGGTTCTGGCCTCGGTTTCGGTAGACGACAGTGGCGGGGAGATACTTAGGATGCGCCTTCGCCCCGGCGCTGTCCGCCGCCACAATGTGTACCCGGGGTCACAGGTCCGGATCGCCCTGCACCCGCAGGCACTGGTCTTAATGGATTGATCCGGATATCGTTGGCGCCTTTCACATCTAGCGACAGTCAACTGCTGCTGGACCTGGTTGGAACGGGTCTCTATCTTCTATATACAATATACACTTGATCGAATCATCAAAAACCTGGATGCTCCTGGGACATTCGTTGAAAATTGCCTTCGTGTCACCATTGCGACAGAAGAGAAGAATGGGCTGTTTCTACAGCAACTTCGCCAGCTGGTGAGATAAGTTACCGTCCGATCTTGTAGCATCTCCTGGTGCTGGTCTGACCCGGCCATCCAGGCAAGGGCAAGAGCACCCCGGCAGGGTCTATCCCACAGAACAGCTCATATCTTGACCGCAGCAAAGCGGCGATTTTATCTTCCCATGCCCGTTGGGGCATTTTGAAATTTGCACCTCATTGCCATCATCCAGTTTCAACACGTCATCTACCAGCGGCGCATCGCATTTGGCGCACGCGGCATTAACCGCCATGCCACAGTTTGAACACTCATAAGTCGCCATTCGACAATCCTCCCATACTATTCAAGTTCCCGATCGATTGATTTCCCTGCCATCTCAATGGTTTTTCCATATGCAAGTGCTGCAAAAATATTAGATTGATGAGAATTAATCAAGGGTTGCGGCCAAAAGAGAACTCTCTTGTTTTCTAGACCGGACCAGTTGGTGGGCCGGTAAGTTCGGCCCGATCTCCTTTTTGCGGGCTTGTGCCATGCCCCTCATCTCACCATTGCGTTGAAGGCGCTGGAACTGACCGAGGAGCAGCGCGCCAGATCGGTGGGATTGCGGCCAGGGTCAGGCGCATCCCGACTACACCTATGGTGCGTATAAGGTCGAGGTGGCGGTGGACGTCGAAACCGGCGAGGTACGGGTGTTGAAGAGTGTCGCCGGCGACGACGTCGGGCAGTGCATCAATCCGGCCGCGGTCGAGGGCCAGATTCACGGCGGCGTTTCCGCGGGTCAGGGGTATGCGCCCAGCGAGGCGATGGAGTACGATGAGGGACGGCTGACGACATCGTCGTTGAGCGAGTACCTGATCCCGACATCCATGGACATACCCGAAGTGCAGGTGAAACGGATAACCGCCGTGGCTGAAGGCCGCGCCGACAACACACGGGGCTTGCGCGATGCCTACAGTGCGCGCACCCCCGACGAGGTTGCCGCCTGCTACGATTCATGGGCGCCCGACTACGAGACCCACATGTCGAACGTGGGCTATGCCCATCCCGCCGTGGTGGCCGCGATGCTCGCCCGCCACCTGCCTCCCGGTGACGGTGCCATCCTGGACGCGGGTGCGGGAACCGGATTGCTGGGTGAGTTGCTGGTGACCCTGGGGTATTCCAACCTGACCGGTATCGACGCGTCCCGGGAGATGCTGGCGCGCGCCGCCGCCAAGCAAATCTATCGGGAGCTTCACCCCATGATCATCGGCGGTGAACTGGACTTCAGCGACGACCGGTTCGCCGCGACCGTCGGCGCCGGTGTGTTTACCGAGGGCCACGCACCGCTCAGCGGACTGGACGACCTGATCCGGGTAACCCGGCCGGGCGGTTACCTGGTCTTTTCCATCGCCCGCAACTATCTCGAAGAGACCTTCGATCCCAAGCAGCGGGGGCTGGAGACGGCCGGGCGCTGGCGCCTGCTGGATACTTCGAAGTGCTACAACTCCACGCCGCTTGAAGGCGATATCTCGGCCCGCGTATTCGTGTTCCAGGTGCTATAGCGTCTGTCTTCGGGCCCGCTACGGCCGTTCAGCGTTCTTCCTGGCGGCCCGCAGCGAACCGGCGGAGGGATTGTAGGGCGGTGGTTCGGCCCGGCAGGATCCACCCCGGGGGTAGTATTCCCTGAACCATTCGGTGCAAAAGTCCGCAAACAGTTTCATAGCGCGGGTCGGGCGAATCTGCGCGTGACGGGCGATCCCAAGATCAATGCCGGGTATATCATCCGCCAGCGGCAGGGTGACGATCTTCTGGCCGTCATAGCTGATATCCAGGTGCGGATGGGTGACCAGCAGAGAATAGCCCCGGCCCTGGCCGACCATGCCGCGCACCATTTCCAGCGATGGTGAGCTGAATGAGACCCGTGGCTCCAGACCGACGGAACGAAAGATGCCGAGAAAATATTCCCGGCTCGGGGGCACGTCCAGCAACACCATGTTGTCATCCACCATATCCTTCAGCGAGACAGATTGATTCCCGGACTGGGGATGCCCTTCCGGCAGCAGAATATACGGATTGAATGCCGCCATCCGGGTGAAGATGATTTCCTCCGGCAGAACCAGATCGAACATCAGCACCAGTTCGTAGCGGCCGGAAATCAAGCCGGAAATCAGTTGGTCCTGGTTTCCCTCGTGCAGTCGGACCGAGACGCCCTCGTAACGCTGCTGAAAATCCGTTATCAGGGCCGGCATGAAGACCGGGCCGACGTTCATAAAACACGCCACTTCAACCTGCCCGGTGATCTGCGCACCGGAATCGAGGGCGCTTTGCTGCAAGTCACCGGCGTAGCGCAACAGACTGCGCGCATCGACCAGGAGATGTTCGCCGGCCTGGGTCAGTGAAACCCCCTTGGCGTGGTGTCGAATGAACAACTGGGTCGAAAACTGGCTTTCCAGGTTGGCCAGTGCCTTGGAAACGGTGGGCTGGGAAACGTTCAGCATGCGGGCCGCGCTGGCGACGGAACACTGTTCCGCCGTTGCGACAAAATATTCCAGTTGACGCAAGGAGTAGCGCAACATATCCCCGCCCCTGGTCGGGAACCCGTTCCGGTGGACAAGTTTGAGTCTAGGTTTTTTGGTGAATTTTGTATAGTTTTTAGCTATAAAATACCCAGATAAATTGCAATTTAGCTCATCAACGACTGGGTTATAAAATGCCTGTCACGGAACGCCGTGGCGCATTCCGGCTACCCGCTAATGGGCAGATCCGGCAACCACCGACATCCATGTCGTGTAGATCGTATCCGGGAACAACGAATGATTATTGTCGGTGAGCGCATCAACAGTACCCGTAAATCCATTGCCGCGGCCCTGGAAGCACGTGCTGCCGAGCAAATTCTGAACCAGGCCCGCCGGCAGTGGGATGCCGGAGCGAGCTACCTGGATGTCAATACGGCAATGATGCGCGCGCAGGAACCCGAGGTCATGGCCTGGGTGATCGAGCTGATCCAGGGCGAACTTCCGGATGCCCTGATCGCCATCGACAGCGCGAACCCGGCAGCCGTCGAGGCGGGTTTCAGGGCGCACAAAGGGCGGCCGCTCCTCAACTCCATCAATGGAGAGAAACAACGCGTGGACGCCCTGATCCCGTTGATCCGGGAACACGGTCCACGGGTCATCGGACTCACCATCAACGACGACGGCATCTCCCAGGATGCCGATCTCCGCTATCGTATCGGCGCCGAATTGATCGAGCTTTTGTCGAAAAACGAAATCGGCCTGGACGACATCTTTATCGATCCACTGATCTTTCCGGTCAGCGCCGAATATCAGGCTGGCAGCACCTCGCTCTCTATCATCGGGCGCATCCGGGAGAACTATCCCGGTGTTCACACGGTTTGTGGATTGTCCAACATCTCCTTCGGCCTGCCTGAGCGCCGGCTGATCAACCAGGTATACATGATGCTGGCCATGGGCTGCGGTCTTGACGCCGCCATCATCGATCCGCTGGATCGCCGCATGATGGCGGGTATCATCACCGCCACTACGCTGCTCGGTCGGGACAAGGCCTGTAAACGATACCTGAAAGCCTACCGTGGCGGCGATCTCAACGTCGACCCGGCGACGACGGCCGCCGGATGATCTGATCCGAACGGCGGAATGCGTACTGCCGGCCACAAGCCCATCGCCATTACGCTGACAGAGGATGGCGCCCCGCTCCCGGTCGATGCCGGTGTCAGCGTACTCGGCGCCGCGCGGCAGAACGACATCGATATTATGGCGACCTGCGGCGGCCGTGGCCGCTGCCGCAGCTGCCGCGTCAAACTGATCAGGGGAAATGCCACGGCCCCCGGCACCGCGGATTTTTCCCAGCTCAGCACAGAGGAAATAACCGAGGGCTATCGGCTGGCCTGTCAGTGTTATCCACAGTCTGAATCCAGCTACGCCATCACCCCGCCCACCCGGGAAACCTCGTTCCAGATTCTGAGCGAGCCGGGCCAATGGAGGGACCCGCAGGGTCTGATTGACCAGGCCAGCGAAAACGCAACACCTTATGGAATCGCTTTCGATATCGGAACCACCACCGTGGTCGGCTACCTGATCAATCTGACAACCGGTGCGACCCTGGCCTGTGTATCCGGCCTCAATCCTCAGACGGTGTTTGGTGGCGACCTGATATCGCGCATCAGTTACGTCGCAGAGAAACCAACCCACGTCAGGAAGCTGCATCAACGCATCGCGACGTTCCTGAACGATCTGGGTAAACACGCCTGTGAGCGGGCCGGCATATCCCGCGCCGAGATCTGCCGGGTCACCGTTGTCGGCAACACCTGCATGCACCACCTGCTGCTCGGCATTGATCCCACGCCATTGGGCCATGCGCCCTATGAGCCGGTGTTCAAGGCGTCCTATCATTGCCCGGCACGCGAATGCGGTTTGCGGCTGAATGAAGATGCGCAACTCTACCTGTTGCCCATCATCGCCGGCTTTGTCGGCGCCGATACCGTCGCCATGATCCTGTCCACGGAACTCGGCAGCCGTCCGGGAAACGTTGTCGCGGCGGATATCGGCACCAATGCCGAGGTCGTCCTCAAGTGCGACCGGGGACTGATTGCCTGTTCCTCTCCGGCCGGTCCCGCGCTCGAGGGCGGACAGATCCGTGACGGTATGCGCGCCGCTTTCGGGGCGATCGATCAGGTGGCCGTGGAGCGGGATATCGTCATTCATACCATTGGCGACGCACCGGCGCTCGGAATCTGTGGTTCGGGGCTCATCGATGCCGTTGCCGCGCTGCTTGATCTCGGCATCGTCGATAAATCAGGGCGGATGCATGTGGAGCCGGAAACGCCGCTGCCGGCAGCCATTGCGGCGCGGCTGCGCTACGGCGAAGATGGCAGTCCGGAATTTGTTCTGGCACGCCCGGCTGACAGCGGTAATCACCAGGATATCGTTCTGAGCCAGGGCGATATCCGCCAGCTGCAACTGGCCAAGGCGGCCATCATGAGCGCAGTGCAGGCCCTGCTGCAGCAGGCCAACCTGGAGTGCGACGACGTCGATACTTTTTTACTTGCCGGCGGGTTTGGCAACTACCTCAATATTCGCAGTGCCCGGCGAATCGGCCTGATCCCGGATCTTGCCGGTGACCGCATTCAGTACATTGCCAACGCGGCCGGACTGGGCGCGCAGTTGGCCCTGTTGTCCGATCGATGCCGCCGGGAAGCAGAAACAATCGCTGTCGAAACAAAACACCTGTCGCTGGCAGGTCTGGATGGCTTCAGAAAGCGGTATCTGGGCGCCATGGGTTTTCCGGTGGGCATCGGGCAATGAGCGCGATCCCCCCGGCGGAGGCGTGGTGAGTCATGCAGGCTGGCGGCCGGCATACGACGCTGTTGATCACCTGTGGCGCCATCGCGCGTGAGATCACTGCCATACTGAATCAAAACGCCCTGGATTTCATGAAGGTGGAATGCCTGCCGGCCCATCTTCATAACACCCCGCAGCAGATTCCGGAAGCCGTCTGCAACAAGATCCGGCGCTCCCGTGACAGGTTTCAGCGCATCATCGTGCTGTATGCGGATTGCGGCACCGGCGGCAAACTCGATGCCGTGCTCGATGAAGAGGGTGTCGAGCGTATCCCCGGGGCGCATTGCTACGAACTGTTCGCCGGCCACGACGATTTTGCCGACATCATGGATGCCGATGGCGGGACCTTCTTCCTTACCGATTTTCTGGCGCGGCACTTTGAGCGCCTGGTCTGGCAGGGACTGGGGCTTGATAAAAATCCCAAGCTTTCCAGAATCTACTTCTCCAACTATACCCGGCTGCTCTACCTGGCACAGAGCGACGATCCGAAAATACGCCGAAAAGCCGAACAGGCGGCCGAAAAGCTGGGACTGCGATTTGAAATCCGCCACACCGGTTATGGCGGCTATGAGGCTTTCCTGACTTCACTGAAACAGTCAAAGGCGGCATTGGATCAACCATAAAGGGGGTACCCGGAAACATGAGTCGGCAACGTTCTTTTGTATAGCCACAAGCTAATCTAAAGACAGATAAAATGAAATTTTCTTTAGCAAAATTTTGGAATATAAGAATGCGTTGTGATAGCACAAATCCAGCGTCCGGCGAGATGGCGTGGCAACACCTATTTGACTGCACTGACCGTGATCGATGAACAGCACACAAGCCGATGAGTGGTGGTAAGACATCGCCCTGGGAAGACACGGCATGAGTCGTGAGCTGCCGGGTCACGCGCGTATCGTGGTCGTGGGCGGTGGAGTCGTGGGGAGTTCAATCGCGTATCAGCTCACCCGGGCGGGCGTCTCTGATGTCGTGTTGCTGGAGCGGGGTCCGCTTGCCTGTGGTACTTCCTGGCATGCGGCGGGATTGATCATGCAGCTTCGCGGTAGTCATGCCACGACGGAGGTTGCCAGGTACAACGCCCAGTTCTATCCCGAACTGGAAGCCGATACCGGAATGGCCACCGGCTTCAAGCAGAACGGCACCCTCGCCATCGGGCGAAACATGGACCGCGTCCATGAAATGAAACGGCGTGCCAGCCTCGCCAGGAGTTTCAACATCGATGCCCACGTCATTTCGCCCACGGAGGTCAGGGAGATGTACCCCGCGCTCGATGAAAGCGTCGTCGCCGGCGGCCTGTTCGTTCCCGGCGACGGGCAGCTCAGCCCGGTCGACACCGTTAACGCCCTGATCGCCGGGGCAAAAAAACGCGGTGCCCGGGTTTTTACCGACACCGCGGTCGAACAGATGCGGCGCCTCCCTTCGGGCGAGTATGAGCTGAAAGCGGCAGATGGTGTCATCACGAGCGAGACCCTGGTGCTGGCATGTGGTCTGTGGACCGGAGATTTTGCGGCCCAGCTCGGGGTGCGGGTGCCGCTGCATGCCTGTGAGCACATGTATGTCGTGACCGAAGCCATGGATTTCGTGCTACCGACCCTGCCGGTACTGCGCGACACGGACGGCTATACCTATATGAAGGAGGATGCGGGAAAACTCCTGATCGGGTCTTTCGAACCCCGGGGCAAACCGTTGCCCCTGGCAAAACTGCCCGAGGAACAGCGGTTCATCGAGATCCAGGAAGACTGGGAACACTTCATCCTGCCCTACAGAAAAGCAATGGAGATCATCCCGGCGCTTGAAGATGTCGGTATCACGAAATTCATGAACGGGCCGGAGAGCTTCACCCCGGACAACCTGCCATGTCTGGGAGAGGCACCCGGGCTGCGCAATTGTTTTGTTGCCGCCGGCCTGAATTCCGAAGGCTTTGAAATCAGTCCGGGCATCTCGCGGGCGCTGGCTCGCTGGATCATCGACGGCGAACCGGACATGGATCTGCTCGACTACGACGTGGCGCGATTCCATCCGTTCCAGGTCAACAGGCGCTACCTGCGGGAGCGCAGCGCGGAGTCGCTTGGCAATACTTACGAGATGGGCTGGCCGTTCAAGGAACACGAAACGTCCCGGCCGGCGCGCAAGAGCCCCCTGCATGACAGGCTGGCCGCCGCCGGTGCCTGTTTCGGGGAAACCGCGGGCTGGGAGCGCCCCATGTGGTTCGCCGCTAAGGGGGTTGCGCCGGAGAACCGGTACTCCCACTTCCGCCCCAACTGGTACGAGTACACCGCCAGGGAGTGCCGGGCCGCCCGCGAAGGCGTGGTGATCATGGATGTCAGTTCTTTCGGCAAGTCCCTGATTCAGGGCCGGGATGCCTGCCGGTTTCTACAGTGGATGTGCGTGAGCGACGTGGATGTTGCCGTTGGGAAGCTGATTTACACCCATATGCTAAATTCCAACGGCGGCATCGAATGCGACATCACCATCGATCGCCGCGCACCGGATTGCTTCTTCGTATACTCATCCGCCGGCGTGCACAGCCGTGACATGAACTGGATCGCCAGACACATCCAGCCCGACCAGCATGTCACCATCACCGACGTCACCGCGGCGTATTCGGTGCTCAATATACAGGGCCCGCGATCGCGGGATCTGCTGCAGTCAATCACCGATGCCGACCTTTCCAACCCGGCCTTTCCCTTCCTGACGGCGCGGGAAATCGACATCGGTTATGCACGCGTACGCGCCAAGCGCCAGACCTTTGTCGGCGAGTTGGGTTGGGAACTGCAAGTCCCGTCGGAATTCGTGCAGGATGTCTACGACATCGTGCTGCAAGCGGGCCAGTCGTTTGATCTGAAGCAGGCAGGCTATCACGCCCTGGAGCACCTGCGCTGCGAGCGCGGCTATCGGGAGTTCGTACTCGACCTGGCGCCCGACGACACGCCGTTCGAGGCCGGCCTCGGTTTCATCGTCGGAATGAACAAGCCCGGCGGATTCAAAGGCCGCGAAGCATTGCTGCCCCAGGCCGGCCGGGTGCTCAACCGCCGCATGGTCCTGTTCAAGCTGAAAGATCCGGAACCGGCGCTGTTTCACGATGAACTGATCCGCATGGACGGCGAGATCGTCGGATACCTGAGTTCGGGCGCTTATGGTTTCACCCTGGGCAGTGCGGTTGGCATGGGTTACGTCAATCATCCCGAGGGTGTCACCACCGAGCTGATCGACAACTCGGAGTTCGAGATCGAGATCGCCTGTGAATCCTGGCCGGCCGAGGCATCGCTAAAGCCTTTCTACGATCCGACCGGTGCCAGGGTGAAGATGTAGCTGGCGTGATGATGTTCATGCAGATCAATTCCAACCCGGTATTCAGTACCTGAAGAGGGCAGATCATGAAGGGTTTCGATGGAAAACTTGTCGGTTCCGTTTACCCCATTACCACCGAAGAATGTGAGAGCGTGCACGCCGCGGCCATTCGCGTTCTCGAGCAGGGGGGATTGCGTTGTGACGATGAGCGCGCGGCGAAGATGTTCGAAGACGCGGGATGCACGCTTGAAAACAATCGTGAACTGGTTAAGTTCCCGGAAAATGTCGTCATGGATGCCCTGGGTCAGTGCCCCGGCAGTTTCACACTGCACGGCCGCAATGATCCAGACCTCGATTGCTCCATCGGCACTGGGGAAGTCCACTTTTGCACGGTGACCGGGCGCTACATCGACGACATCCACAGCGGCGAGCGCCGCAAGGCCACCCGCCAGGATGCCATCGACGGCACCTTGATGGCCGACGCCCTTGAGAACGTGCACGGTCTGTACAAGCCGGTCATGTGGCTCTACGACGAAGAGATGATCTGCAACTCCCAGATCCTGACCACGGAGTGGATGAAGCACACCAACAAGCCCGGCACCTGGGTCTACAACACCGGCGCCGAGCATGAAGTGTCCGATCTGATCAAGATGTGGCAGATGGCGGCCGGTGGCGAGGAGGAGATGCGGCGCAAGCCGCACATGCTGGGTCATGTCGTGGTCAATCCGCCCCGCGTGATCGATGTGCACTACACCGATTGGCTGATCGGCTTTTGCGACAGCGGTACGCCGCTGTCCATCGAGAGCGCTCTGATGGGGGGTGCCACCGGTCCGGCCACCCGGGCCGGCATGCTGGTCCAGTGCATGGCCGAGATGTACGCCCTGGTGGTCCAGTCCCAGAGTTACAAACCCGGGCATCCGCTGGCATTCTGTTCCTTCAGCCCCGCCATGGACATGCGCACCGGCTTGTGGGCGACGGGTACACCGGAATACGGTATCAACGGCGGCGGCATCGCGGCCATGGCGAAGTACCACGACGTTCCCATCGTCGGTTTTGGCATGAGTGATTCCTGTGAGTTCGACCAGCAGACCGCACATGAAAAAGCGCTGAAGAACTACAACTATGCCCTCGCCGGCGTGAACTGGATCATCGATATTGGCGGCACGGCCGGATTCAACCTCGTGTCGTGGCCGGAAATGGTGCTGGAAAACGAGATGGCGGCTTACATCGGCGAGTACCTGAAGGGCATCCAGATCGACGAGGACAGGCTCTCCGTCGATACGATCCTGAAGGTCGGCCCGCTGCCGGGCAGTTACATGAAGGAGAAGCACACCCGGAAATGGTTCCGCGAAGAGTTTTTCATGCCCACACTGAACAACAAGGAGTTCTTCGAGTCCTGGCAACGGGGCCACGTCGAGCTGCAGGAAAAAGCCAAACAGGAAGCGATCGGGATTCTCGAGAATCACCAGTCCCCGGTGGCGCCTGAGCTGCAGCAGGAGCTGGACTCCTATCTGGACTTCTGCTTGAAACGCGACCTCGGTTGATACAAGCGCTGATTGTGAGGACAATCAAGATGGCTATCGAAATCAACGATGAGTATTTTGAAAAACTGGCCCAGGCCGTGATCGACGGTGAAGAGGAAGAGTGCGTCGAGCTGGTCAACGCGGGCCTGGAGGCCGGCGTCGATCCGCTGGAAGCGGTGGAAAAGGGCCTGGGCCGGGGGATCGGCAAAGTCGGTGAGGATTTCGGCGCCGGGATCATTTTCCTGCCCGAGCTGGCGATGGCCGCGGATGTCATGAAACAGGGCACGGCGATACTCGACGAGCGGATTAAGGCCAGCGGCGCCGATCGCCTGTCCCATGGTAAGGTCGTCATCGGCACCATCAAGGGCGATATCCATGATATCGGAAAATCCGTTGTGGCGGCCGTGCTGCAGGCAAACGGCTACGACGTGATCGACATCGGTATCGACATCGATGTCGATACGTTTCTTGATGCGGTGAAGGAACACGATGCCGATGCCCTCGGCATGTCCACACTGTTGACGTTACCGCTGATGGAAATGGAAAAAGTGATCCAGCGTATGCAGGAAACCGGCATGCGTGACAACGTCAAGGTCATCGTCGGCGGCTGTCCCGTGACCCAGGAATTCGCCGACGAAATCGGCGCTGATGCGGTCGGTTTCGATGCCCAGGACGCGGTCTTAAAGCTCGATGGCCTGTTGGGTATCAACCGGCCCTGCGGGGATGCGTAGTCCGGCGCCAACCCACCCATGTCATGATCAGGCGATGCCATGAAACCAGCGCCGTTTAAGCTTTATGTCCCGGAAGATGAGCAGGAAATTCTTGCCCTGCTGCATGAATATGGCACCGAGGCGCGTATTCTCGCGGGAGGCCAGAGCCTCGTGCCGTTGATGAACATGCGGATCCTGCAGCCACAAGTGCTCATCAGCCTCAACCGGTGCGCCGCGCTTAGTTACCTCAATGAGCAAGGCGGCGGCTATGCCATCGGTGCGCGTACGCGCCAGGCTGAACTGGAAGACAGTGAGCGGGTGGCGCAGCGGCTGCCGCTCGTCAGCGCCGCCATGCCCTATGTCGGTGTCCGGGCGAGTCGCAATTGCGGTACGGTTTGCGGCAGTCTTGCACATGCCGACCCCCTCGCCGAACTGCCCAGTGTGGCAGCCGCGTTGGAGGCAACATTTGAAATCGCCAGTGTCCGCGGCAGACGTGAAGTGAGTGCGGACGAATTCTACCTTTCGGCGCTGAGCAATTGTCTCGAGCCCGATGAAATGCTACGGCAGGTCTGGATACCGAAGGCCGGCTCTGATTCGAAGAGTGTCTTTCTCGAAGTATCGAATCGGGCGCACGGTTTTGCCGTGGCCGGGCTCGCTTTGTCCGTCGATATCGACGCCGGCGGAGTCTGTCGCAAAGCCCGGCTCGCGGCAATGGGGCTCAGCGAAACCACGCTGCGGCTGCGGCCGGCGGAGAAGCTGTTGGAGGGAAAGGTATTGACGGAAGAATTGGTGGAGGAAGCATCGGCCGTGTCAACCGAAGCTACGGCGCCATATCAGGACATCCACGCGGATCGCGAATACCGCAGACGGGTCGCCGGCGTGCTTGTCAAACGGGCTCTACTGAATTGCAGTGAAACGGTGAACTGAATGTCGCTGAACGACCTTATCTCGCGCTTGTTTGCAGACCCCGGTGATGCCGGGAAAAAGCCCTCGCAAGCCGCCGCACCGGAGCGTTTGGATAACCACCGGGTGAACGTGAAACTGACAGTCAACGGCACAGTGTATGAGCGTGAAGTCGAGGCGCGCTATCTTCTGGCCGATTTCCTGCGCCACGAACTGGGTCTGAAAGGAACGCATATCGGCTGCGAACAGGGTGTATGCGGTGCCTGCACGGTGCTGATCGACGGCAGGACGGCGCGCGCCTGCCTGCAGTTCGCGGCGGCCCTGGAGGGTGCCGAGATAACGACGGTGGAGGGGATCGCCGGGGACGGGCCCCTGCACCCCATTCAGCAGGCGTTTCACGAGAACCACGCCGTGCAATGCGGCTACTGCACCTCCGGGTTCCTTCTCACCACGATCGAATTTCTAAAGCGCAATCCCGACCCGACACGGGAACAGGTCCGCGAGGCGCTGGTGAACAACGTCTGCCGCTGCACCGGTTATCTGAATATTGTCGATGCGGTGGAAGCCGCGGCGGTGAAGATGCGCGATCGCACTTTGGACGCGGGCGGTGAGCCGTCATGAACGAGATCAGTGATTGGACCCTGATCGGCAAGAGTGTGCCGCGCCGTGAGGATGCCTATCTGCTGCGGGGTCAGGGCAAGTATCTGGATGATCTGCCGGTGCCGCAGAATACGATGCATTTAGGCTTTGTCTGCAGTCCGTACGCCCACGCAAAAATCGCCGGGGTGGATGCCTCCAGGGCGAAGGCACTGCCGGGGGTGATCGATGTGTTGACGGGCGCGGATTTCAGCGATGACATCCTGCCGTTTGCACCCGACATCCAGATCGACGGCTACCGCAGGGTCGAGCGGCTGGTGATCGCCGTCGACAAGGTCCGGTTCGTCGGCGAATATGTTGCCGTGATCCTGGCGGACAGCCCCTACATCGCGCAGGACGCCATCGAGCTGGTCGACGTGGACTACGATCCGCTGCCCGCGGTTTCGGGAATCGAGGAGGCGCTGAAAGGCGATGCCCCGGTGCTGTTCGATTCCCTGGGCGACAACATGGTTTTTGAAAGCCATTTTGAAACAGAGGGGTTTGAAGAACAGTTCGACTCCGCGGACCTGGTGCTGGAAGAGGAATTCCGCCTCGGCCGCGTCACCGGCCTGCCGATCGAACCGCGCGGCTGTCTCGCGGTGATCGACGAGGTTGCGGATACCTACACGCTGTGGACCCCGACACAGATCCCCCATCAGGTGCGAACCGCCATCGCGGATCACCTGCAGATGCCGGAATCCAGCGTCCGGGTGGTGACGCCGGTGGTCGGCGGCGGCTTCGGCACCAAGTGTCACGTGTTTCCGGATGAACTCGTCGCCGTGGCGCTGGTGCGCCGCTATCGTCGCGCGGTCAAGTGGGTGCAGGACCGGCGCGAGCAGCTTCTGAGCGATCCGCATGCGCGGGAACACCTCCACCGGATCAAGGTGGCGGTAAATCGCGACGGCGTTATCCAGGCGATCAAGCTCAACCTGATGACGAATTCCGGGGCTTACGCCAATTACCCGTTCTCCTGCACCCTGGAGGCGACCGGCGCCGCGCGCATGCTGCCGGGGCCCTACCGGATCAGAAACTACAAGTACGACGTCGTCTCCGCGCTGACCAATACCTGTCCCACCGGCGCCTATCGGGGGACCGGTCAGCCGTCCTGCTTTCTCGCCATGGAAGGCATGATGGACCGCATCGGGCGTACCCTCGATATCGACCCGGCCGACGTTCGCCGCCGCAACGTCGTCAATCCGGACCAGTTCCCCTACGTTAACGTGGTTGGCGTCCGTTATGACACTGGCAGCTACCTGCAATCCCTCGATCGGGTGGTCGAGCTCTCCGGCTACGACGAGTTTCGCGCCAGGCAGCCGAGGGACAGGTTGATCGACGGCAAGTACCGTGGCATCGGTATCTGCAATTACACCGAGGTGTCCGGCACCGGTGCCCCCGGCTGGCGTGTCCGCGGCTTTGCCAAGATGCCGGGCTTCGACAGTGCCCGCGTGGTTGTCGAACCGGACGGCCGGGCATCCGTCTTCTTGAGCCAGGCGGATGCCGGCCAGGGACATCTCACGGCCTTTGCCCAGGTCGCCGCTGACCGGCTCGGTCTCGAGTACGCGGATGTCCGTGTTTTCGAAGGCGATACCGCCAAGACGCCGTTCGGCACCGGTACCTTCGCCAGTCGCGGCTCGGTGGTCGGTGGCGGCAGCATCATCCGCTGCTGCGACAAGCTGATCGCGAAGATAAAGCGCATCGCCGGCGTCATACTGCAAGCGGATCCGGCCGACCTGGTACTGGGGGGTGGTTGCGTGCACCGGGCCGGCGCACCGGGTAACAGCCTGACCATGGAACAGGTTGCCGAGACCGCGTATTCGATGAACAACATCCCCCTGCCCGAGGGTGAGGATCATGGCCTGGAGGCGACCGATTACTACGATCCGCCCATGGTAACGCTGGCCAACGGCACCCATATCGCCCAGGTGGCAGTGGATCCGGATGACGGCCGTATTGAAATCGAAAACTACACGCTGGTGCATGATTGCGGGCGCGTGATCAACCCGATGATTGTCAAGGGACAGATACACGGCGGCACCGTACAGGGGATCGGCGAGGCCCTGATGGAAGAGATCGTCTACGACTCAGACGGCCAGCACCTGAACGCCAACCTGCTGGACTACGTCATACCCCTGGCGATGGATATTCCCGACATGCGGATAGATCATATCGAAACACCGAGTATCGACACGGTGGGGGGTATCAAAGGGACCGGCGAATGCGGCGTGACCGGCGCGGTACCCGCGATTGCCAACGCGGTCTGTGATGCGCTCGCCGGAATCGGTGTCAACATCCGCAGCGTACCGCTTCGCCCGAGTTTCATCCTGGAACAGATCGAGAATGCGCGCCGGGAAGCTGCCGGTTGAACCCGGTTTTCCGCTGCGGCTGTCTAGGAACGCGGGAACTTCTTGAATACCAAGACACGTCATGATTTTGGAGGGCAAATATAGAATTCCGATCGAACGACAGGCGGTGTGGGAAGCACTTGTCGATCCCGTCGCGCTCAAGGCCTGCATACCCGGCTGCAAGTCGTTTATGGAGAAAGCCGAAAACGAGTACGCCGCGGAAATCCATACGTCGATCGGCCCGATCAACTCTTCGTTCACTGTCAATATTACTTTATCGGACATCAAGCCGCCCGAAAGCTACCGGATCATCGGGCAGGGCAAGGGCGCCGGGGCGGCTGGCTTCGCCAGTGGCCAGGCAACGATCGAACTCATCGAAGACGGTACTGAAACGGAATTGCACTACACAGCCGACACCAAAGTGGGAGGCAAGCTGGCCCAGGTCGGTTCACGCCTTATCGAAACCGCGGCGCAAAAACTGGCGGGGCGGTTTTTCAGCAACTTCGCCCGTCACCTGGCGCCGGATTCCGTTACCACGGCAACCGGCGATGGAACGGTTCCTGCCTGGCTGTGGTGGGCGGCGATCGTGACAGGCGGCGCGCTGGTATTGGTCTACTGGCTGTACGCCTGAGACCAATGGCGAATCTGCGGCTCGGCGCGTTGGCCGGAAAGAGGTCGATTACATGAAAAGCACCTGGTCAGTCGGTATCGACATCGGTGGTACGTTTACCGATATCGTCGCAGTTGATTCCGCGACCGGCGAGACTCGCATGGGCAAAGTACTGAGCCGGCCCGATGATCCGGTCGCCGGGATCACGTCCGCATGCCACTCGCTGGGTCTCGAACTCGAGAACGTCGGCGATATCATGCATGGCACCACGATGGCTACCAACGCCATCGTCGAGAACCGCCTGCAACCCACCGCCCTTGTCATCACCGAGGGTTTTGCCGATACGCTCGAAATCGGGCGCCAGAACCGGCGTGAACTCTACCGTTTGAGCGTGACACCGAGAGTGGCGGCGCTGGTGCCCCCGGATCGACGCGTCGAGGCGCGGGAGAGAATCGATGCCGAGGGCGTGACCGTCACCCCATTGACGGATGAGGAAATCAAGCGCCTGACAGCCGAGGTGGAAAAACTGGGTGTGGAATCGTTGGCGATCAGTTTGCTGCACAGCTACGTCAACGGCGAACACGAATCCCGGCTGGCGGATTCCCTGCGCGACAGCGTTCCTTATATCGCGCTTTCCCATGAACTCAACCCCGAGCCACGGGAATACGAGCGCACCAATTCTACCGCTATGAATGCAGCGCTGATGCCGCTGGTCGCCAGGTACCTGGCGCGCATGAAAACGGTGATGGAATCCAGCACCGGCCTGCACCTGTTCCACTCGGCCGGCGGTATGGCCTCGGTTGAGGCCATCCAGACCCGGCCTCTGGCGCTGGCGCTTTCAGGGCCTGCCGCCGGTGTCACGGCCGGAGCGGAAGTGGCCGGCGATATCGCGCTCGACAACGTCATCACGTTCGATATGGGTGGTACGACCACCGACGTCAGCATCATCGCCGATGGCGAGGTCCCGATCAGCAGCAATCAGCGGATGGCCGGCTACCCGGTACGACAGATGATGGTCGCGGTCGAAACCATCGGTGCCGGCGGCGGTTCGATCGCGCGCCGGGACGGCAAGGCGATCCGGGTCGGGCCGGACAGCGCGGGCGCTTCGCCTGGGCCGGCCTGTTACGGACAGGGGGGAACGCAGCCGACGGTGGCGGATGCCAACGCCATTCTTGGCTATATCGATCCCGATCGGGATCTCGGTGGTTCGGTCCGACTGGATATCGAAAGAGCTGAGCGCGCCTTCAAGCCGCTGGCCGACGCGTTCGGGAAAACCATCCCCGAAACGGCGCTCGGTGTGCGGCGGGTGGCAAACGCCAATATGGCGCGTGCGCTGCGACGCGTCACCATCGAACACGGGGCGGATGCGAGGACCTGTACGCTGCTGGCCTTCGGTGGCGCCGGTCCGATGCACGCCGTGTCGCTGGCGCGGGAATTCGGCATCGAGACCGTTGTCGTACCTCGATTCTCCAGCGCATTTTCGGCCCTGGGATGCATCACCGCGGAAATGCGCTATGCGGAACAGCGCCCGGTGCATATGCCCTCCGCTTCATGGGATGCCGATGGGCTCGGCGAAATCGTGGATCGGATGAGGTACAGACTGGCCGAGCCCCTGCTTGGGGCGAAAGTCGGCGAGGGGGATCTGCGCACCGAAGTGGTCGGCCTGGTGCGCTATTCCGGTCAGTCGGATACCGTCAGCGTCATGCTCCGGCAGCCCTATCAAGCCGAAACCCTGAACGCAGAGTTCAGAAAGCTGCACGATCGTCTATATGGCTTTTCAACCGACGAACCCTGGGAGTTGGATACTGTGAGGGTCACCGTCAAAGCCCCGCCGGCTTACGAACTCTCTTCTTTGGGTCAAGCCGGCACCAGCCAACGGCTGGATAAACTGACCACACGCGAGTGCTGGTTCGAAGGACATGGGAAACTGGAAACACCGTTTTATGACCGTTCAAAACTGCCCCTGGGGGTGCAGATCGACGGGCCGATGATCATTCAGGATGACTGGTCGACCATTGTCGTCGAGCCCGGGACCGAAGCCTCAGTGGATGGATCGGGGCAAATCTTTATCAGGGTACGGTGAGATTATCATGACGACACAGATCGATCCTTTTACGGTTGAGGTGATACGCAACGCACTGACCGCCGTCGCGGAGGAGATGTCGCTGGTGATCATGCGCTCGGCGCGATCTCCGCTGTTGCGGGAAGCGGGTGATCTGTCGTCGGCACTGACCGACGCCAGCGGCGGATTGATCGCCCAGGGCAGGGATATCCCCGCACACCTGGGGATCATGGGCGCAACCGTCCAGGCATTTCTGGGCCGCGTGCCGGCCGGGCAACTACAGCCGGGCGATGTCTGGTTCCTCAACCTGCCGGAAGTGGGTGGCAATCATCTACCCGACGTGAAAGCGATCCGCCCGGTCTTTTCCGGCACGACACTGCAGGCTTTCGCTGTTTGCCTTGCGCATTGGGCCGATATCGGCGGCGCCAATCCCGGCAGTTATGTACCCGACGCCCGGGATGCCTGGCAGGAGGGTTTGCGCATTCCCCCGCTACGTGTCTTTACCCGCCACGGTGTCGATCGTGAGAAGCTCGACGTGATACTGTCGAATGTTCGTGGTGCGGAAGAACGCGAGGGTGACATCCTCGCGCAGATGGCCGCGACCCGCGCTGCGGACGGGCGTTTGCAGGAACTGTTCGCCCGATTCGGCGTAGCGACCCTACAGGCCGCGATCGAGGACATCCACAACCAGGCCGAGGCGGAGATGCGCAATGCGATCCGTGAGCTGCCGGACGGTGAGTATTCCGGTGAAGACTTTCTCGATAACGACGGCATCACCGACAGAAAAATTGCGGTCCGGGTGAAAATCACGATCAGGGAGGATACCGCGGTTTTCGATTTTCGCGACAGCGACGACTCGGCAACAGGACCGCTGAACGCCACGCCGTACACCGCCGCGGCCAGTGTGTTCTACGCGATGAAGGCCATCGCCGGGCCTGACATCCAGCCGAGTGCTGGGGCCGCCCGCCCGGTGCAGATCGAGACCCGTCCCGGGTCGATCCTGAATCCGCCCGTCAGCAGCCCGGTGGTGGGTGGCAACCACGAAACTTCCCAGCGGGTCGTCGACGCCATCTTCAAAGCGATGGAAGCGGCCGTGCCGGAGCGCTTGAGCGCCGGGGGGTCGACCACATCGGGGCTGCTGCTATTCAGCGGCATCGATCCGCGGACCGGCAAATGGACCACCCTGTATGAGGTGCACGGCGGTGGAGAAGGGGCGCGCTGTGATCGCGATGGCTATCCAACGACGCGCCCGCATATGTCGAACGTTATGAATACGCCGGCTGAAGTGATCGAAAAAGCCTATCCGATTCGCGTTGAACGCCAGGCGCTACGAAGCGGTTCGGGGGGGCGGGGTAAGCACGCAGGCGGGGACGGGCAGGAGAGGCGGTATCGGATTTTGGCTCCCAGGATGGTCATGACATCCATGGTTGAACGCTGCGTCGTACCCCCGTATGGGCTGCAGCAGGGTGAGCCCGGTGCGCCGTTCAGGATCAGCGTGGAGAGAACTGATGGCAGCTGTATGCAGATCGCAGGCAAGACCCATATCGAGTTGTTTGAAGGTGACTGCGTCATCATGCAAAGCAGCGGGGGTGGTGGTTACGGATTACCGTAAGCCGCCGGTACAGATGTTCCACAAGTCATTCAGGAGTCAATGGTGAAACTAAACGGTAAAAAAGTTCTCATTACGGGCGCTGCCCAGGGCATGGGTGGCACCATTACACGCACGCTTGCTGATGAAGGAGCGGAGTTGTTCATGACAGCGCGTACCCGGGAACCGCTTGCGGAGCTTGCGGAGGAGTTGCGCGGTAACGGCGTCATGGCTGCTTTTCAGGAAGGCGACGCTACCGAGGAGAATGATGTGATCACAGTGGTCGAGGCGGCGAAATCGTTTTTTGAAGGACGCATCGACGTGCTCGTCAATGCCGCTGGTGCAACGGGGCCGATAGAGACGCCGGTCTGGGAGATCGGCGCACAGGATTTCACCGATGTGTTGAAGAAAAACATCATCGGCACATTCCTGCCTATGAAGCACGTACTCCCCACCATGATAGAACAACGCTACGGCAAGGTGGTCAACATCGGTGGTGGTTCCGGGATGCGCGGCTACCGGTACCGTGCCGCTTACAGTTCCTCGAAGTGGGCGGTCCGCGGGCTGACCCGGACAGCGGCACTGGATACCGGTGAATACAATATCAATTGCAATGCCATTATGCCGGGTATCGTGGAAACGCCACGCATGGAGAAGTTGTGCCGGGTAAAGGCTGAGAAGCGGGGTGTTACTTATCAGGAAGTATATAACGAGTATGTCGATGAAATGGTGCTGCGACGCGTCACTACGCCGCAGGATGTTGCCAATGCCGTTATTTTCTTCGCCAGCGATGATTCGAAGAACGTCACCGGTCAGGAACTGCTGGTCTGCGGCGGCTGGCACGTGTGATGCCGTTTCGCTGAACTTGCCTGGCACCTGCCCAAGCCCTGGCTGCACAAGATCGTCCGTAAGGTACCGGCGGCCAATGAACGCTTTCACTGGGCTCTGGGGAGCAGCGACACGGTAGACAAGTTCGAGGCCAAGCGCTTTCAGCTTGGGCGCAAGGCATGGGCGCAGATGAAGGCTTCTGACTCGCGTGAGTGCTGTAACTGCCACTCATTTGAAGCCACGGGCTTTCATGAGCAGTTGCGCAAGGGGCGCATGAAGATGAAACGGGCGATGCAAGAGGGTCAGACCTGTATAGATTGTCACCAGGGAATCGCCCACCAACTGCCTGAAGGGTGGGACGAGGAAAAGGCTTAAACCCGGCCTAGTGGTGCAGGATCTGACTCAGGAAGAGCTTGGTGCGCTCGTGCTCAGGATTTTCGAAAAATTCACGCGGTGGCTTTTGTTCGATGATCTCGCCCTCGTCCATGAAGATCACCCGATGGGCAACCGCCGTGGCAAAGCCCATCTCATGGGTCACCACCAGCATGGTCATGCCGCTTTCGGCAAGTTCAATCATGACGTCAAGAACTTCCTTGATCATCTCGGGATCAAGCGCTGAGGTCGGCTCGTCAAACAGCATGATCCGTGGATTCATGCACAGTGAACGCGCGATGGCGACACGCTGCTGCTGGCCACCGGAGAGCTGACCCGGGTATTTGGCAGCCTGTTCTGGAATCTTTACCCGCTCAAGGTACTGCATCGCCTGTTCTGCCGCTTCCGCCCTTGGGAGTTTACGCACCCAGATCGGTGCGAGCATGACGTTGTCGAGGACAGTCAGGTGCGGGAACAGGTTGAACTGCTGAAAAACCATGCCGACTTCAGAGCGGATAATTTCGATATTCTTAAGATCCTGCGTGAGTTCGGTGCCGTCAACGACGATCGACCCCTGCTGGTGCTCTTCAAGGCGGTTGATGCATCGAATCAGGGTGGACTTTCCGGAGCCCGAGGGCCCGCAGATGACAATGCGCTCGGAGCGGGCTACCTCAAGGTTGATATCTTTCAGAACATGAAAGTCGCCAAACCATTTATGCATGCCTTTTATCGAAATGATTTTCGCATCAGAGGGGTCCAGCCGTGGCTGGGTGGATACTGGCGTTGTTTCCTGGTTCATGATTTAAGTCCGTCCGGTTGGGAACATGTTTAGTGACCCGTGTGCAGTTTCTTCTCGAGGCTCAATGAGTAGCGCGACATCGAAAAGCAGCTGATGAAGAAAAACAGGGAGATAAAGATATAGAGTTCCGGCGCAAGGCCCAGCCAGTCGGGGTCGTTCAGGCGGGCCCTGCCAAGGCCCAGGATATCCATCATCCCGATAATGAGGACCAGCACAGAGTCCTTGAAAGAACCGATAAAGGTATTGACGATGCCCGGGATCGAGATTTTCAGCGCCTGCGGGAGGATCACCAACTGGTGAGCTCTCCAGTAACTCAAACCCAGAGAATCTGCAGCCTCGTACTGCCCGGCCGAAAGGCCCTGCAGGCCGCCACGGACCACTTCGGCAATGTAGGCAGAAGCAAAGAGCGTGACCATGATCAGCACCCGCATCAGAAGATCAAAAGTTGATCCCGGTGGCAGAAAATAGGTCAGCATGGTCGATGCGACAAAAAGCAGGGTGATTAAGGGCACGCCGCGAATAAATTCGATAAAGATGACGCATACACCTCGTAAAGCCGGCAGCTTGGAGCGTCTTCCGAGCGCCAGCGCGATGCCGATCGGCAGTGAGAAGGCGATCCCGGTCACGGCGACCACCAGGGTCAGGAGGATACCGCCGAGTTTGTTGGTGCCAACGGGCTCCAGGCCAAACCCGCCAAGCAAAAGCCATGCGGCGATGAAAGGGTAGGCCGCTGCGAAAATCAGCCAGTATTTCTTGCCTGGGATATTTTCCCGAAGGCCACCGAAAATGGCGGCAATAAACAGGATGAAGGTCAGATTGACCCGCCATCGTTCGGGCTCGGGAAACCAGCCATAGACAAAAAGCTCAAAACTGCCGCGGATGAATGCCCAGCATGCAGCGTCCCTCGGTGCATCCATCAATGCCCAGCATTCCTTTCTGTCCTTCGCGGTCCAGACCGCCTCGGTGAAGAGCCAGTGGATGGCAGGCGGCAGGATTGACCACAAGAGCCAGATCGACAACAGCGTCAGCGCCACATTGAGCGGTGAAGACAGCAGGTTGCCCCGCACCCATCCGACCATGCCAGTGGTGCGTGCCGGCGGCGGCAGATCGGGGTGGGTGCCCGGAGCGTAATGCGAACTTTCAGACATGCGGCGCCCCTAGCGCTCGGTGAGCTTGATGCGGTGGTTAAACCAGTTCATGAAGGCAGAGATCAGCAGCGAGATCAGCAGATAGACGCCCATGACGATCAGCATGGTCTCCATCTCCTTGCCAGTCTGCATCAGGCTAATGCCGCCCAGCGTTGCCGTGATATCCATATAGCCGATGGCGATCGCGAGGGACGAGTTCTTGGTCAGGTTGAGATACTGGCTGCACAAAGGCGGTACGATGACCCGCAACGCCTGCGGAATAATGATGAGCTGCAGGGTGCGGTTCGGCCGCAGACCGAGTGCAAAAGCCGCTTCGCTCTGTCCATGACTGACAGCCACGATTCCCGCCCGGACAATCTCAGCAATAAAGCACGCCGTGTACATCGAGAGCCCTAGCCAGAGCGCGAGAAACTCGGGCTTGATGGCCATGCCCCCTTTGAAATTAAAGCCCTTGAGTACTGGTATGTCCCAGGACAGCGGTGCCCCGGTGGCGAGAAAGGCGATGCCGGGCAGTGCAATGAGAATCGCGATCGAGATCCAGAGCACCGGATAGATCTTTCCGGTCTCGTCCTGGGTGCGATGCGCCCAGCGCTTGAAAAAGAAAACCAGTGTGATGCTGATCAGGATGACGATGCCTACAAACGTTGCGCCATCTTCGAATACCGGAGAAGGTACGTAAAAGCCCCGGTTGGAAAGAAAAAATGCGTCCGCCCCGACGTTGATTGCTTTTTTGGCCGGGGGCAACAGTGTCACCACGATGGAATAAATGGCCAGGATGTGAATCAGTATCGGCACATTACGCAGGAACTCCACGTAGACGTAAGAGATCTTGCTGACCAGCCAGTTGCTGGAAAGGCGCATGATGCCGAGGATAAACCCGAGCATCGTTGCGAGGATGCAGCCCCAGAAGGCTACCAGCAGCGTGTTAAGGAGTCCTACGACGGCGGCACGCAAATGAGTGGACTGGTTGGTGTACTCGAGGAAAGGCGAAAAGCCGATATCGTAAGCGGCCGGCCACAGTAGAAATCCGAAGCTGAACTCCTTGCCGACAGCTTCGAGGTTGATCACCACATTACGGGCGATGGCGGCCATGAAGGCGAACAACACCACCATGGTCAGAATTTGGATAATGACGCCGCGCGATTCCTGGTTACGCCAAAGCCGCAGCAGGGGATTGGAGGTACTCGGAGCAGGCTGGATCATTGCGTCGGCGCGGGGTCCTTGTGGATTGGAGGCGTTAGCGCAGTCCAATTGCTACGGTGCACCGGAAGCCCCGCAGGGCTTCCGGTGCGGTTACAACTAAAAACAGCAGTTTCCGGCTTAGCGGAAGGGCGGCGAGTAGATCAGCCCGCCATCGGTCCACAGGGCGTTGAGGCCGCGCGCGATACCCAGGGGGGTATTCACGCCGATGTTGCGCTCAAAGATTTCGCCGTAGTTGCCGACCTGTTTGATGATCTGGTAGGCCCAGTCGTTCGAAAGACCCAGTTCCGAACCCTGGCTTCCGTCCACGCCCAGGAGGCGCCGGACTTCAGGGTTGTTGGAACCTTTCATCTCATCAACGTTGGAGCTGGTAACACCCAGTTCTTCAGCCGTGATCGTGGCGTTCAGCACCCAAGTCACGATGTCGGACCACTGGTCGTCGCCGTGGCGGGTCGCCGGGCCCAGGGGCTCCTTGGAGATAATCTCAGGAAGCACCATATGGGCGTCGGGATCCGGCAGCGCTGAGCGGGTCGATGCAAGACCGGAAGCATCGGTGGTATACACGTCGCAACGGTCGCCCTCATAGTTCTGGCGTGCTTCGTCGTTGGTCTCGATGGTGACCGGCTCATACTTCATTCCGTTGGAGGAGAAGTAATCCGCCAGGTTAAGCTCGGTCGTGGTGCCGGTCTGGATGCAGACCGAGGCGCCGTCGAGTTCACTGGCGCTGCTGACACCAAGGCTCTTCTTGACCATGAAACCCTGACCGTCGTAGTAGTTGACACCATGGAAACGCAGCTTGACGCCAACGTCACGCGAGAAGGTGATCGTGGTGTTGCGCCACAGTACGTCGCCTTCACCCGCGTTCAGTTTGGTGAAGCGGGTTTTACCGGTGGAAGTTACGGCTTCGATCTTGCCGGCATCGCCCAGTACAGCGGCTGCCGTGGCGCGACAGAAGTCGATATCAAAACCGCCCCAGACGCCACTGGCGTCCGGCTGGGCAAAGCCCGCGATGCCGGTGCTGACCACGCAGCGGAGGACACCCCGGCTCTGCACATCCTCAAGGGTGCCTGCCTGCGCAGTGCCGGCCATGCCAAGCACCAGCGCGGCAGCCGACAGAACAGCAGTCGTTTTTTGTCTCATTACGTTTCCTCCCTCACTTGGTGAGTGTCGGTTGTTGGTCACCTGCGCTTTCCAATATTTCAAATCTCACCCCAGCAAAAGCAGTGATTGGAAACCCAAACCGCAAGTGTTACCTTAACTTTAACTCGATACCGTAGTGTTTTTGAACCCAATTCTTCCCAAAATTCGCCAGAAATTGATAACAATCCATATTGGACAAGACTCGGTCCGGTAACAGATTCGGCAAAAGCCTCGCAAAACAGGGCCGAAAATACTGTTTCGCCCGTCCTAAGCGTGCCCGTTAGCGGCTTTCGCCTGCTGGTCGGCGTGATAGGAGGAGCGCACCATGGCTGCCGACGCCACGTGGACAAAGCCCATCTGGTAGCCGGTTTCAGCCAATGATTCAAATTCGGCCGGGGATAGGTAGCGCTCGACAGGCAGGTGATGCCTGGTGGGCTGAAGGTACTGGCCCAGTGTCAGCAGGCTCACGCCGTGCTGGCGAAGGTCGCGCATCACGGACTCGGCCTCTTCGATGTCTTCTCCAAGCCCCAGCATCAGGCCGGATTTGGTTGGCACGCCCCGGAATCGTTCGGCAAAGGCCTTAAGGAGGCTCAGCGAGTGCTGGTAATCCGCACCCGGCCGGACCCGTTTATAAAGGCGGGGTACCGTCTCAAGGTTGTGGTTGAAGATATCGGGCAGTTGCGTACCCAGAAGATTCAGCGCTACTTCGGTGCGCGCCCGAAAGTCCGGAGTGAGAATTTCGATCTCGAGTTTCGGGCAGGCGGCTCTCAGCGCGCCGACGCAGTCAGCAAAATGCCGTGCGCCGCCATCGCGCAGGTCATCACGGTCAACGGACGTCACCACCACATAACTTAAGCCCATCTGGCGGACGGTCTCCGCCAGCCGCGTGACTTCTTCTGTGTCGACCGGTTGCGGCCGGCCATGCGCCACATCACAAAACGGGCAGCGGCGGGTGCAGATGTCACCCAGAATCATGAATGCCGCGGTGCCGTTGCCGAAACATTCCCCGAGGTTGGGACAACCCGCTTCTTCGCAAACCGTATTCAGCCCGCGCTGGCGAAGAGTCTTTTTCAAACGCGCGACCTCCGGGGTGCCCGGGAAACGCGCCCTGATCCAGGCGGGCTTTTTCAGGCGCTCGTTGCGTTCCGTCGGGGCGAATTTGACCGGGACCCGGGCGACCTTCTGTTCGGCGTTGGCACTTCCATATTTGCTCACGGTGCTTCTGGCTCCTGTTCGTAATAGTCAATGGGTGGACAGCTGCACACCAGTGTTTTATCACCCTGGACGTTGTCTACGCGCCCAACCGGGGGCCAGTACTTCTCGCGCCGTGTGGCAATGGAGGGAAAAAAGGCCGCTTCAATGGGGTAAGGCCGGTTCCATTCACCCTGGGTCAGAAGATGCAGAGAGTGAGGAGCATTTTTAAGCAGATTATCGTCGGCATCCTGCTTGCCGGATTCGATCTCGGCAATTTCCTCCCGGATGGAGATCAAGGCGTCGCAGAACCGGTCGAGTTCGTCCCTGGACTCGCTTTCGGTGGGTTCGATCATGAAGGTATCCGGCACCGGCCATGCCATCGTCGGCGCATGAAAGCCGTAATCCATCAGCCGTTTGGCAACATCCTCAACGGTAATCCCGCAGGATTCGCGTATTGCTGAAAGATCGACGATACATTCGTGGGCCACCAGGCCGTTCTTCCCGGTGTAAACCACGGGATAGTGGGCGTTGAGGCGTTTGGCCACGTAATTGGCGTTGAGGATCGCGATTTCGGTGGCCCGGCGCAGCCCCGATGCACCGAGCAGCGCAATGTAGGCCCAGGAGATGGGAAGAATGCTGGCGGAGCCCCACGGGGCAGCAGAGACCTGGCCAATCGTGGCGCGGCCTCCGGACGCCGGGTTAACACCCTCGACCATCACATGATCAGGCAGGTAAGGCGCAAGGTGCGATAGCACACCGATCGGCCCCATGCCGGGACCGCCTCCTCCGTGGGGGATGGCGAAAGTTTTGTGCAGGTTGATATGCGCGACATCCGCGCCGACCTCGGCCGGCCTGCAGATCCCCACCAGCGCATTGAGGTTGGCCCCGTCCATGTACACCTGTCCACCATGGTGATGAACCATCTGGCAGATATCACGGATCCGCTCTTCGAAGACACCATGGGTAGATGGGTAGGTGATCATGAGTGCGGCGAGCTGTTCCTGATGGGTCGCGGCTTTATCCCGAAGATCGTTGAGATCGACGTTCCCGGCATCGTCACAGGCGACGATCACCACCCGCATCCCCGCCATTACGGCGCTGGCGGGGTTGGTCCCGTGCGCCGAAGAGGGAATCAGGCAGACATCCCGGTGGCCCTGGCCGTTTGCCTCATGAAAGGCCCGGATGCAAAGCAGCCCCGCGTACTCGCCCTGTGAACCGGCATTGGGCTGCAGCGAGATGGCATGGAAGCCCGTGATCTCGCAGAGCATGTCTTCGAGTTCCTCAAACAGCTGCTGGTAGCCCTGGGTCTGCTCCAGCGGCGCGAAGGGGTGCAGGTTGGTGAAATCCCGGATTGAAATCGGCAGCAGTTCGGAGGTCGCGTTGAGTTTCATGGTGCATGAGCCGAGCGGGATCATGGAGCGCCCAAGGCTGATGTCCTTGCTGGCGGTGCGGCGCATGTAACGCATCATCTCGGTCTCAGACCGGTAGCGATGGAAGATCTCGTGCTCGAGATAGGGTGCCGTTCGCACAAGTTCAGGCGGGATGGCACTTTCCACCTCGCTGTCCAGCGCGTCAATATCGAGCCGATGATGCGCGTGGGTATCGAACACCCGCCATAGGCTCAGCAGGTTTTCGCGCTTGGTGGCCTCATCGAAACTGATCCCGAGATGATCGGCATCGATCACCCTAAGATTGATCCGTGATTCGCGGGCGCGGGCAGCGAGTTTGCCCGCGAGACCGGGAACATGCACCGCGATGGTGTCGAAAAAGTGCTTCTCGACGATTTCGTAGCCGATCCGGGTCAGGCCCTGCGCCAGAATGCAGGTGAGCCGATGGACCCGGTTGGCAATGGTCTGCAATCCTTCGGGTCCGTGATACATCGCATACAGCGTTGAAATGTTCGCGAGCAGCACCTGGGCAGTGCAGATATTGCTGGTCGCTTTCTCCCGGCGGATATGCTGTTCGCGGGTCTGCAGGGCCATGCGAAGCGCCGGGCGGCCCTGGGCATCTTTGGAGACCCCGATAATGCGGCCCGGGATGGAGCGTTTGTGGGCGTCACGGGTGGCAAAAAACGCCGCATGGGGTCCGCCGTAGCCCATGGGAACGCCAAAGCGCTGCGAACTGCCAATGACGATATCAGCCCCCATCTCACCCGGGGGCTTGACCAGCGTCAGCGAGAGGATGTCCGCTGCTACCACTGCGAGCGCCTTCTTCTCGTGCGCCATGCTGATGATGCTGCCAAGGTCGTGCAGGCCGCCGGTCGAGGCGGGGTACTGAAGCAGGATGCCGAAGCATTCGCGGCGCGCCAGTTCCTCCCCGGGGTCACCGATCAGGATTTCAAAGCCCATGAACCCGGCCCGGGTCCTGATGACGGCGAGGGTTTGCGGATGCACCCGGTGATCGACAAAGAACACGTTCGATCTGGACTTGGACAGCCGCCGGCACATGCTCATCGCTTCTGCCCCGGCGGTGGCCTCGTCGAGCAACGAGGCATTTGCGAGTTCCATTCCGGTGAGGTCGCAGATCATCTGCTGAAAGCCAAGCAGGACTTCGAGCCGTCCCTGGCTGACTTCTGCCTGATACGGCGTGTAAGCCGTATACCAGTCCGGATTCTCAAAGACATTCCGACGGATGACGGGAGGCATCACGGTCCCGTGGTAACCGCAGCCGATCATGGAGACGAAGACCTGGTTGCGGTGGCGCATGTGACGCAGATAGGTGCCGGCTGCCCGTTCGCTGCGGGGCGTATCCAGCTCGAGCGGACGCTCGCTGACGATATTGGAAGGAACGACCTGATTGATCAGATCGTCGACGCTGGCGCAGCCGAGGTCGGCCAGCATTTCCTGGATGTCCGCATCGGAGGGCCCGATATGTCTGCGGATAAAGTCGCCATGCATCTCAAGTTCGGTCAGTGTTGCGCGGTGCTGCGTCATCGTTCTCGCTCCTTGTGAGGGTCAGTCCAGGCTGCTGACAAGATCCTGATATGCCGATTCGTCCATTAATGAATCCAGATCAGCCGCTGAGCTGACCCGGATGCGATAGAACCAGCCCGCACCGGTGGGGTCTTCGTTGACCTTCTCCGGTTCGTCACTGAGCGCCTGGTTGACCTCTATTACCGTGCCGGTAACAGGCGACTTGACATCCCCCGCGGCCTTGACCGACTCGATCACGACGATCTCCTGCCCCGCGCTCACGTCAATCCCGGCCTCCGGAAGTTCCACATACACCAACTCACCGAGCTGGTCCTGGGCGTAATCGGTGATGCCGACGGTGACGACGTCTCCTTCGAGGCGCGCCCACTCGTGATCGGCGGTGAATTTAAGGTCAGTCATTGGGTGATTTCTCCTAAGGTCTTGGGTGATAGCGGTGGGGAACAAATGGCAGCCGGCAGACCGTAACCGGCAATGCTTTGTTTCGAACCTGTGCTTTGAGTTGTGTCCCCGGCGTGGCCAGTGAACCGGGTAGATAAGCCATGGCGATGGGCGCGCCCACGCTCGGGCCAAAGCCGCCGCTCGTCACCTCGCCCGCGGGGGAATCGCCGGGCGCAAGCAGCGGTGCATGCGCCCGCACGGGCGCCTTGCCCTCGGGCCGGATGCCGACCCGTTTGCGGGCGGGACCGTGCTCGATTTCTTGCAGAATCCTCCCTTCGCCCGGAAAGCCCCCGGGGCGGGTGCCGCCTGGTCGCCGGCACGCGGGAATCGCCCAGCGCAGTCCGGCCTCCACCGGGGACGTATCCGGGCCGATGTCGCTGCCATGCAGGCACAGGCCCGCTTCAAGGCGCAGGGTATCGCGCGCCCCAAGGCCCGCTGGCTCGACTCCCTCGAGCGCGAGCAGCGTGCTCGCCAGCCCCGGGGCCGAGATCTCGTCCACCGAGATCTCAAAACCGTCCTCACCGGTGTAGCCGCTGCGGGTCACACAGCAGCCCACTCCGGCGATCGTCATCCTGGCAGCCGTCATAAAGCCGAGCTTCTCGACCCCGGGAGCGATGGACCGAAGCGCGGCGGCCGCGCGCGGGCCCTGCAGGGCAAGCAGCGCCAGATCCTCGCGGGCTTTTATCGCGACACCCGGGCTTGCACGGTTGCGCATCAATGAAAGGTCATCTTCCTTGTTGGCAGCATTCACGATCAGGCAGTACTCGTTATCGAGCCGGTACACCATCAGGTCGTCGACGATACCCCCGGAATCGTTGGTCAGAAAACTGTAGCGCTGAATGCATTCTTCAAGATCGACGAGATCTGCGGGAAGCAGGGTCTCCAGCCAGCTTGCTGCGTTTTCCCCGCCGACCTGTATCTGACCCATGTGCGAGACATCGAAAAGACCGGCGCTCTTTCTGACCTGATGGTGTTCAGAGATAATCCCGGCCGGGTATTGGAGCGGCATTTCATAACCTGCGAACGGTACCATCTTGGCACCGAGTTTCTGGTGCAGGTCATTAAGCGGCGTGCGTTTCACGTGCCGTGAGTCGCGGGCATGGTTTGGGAAGTCGGTTTTCTCAGGAGCGAACATAGTATATCGTCAGGTTGTGGTAGAGATTCATTGTTAAACCTTACTAACAGCAATTGATTCCCCCCATTTATGAATGCCAACCCGGTCCTGGTAGAGGTCACCCGAGGTGAGATGATTGAGAGCCGCCACCGCGGCGCAATTGCGGTGGTGCGCAGTGATGGCCAGACCGCCGCGGCGATTGGCGACGTCAAAGGACTTATCTACCCGCGCTCTGCAATCAAGCCCCTGCAGGCGGTCTTTCTCGTCGAAAGTGGTGCCGCCGATGCGTTTGATCTGACGGATATGCAGCTGGCGCTGGCCTGTGCCTCTCATAACGGAGAGCCCGGGCACGTTGATGCAGTGCGAAACTGGCTGGCCCGACTGGGTCTTGATGAGCAGGCGCTCGAGTGCGGCGCCCATGCACCGCGTCGAAGTCAGGACCGTGCGGCGCTGGCCCGGGAAGGACTTGCGCCGGGGCCGGCCCACAACAACTGCTCGGGCAAGCATTGTGGGTTTTTAAGTGCGGCGAGACACCTTGGCCAGAATACAGAGGGTTACATCAGGAAAACGCATCCGGTGCAGCGGGGGGTTCTTGATCTGGTCGGTGCGATGGCAGGTGTTAATCTCAATGACACAGCCGCCGGGATAGACGGCTGCGGTATTCCGGTTGCAGGCATTGCGCTGGAGCCCCTGGCCCTTGCTTTTTCGCGGTTTGCTACCGGGGTCGGCCTGGGTCCGCAGCGTCAGGCGGCGGCGCAGCGCATTTATCAGGCAATGGTTGAAGAGCCGTTCATGGTTGCAGGCACCAGGCGCTGGTGTACCCGGGCGATTGCAGCGGGAGAGGGTGCGTTTATCGTCAAGACGGGCGCCGAGGGTGTCTATTGTGGCGCCGTCCCTCAAGCCGGCGTCGGTATCGCGCTGAAGATCGATGACGGGGCGCGGCGGGCTGCCGAGTGCGCGATGGGGGCCGTTCTGTCAGGTTTGGGATGCCTGCATCCGGAACAGGCGTCGGGGCTGATTGACTCCCCTGTCTCGAACGTCGCGGGACGCGAGGTCGGTGAAATCCGGCCCGCGCTGGAGTTGTCAGATTTCAGCGCAACGGGCTCCGCACGCTAGTTTTTGTTGACCGGGGCAGTCGCTCAGTCTTTTGTTAGCGACGCTGGAGTTTCTTTCTTTGTGGGAAGTCGCCGCGGGGAATCTGAAAACCGGATTGTGCCGCTGCCGTCTGCCCGTCCTTGCTGAAGGAAGCCCGCGTTGCGTCTTGCCTGGGCGGTTTCAAGCCGGTCGTGAAGAACGCTGCTGTAGGGCAGGGCGTACGCGCGGGGCACATCCCACTCCTCGGCCTGAACCCAAAGATGAATGTATCCCGATTGATCCTGGGCAGGATTGGGTTCCTGGAACTGCCACGCATGCAGCGTGAATGCTTCCGGGAGGCGGGTGCTGCTTGGCCATCCCTGCAGGCTGCTGAGGGAAAAATAGTGCAGCAGGTAAAAAACCGCCCCGGCCAGCACCACCGACAGCCGGACGGCCATTGACAGTCGCGAGCGGATCAGCAGCAACAGCAGAACAAAAATGCTGAAGGCATAGGCGAGGGTCAGCGCGATGAGCTTGCCGCTCACGTTTCAGGCTCCAGGAGATACGGTGTCAGGCGCGCCTGACGCTCGTTGACATTGATAATTTTGCCGTCACGGGTTGGGGTAAACCGGACGATGGTGCGCTCTTCATCGACCTTGGAAAGGATGACCCGTTTGACGAAGACGGTCTGGACCGAGGGGTTAATCCGCTCTATCTTGACCAGGACTTCAATCGGCTCGAGGTTCCGTTTTTCGTAGTAGTAAAGATTGACGGTGTACTCGCCATCGATCAACCCCCGCAGCGTGACCAGTTCCTGGTTGATCGGGTAGACGATTTCCCGGCCCTCGATAACAACCGTATCGTTGACCGCGCCCTGATCATCACGGTCAAGATGAAGCCAGCCGGCGTCCTTTTTCAGATAGGAGACGATTTCACCCAGGGGATCACGCACCCAAAGATCGATGTCATCGGTGCGCTGCTCGGGCCAGGTGACGGAAATAATGTACTCAGCCTTGAGGTTGACTTTTCCCTGCCGGGCCTCGGGGTTGAAGTACACCAGCGAAACAAAGAAGAGCAGGGTAAAACCCAGCAGTGCATTGAAGAGCAGATCCACAAAAGGGTCGGTGGTGTACCCCCCGGTTTTCCTGATCATGAAGTCGGGCCGACGGCAGCGTCAGCGTGCATGGGGTGCTGTGTATCCACCGCCGTGACAATGACGCCAAAGAGACGGTCCGCCGCCCGGTCCAGCAGTTGGTATTGAACACCCAGGATAAGGCCGCTGGTCAGGCCCGCAAGTGTCGTAAAGAGCGCAATCCGCATGCCGCCGCTCATCTGGGTAAGCATCAGTTTGGCCGCATTGAGGTCGGTGGTCTCCATCTGCGCCACCGAGTTCAGCATGAAGATGAACCCGATCACGGTGCCCAGCAGCCCGAGTTTGATCATGAGGTCTGCGATAAACCAGCCGCTGGCGTGGCCCGAGCGGACCTGCTGCTGAAGATCGGTGCCGAGATTAACGAGGTCGGCAACGCTGCGGCCATTGGCAAGGGCCGTTGCGACAGCCCGTTGGTAGTCGATGGCGATGGAGGAAGGCGCGTCAGCCGAAGGAGGCGCTGCGCCAGTCGCGAGGCTTTGGGCGCTTTTGTGCTCCTTATCCATCAGCCAGGAGCAGTAGCCGGCATGACCTGAAGCAATGATGAGGCCGGCTAGGATAATCAGCGAAAGCCGGCTCGCGTCCTGCTCCAGAAAAAGGGCGAGCAGGCCAAAGTGAACGAACAATACCGCACCCAGCGCCAAGAGCCCGGCAATGGCCAGCCAGTAGAGAAAAGTCTGACCTGTGGAAGGGGGCGGCGCCATGAGACTGGGACGCTACAGTTCGTCCTCGCTGTAGGCCTGAATACTGAGCGCGTGGATTTCCTTTTTCATGAGGTCATCCACGGCATCGTATATCAGGCGGTGCCGGGCAAGCGTATTGAGCCCGTTGAAACAGTTCGCGATCACGGTAACCTGATAATGGCCGCCGCCGCTTGCGGCGCCGGCGTGTCCTGCATGCAGATGGCTCTGGTCTTCGATTTCCACTGATTCGGCTGACAGTTTTTGCCGCAGGCGATCGACGATGAGATCAATGGTCTCCACCTCAGGACTCCGGCGGCTTGGTGCTGATGTGTCGTGCCACCATCATCATCTGGACGATACTGAAGGCAAGCGTTAATCCCAAGAGTCCGAAGACCTTGAAGTTGACCCAGAAGTCTGTTCGGATTTGCTCATCCAGATGGGTCCGGAAATAAAAAGCAACGTAGAGGTTCAGCAGACCGCTGATGAAAAAGAAGAGACCCCAGGAAACGTTGACTTTCTTCCAGATGGAAGCGGGCATCTGCATCTGGCTGCCTAAAAGACGCTGGAGTACGGTCTGTTTTCCGATGAACTGACTGCCCAGCACAATCACGGCAAAAATCCAGTTCACTATGGTGGGCTTCCATTTGATGAACACGTCATCACGAAAGAGCAGCGTCATCCCGCCGAAGAGCAAAATGACAAAGAGCGTCACCAGGTGTGTGGTCTCAAAGCGCTGATGCCGAACGCGCACAAAGACCACCTGGGCTAGTGAGGCCGCCATGGCCACAAGCGTGGCCGCGAATATGTCATATAACTTGTAAGTCCCAAAAAACAGAACGAGCGGGAAAAAATCAAAGAGCAGTTTCATAAACCGACAGGAAAATCGAACGTGGAAACCGAAATTATAGTAGCGGGGTTAAGCCGGCGCTAACCGGCCTTCTCTGGGAAGATTCCTGATAACGCTCGGGTTTTTGGGAGTATAGTTGTGGCCTCACTGATTAGGCATAATCCGGTTCCCAGCCTTGCGCCCATGTGTTTCGCCGACTTGATATGGCCAGCAAATCGCCGATAACGGTCACCGAGCTTTCAGCGATGAAAAGCAGGGGTGACCGCATCTCCTGCCTCACGGTGTACGACTACAGTTTTGCGCATGTCCTGGACGAGGCCGGGGTCGAGATTCTATTGGTGGGGGACAGCCTCGGCATGGTGATCCAGGGCCATGCGACCACGCTGCCGGTATCGATGCACGATGTGACCTACCATACCCGGTGCGTGTCCCGGGCCTGCAGGACTGCGCTGGTGATCGCCGATATGCCCTTTGGTTCCTTTCAGGGAAGCCCGCAAAGCGCCTTTGAAAACGCGGCCTGCCTTTTGGGGGAAGGCGGCGCTCACATGGTCAAGATCGAAGGCGGGGCGGTCATGGCACAGACGGTATCGTTTCTGGTTGAGCGGGGCATCCCGGTCTGTGGACACCTTGGCCTCACACCGCAGTCAGTGAATCAGTTTGGCGGCTTTCGTGTTCAGGGGCGCCAGGAATCCGCAGCAGAACAACTTCGCCGCGATGCGCGCAGCCTCGATGAGGCCGGCGCGTCGCTGCTGATCCTAGAAGCGATGCCGTCAGATCTCGCCAAAGACCTCACCGAGAGCGTCTCAGCTCCAACTATAGGGATCGGCGCAGGTTCCGGCACAGACGGTCAGGTGCTGGTTCTCTATGATCTCTTAGGTATCTATCCCAAAAAGAGCCCCAAGTTCAGCAAGAACTTTCTCGAAGGCAAGGGATCGGTTGCAGAGGCGGTCAGGACATTTGTCGAAGATGTCCGGGCAGGCCGGTTTCCAGATCCTGAGCACAGTTTCTGAATTCTGTACGAGTCGTCTAGCGACGGGTTACTGGTACCGAGGGTCGGACTCGAACCGACACGGTGTTGCCACCAC
>CEPS01015091.1_pt1 | contig 80675 bp, 69 predicted proteins | sample 530401 | NCBI WGS metagenome assembly CEPS01 (sample SAMEA2620035, study PRJEB7988) | marine metagenome | biome: marine biome (ENVO:00000447); feature: mesopelagic zone (ENVO:00000213) & marine oxygen minimum zone (ENVO:01000065); material: "saline water (ENVO:00002010), including plankton... | reverse complement strand
AAGATTTTGTGTCGTTGTCAAAGCGCTCATCATTAATTTTTTCCGGAGAACTTTTTTTTACCCTGTGCCTGATGCGACTTTCCTTAAAATATCAGGTGCGAAACTTGAGTCAGATTTATTACGACTAGGGGTTGGTGCTAAGCCCCTTAATGGCCCGTGATATACTTTCCAAGTTCCCGAATAGTGAATTCCTGATCTGAAATGATCTGTTTGACCACATCGCCAAGTGTTACGACCCCAATCAATTGATTGTTTTCAAAGACAGGCATATGGCGGATGTGCTTGGCTACCATCAATGCCATACATTCCTCGAGTGTGTTTTGAGACTTTATGTAGAACACCTCTTTTGTCATCAGATTACCAACTGAGATATCCTTAGATGATTTTCCTTTTAGAATCACCTTCCTAGCGTAATCGCGTTCTGAAAAAATACCGACAACCTTCCCATTATCAATTACCAGCAAGGCCCCCACATTTTTTTCGGCCATTATTTGCAATGCTTCAAATACCGTGGCATGTGGTGCTATGGACCAAATGTCTTTGCCTTTACCTTCCAAGAGTTGTCCGATAGTGTGCATGGTTTAGCTTCTCCTTTCTTTTATTGTCGTCCAAACCACATGGCCTATAGGCCGGGGAATCAATAAAGATACTGAACGGACACTGCCGCATATCCTTTGCCACAGGGTTCCCAAACGGATACGGCGGATTCGGATCATCTCACGTTAAGATAAAGAGATCAAGAAAAACTGCGGGATGCCGGTGAGCCGATATTCCGCGGATTAAATGGGGTCCTCGGAGCATATGAAATCGATGCAATGCGCCAGACAGACATTATCCGCACAGGCAGGTAGAAGTTGGTTATCCACCCGGTGATGGCAGAGATTGCACTTTTGGGCGATTCCTCGCTCCTGATCAAATGCAATGACATCGTAAAGGCAGGCATCCAAACAGTCGCGGCATCCTGTGCAGGTCTCGTAATCCATGACCACAATCCCGTCTTTCCTTTTTGAAATCGCTCCCACCGGGCAGGCCGCCGCACAATCGGGGTCATCACAGTGTCTGCAAACATCCACCGCAAATCTGAAATCCAGTTTGTCATTCACAATTTTGGGGCCGTCCTCTGAAACTTGAATAACCTTAACACCGTCAGCAATGCGGTTTTCCTGCTTGCAAGCCACCTCGCAGGTCTTGCAACCCCAGCATCGCTCATGGTCTATGATCAGACCGTATTGCCCCATACCCTTTCATCCTCCTTTTGTATTTCAGGATATATCCTACACAAAAGCGTTCGGAGGTGTGTGGCCCCCATTGCAGGATCACAACTTTCATAGGCATTATCAGTTAGTATATTGATATTTGACTCAGCCCATCCGTAGCCCGGCTCCTTCTTTTCAGGAAACCACCAGGCATGTTCGGCGCTGACAACTCTTGGATCGATTCCTGCAAAATACTTTGCCCGCTGTCTCACCTTCCCCCGTGCTGATTCGATAATAACCCAGTGATCTTCTTTGATCCCTTCCTTTTTCGCTGTTTCAGGGTGAATCTCCACTACCGGATCCCTGTGGAGTTCTCTCAGCATGGGGATCTGTCGGTTTTCCGTGTGGAAAAAGCCGGGTAATCTCCTGCCGGTAATCAGGATATATGGGTAAGCTTTGTGGATCTCTGGTGTACAATAAGGACTTTCAGGCGGTTCGTGATACTGTGGAAGTGGATCATAGCCCCAACTTTCAAGCATTGTCGAAAAAAGCTCAAATTTTCTACTGGGGGTTGAAAATCCCCCCACCTCATACTTTTTGTTTTGTACACTGCCCCGTATATAATCCATTTTTTTAAAATCCGCCCATGTGATCTTCATCGGTTCCAGAATCCAATCCAGAGCCTGTTCAAAATCTTCCCACCAGTGCTCCCCCTGACCCACCCGGTGGGCCAGATCGTTGAGCATCTGGTGGTCTGAACGGCATTCTTCCACTTCAATGACCTTCCGCCGCGGTAAAATATAACCGTGCCGTTTCCAAAAATCTCCAATGTAATCCATCTCAAGCCAGGTTGCGGCCGGAAGGACGATATCTGCAAGTTCAGCGGTAGGAGTGATGAAGAAGTCGGAGACAGCCATGAAGTCCACTTTTTCAAGTGCGCGGTAAACCTCTTTGGCATTGGCGCGGGTAATGACAGGGTTTGAACTGATAAAAAAGAGCATCTTCACCGGATACGGTTTTTCGGTCAAAATGGCATCCCATACAAATTTGGGGTTGATAATGGCAAAATTTCCCGCCAGGCGGAAAAAATCCCCCCCAAGGCGCTTTGCACGCTGTTTTTCGGGGAGCATTCGATGAGCGCCAAAATAACCGGCGTTCCTTATTTTCGGGGACTGAAACAGGACCTGTCCACCGGCAACATCTATATTCCCCGTAATGCCCATCAGGGCCAATAGGACGCGATTGTTGTCAGCACAATTGATCTGCTGTTCAATGGCCACACCCCATTGGATGGCGGCGGGTTTGGTGGTTGCAAACAGCCGGGCCGCTTCCCTGATTTTCTCTTTGGAAACCCAGGTAATCTCTTCAACCCGCTCCAAGGGGTACTCACGGACCCGTTTTACAAACGGTTCCCAGCCATGGGTGTGGTTTTCGACAAATTCCCTGTCATAGAGGGCCTCTTCAACAATCACATAGAGCATGCCGAGAGCAAGAGCTGCATCCGTGCCTGGTCTGAGCTGGAGCCAGATGTCGGCCCGGGCTGCAATTCTGGTCAACCTTGGATCGACGGCGATCAGCTTGGCTCCTTTGTCCAGAGCGACTGAAAACGACTCCCCCTTATAACAGTCCGGGTTACTGATCACGAGGTTATTTCCCCAGACCATAATGCACTTTGGCTGGTTTTCGTAATCGACAATCGGATTTGTTCCGCATGTAATAATGCTTGTGGCAATGCGGGGGCCGTAACAAAAATGCCCTGCAGTCAGAACATTGGGGGTGCCGAGCAAGTTTGCGAACCGGTAAATAACGGATTCATTATCCCGACCGGTACCATATCCCATGACGATGGATTCGGCGCCGAAGGCTTCCTTATAACTCAATATCCGTTCTGCAATGATGTCCAGGGCCTCATCCCATGAAATGCGTTCCCATTTACCGCTCGCCTTCGGCCCGATCCTTTTAACCGGGTGTGTCAACCGATCCGGATGATATGCCAGTTGGGGAGAAGCGATTCCTTTGCTGCAAAGTGTACCATGATTGATGGGGCATCCGGGATCACCGGCAATCTTGACCGCTTTTTTGTTCTTTGTATAGACCAGAACGCCACAGCCGCCATGGCACATCCGGCAATGAGTCTTGACCACACCGTCGTACCCGTATACCTCGATCTCTTTTTCTATGTTTGAATATATGAATTCATTCATTCTTTTCATCGGCATGCCGGGTCGCTCTTTCACGCAATGCCTTGTATAGTTCGATGGTATGGCCCCCCACGAGCCCCTCACCAACAGGTCTACCATCAACCGTATCAACGAGCGTGACTTCCGTTGTCGTACCGGTCAGAAAAACTTCGTCGGCTCCATAGAGATCTTCAACCCGATAGAAACGCTCTTCAACAGGGATTTTCTTCTTCCGGCAAATATCTAAAATCATTATCCGAGTGATACCGGGGAGTATGTTGTGTGTCAACGGGTGTGTAACGATTTTATCGCTTGAAATAAAAAAGACATTGGAGCTGGTCGCTTCCCGAACAACACCTTTATCCGAAACAAATATGGCGTCATTGACACCTTTGTCCAATGCCTTCTGTTTCGCAAGCACATTCGGTAAAAGTTGGACGGTCTTTAGGTCACATCGACCCCACCGGAAATCTTTCAGGGTAATGACCGCCATTCCTGTGTTAACATAAGCGTGTGTCTCAGACAATTTCGTTACGGTCATGACCGTCTGGACACCGGTGTTTTGGGGAAAGCTATGGGTCCGTGATGCAACGCCCCTTGATATTTGAATGTAAATACCGGCACGTTCAATCATGGCCTTATCAAAAAGATGGGTAAGTGCATCTCGCACACTATTTTTAGAAACTGGTGGAAAATCAAGCGCTCGCATGGATCTCTCCAATCTATCAAGATGCTCCTCTACACAAAACATGCGCCCCTTGTAACTTGCGATGAATTCATAGACCGCATCGCCAAACTGATATCCGCGGTCTTCAATCGGAACCATTGCTTTTTTTATGGGAAGTATTTTACCGTTTAAATAAGCGAGTTCAGGCATTTGTTCCCTCCTTTTGAGGCTTATAAAAGAGAACTTGAAAAAAAATCAACACAAATATTGAAGTGCTTTTCTCCTTGACGATCCCGCCTCTCATGATCAACTGGCTTGCGAATGTATGTCGCAAATCGTGAAACTGGAAATCTTTTGGCCTTTTCATGCAAACGTCGCCATTTCTGCCCAGCCTGCCACCCGCCTGCCTTGCCTGATTTTGAACTGAATTGCATATGATCATCCGGCACCAGTACAGAAGGAAAATGCGCAACAGATTTGGGAGGGCACTGGCGGGCAGGTCAGAAACGGGTGGTGGAGTTCGGTGATACGAAAACAGCATGTTTTCCGTTTTTCCGGCCGTTGACACCAAAGCCCTGGAGCAAATATTCTCCGCTAAGGACACGGGATCTTCGACCGGCACAAAGTGCTCAAGATGTTTATCCGCCTCCGGCGGGCCCCACCCATTGATGTTTTCCCCTTATACCTGCCTGTGCGTCGCACGCAGACAGGTGACGAGCAGCCGGGTCCAAGCACGGATGATTACACTTGTCCGCCTTTGGAGGATCACCAATCCGGACTTGTGCGCCTCTGGCGCATTACCCTGCAGAGTCCTATTTTTAAAACCACACTCGGGCAAGCCAGGCTTCCTATGCCCAAAATCGCAACATTTCAGCCCATTTAGGGGAAAATGACTTCTTGACAATACGACCGGTATTCGTTATATGAATCCAAGTCTTCGGTTGCCGGATGATGATTGCCGTTTTTTCTGATTCCACTATATATTGGGATGCATTCGGTTACCCCACACAACTTTAAGTTTTCCCCTGCTTCGATCCAAAAAAGGGAATTCTTATCAATTCTTATCAATTAATTCAATTTCCTATTCCACTCTTGAAAAGCGAGTTCTTATCAATTCAATCAATCAATCGCTCAGATTGGTCTGGCATTTTTGGAACTCCCCTGAATCTATAAATAGTCTTGACATACTTTTGTTTACGTATATAATATGCGTAGACAAGGAGGTTTTTATATGAAAACGGCAACAGTAGGGGAAATTCAAAAGAACTTTGCGCGGGTTTTGAAAAATATTTGGTCTGGTGAAGAAATAACAGTCACAAGAAGAGGGAAGCCGGTTGCTAAAATAGCCGCGTTGGGGCCAAGAGATGAAATTGACTGGCCTGATTTTTACAATGAGGCCATCAAACTTGATGGAAAATCTCTGGGCAAAATCGTAGCTGAAGGAAGAGAGGATAGATTCTAAGTGCTTTACGTAGATACCAGTGTAATTGTTAAACTGTACATAAAAGAAGAATGTTCTCTCGAAGTATCCCAGTGGATAAGACGAAATAATGAAGCCATTCCTCTAACCCGTTTTCATGAGCTGGAATTCACAAATGCTATCTATTTGAAGCAGTTCAGGGCTGAAATGACTAATGAACAGGTTCTGCTTGTTCTTTCAAAATTTGATGAGCATCTAAGAAGAGGCGTTTACTATCGGCCACAGATAAATTGGACGGACGTCATTAATTTCGCTTTTGATCTATCCCAAAGCCACACGAAAACAACCGGTACCAGGTCGCTTGATACTTTGCATGTTGCTTCTGCTCTGGCCCTCGAGGCAAACAGATTTCTGACCCTTGATCAAAGGCAATCCGAATTAGCCGAGTTAGCTGGTTTAACAATAATACCATTGCTTAACCAAAACACGTAGGAACATTATCTTTCTTGGTGTCAGGAGGCGTACTAAGGCACTTCAATCTGTCAGTGGTCTCCGAGTCAAAGACCGCCATGGTCGGCACACAAATCTTCTCCAGCCCGTTGTGTTATGATAATAACTGGAACCCGCTCCCCTATCTTGCTTGAAGTTGTAACATTTCAGCCCATTTAGGGGGAATGCCTTCTTGGCAATAAGACCAGTCTCCGTTATATGAATCCAAGTCTTCGGTTGCCGGATGATGATTACAGTTTTTTCTGATTCCACTATTTTTTGGGATACATTCGGTTACCGCACACAACTCTAAGTTTTTTCCTATTCCGCTCTTGAAAAGCGAGTTCTTATCAATTAATCAATAATCAATCAATATCAATTCAATCAATTCAATTCAATTTGAGCCGGTTTTCTCCTTGACGATCCCGCCTCTTTTTCCTAATTTAAACAAATATATTCCATAAACCACTCGATTTACTTAAACCAGATGGAGACAGATCAACATGACCAGCCGTTTTTCTTCAGTTAAGGTCGCAGTTATACAGGCAGCTCCTGTATTATTTAATCGTGAAGCTTCGGTTGAGAAGGCTTGTCAGCTCATCCAGGAAGCCGCCAGCCAAGGCGCACAAATTCTCCTATTTCCTGAGGCCTTTATCCCCGCCTATCCGCGCGGTTTGAGCTTTGGCATGGTGGTCGGAAGCCGAAGTCCAGAGGGGCGTCGGACGTGGCAGGTCTATTGGGACAATGCTGTTGAATTACCCGGTCCACAGACCGAAGCGCTGAGGAAGGCGGTCCGTCAGGCAGGCGTTTATTTGGCCATTGGTGTCATTGAACGCGACACCGAATTCAGCCAGGGAACGCTCTATTGTACGCTGGCCTACTTTGGTCCTGATGGAAAGTTGATCGGTAAACACCGCAAACTCAAGCCGACAGGTGCCGAACGGTTGATTTGGGGCGAAGGAGACGGGAGCACCCTGACCGTTCTGGATACAAAATTCGGGAAAATAGGAGGACTGATATGCTGGGAAAACTATATGCCCTTAGCCCGTATGGCGATGTACGGCAAAGGTGTTGAACTCTATTTGGCCCCCACTGCCGATGCCCGTGAAACCTGGCAGCCCACCTTACGCCACATCGCCTGCGAGGGGCGCTGCTTTGTTCTTGGCTGTAATCAGTTTGTTACAAAGGATATGTACCCAGATACATTGGAGGGGATTAGTGAGTTGGATACCCAGCCAGAGGTGATGTGTCGAGGTGGAAGTGTCATCATTTCGCCGTTTGGTGATGTTCTTGCCGGCCCTCTTTATGATCAGGAGGGTATTTTACATGCGGAATTGGACATGGGAGAGATAATAAGAGGAAAGGTCGATTTTGATGTCGTTGGTCACTATGCGCGTCCTGATGTTTTCCAATTGATCGTTAATGAAAAATCGATGTCTCCTGTAGTAAGAGAGAGATAGTTGGCGTCTTTTATCGCCAATCGATATGTTATCAGGTAATATTGCGTAACTTTACATCTACCGGAGGTTGTGTCATAATAATAGAAAAAACGGCTTCCATCAGATTTCCTTTGGAGATGAAAAAATGAAAGACAACTGGGAAAAAACGCTTTCCTGTGCCATCCAATGTGAAAAGTGCGGCAACAAGCTGGACCCGACTGATCAACGGATCTTATCGGCCTATGATCACCAGCCTATCTGTATGGCCTGCAAACTGGAAGAAGAAGACCGCCCGGATTACGCGGAAGTATCTAAAGATATGATCGGACAATGTCTGGCGGAATCGGAAATATTGTATAGCGATCCAGGAGGATACTGTTTTTATCATTTTTACCCATTCAAATGTTGACGGTTTTTTAAATCACCTAATCTGCCAAAGCTGGTGACTCATTCTTTATCAAAAAATTTAATGCCCAAAAAGCAATAATGATCATTTTAAACAATGTTCTTTAAAAAGTTAAAGATCATCCTCCTCCCGATTCTCGCCCTACTTATTTTCATCATTGTTTCAGTCTTTATCCTCAATGCCCTCATCTCAACCCCTTCGGTTCGGCATTATTTGCTGTCACGATTATCCGCGTCAATCGGGTATGAGCTCCATGCAAAAGATATAGAACTCAGTTTTTGGAAAGGTGTGGGAATCAATGTCAGTGGATTGGATGCGATCTCCCTCACCGGGGCTGAGAAAATTCAAATATCGAATATCAAAATCACCCTTCAGATTAGAGAACTGCTGCGGGGAAGTCTTATTCCGACCAATCTTGTCTTTGTCAGACCCCAAATCCAACTTGATAACCCTTTCGGCCCTCGGGTCTTCCCCGGCCGTAGGAAAATAACATTGCAAACGCTAAAACAGTTCGGTCGGGATTTTCAAGGAATCTATATCCGGAAATCCACAGGACCCCTCTCGCTTGCGATAGAAGACGCAAAGATTTCAATCAATGATCTGCCTTTTGAGTTCGACAACATCAATTTTGATTTGGTTCAAAGAAGCGAAGACCCCTTTAAATTAGATATCGCATTAAATGGAAAGATCGGACTTCATCAGGAAAGAATTTCACTTCAAATAAAAGGATCAATCACCCGGGACGCAGATGAAAAGGGACGCACTTTTGCCGAAGCCGTTTTGAAGACAAGCGATGTTCCACTGACATGGATTAAATGGCCATCGTCCTTTCCAGTTGAAAAAGGAAGTGCTGAAATCAGGGTAAAGATCCAGGGTCCACTCACGGGGCCGATGTCGTCCAGGGGGCAAGTCAGGGCCAAGGACCTCGATTTCCTGATTGTAGGTGCCAAAAACAAAAAATCTTTTTCTTTTAAACGCTTTGTTATTGATTTTGACACGCATTATTCTGAATCGATCTTGCGGATTTCCTCTCTTCAACTCAAATCCGAAAACGTGTTGATGAATGCCAGCTCAAGAATCGATTTCGGAAAACTCTCAAACCCCCACTTGGCCTTTAGAGTCAAAGCCCCTTTTATGCCTTTAGGGACCTTTCAAAAAATTTTCCCATCCCCTCTCTTACCTTCTTGGTTGGAGGCACGCCTTTTTCCACTTTTCACAAAGGGCGATGTCCGGCTCGATCTCTTTTCACTCAACGGCCGTTTGAATCAGATACGGAATCTGCACCTTGCCAAAAATGCGGCTCTTCTGACATTGAAATTGACATGTAAGGCTTTTAATGTGCTTGAGGGCAAACCCGGCCTGCCCTTCACCAATGTTTCGGGGGTAGTAAAAATTGAAAAAGGGGCCCTCTCTGTATCAGATGTGTTGGCTGGATTCGGAAAATCATCCCTTGAAAAAGGATCATTTAACGTCAGCAGCCTCTATGGCGCCAACCGCACCTTTCACATCCTCTTTGAGGGGGAGTTCTCCCTTGAAGACCTTATGCTGCTAAGGAAGATCGATCTGATACCTGTTGATCTGCACCGGAAACTTCAAGGGTTTGAATCAGCTGCAGGTAGGCTAAAAACCGGCATCAGCATTTCCTATGACAGCGCTTTAAAGTATATGAAAGTCAGAAAAGGGACCTTTCAACTAGTGGGTGGTTTTATCCAGCATAAAAGACTGATTTTGCCCCTTGTTTTAACCCGAGCCGAGCTCAAAATTAAAGGGGAAAAGAACCATCGATTTCAGGGCATCGGTCAATGGGGAAAATCAAACATCCAATTCTCCGGATCAGTGGGGCCATTGTTTCAAATCGGTGAAGTTAAGGTCTCAGCAAAGGCAGACGTCACCGAGATAGTGGATATTTTTTTTCCAGATCGAACGGTGCTTCGAAAATTTCAAACACCTGTACCTTTGCAGTTCACACTCTTCAAAAGAAAACGAATCTGGGCATCCCGTGGTGAAATTGCCCTCAATGACGTAAGATTTGAGGCAGGACCTCTTTTCATAGCACCCACTCAAAAAGACAGCAGGATTCTTTTTGATATCGAACTTGATCCAGGCAAAAAAATCGATTTTAAGCGTCTGCGGTGGCATACAGGGGAGTCCTCGCTCCAAATGACAGGTGCCTATGACCTGAAGGACAAAGACACCCTGAGTCTTGGGGTCTCAACCGACAGACTTGCGGTGGAGAATTTAGGAATCAGATTTAAAACGGGGGACTTACGAGCTTATGGTCTTTTTGCGTTTAACGCTATGCTCAAAATTTCGCGAAAAAATCTCAAATTGACCGAGCTGAACGGAGAAATGGTAGCTCAAGGGCTCTCTTTGTTTTCTGCGGCCTTCCCCTGGCCCGTTGTGAACAGTAACTTCAAGCTCAATTTTTCCGGTAAAGAGACCCACATAGAATCGATGAATCTTCAGCTGGGTCAAAATAGACTATCTATTCAAGGCCGTTTAAAAGAATGGAGACGCTTAAAAGGATCATTGGTGGTATCGACAAGCCGTCTGGACTTCTCGGATTGGATAACACATAAAACCGGCAGCGCTTTCAATTACAATGATTCCGCCCTCGGCCGTTTTATCGACAAATCAGATCTGCGGATAAAATTAAAGGTCGGCAAAGGTCAATTTGAGGGTATGAAATACGGCCCGTTAAAGATACAGGGTACTTTTCGATCAGGGGATATCAATATTACAAATTCAGACATTCAGCTGGAACACGGAATCCTCCATGTGAAAGGTCACGTCAAAAGAGGAAAAACACCAGAAACACTCCTTTCCAGTTACATAAAGTTGACCAAGCAGCCGCTCAAAGAACTTCCCCAAAAATTTGACGGCCTGACGTCGCGCTTGGAAGGACTGTTGACTCTGGAAGGGTTCTTTTTCACCAGAGGGGAAAAAAAGAAAGACTTGATTTCCGGCTTAAACGGAGGGTTTAACATTCTCATTGAAAAGGGAATGTTCAAAAAGAAGCCCCATGTGATTTTTAAGATCCTCGAATTTTTGAGTCTCAAAAATCTATTAAAGAAGAGGCCGGAAACCTTTTCAAAAGGGGGATTCTATTTTGAAACCATTATGGCACACATCGCCATTGATAATGGGGTTTTTGGTACAGATAGTCTTATGATGAAAAGCCCTATATTTAACGGAATCGCCAAGGGAAAGATGGATCTGGCCGGATTAAAAGTAGATGCTGAAGTGGGGATCCAACCCCTGGGCACTGTCGATTTTCTCCTCAGCAATATACCGATCGTCGGTTATATCTTGACTGGAAAAGAAAAATCTCTCTTGGTCTATTACTTCAAAGTGGAGGGACTTTTCCCCACGCCTGACGTTCGATACGTACCATTGGAAAACCTGGGGAAAAGCACGTTCGGCTTTATTAAGCGTCTGCTGTTTACCCCAGGGCGGATATTTAAGGATATTTTAAAGATCACCCAGGAGTTTTCTCAAAAAGAAGTCTCCCCGCTGAGTGTCGATAAGGAAAACAAAATGGATCCCTGACCTTCTGGGTTTGGACCCGGTGGATCAAGGGAGTTCCAACGGCAAACAGAATTGAAAACACCTGTTTTCAAGGCCAAATAATGATTAAAGAAAATCTTTCAAAAAGATCAGCTAATCCTTTTTGATTTTTCAAATTTCTCTTTCTGGCATTTATACTCTTAGCTGGCAATGCGTGTCAAAAGCGCCCGCCCAATGTCCTGTTGATCTCTCTGGATGCTTGCCGAGCCCGGGAATTGGTTTTGTTATTTGCTCCCAAAAATCAAGTCCCACACAAAAAAAATGACGCCAATACAAAACAGCAAAACAAACAGAGATATCGTAAAGACATATTCGAATATATTTCCGATACCCAGTCAGAAAATGGATAGAAGTGATAAAAGATATTTTTCATCAATAATATCGATTAGACCCCGATACTCCCAATCCTTACTCTCAGTCTCGGTTAATGATGAAATCAACTGAAAAACCAATAAAACACTCCCTGCGAAAAACGAAAGGATCCATACCTGTGATATTTTTCTCATGGCGTTTTTCTCTTAACTCCGGATGATAAAGGCCCGCTTATTATTGGACTGATAAGCAATCCGACCCGCCGGTCTGTGCCGCTTAGTTATCGAATGGCAAAAGGGGCGCCAGTGACGTATTTTAGCAGAATTGGGTCACCTGCGGCAAGGGTAACATCCAGATAGCCTCTATTGCCATCGCTTTGGGTCAGCAAAAGGGTCTCCACCTTTCCATTGAGCTTGTTCAGGGTGAGCAGTGATGACCGACTGGTTTCCTGCGGCGCGTTCGAAAAATCAAATGTGATGCGGATCGTATCGGTGCCCCCTTCACTCACCGGCCAGGATCCATGGGTGTGGGAAACATTCTGCAGCATGAAGTAAAATTCGCCGGTATCATCTCGAAAAAAACCAACAGAAAACTCCAGCAACGAGTTTTCATTTGAACGTTCAATATCGACGATATAAGGATCATTCCCGGCACCCGCCTCCCAGTTTTTTGTCTCTTTTGGTTGTAGCCACTCTATTAAGGGAATGTAGCGGACCGCTGTACTCGTCAACTGGGTTATCGCTCGCCCGAGATTGTACATCTCGATATTGATCTGGGCTGCGATATGCCAGAGTGCCGTCGGCGATGTATTGAAACTGTCTTCGGCTTCAAACAGCGCAGGATCAAGGCCGTGATCCGGCCCAATGTTGTAAAAGAACCAGGTGTGTCCAGTGTATCCATAGAGAATCCCCGAAAATGCATTCCATCTCATGTCCGATTCGGTGAACGCGTCCGGATCGTCCTGGTTATAGTACGATTTTAGATAGCGCCAATACGGCTTATTTTGATCCAGACCGGCGTGACGAAAAATCTCCAGGGCCTCGTATGCGGAGCTGCTCCGTGTGTAATGATCGTAACTGATGATATCGCCGTCCACATGCTCACCGTAGTAGTCAAGAACATCATCGACATAATCGCTCATCTGAAAATTGAGATAGATCAATGCATTAGAATCCAGGGCACGAACCGCATTGACACCCGCCTCCATCGTCTGGAGGTTGTTAATAGCACACGCCAGACTGAGACAATCTCTGGCCGGCTCATCCCCTATCTGAAATCCGATCCTCCCCTGCACATCAGCGCTGTAACCGCCGATCAGTTCACCCCCGTCCGCGCTAGTTCCATCACTTTTTACCCAGGAAACAAATCGAAAACTCGGGTGACCCGCGGCTGCCCATGCATCTGCCTCTCGAGGCAATCCATCTTCCCACAGATGCACTGCTGTCGCATAAAAATCATTAAAATACGTATTGACAAAATCACTGGGAGGCTCTCCCATCGAAACACTCAGGCCGCTAACAAACATAGGATTCGCCCTTATCCATTCAAGGGCTCGTGTCATCTGTGGCGGTTCGAAATCCGGATCATCCGGGTAATCGATTCCCAAATCGATACACGCGACAAGCAAAATTGCCAGCAAAATGATGATAATACGCTTCATAACCGCTCCAATGAAAGATACTCTTCTGTTATAAAAACGGGATTATAAAAAATTAAAGCCTCTCGAAGTCCTTTTTTGCTTAATTTAAATGCAACACTTCTGATTTTTAATTTATACCATGTTAACCGCATGTCAACAATATATTGCATCTTTTCTTATCCTATAGACTACATAGAGTATAATTTCTTTGAATTTTCTGTTTTTTCCTGTTTCCAATGCCCTTTTGTGACAACCCGGACACCCATGTTAGCAACATCCCATCTTATCTGATCGCCCGAGAATCAGACCGGTTTTTCGATCAGGTTTGTCTGTGTTACCTCATCGACGATCCAGTCCAAAAACGATTGGTTCCCCCCGGTTAATGGAAGACTCACAATACATGGACAATCATAGGTATGGAGTTTTTTGACCCTTTCGACCACCTTCGGCACCCTTGTTTCCGCTGTTTTCGCTATGAGGATGACCTCCTGATCCTCCTGAAGCTCGCCTTCCCAGCGATAAATGGCGTTCATATTATCGATGATATTGACACAGGCGGCCAGTCTCGACTCAACCAGTGATCTACCGATCATTTTTGCTTCATCTTTGCTGCCGACTGTGACGTAAATAAGGTTCACCTTCATCTTTCCACCCCTTCCATATTAAAATAATTAACCTCCATATACAAAACAAAGGCAGCAAAAAATCCGACCCCACGGAGTCAACCCTCCAGAAGTAGCGTATGCTTCGAATCCCTCGTCTCATTTTCTGCTGTGACCCGAATCGCTCGTTTCCCAAGAACCGGGCATTCGTGTTCACAAACCCCGCAGCCGATGCAACTTTTGAGATCAACAAATAGCTGCTGCAGTCGGACATTAATTTCAACACGGGCTTTTGACACAGGTGGCGATTTCCATTGAAATTCCGGATCAATCGACAGGGTCCGGGCGGTATTTTCAATTATGGGCCGAGGACGATCGTCCGGTGATTCCTTTGCCACACAAAAATAATCACCGGTTGAAAACAGATCGGGAATAAATACTTCCCCGCTGAATTCGATATGCGCGTTCCCAGCTGTTTTCACAATTAAAGCGGTATTTATGTTTACCGTGTTGAAGGTTTCACGTGTAAAAATCGCTTTGGGGCTGACCGAACAATTTTCCTGACACACGATGCAGGATCTGTCCATCGCCCAGGGGAGACAGCGACCCCGATCGACAAAGGCGGTTCCGATTCTTATCGGTCCTTTATCGGCATACGATTTTTCACCGAGTCGTTCATCGATGGTAATCGGTCGGATGGCCGCGGTCGGGCACAGATTTCCGCAGGCAATACATTCCAGCTGACAACCGCTCGTACCGATCCGAAAGTTGAGCAAAGGAGCCCACAGACCTTCCAATCCACCCTCGAATCCCGCTGGATGGATGACATTTGTCGGACAGATCCGCATACACTGACCACATTTAATGCACCGTGACAGAAAATCTTTTTCAGTCAACGCACCAGGCGGGCGGATAAGCCCGGATTCCCAATGGCTTGCCAGGCCTCCAGTCTGTTGCACTCTTTTTTCACACTTTCACACGCTCCACATATTCACCGGTCCTTGTGTCAATCCGGATCATCTCACCCTCCTCAATAAAGGGCGGGACCTGCACAATAAAACCGGTCTCAAGGGTAGCGGTCTTTGTGCTCCCTGAAGCGGTATCCCCCTTTGTCCAGGGATCTGTTTTGATTATCTTTAAAACGATGAAATTGGGGAGGGCAACACCGATCGGTTTCTCCTCGAAAAAAAGGACAGTACATTTGGTATTTTCCTTTATTAAACTCCGGCTTTCACCTAACTGATCCTCGGAAAGAAATTCCTGACTCCATGTAGAGGTGTTCATAAAGCAGTATTGGGTCCCATCAATATACAGAAACTCCATCGGGTGCTCTTCCAGGTTTGCTTTCTTGAATTTATCACCTGATCGAAACGTTCTGTCAAATTGTGCACCGGTCAACATGTTCTTGAGTTTACATTTATAAAGGGCCTGACCTTTGCCGGGTTTGACAAATTCGAACTGCACAATTATGTAAGGGTCTCCATTGATTTCAATTTTTAATCCTTTTCTCAGATGTCCGCTTTCATACATAGTCAATACACCTCCATTAATCTCCGGTTCTTCGATCGACTATGGATGATCCCTTCTTATCCATATCGACAGACAATTTCCCCCGGTACCAGAATTCGGTTGACATTTTTTATTATCTCTAACATATTCGGCATGTTTTGGCAAATCGTTTGGTTCTGGCATCCCGGTGGAAAACGACGATAAAGCCGGGTTTTTGAAGAACCCTGCAACCAGCTACAGCCTCTGCTTCAGCGGGATTCCACTGATAAGAAAATTGTCTTATTTTAAGATTCGCTCGCTGATCCCGCAAACCCGAATGACGGGATCTTAGCTGCGCTTCGACAAGGCTATTATGATACTCATCATTGATTTTGGTTCGCAATACAATCAGTTAATCGCCCGGCGTGTACGGGAGTTCCATGTTTATTCCCAGATAGAACCACCAGACATAACGATTGAAGAGATTAAAAATCTCAAGCCGGAAGGAATCATTCTTTCCGGCGGTCCCTCCAGCATATACGAAAAGGCACGCCCGGGGACAGATCCTGGCCTGTTTGATCTTGGTATCCCGGTGCTAGGTATCTGTTATGGCATGCAGTTCATGGTGGACGTACTTGGGGGAACGGTCAAGAAGGCCGCAAAACGGGAGTATGGATATGCGTTGCTTCAGGCTAAAAGCGAAAAAGGGATTTTCAGCGGTGTGGATAAAATCACACCATGTTGGATGAGCCACGGGGACTCAATTAAAGCGCTGCCAAAAGGTTTTAAAATAACCGCTTCAACAAAAAATGCCGCGATCGCAGCTATGGCGAATCACCGAAAAAACCATTTTGGTCTGCAATTTCATCCTGAAGTGCATCACACCCCCCAAGGTCAGCGGATGTTGAAAAATTTTATTCTGGATGTTTGCAGATGTCAGCCTTCCTGGACGATACCATCCTTTGTCAATGACTCGATCGCTCGGATAAAGGATCGGGTCGGTTGTAAAAAAATTATTTTGGGGCTCAGCGGCGGCGTGGACTCTTCGGTCACAGCCGTGTTGCTCCACAAGGCAGTGGGAAAACGTCTCACCTGCATTTTTGTCGATAACGGCCTTCTCAGGATGGATGAAGCGGAAAAATTAAAAAGCGCGTTGAGACAACATCTTAAGATCAACATTCGATTTGTAAACGCACAAAACAAATTTTTAAGACCGCTAAAAAATATAACCGATCCGGAAAAAAAGCGAAAAATCATCGGCAAGGTCTTTATTGAGGTCTTTGAGACTGAAGCCAATAAGGCTAAAGGGGTTGAATTCCTTGCCCAAGGAACGCTCTATCCAGATGTCATTGAATCTGTATCCGCATTTGGCGGGCCAACCGCCGTTATCAAATCCCATCACAACGTGGGGGGCCTTCCCGGTAAAATGAGATTGGCGCTTTTAGAACCTTTAAAATATCTTTTTAAAGATGAGGTGCGTGAACTCGGAAAGACTTTGGGTATACCCGAAGAATTGATTTGGCGACAGCCGTTTCCAGGACCTGGTTTGGCCATCCGAATCATCGGAGAAGTGACCCGGAAACGATTGTCTGTTTTAAGAAAAGTTGATGCGGTTTTGATTGAAGAAATAAAAAAGAACGGGTATTATAAAAGATTATGGCAATCGTTTGCGGTGCTCCTGCCGATAAAAAGTGTGGGCATCATGGGAGATCAACGGATATATGAAAATATCATTGCCATCCGCGCGGTGACCAGCACAGATGCAATGACAGCAGACTGGGCAAAATTGCCCCATAAATTTCTCGGTCTGATTTCGAACAGAATCATCAATGAAGTCAGTGGGGTGAGCAGGGTGGTTTATGACATCAGCTCTAAACCGCCCAGCACAATTGAGTGGGAATAGACGCAGATGAAAAAATATGAATCTTCGAATTTCAAGTTCCGTTTTGAAGGTGAAAGACCGGATTCCATTTTTCAAGACCAGATAAGACAGCCCCGGGGGGAAATGGCGGGTCGACGAATGGTGATCTTTTCCATTTTCGCCCTCCTGATTGTGGGCGTTACAGTTGTCTTTGTATACATGGATATTAAAAAGAGATTTACAAGTCTGCAGGTCACAGGCAGCGCAGGCGTTGAAAATCTAATGAAAAGCCTCGATTCAAAGTTTTCTTCCCTTTCCATTCAACAGGCAAAATTTGAAGAGACCCTTACAAAACTAGATGGGTCATTGTCGAAAAAGGTTTCGAACGTTGAAAAAAGAATTTCCGGTTTGGAAAATAAGTTGAAGAAAACCGAAACGCTCGCAAGGGCAATTGGCAAATCAAAACTGGGCAGAAACGAACTTAAAACCGCCTTGAGTCGCATCGACAAAACAGTGGCGCCGATTCAGAAAACGCTGAAAAATATGACGGCTGATCTGGATAGTCTCGATAAAAATTTGATGGAAGAATTAGCAAGGATCGAAAAAGATGTAACCGAAAAATTGACAACGTTCTCCGGAGCTGCCGAGCAGTCAAAAGATCAATTCCAAGAATTTAAGGCGAACCTGACCGCACTTTCCAAAAACATGGTAAGCCAAACTAAATTCGATCTGACACTGAAAACCGAACAGGAAACTTACCGGGACAATCTGAACAAAACCACCAGGGAACTTGGAAATAAAATCGATTCAATTCAAAAGCAACTGAAAGCCCTTGAAAAAAGCGCTTCCCGCCGCCCTGCAAAGATAAAACCGGTAAGAAAGGCGGCAGCGCCACCACCGTCAAATCCGACGGTTAAGAACAAATCGACAGACAAAGACCTCATCCTAAAACCGGGGGGCAAAATCATAGAGCAGGACATCAATTAAGAACCTTTTCGACTCTGGCTATATCATTTGGAAAATCGACCTCCGGAGAATCATATTTGGTGATAATCACCTTAATTCGATGACCGAATTCGATGGCCCGAAGCTGCTCCAATTTTTCGAGATTCTCGAGTTTTCCTTTCGGAAGACTTTGGAAGATCTCAAGAAATCGTTTTTTATAAGCGTAAATCCCTAAATGCTTGTAAACCATGGGACACACGTCCGGATCGCGATGAAACGGTATCGGCGATCTGGAAAAATAAAGCGCAAAACCCTCGAAATCAAATGTTACCTTGACGTCTTTTGGATTGTTAATTTCATTGTCATCAAGCGTTCGGAAAGCAAGGGTGGCCATTTCGAAGCCGGAACCGGTATTAAAAGCGTCGATTAATTCGTCGATAGACCGGGGATCAAGTAAGGGCTGATCTCCTTGAATATTGACGACAATATCATCTGACACGAGCCCAATTTTTTCTGCAGCTTCCGCTACTCTGTCCGTACCGCTTCTGTTTTCAGAAGATGTCATCAATGCGTGGCCATCAAAACCGAGCACGGCATCAACAATCCGCTGGTCATCGGTGGCTACAAAAACATCTGTGATTTTTTCCGATTGTTTTGCTTTCTCATAGACCCGTTGAACCATCGATTTTCCGCCAATTCGGGCAAGCGGCTTGCCCTCAAAGCGGGTCGATCTGAACCTGGATGGTATAATAGCTACAACTTTCATATGGCAAATTCAATTTTGGATTGACTATTTTGCCCAGGAATTTTATTTGAATTGAGAATCTCGTAAGCAGCATGGAAGTCCCTACACCACGCTGTATAGAGTTTCAAACCGGTCCAGTGTCTGTGATGGACCATCATTAACCAATAGAGAAACCAATGTAAAGGGGTAATATATTTTATGAACTTAGAATCATTGCATGAGATCCTAGGCAAGGTAGCCATGGGAACCTCATCTGTCGAAGAGGCCGCAAAACAACTCATACACCTCGGGTTTGAAGATATAGAGTATGCCCATATCGACCACCATCGTTCTTTGCGGAAGGGTTTTCCTGAAGTAATCTTTGGACAAGGTAAAACAGTGGAACAAATCATCGGGATCATGGAGAAAATGTTGCCACAGGAAGATATCGTTTTGGTCACCCGAATCGATCCATTAAATGCAAATAAAATTGTATCAACCATTTCCGGAACGGTCTATCACGAAGATGCCAAAATGCTTATTTGGGGGAAGAACAAGGTGCCCTCAAAAGACAAAAAGACGATACTTGTACTCTCGGCCGGTACATCGGACATACCGGTTGCAAAAGAGGCGTATCTTACCGCAAAGGCCATGGGAAACCCGGTGGAATCGGTTTTTGATGTGGGAGTCGCAGGCATCCACAGGCTCATGGATCATAAAGCACTGCTGGAGACGGCATCTGTTTTAATTGTCGTTGCAGGAATGGAGGGTGCCCTTCCCACCGCGGTAGCTGGAATGGTCACCTCCCCGGTCATCGCTGTTCCGACAAGTGTCGGCTACGGTGTCAGCCTGGGTGGTTTAACCGCTCTTTTCGCTATGTTAAACAGCTGCAGTTCAAATATTGCGGTGGTCAACATCGATAACGGATTTGGCGCCGGTTATATGGCGGCAATAATCAACAATGTTTCGTCCTAGTTGAAAAATATTAATATATATATCCTTAAAGAATTACCAGATTCATTACAGTGTCGAAAGCAGAACCGCCACAAGCTTCAAACCATAACCAATTAGAATAGACCCCTCGGAACTCTTTTTTCTTTGAAACCCGGTAAGAGTTTTGCTATACTCGGTTTGTCTTAGCTTACGGTTTAAATACCGATTTTTATAACCTCGTAAGTCGAACCATTGTTATCCTTCCTCTAAAACAGGAAACTTCTCAAAAAATGTCTGGTTTGATTCTCAGAAAATCAGGGAGGATGAGGGCGCTGGGTTTGTGCCTCGGCGCATCCTCTGTATCGGCTGTTGATCTTATTATGGATCTATCCGACAGCCATGGCGGAAAGATCGAACCCAATTCAAAAAATTCCCGTATTGCCAAATATGCCATTTATCCCCATGAAGGTAATCCAAAAAAAACCCTCCTGTCGGCCCTCAACGACTTTAAACTGGATTCACTGGATAGAATCGCTGTTACGGGCCGGCGTTTTAGAAAATTTGTAAACCTTTCTTCAATACCCGAACCTGAATCAGTAGAGTACGCCTATCGATTTGTCAAACCGTCCGATGTTTCATGCCCGGTCCTTGTATCCGCCGGCGGTGAGACCTTCATGATTTATATCCTGGATCGTTTTGGCAAGATATGCAATGTGTTAACCGGGAACAAATGTGCCTCCGGAACCGGTGAATTCTTCCTTCAGCAGCTGCGAAGGATGGACGTATCCATGGAGGAGGCTGCCAGGTGGGCTGCAGCTGAAGAACCGTATCATGTTTCCGGGCGATGCTCTGTTTTCTGTAAATCCGATTGCACCCATGCGACCAATAAAGGGATTCCCCGTTCAAAGGTTACCGCCGGCCTCTGCAAAATGATGTCCGATAAAATTCTATCCCTGTTGAAAAAAGAGACAAAGCAGAATGTCATGATTACCGGTGGCACGGCGCGTAATAAAATGATGATCGAATACTTGGGTCGGGAAATTTCCGGTCTGATTGTTCCTGATGAAGCACCATATTTTGAAGCGCTGGGAGCGGCACTTTGGGCCCTAAACCATGAAACAGCTCCTTTTCCCGGCATTTCCAATCTGTTAAAGGAGAATGTCGTTTCATTTGATACGCTTCCATTTCTCCAGAATTTTGAAGACAGGGTCGAATTCAAAACCATTGAGATGGGGGAAATTCAATCCGGCGAAGTGTGCATCCTCGGCCTGGATGTCGGTTCGACCACCACAAAAGCGATTCTTCTTAAAAAAACGAACAACGCAATTCTTTCATCCGTTTATCTTCGCACTAACGGGGATCCGGTGGGAGCCTCCCGGGAATGCTATCGCTCTTTGCTGAACCAGATAATAGAAAAAGTCAGCCCTTCGACCATCACCATAGAGGGATTGGGTATTTGTGGCTCCGGTCGTCAAATCGCCGGTCTCCATGCACTGACGGACGGCGTTATCAATGAAATCATCGCACATTCAACTGCTGCAGTATATTTTGATGAAAAGGTGGATACGTTATTTGAAATTGGGGGCCAGGATGCAAAATACACCTATATAACAAATGGCGTTCCTTCGGATTATGCGATGAACGAAGCATGTTCGGCGGGAACCGGATCATTTCTGGAAGAGTCGGCATATGAAACCCTTGGTATTAAAATGGAAGACATCGCAGCAGTGGCACTTAAAGGAAAAAACCCGCCCAATTTTAACGATCAATGTGCAGCATTTATCGCCTCCGACATCAAAAATGCCATTCACGAGGGAGGGAAACACGAGGATATTGTAGCCGGGTTGGTCTATTCGATCTGTATGAATTACACCAACCGGGTCAAAGGTAATCGACCGGCGGGTGAGAAGATCTTTATGCAGGGCGGTGTATGCTACAACAGAGCTGTACCATTGGCCATGGCCGCCCTGCTGGGAAAACCGATTATCGTTCCACCGGAACCGGGTCTAATGGGTGCATACGGCGTTGCCCTTGAAGTAAAAAAAAGAATTGAAACAAATTTATTGGAAAAAAAGCGTTTTGATCTGAAAACGCTGGCAAACAGAGAGATTGTTTATAAAAAGCCCTTCAGATGTAAAGGCGGCAAGGAGAGATGCGACAGGCGGTGTGAAATCGCCACAATCGAACTTGACAGGAAAAAATATACCTTTGGCGGGGCATGCAATCGATATTATAATTTGCTTCACAACATAAAATATAACGTGGAAAAATTAGACCTCGTCCGCATTCGACAACACCTCATATTTGAAAAATACGGCGCCCCGCTTTCTGAAGAAAGCGAACAAAAAACCAACCGGCGCATTGGGATCAATCGGAGTTTTCTTGTTAACAGCTATTTTCCGCTTTATTCCACGTTTTTCGCTGAACTGGGAATTCAACCGGTTATTCCTGATTTTCCCTCTCAAAAAGGTATTGATCAAAAGGATGCGGCGTTCTGCTTTCCAGGTGAGCTGTCCCACGGTTTTTTTGATTCTTTGATCAATATGAAAGATTCCCCTGAATTCATATTTCTTCCCCACTTCAAGGCAGTTCCGATTTTGGACAAAAATTCTGCCTCCCAGGTCTGCCCTTTAATTCAGGGTGAAACATTTTATCTCCGGGCAACCTTCAAAGATAAGCTCAACGACCTTAGAAAAAAAGGAACCAAAATTTTAACGCCGCTGATCGATCTCACCAAGGGATTGGCCGAAGCCAGAAAACCGCTTGTTGAAACCGCTGTTAGCATGGGGTTAAGTCTGGAATCGGCTGAAAAGGCCTTCAGAAAGGCGCTAATGAAACAAACGGACTGCTTTGCTGAGATGAAGGCTCTCGGTAAAGCCGCCCTTGAAACACTTATTACCGATCCGGACAAAACTGCGGTGATCTTATTTTCTCGTCCCTACAACGGTTTTACCAATGAGGCCCATATGGGAATTCCCCACAAACTCGCGTCAAGGGGCGTTTTGGTATTGCCGTTGGATTTCCTCCCCGTCGATGATGAGATCTCAAGACGCCACATGTACTGGGGGATGGGACAACTCATTTTAAAGGCCGCCAGATTCGTTAAAAAGCATCCCCAGCTCTTTGGAACCTATATCACCAATTTTTCCTGTGGCCCGGATTCATTTATTCTTGGATACTTCAGGGATCTGATGGGTAAAAAACCGTCTCTCACCCTCGAACTGGACAGTTATACGGCAGATGCAGGCCTGGAGACCCGGATTGAGGCATTCCTCGATATCGTTTCAGCTTATCGACAATTGTCGACCCAAAACCAGATCACTCAGAAAAAAAGAAAATTTTCTCCCGCCCGGGTGGTGTTTGGAAATGGTGTGCCCAAGGTGATCACTACCGCCGGCAAGACCCTGTCTATGACCGATCCCCGTGTCTCCCTTCTTTTTCCCTCGATGGGAGACCTTGCAACCGAGTCGATGGCGGCGATTTTTCGGGGAAGAGGGTTTAACGCAAAGGCACATCCACCGGCGGATGAAACAATATTAAAGCTGGGACGTGCCAATACATCCTGCAAAGAATGTCTTCCGCTCATCCTAACCACCGGAACACTACTCAATTATATTCAGAATAAAAAACAGGAAGCGGAAGTTTTGGTTTACTTTATGCCGACCGGTTCCGGTCCGTGCCGGTTCGGCCAGTATTACATTTTTATGGAAGACCTGGTCCGAAAGCTCGGTATACCTGATGTCGCCCTGCTTGCCCTGACGTCGGATAATTCCTACACCGGTTTGGGAAATGGCTTTCAGAAAAGAGGATGGTGGGCGATTATTATATCCGATGTTATGGAAGATATTCGATCCATGCTGCTGGCAAATTCAAAAGAGATTGGGACGGCAATGGATATATTCGATCGTGAGTGGCATCTGATACTGGGTGAACTGGAAAAAGGAGAATTCAATACACTGAACAAGCAGCTGATACGAACCGCTCGGCATTTTCGCCAAATTCCATTGAAACGCCCATCCAATCAAGTACCGTTGATCTCCCTTGTCGGCGAGATATTTGTCCGGAGGGATCAATTGTCCCGCCAGTATCTGACCGAGACGCTTGCTGATAAAGGTTTTGCTACTATCTGTTCGCCAATTGCCGAATGGATGCTCTATTCCGACTATACACTCCAAAACGATCCGAGCAGTTACAAAATGTTAAAGAAGGAAAAACTGGGATTTTTGATCAAAAAAATATCGATGGCCCGGTTTGAAAAAAAGATCAAATCTTTACTTTCAATATCAGGTCTCGTTCACGCCACACCGGTCAACATCAAATCCATCATCGCCAATGCCGCACCCTACATAACATCGGATCTGGCCGGAGAAGCCATCCTCACCGTGGGGAGTGCCATGACCGAGATCGCGACCCAGGCCTGCGGAGTGATCTCCATCGGTCCCTTCGGCTGTATGCCAAACCGATTGTCAGAGGCCCTATTAAATAATGCAATGACCCGTGAGGGAAAGCTGGGAACCGACCCGCGAAATAAAAGATTGAAAGCTGTCCTTACAGAAATGGATGATCTCCCCTTCCTGGTGATTGAAAGCGACGGCTCCTCCTTTCCCCAGTTGATCACCGCCAAGCTGGAATCCTTCTGCCTTCGTGCGGGCCGATTGCACCAGCAGATGATGTCGTCTATCGACGCCATCCGCCCATCAAGTGCAGGTGCAGATGGAAAATCACCTGCCCGCCACCTTTTTCCACGTTAAAAAGGAGTTTGAATCCGGACCTGGAAATGCCCGTTTTTACTGCCATCATCTTAGCAATATCGATTGTATCTAAAACTATCGATTTGTCATCCTCCCCAAAGTCATTGATGCTCCGTATATGTTTTTTAGGGACGATTAACAAATGAATCGGTGCACGCGGATGGATATCTTTAAAAACCACCACCGTATCATCTTCATATAGGAATTCACTCGGAAGTTTTCGATTGATAATATTGCAAAAGATGCATTCTTTTTCCATGGGACAGTACCCTCCTCTTTTTACCCCCTTTTGTTATCTGCTTGCCCACTTTCTCTTTAAATCTGGTACGTTAAGGGATTGTTTCAGCTGATCCAAAAAGAGATCTCTCGGGATCTTTCTGGCGCCGAAACGAATCATGTGTTCGGTGGTCATCTGGCAGTCAATCATATCAAAAGATAAAGATTTTAAATATTCGGACAGAAAAACCAGGGCCACTTTCGAGGCATCGTTGACCCGTGTGAACATCGATTCTCCAAAAAAACATTTACCCATTGAAACGCCATATAATCCGCCTGCCAACTCACGATGATGCCAGGCTTCAACTGAATGGGCAAAACCGGCTTCGTGTAATTGACAATATGCCGCTTTCATCTTCTCGACAATCCAGGTCTCCTCACCCGCTTCCGATCGCACCCGTGCACACTCGGTTATAACTTCCTTAAACGCGGTATCTATAGTCATCTGAAAAAAATTCTTTTTAAGCACTTTTCTCAGGCTCTTTGGAATTCGAAGTTCATCAGGGTAGAGAACAAGACGAGGATCAGGACACCACCACATGATCGGTTCGCCATCTGAAAACCATGGGAATATGCCCATTCGGTACGCGAGGAGAAGCCGTTTCTGGCTAAGGTCGCCGCCAACGGCCAGCAGGCCATCTTTTCTGGCAAGATGGGGGGGAGGAAACGCTATTTTTTGGGATAATAGAAAGACCGGCATTTAACCATAGTGGAAGGCTAAATCGTTATTTTTCAGATCAATGAATACTTTACCTCCTTTTTCAAGGCACCCGAATAGAATCTTATCTGAAAGGACATCCTTAATCTCTGTCTGGATGACCCTTGCCAGCGGCCTTGCGCCATAACGTGGATCATGCCCTTTTTCCGCCAGCCAGGTCCGCACGCGCTTGGCAATGTTGAGATACACCTTCTTGGGAGCAAGTTGTTCGTTCACCTCATCCATAAATTTATCGACAACCTTCTCCATGATATTGACGGTCAACGAATTGAAATTTATGATTCCGTCTAACCGGTTTCTGAATTCTGGGCTAAAAAAGGCTTCGATGGCTTTTTTCCCTTTTGACCGGGTATCGGTTTTTTGATCCCCAAAACCGATGTTGAGGGTGCTCATCTCCCTTGCGCCGGCATTAGAGGTCATGATGATGATCACATTTCTGAAATCAGCCTTTTTACCGTTATTGTCCGTCAGGGTGGCATGGTCTAGAACCTGGAGCAAAATACTGTAGAGATCGGAATGGGCCTTTTCAATTTCATCAAGTAGGAGTACGCTGTGGGGGTGCTTTCGAATCCCATCTGTCAACAGTCCACCCTGGTCAAATCCGATGTAGCCTGGAGGAGCGCCGATCAGTCTGGCTACCGCATGCTTCTCCATGTATTCGCTCATATCGAAGCGCAAAAACTGAACCCCTAAATTCAAGGAGATCTGTCGTGCCACTTCAGTTTTCCCAACACCGGTCGGCCCGCTGAATAAAAAGGATCCGATCGGTCTACCGGGTGTGCGCAGGCCGGCCCTTGATCGTTTTATAGAGGTCACGATCGATCGGAGGGCATCATCTTGGCCGAAAACCTTCTGTTTGAGCCTGTCTTCGAGGGTTTCCAGTTTTTTCTTATCCGACGTGGATACGCTTACAGTGGGTATTCTTGCCATTTTTGCCACGATCTTTTCAATATCCGCCGGGTTGATCTTCTTCCTCATGGAGGAACCGGAAAGCCTTACAAAAGCACCCGCTTCATCGATTACGTCAATTGCTTTGTCCGGGAGGAAGCGGTCATTGATATATTTTGCGGAAAGCTCAACCGCCGCCTTCAGGGCGGGATCGGTATAGACAATACCGTGGTGTTCTTCATAACGGGTCCTCAGCCCTTTCAAGATCTGGATCGACCCTGAAATCGGAGGTTCAGCCAATTCGATCTTTTCAAACCGTCGGGACATGGCCCGGTCTTTTTCAAAATGATTTTTATATTCCTCGTATGTTGTCGAACCGATACATCGAAGCTCGCCAGTTGCAAAAACAGGTTTCAGGATGTTTGACGCATCCATGGATCCGCTGCTGGTTGCCCCTGCTCCGACAATGGTGTGAATTTCATCAATAAACAAAATCGCATGTCTTTCTTTTTTCAGCGCCACGATCACCCCTTTGAGTCGCTGTTCAAAATCGCCGCGAAATTTGGTCCCTGCTAGGAGTGCGCCAAGATCGAGGGAATAAATGTGTACGTCTTTGAGCAGATCAGGTACATCACCTCGATAGATTTTTTGTACCAGACCTTCGGCCAAAGCGGTTTTCCCCACACCGGGATCTCCCACATAGATCGGGTTGTTTTTCCGCCTCCGGCAAAGAATCTGCATGGTACGTTCCAGTTCATTCTCTCGACCGATGAGGGGATCGAGTCTCCCTTGGGCAGCCTGCTGGATAAGATCAACGGTGAACAACTCGAGCGGATCTGTTTTTTTCCTCTTCTCCTCCTTGCCGCTTTTCGCGAATCTGCCGACCTCTTCCTGGGAAGGCTCTTTCGAAGTGCTGTAGGAAAGGTAATTTAAGACATCAAGCCGTGTAATCCCCTCCTCCTTTAAAAAGTATGCGGCGTTTGAATCCTCCTCCTGGAAGATGGAGACCAGGATATCACCGACATCAACTTCTTGCTTTTCAGCGGAACGGACGTGGTTCACCGCACGCTGGATCACCCGTTGAAAACTGATGGTCTGCTGGAGAATATATTCATCCCCTTCAAGGATGACGTCCAGGCGTTCATCAAAAAAAATTTTCAAAATTTTTTCCAGGCTCTCTATATCTCCTCCGCAGCTCTCGATGATTTGCCTTCCAGCATTATCATGCAGAATGGCAAAGAGAATATGCTCTATGCAGACGTACTCATGTCGTCTTTTTTTGGCTTCATTCACCGCAAAGCCGAGGGCAACCGTAAGCTCTTTACTGATCATCTATCTACTCTCTTTCCTTGGTACATTTTAGTGGGAAACCATGCTTCTGGGCTAAAGTATGGACCATATCCACCTTAGTTTCCGCAACTTCATGGGTATAGATCCCACAAAGACCGATTCCCTTCCGGTGGACATTCAGCATGATACCTGTTGAATCTTCCACCGATTTGTTAAAAACATGAACGAGTATTTCCACCACAAATTCCATTGTCGTGTAGTCATCGTTGTGGAGAAACACCTTGTACATGGGAGGCTCTTTAAGCTCCTTCTCTGTCTTTACTAGGGTATCCCCTTCTGTTTCATGGTTGTAAGGAGCCAATTTTTAGGAACCTTTTCGCGACTCTGGTATTGAAAGATTGTGGCTTTTTAATTTGGGAAAATCAGTCATATCCCCATATCGAATCAACAAGCTTTAGGATCTACACTGAATATAAATTCTGCAGCAATAAAAATCAAGGTTGATCTGTATGATATCGCCGCTGCGGCTCATTTGCCACAGCATTTCTTGTACTTCTTTCCGCTACCACAGGGGCAAGGTGCGTTTCTACCGACCTTCTTTTGGGTTCGTTTGACAGGACCTTTCTTTGTTTCGGCTTCATCTCCACCGGAAAAAATGAGTTGTTGTTCCTTTGGCTGCCGTAAGTCGGTGATCTTTTCAGGTTCGGCAATCTGGATTCTGAATAAGATTTCCAGGGCCTCTTCCTTAACACTTGAAATCATTTCATTGAACATCTCAAACCCTTCCTTTTTATAAATGAGGAGCGGGTCCTGCTGTGCATATCCCCTTAAACCGATCCCTTCTTTTAAATGATCCATGTTCAGCAGATGATCTTTCCACAGGTTATCGACGGTCTGCAGCATAACAATTCGTTCCAATTCTCTGCACTCCTCATCACCGATGACCGATTCTCTTTCGCGATATATCTTCAGAACATTATCAGAAATAAGCCGGCTCAGTCCGCTCTTTGTCAATCCGTCCACCGCAGTTTTATCGATCTTCAGCCGAAAATTAAACTGTTTGAACACCGCCTTGTCCAGCCCTGTAAAATCCCATTCTTCGGGGAGCACTTTTTCATCAGTAAATAGATCCGCAAAGTCTTCGGCCTTTTCATCGATCATCTCTTCTATGGCGCCTTTCAAACTTTTGCCGCTTAACGCTTCGCGCCGCTGTTTGTAAATGACTTCTCGCTGCTGATTCATTACATCATCGTACTCAAGGAGCTGTTTTCTGATACCAAAATTGTGCCCCTCCACCTTCCTTTGGGCATTTTCGATGGCCTTGCTGATCAGATTATGTTCTATCGGTTCTCCGTCCTCCATTCCCAGTTTTTCCATGATGCCTGTAATTCGTTCTCCACCAAAAATCCGAAGGAGGTCGTCCTCCAGGGCCAGAAAAAACCGCGAAGATCCCTGATCCCCCTGCCGACCGGAACGGCCCCTCAGCTGATTATCGATGCGGCGGCTTTCATGCCGCTCGGTACCGAGGATATGAAGTCCTCCCAGTTCAACCACACCGTCACCAAGGACAATATCGGTGCCACGGCCCGCCATATTTGTTGAAATCGTCACCGCCCCTTTCTGACCAGCCATGGCAATGATCTCCGCCTCCCCTTTATGGTTCTTTGCATTCAGCACCGTATGTTTGATTCCCCTTTTGCCCAGTTTTTTGCTCAGGCTTTCTGAAACATCGATGGAAATGGTACCGACCAGGACAGGCTGACCTTTCTCATGAAGTGCCCCGATCTCATCCAGAGCCGCCTCATATTTCTCTTTTTTGGATTTATAGATGACATCCGGGTAATCTATTCTGATCATCGGCTTGTTTGTCGGAATAACCATCACGTCCAGATCGTATATCTTTTTAAATTCAGCGGCTTCTGTATCGGCTGTCCCCGTCATACCCGCAAGTTTATCATATATTCTGAAATAATTTTGAAAAGTAATCGTAGCGAGGGTCTGGTTTTCGTTTTCTATTTTGACATTTTCTTTCGCCTCAAGCGCCTGGTGCAGACCCTCGCTGTATCGACGGCCCGGCATCAAACGGCCGGTAAATTCATCGACAATAACGACTCCGCCGTCCTTTATAATATAATCAACATCCCGCTTGAAAAGGGCATGTGCTTTCAGCGCCTGATTGATGTGGTGGAGAAGTTCGATATATTTCGGATCAAACAGGTTATCCACCTTTAGAATATTTTCAGCATTTGCCACCCCTCCCTCTGTCAGAACAGCGGTACGCGCTTTCTCGTCTACGGTGAAATCCTCATCCTGTTTAAGGCGCGGGATAATGCCGTTCACATGGTAGTAGAGGTGGGTCGATTTTTCAGCCGGTCCGGATATAATCAACGGGGTCCGTGCTTCGTCGACCAATATACTGTCTACCTCGTCAACGATGGCAAAATTTAGGTCGCCCTGCACAATCGACTCCCCCTCAAATTTCATGTTATCTCTCAAATAATCAAAGCCGAACTCGTTATTTGTACCGTAGGTGATGTCTGAACCATACTCTTTTTTCCGTTGATCATCATCAAGACCGTGGAGAATGGTCCCAACCGATAGACCCAGAAATTGATAAATATTTCCCATCCATTCGGTGTCGCGTTTTGCCAGATAATCGTTCACCGTAATGATGTGAACACCCTTACCGAAAATGGCATTGAGATAGGCGGGAAGCGTGGCAGCCAGGGTTTTTCCTTCACCGGTTTTCATCTCAGCGATCTTGCCCTGATGAAGCACAAACCCCCCGATCAGTTGGGCATCAAAATGTCGCATCTCGAGTGTCCGAACGGAGGCTTCTCTAACAGTGGCAAACGCCTCGGGAAGGATATCATCAAGCGACTCGCCCTGTTCCACACGATTTTTGAATAGCGATGTTTGGGCTTTAAGCTGATTATCGCTCTTAACCTGCATTTCAGGTTCCAAAGAATTGATTTTTGCAATCACAGGAGCGAGTTTTCTCAGCTCTCGTTCATTTTTGCTCCCAAAAATTTTTGCTAAAAAATCAAAAACCATACGGGATATAATCCTTCTTCCCCCTCTGGGTTGAAGATCCTTAAAACAGACGGCGGGAGATCTTTTCCAACAAAGCAGGGTATCTTTTTTCGTCTACTTGTCACAATCGAAATTCAAACAGAAAAAAGGAAATATTGGCGCTCATTTAGCCGTATTTTTTTACATTAAACAGTAATCGGAATCATACATCATTATTATAATCTTCGTGAAATATTCAAGAGGATTCTCTATTAATATTTTGCCCGATGGAAAAAACCAAAGATTTTGGAATGCTCATTTGAAAGGCAATAAGAGGCACAATCGCAATCAGTTTGTTGTAAACCATTGATAAAAAAGGAAATAGTTCTCTCCGATACCGGTCTGATGGAGGTGTTCGAAAAAATTGAATTCGGAGTCAGAAATTCTGACTGTATCGGATTGACGAAAAAGATAGCTTTGAGCAGCGATCAGGTCATCGACAATCCATATTCAGGTCTCGATTTAAGAAGGGGGGGGAGGGACCCGGAACAGCTCTCCCCCGGTTTTCCGCCTCTCTTTTTTATTCATAGGCGATTCCGAGTTTAAATTTGAGAGATTTTAGGGTATTTTTCATCAGCATCGTAATGGTCATGGGACCCACCCCACCGGGAACAGGGGTAATGCAACCGGCGATCTCTTTTGCCGCCTCAAAATCGACGTCCCCTTTTAAAATCGCTATCTTTTTTCCCGTCTTCTCACTGATCTTTTCTCCAACTCGATTGACACCGACATCAATAACGCAGGCACCCGGCTTGATCCATTCGGGTTTGACGAGCCCGGGGACACCGGCAGCAACGATTAGGATGTCTGCGCGCTTGCAGTGTTGATCCATGTTCTTCGTCCTAGTGTGAACGACGGTAACGGTTGAATTGGCACCATCTCCCTTTTGAAGCATCATGTTGGCGATCGGCTTTCCCACAATATTGGAACGCCCGACAACTACGACCTCGGCGCCGCTGGTATCGACCCCGGAACGGACAATGAGTTCCTGTATCCCCGCGGGTGTACAGGGAGGAAACCTGACCTCATCCCCACCGATCATCAGACGCCCGACATTGATCGGATGAAATCCATCCACATCCTTATCAGGGTCGATGGCATTTAAAACTTTTTTTTCATTCATGTGCTTTGGAAGCGGAAGCTGTACGAGGATCCCGTTGATGGAATCGTCGTTATTATACTGCTCAATGAGGTTCAAAAGGTCACTCTCGGTCATATCGGCCGGCTGACTGTCCTGAATTTCTTTAAAACCCACCCGATGAGCTGTTTTTATTTTCAGCGTGACATATGACAAGGAGGCGGGATTTTCACCCACCAAAATGGTGACAAGACCGGGAACAACCCCATGCCGCTCCTTAATTTGAGCCACCTCCGACGTAATCTCCTCCAGAATCTCCTCACGAACCTCGATTCCTTTGATCAACTTTGCTGACATGTCACCTCTCTTTTCCACAAATGGTTTTTAGATGGTATAATTTGAAATCGTTTTAACAAATAAAAAAAATTTAGCCTTTTTATTCCAAACACCTTCTCGAAGTCAAGCAGAAAGGCGGAACCTCGCCTCAAACAACGCAAAAAAATGCGCAGTTTTAAAAAAAACAAAAGTTTCCCATAAGCAGCGACCTCATTACAATGGAAATGGAATATGGCTTAGCCCGGTAGTTTCATCCAAACCGAGCATGATATTCATATTTTGAACCGCCTGCCCTGCGGCTCCCTTTATCAGGTTATCGATTGCAGACATCAGAATGAGACGATGATGCCGTTCATCTATATGGAATCCGATGTCACAAAAATTGGTTCCCCTGACATGTAAAGTATCCGGTGGACGATGGTCTGGTCTGATACGAACAAAGGGGGAGCCCGCGTAAAATGAAGAAAGACACTCCTTAACATCCTCATGACTTGCGTCCTTATGAAGATTTGTATAAATCGTCGTCTCCATCCCCCGGGTCATCGGAACAATATGGGGTACAAATGTTATTCGCACTTGTTTTCCGGCTTCCGAACTGAGAATTTCCTCCATTTCCGGATTATGGCGGTGTTGAGCAACGTTGTAAGCTTTGAAAGACTCATTGCCTTCGCAAAAGTGTGTCTTGAGAGAAAGAGAGCGGCCGGCGCCGCTGACCGCTGATTTTGAATCAGCAATGATGGAATGAAGATCCAAAATACCGCTCCGCAACAAAGGGATAAGCGGCAAAAGCACGCTGGTGGGGTAACAGCCCGGATTTCCGATCAAGCGGCTGTTTTTTATCTGATCAGGGTAAATTTCACAAAGCCCGTACACTGCTTCGTCAAGAAAATCCTTAGCGGTATGGGGCTGGTAGTAAGCCTCATAGGTTGAACCATCTTTGAATCTAAAATCAGCGGAAAGGTCTATCACCCGTTTTCCCCTCTCAAGCAGTTCAGGGACATATGCCATGGGGAGCTTGTGAGGAAGCGCAAGAAATACGACATCGGCAATGTCACAGACGCCATCTATGGTAAATTCGCGGCATTTTAGGTTCACCACACCGGCCATGGATGGAAAGACCTTGTCGAACGCATCTCCAGCGTATTGACGGGAGGTTACGATGGCCAGCTTGACACCCGGATGCCCTGTGAGAATTCGTACGAGCTCCGCACCCGCATATCCGGTCGCACCCACAACGCCTGCTCTTATCATGATACCTCCATTTTACTTCTTGTTACAGATATTTCGAACAGTGGTGATCGTCGTTGGTTTTTGCAATAGAAAATCGAATAATACGGCGATTTTCAATTATCAATATTTTATTTTTTCAGATCACCCACCAGATCCTTGATGATGGAAAGAACGTTTTTTCCCCTTTTCCGCGCAATCTGATGTGCATCATCCACCAGTTTATCCGCCCGGCGTTTCAATTCAGACGCAACCGGTAGGGGAAAATTCATTCGCTTGTATTGCCACTCCAGCAAACGGAGCGCCATCTGCTCTTCCTGACGTCTGATAAACCCCATGGTATCACTCTCCCGAACCCGTCTTCAAGATCGGTTTTCAGCCGATCACTACAGGTGTTTATTATTTCAATTGCCTCAAAAGCAATCATACTCAACACCCTCTAAACTGGTTATTACTTAATTTTAAGATATTACATTTCCTATTAAAAAGGTCAACATTGGACTGCAACAACTACATATTCAAGTTTCGCACCGCCAATCCACTGGAGCATCCGGTCGGATTTCGTCTGAACATGATTTTTCGTTCAGGCACTGCCGGCAAGATATGGACATTGTATTCAAAATGAGTTAGTTAGAGCTTCTCCATTAACCAGCTGACATTGAAAAAACAATACCGGAAAATTTCCAAATTGAATTGAAGGTATCAGGCTGTGGTCTCTATGAAATTAGGATAGGAGAAAATAACGATCCATCCGTTGGTCACCCAGTTGCGTTTTGCCCGTACCGAGTTCATGCGTTGTCTCGAAGGTGTTTTTGCAGAGGATGCTCGCCGGCGTCTTCTACCAATGAACTGCATCAGCTGGATTGTGGGACATCTGGCATACCAGGAGCACCTGTACTGGGTGGTTCGGGCCCAGGGCCGCGATCTAGCGCCCGACCTGGAACATCAGGTGGGTTGGGACCAACACCCGCGAGTACGCCGCCTTTGGATGGGATGTGGGACACCTATCACACCGTTACCGATGCTGCTGACACGTATTTGGACTCGTTCGTTCGGTCGTTAACGTGGACGACCGGACGTTTGCAGACACACCAAAAATGGGAAGGTGAGCATTTAGACGAGAGTATCGGTACCAAGTTGTTGAGAAATATCTACCACTATTGGTTTCATACAGGCGAGGCACACGCAATCAGACAGTTGTTGGGGCATACTGATTTGCCGGAGTTTGTGGGTGATATCTCCAGGGCAGTCTACCACCCAGAAGCTTAATGTGTGTGCTTTCAATTGGGCAAGCAAATAGCCGGCACCCCGCTTTTATTTTCTTTCCTCTTATTTTATCTGAAAAACAATTTTATGGTAGGTGTTACCGGCAATTTCATTGAATTCATTCGATTTGATTTCTATCGGAATCCCAATGGTTTCCTCCTGAAATCTATAGGGTGGAGGGTTTATTTGCATTTTATTAAGAATCCACCCGTTCTTTCAATTCCTTACTACATTTGAAAAACGGTAATTTCTTAGGTTTGATTTTGACCTTTTCACCCGTTTTTGGGTTCCTACCGGTGTAAGCCTTATATTTTTTTACATAAAAGGAACATAAGCTGCGAATTTCAGCTCTGTCACCTTTTGCAAGGGAGTTCGCCATTTCATCGAAAAATATGTCAACAACCGCGGTTGCTTCTTTCATGGAAAGTCCGTTTTCATCTTTAAGAGTTTTTATAAGTTCCAGTTTATTCATAAAGCCCCCTTGGAATGTCACATAAGCCGGTATCTTAAAGAGTTGTTTGAAAAATGTCAATTAATTCTATAGAAATGTATGCCTCAAAAAAAAAAACCTGGAGATTCAAGGGATGAGTCCGTCCAAAATGGCCTAAAATGGGGTAATTCCCATCAATCTGTGGGTGATCACATCTACTCACCTCTTTTTGCAACCATTCACAACCTTTTCTGCCATACCGTGCTCCTAAATCTCCATATATCGTGGCCCATTATTTCTTGACATACAAGGCTAATTCCGCTATATTTCTTCCTCGAAAAAACAATGTCTTATCTCTTTAATCACTGGTAACTTGTTAATAACCTGAAAACAGGAGGGAAAAATGAAAAAATTTGTTTGTTCAATATGCGGATTTGTTCACGAAGGCGAATATCCACCGGGAAGGTGCCCCGGTTGCGGTGCAGGCGGGTTTAAATTTAAGGAACAGCAAACCGGTGAATAATCCTGGGCCGACGAGCACGTAACCAGTGTGGAAAAAGATGTTGACCCTGAAATCATTGAAGGTCTAAAGATGAATTTTATCGGTGAATTCACGGAGGTACGAATATATCTAGCCATCTGTGGTTGAAATCAAACGGACTGTGGATAAAACACTAATCAAATATCGCGGGAATTTTCAGAACTGATATATGCCGAATCGTATGGAGATATGTAAACTGAACGACCCTGCTCAGAGGGCTAATCATGCACTCGGCCCGGAAACTTGCTCCAACTCCGAAAAGATAGCCCTGGACTTGACGATCGGGCACCGCCCGCCACCTTATCCAACTCTTTATCACTCAACTCTACCGATCCATTTAAATCCTCAGCGGTGAATTCATAGCCCTGCTCTGCTCCTAAGGCAATCAGAGACTCGCTATCAATTTCGTCGCTAATCCTTGCCTTAAGTTCATCACTCTCTGCTGCATGTTTCATAAATTGTTCAAAATCCTCTTTGCTCATGATGGATTTCCTGTTGGTTGAAGCGGTTCCAGATTTGAAATTCCCCAAGTTTCGGGCCATTCCAGACCTTTTGTCTGATCTGGAATTTTGGATGGTTAAATTGGAGATAGCTAAATTATGGTTCAATGTCAATATGGATAAACAAGATTTTATGGTTTGTTTCTTGATGATGTTTTTGCGGTATCTTGAAGGTTTTTATCAGAAAACCTTATATCACGGAACCTTTGTCAGTTGATTCTAACGCATCTATTTCATATGGCTTGCAAGCCGATTTGTTAATTCAACGGCATTGATGATAATGTGCCAATAATCATATTTCCACTTCAATGAGCGATTAATAACAAAATAAAACCCCTGTCTTGTCCAGGTAAAAAGGGTTTTATGCAATATCTCTATGTATCCCTCCTATTAAAGTCGAAACCAATTTTAAAAATATAGCGAAAAATTACCTATATTCATTCAGTTAGTAAAGAATTTTTATGAGAAAATTCAAGCAGTTATCCTAAAAAGACAAAATACTATAACAATGAATTGAAGCGTTATCTCCGACAATTCTTTTCATTGTCCGCGTTCGTTGACATTAAATATAGATTTTTCAATAACTTTATATAATATCTTTAAAATTTCAGGTTTTCAATTATTAAAACGATTAAGAGAAATAGGAATGGAAATGAATTTAAAAAACGGTTATCGGTGGAATATTCTTGGGCTCGCTACTTTTTGCTTATTGACATTTGGTGTTATTTTTCAAGGTATTCCCCCGCTTATACGAATTTTGGTTAATGTCTTAAATATCTCCTACGCAAAGGCCGGTGCACTGATGGGCATATTTACACTCCCATCGATTTTTTTGTCGCTTCCCAGTGGTATGCTGGCGGACCGTTATGGACCCAAAAAAGCGGGTGTTGCTTCACTATGGCTCTCGGATCGGTAATAGTTGCTTTGGCCGGCAGCTATTGGGTTATGGCAACTGGGAGACTGGTGGCGGGGATCGGAGCAACCGTCTTGGTCGTTGTGACACCAAAAATTGTCACCTCATGGTTCTATGATCGAGAGATAGGCCTATCGATGGGAATATTTAACACTGCAATGCCGCTGGGTACGATTTTATCCCTTAATTTTATGGGAATCATTGCATACCGATTCAGCTGGCAGGCATCAATATGGGTTGACTTTGCCATCAGTATAGCCGCGTTAAGTCTTTTCCTCTTGTTATACCGAAGCCGAAACGCTGATGAAGGGTTACGAGCAGACCCACAGAATTTGCCAACGGTGATAAAACAGGCCGGCGGGAAAGTCTGGCTGGTCGGGCTGTCATGGGGTTTATTCAACGCCGGCATTATCTCGTTTTTTACCTATGCACCGGATTACTTTGTTGCCCAAGGAGAAAACATTGCCAAAGCGGGGCTTCTGGCAAGTTATCCGATGTGGGGTTCTATCTTCCTATCACCGCTAGTGGGTATGTCAATTGACAAAATTGGGAGCAAATGGCTGTTTGTCTCGGTTGGGTGCTGTGGTGTAGCCATATTATTATATTTGCTCCCGCAATTAACTCATCATGCCACAATCCTTTCCATTTCTATTGGAATCTTCATAGCTCTCCTGACTCCAGCGATATTTTCATTACCGGCAGAGCTTCTGCCAGAACCGATGATGGGCTTCGCATTTGGTATCTTTGGCACTACCCTCGGCATTGGGATATCAGTTGGCCCCTATATCGTTGGCAGTTTACGGGATGCGACTGGCGACTACTTGCGGAGTTTCGCCGCAATGGCCATTTTCTCTGGATTAGGTATAATACCTATGTTGATACTCAGAATGAAGAAAAATTTGATCCATTTTGAACTATAGGAATGGTGCCCCAAATCCCATAAGCGCTAAGTTATTTTTACACCGGGGGACCGTGGAAGGTTAACTGAAAAAAAATGAATATTCGAACATCGAACGTCCAACATCGAATGTTGAATGGGAAAAGATAAAGAAACAGACTTATTACTTAGAAAAACGGTAAGTGTTGCGGTAAGGATGGAGGAAAGAGAAAGGAATTTTTTCCAAATGGAAGATAAAATTCGCTGGGTGAAGACACATTGTGGAAGAATGGACCATGGAGGTTGCGCCCTTCTGGCTGGGGTCAAGGATAACGAAATCGTAAAGGTTAAAGGAGATCCGGACGGTTTTTTAAACAAGGGCTATGTTTGTCCCAAAGGCCTGGCCTCGCCGGACCGACTCTCCCATCCTGATCGCCTCAAACACCCATTGAAGCGGGTCGGGAAACAGGGAGAAGGAAAATGGGAACGGATATCCTGGCCCAATGCCATCGAGGAAATCAGTGAAAACCTCAACAGAATAAAAACAAAGTATGGGGCCAAAGGTGTCGCCTTCTGCCAAGGCATGCCTAAAGGGCTGGAACTTTTTGTGCTGATTCGCCTGGCCAATATCTTCGGTTCTCCCAACGCGGTTGGAATACAGGACGTCTGTCATATACCGCGTGAAATAACAGGGAACCACAGCTGCGGGTTTTATCCTGTGACAGATTTCCATCACCCCAGTAAGCTTGTCATGCTCTGGGGAAGCAATATCACCAGCACCAACGAGGAAGGAACCATATGCAGCCTTCTGTTAAACCAAATGAAAAATGGAACCGAGCTGATTGGTATAGACCCCAAAAAGACAGAGTTGGCGGGTAGGGCCAAGTTCTGGCTTCAGATTAGACCGGGTTCGGATAATGCCCTGGCACTCGCTTTTCTAAATGTGGTTATCGAGGAAGGGCTTTATGATCGAATGTTCGTTGAAAACTGGACATACGGTTTTGACGAGCTGGCCGTTCATGTACGGGAATATACCCCGGAGAAAATGTCCGAGGTAACCTGGGTGCCTGCACATCTCATTCGAGACGCTGCAAGGTTTTATGCCCGGTCCAGTCCAGCAGCAATCCAGTGGGGGAATCCCATTGAACACAATGTACACACGTTCGATACGGTGAGGGCGCTTGTTTGTCTGATGTCCATATGCGGAAACCTGGATGTACCGGGCGGCAACATTCAGGCCAATGAGCCCAAAACCAGTAACTTAGGACGGTTTGTGAGGGCCGATCTCATACCTTCAAAAAGAAAGGAAATGATTCATACCTATCATCACACCATTCCCAGACTGATGAATGTCCCACCCGCTTTTTTCAGAAAAGCGGTTCTGGAAGGGTTCCCCTATCCTGTGAAAGGGGCCTACATGCAGGGAACCAACCCCATGCTTACCTATGCGGATAGCCGAAAGACGCACGAAACTTTAATGAACCTGGATTATTTGGTTGTTTCTGACATATTTATGACCCCGACAGCCGCCTTTGCGAACGTGGTGCTCCCGGCCGCCACTCAATTCGAATTCAATGATATCGGTCATTGGGGCATGGGGCATGGTCTTATATTGGCCCGACCCAAGGTGGTTGATCCCCCTGTGGAATGCTGGCCTGACATAAAGATACTGAATGAATTGGGCAAAGCCATCACATCCGGTGAATACTGGTACAAGGACTATGAGGAGCTTTTAGAAGAGGTTGTGAAACCAAGTGGCCTCAGCTACGAAGAGTTTGCGGATAAGGGATATCTAAAGGGCCAAGATCTATTCAAAAAGTACCTATCTTCGGGTTTTAAAACACCGACTGGGAAGGTGGAGTTGGCCTTATCTCAGGCGGAAAAATATAAACTCCCTTTGCTGCCTCGATTTGTTGGCCTTCCAGAGGAGAGTAATATTCAGTACCCTCTGGTCCTCACCAGTTCCAAGAGCCGCTATTACCTCCATTCCTCCTACAGGTGGGTAGATCGATTAAGAAAACATAGACCACATCCAAAAACTGAGATCCATCCGGAGACTGCTGCAAAGTATGGTATCCAAGAAGGAGATGAGGTAATCATTGAAACAGAGCGGGGCGAGATAGTCCAAATGGCTCATCTAACCGAAAGGATGCATCCAAAGGTCATTAACGCGGCCTACGGGTGGTGGTTCCGGGAAGGGAAGGCTGAATCTCAATATGACTGGGAGAAATCCAACTTTAACATCCTTACCTCAATGGAGAAATTGGGAAAGGAGTTCGGCACACCCAACCTCAAAGGAATCGGATGTAGCGTAAGAAGAAAATAATCGTGAAAAACAGCAAAATCTGAAAGAAACCAGGTTTTGATTGCAAAAGGTATGTCCTAGAGTTTTCTTAAAATTTTAAACACTGCGCCTTCAAGTATCAACTTTGGATTCTGTCCGGTTGACTTGAGTCGCAGATCTGCTTCTCTCAGAGACTCAATTGCATGGATCAATTCTTTTTTAGTAAAATTTTCGGATTGTTGGAGCATCATGTAAACCGGGTAAGGACTCTTTGGGGTTTTTGCAATGAGCAGATCGGTGATGGTTTTTTTCTTGGCGGTCTCACCGGTTTCCCATGTCTCAACCGCTTTAATGAACAACCGGTCATAATTTTCAACCCCGGGGAATACCTCTCTTTTGAAATAGCCGTAGTCACGCCCTGAATCCCAAAGCCTACCCTGATCGCTATCGGTAAAATCCTTAAGCTGGATCATTCTCCGGAACAGATTCGCCATGGCGGTCAGGATCTGTAGCGGATGGAAACCGGCTGCAAGGAGGGAATCTAAAAAAAAGAGCGCTCCATGAATGTTTTTGTCCAGTACGGAACCGGTCAGATCGTACACCGGATCTTTTTTGGTGCGGTGTAAAACAGCTTCAATGTCCTCAATCGTTATCTTTTTTCGATCTCCCGCATAACTGATCAGTTTCTCCAGGTTATTTGAAAACGTTCGAAGGTCGAAGCCGGTCATTTCAACCAGTACCTGATAAGCATCCCTCGTCATTGTTTTCTTGTTTTTGGAAAGAATTCTCCCCATTTCTTCATAAAGAACCGCCTCCTGCACCTTCTTGTCCGCAGTACGATCTCCTTTTGGCACAGAACAATCAATAATGATTCCGTTTTTGTCGATGGTGTTATAAAGACGTCGTCTTTTATCTACCAAATCGGTGGTGATAATCAGATGATTATCGCCCGGAAAACCGTTTTCGATCGCTTTTTCCAAAACCTCTCCGGTATCCATCATCGATGGAATGGTCATACCATGGTCCCGGCAGTAATCGATGATCTTGTCAATCCAGTGGCCGGCCTGGGAATCTAAAAGGTCAACCACAGCGATTTTGTCTCGATATACCTCGCGCAAATCATCGAAGGAAAGATTCGAAAAGGCCAGATAGCTTAAGAGGTGTTTTGCCGCTTTATGGATCTTGTCCTTATCATAGGCTTCATGCGCTTTTTCGAGAAACTTTTCTTGATCTTCTTTTCTGTAAAAAACCTTTGAATCGCAAATCGCCACAATCTTTTTCCCCAAAAGGAGAGAAAATGTATTTATTCGCTCAACCGCTTCGGGAATATTCTCATTTGCACCTTCTATCGGCTCATAGTTAAAGTCCTTCAAAGCGCCGGGCGAATCTGATATAATCCGGTTTAAAACGCCCTCTAATGCTTTTTTATAGAGTAGTTCGTCGCCATAGATCAAATAGACCGGTGCCACCTGCTTTTTCTTTAGATCATGAAGATATGTTTTTAGATGTTTATAATTGAGTACAGACATGGTGCCATAAGAGAGATAATTGTGTTAATCACTTTTGGTTGATACCATTTCATTCCGGCATCTTTTTGAAGAGAAGATGGAATAAAAAAATCACGATACCCACAGAGACGGCACTGTCTGCAATATTAAAAGCGGGCCAGTGAAAATCATCGAGATAAAAATCGAGAAAGTCAACCACTTTTCCAAAACGGACCCTGTCGATCAGATTTCCAACAGCCCCTCCCAGGATCAATGAAATCCCTGTTGCAAGCAAGGGCAAGGTTTTCGGTGTATTTTTATACAGATAAAAAACGAGACCTATCGATAGCAGAGAGCCGGTCAGAAAAACAATGCTTCGCAGACCTGAAGGCTGTTGGGCAAGAAATCCAAAAGCACCTCCTGGGTTTTGGATGTGGGTAAGGTTGAACAGACCGGGTATGACCGGAACAGAGCTGTAAAGGGAGAGTCTGTTTACAATGATGGCCTTGGCGACTTGGTCAAAAACAACCACCAATCCGGAAATGGCGGCGAGTCTAATGTATTTGTTATCGGTGTTTTTCATCTCTTCCCCGGCTCATCACCGGTTACCGACAGACTAAATTTTCTGATCCTGTGTCTGGGCATCCAATTTTAACTCACCCAGCACATCTATGCACCGATCACAAATCGTGGGATGATCTGCGCTTTGTCCGATCGTTGGCTCGTGTACCCAGCACCGTTCGCATTTGTCACCCTTCGCGGGTTCAACGAGGATCGAAAGATCCTTGATTTCAGCGCTTTCATAGGCGTCTGCCGATTTTTCGCTTTTTACCAGCGTTGCCCGGGAAACAATAAATACGGATCTTAAATCATCAGAAAACTGCATAAGTTTTTGATACAAATCTCCATTTGAAGCGATCGTAACGGCGGCATCCAGCGGGTGTCCAATCCTCTTCTCAGCCCTGGCTTTCTCGAGTGCTTTGGTCACCTCCCCCCGAACCGCTATCAACTGTTCCCATCTTTCAGCCAAATTATCGTCTTTCCATTCTTCTTTTACGTCCGGCATTGATAAGAGATGGATACTTATCTCATTTTCTCCCCTACCCGGCATATATTGCCAAATTTCTTCCCCTGTAAAGGAAAGTATAGGTGCCATCAGCCTGACAAGTGTTTCCAACACCGTATGCATGACGGTCTGGGCGCTTCTTCTCCCCGGAGAACCCGACGCCGATGTGTATAGCCGGTCTTTGAGTATATCAAGGTAAAATGCGGAAAGATCGAGGGTGCAATAATTGTAAAGCCCATGGTAAATGGAGTGAAATTCATAGGTATCATAAGCCTTGCGTGTCTTCTCAACCAGTTCCTGGAGTTTGTGGAGAGCGAACCGGTCGATATCCGGCATCGATCCAAAAGGTACCTGATCGTTTTCCGGATCAAAATCCGATAGATTTCCCAACATAAATCTGCAGGTATTCCGGATCCGCCGATAGGCATCGGTCAACTGCTTCAGGATATTTTCTGAAATACGGATATCCTCTCTGTAATCCGTTGCCGACACCCAAAGACGTAGAATTTCAGCACCGTATCTATCGATTACCTTTCTTGGGGAAACAATATTCCCGATCGATTTAGACATTTTTTTTCCATCCGCGTCGACCACAAATCCATGGGTTAACACCGCATCGTAGGGTGCGCGATCCCTCGTGCCAACCGACGTCAGGAGGGAGCTGTGAAACCATCCACGATGCTGATCACTTCCCTCCAGGTAAAGATCGGCGGGCCATCTTAAATTCTCGCGCTGTTCCAATACCGCCGCGTGGCTGACACCTGAATCAAACCATACATCCAGAATATCCGTCTCCTTAATGAAGGAAGCGCCCCCGCACTCGTTACAGATGGTACCCTCGGGAACAAAGTTCGCAACCTCCCTTTCAAACCAGATATCTGCACCGTGTTTTTCAAACAGATCATACACAGAATCCATGATTTCCCGATCGAGGAGAAGGGCTTCACAATCTTCACAGTAAAATACAGTTATCGGAACGCCCCATACTCGTTGTCTGGAAACACACCAGTCCGGACGGTTTTCAATCATGCTGTATATCCGGTCTTTTCCCCAGGACGGTATCCACTCTACCCGATCGATTTCGGCAAGTGCTTTCTTTCTCAACTCTGTTTTCTCCATTGAAATAAACCATTGGGGGGTCGCCCGGAAAATAACGGGCTTTTTGCAGCGCCAGCAGTGTGGATAGGAGTGCTCAATCGTCTCCTCCTTGATGAGCATTCCGGAATCTCTCAATCGTGCATTGATTTCCTTATTGGCGGAAAATACGAATTTGCCTTTGAAAAAGTCGACCTCCTCTGTGAAACAACCACTATCATCCACGGGAGAGTATACATCAATACCATATTGGAGCCCCACCTCATAATCTTCGCGTCCATGACCGGGGGCGGTATGGACACAGCCGGTTCCCTCCTCTAAAGTGACATGGGCGCCCAAAATGATCAAAGACTCCCGGTCATAGAGGGGATGGATACATTTTCTGTATTCAAGGGTTTTGGGATCGATGGAAACGAGGACTGAATAATCTGTAATACCAAAGGTCTGCATACACTGGTCCAACAGATCCCGGGCAATGATAAAAACCACATCGTTTCCCACATCAACCGCAACATATTCAAGTTCGGGGTGCAGTGCCACGGCCAGATTGGCCGGGATGGTCCAAGGTGTGGTGGTCCAAATCAGAACAAAGACCTCTTTATTTGACAGCTCCGGAACTGTTTCACCGATTTTATCTTTCAAAGGGAATTTGACGTAAATCGATGGCGAAGACTCGTCATGATATTCGACCTCGGCCTCGGCAAGGGCGGTTTGACAGGTACTGCACCAGAAGATCGGTTTTTGGCTTCTGAAAAAACTCCCATTTCTGGCGAATTTCCCGCACTCCCTGGCGATGGTAGCTTCATACTTGTAGTTCATCGTCAGGTAGGGATTTTCCCAGTCACCAATGACACCGAGTCGCTTGAATTCTTTACGCTGGATGTCTATGAATTTTTCAGCATATGTACGGCACAACTTTCGGATCTCCGCCTGTGTAAGATCCTTTTTTTTGTCTCCGAGTTCCAGGTCAACATTGTGTTCGATCGGCAGACCGTGACAATCCCATCCCGGCACGTATACCGCGTCAAAACCTGACATCTGCCTGGAACGAACGATAATATCTTTCAAGATCTTATTCAGGGCGGTGCCGATGTGAATATAACCATTGGCATAGGGTGGTCCGTCATGCAAAACAAATAATTTTCGACCCTTGGATTTTTCCCTTATCCGATCGTACAGGCTATTCTCTTCCCATGATTTTAACTGCTCAGGTTCGCGTTTCGATAGATTTGCTTTCATAGCAAAGGCGGTAGTTGGAAGGTTGAGTGTTTTTTTATAGTCCATTGATTCCCCACAAATACTTTGGTTCCAAATAGCAAGCGCCAATCCTTTCCCCGAAGTGACTGGATTGGCGAACAACAAAATCGAGGGTAATTTCCACCATGTCACCGACAACGATACCGCATCGAGGAAATCGGTGCTTTGAAGATGCCCATCCCGTTCCTGCTCACCGGTCCAAATTTGTGTCGCATCGATGGTCACCTCGAACCAAACAAAAAAATAAAATTCAAAACATCCTAGTACAGGTAATTTAGATATCACATGGCAACCTCAAATGTAAACAGATCTATTCGTAAAACCGTAATATGGAAAGTGAAGCGGTTACGATGGCACCTATAAAAGAGGCATCGATCCTTCGTCATCGCTTTTTAAAATGTTCGCCGAGAAATGCTGCGCCGGATGATCCTTACTTGACAAAGAGACCGAGTTGTCCGTATATTTGATGATCATCAGGGGGAGGCATGCATCTTTTCGCACTCTTGTCTAATCTGCGATTCCAGGATATACTCGACATCCTGTTTCTTTCAGTGGTCGCCTATCATCTCTACCTTTGGTTTCAGGGAACAAAAGCCTTTAAGGCGCTGGTGGGATTGTTGGGCTTTGGGGTGATCTATACCATCGCCCAATCCTGGGGGCTTTTTTTGACCACCTGGGTATTTCAGGTTTTCTGGCAGGTTCTGGTCATCCTCCTTATTATCCTCTTCCAATCTGAAATCCGTCAAGTCCTTGAACGGGTCAACCCCCTTTCCGCGCTCGGATTAAGAAAAATATCCAAACCCGAGCATTGGATACCCGAGTTCTCAAAAGCGATCTTTTCCCTCGCAAAACGGAAAATCGGTGCTTTGGTGATCATTGAGCGGATGGACATGGTAGAAGACATGGTTACTGACGGACAGGCGCTGTATGGAGAGCCTGGGCCCGAACTTCTAATGAGTATTTTTCATAAAGAATCCCCTTTACACGACGGCGCCATGCTAATCAGAAAGGGTCGAGTTGATCAGGTCGCGTGCTATCTACCTCTGAGCGCGGATGAAGGTCTCCCAAAGGAATGGGGCACCCGGCACCGAGCGGCTTTGGGTATCACTCAACGTTGTGATGCCTGCGTGGTAGCGGTCTCTGAAGAACGGGGTAAAGTATCCTTTGCAAGGGGAAAGAAGGTGTCACCCGTGGATGATGCCGAAATACTTTCTGACTGGTTGATAGAGGCGATTATCCCGGGCAGTCCCGAAAAAAACTCCTTATTGGAAAAGGCACTTTCAATCTTCCACCATCGCTGGCCGATAAAAATCGGCACCCTGGTTCTGGTGGGTCTGGTTTGGCTGCTGCTGGCAGGACAACAAAACTTTGAAGTGGCCATTGAGATTCCGCTGGAGATTAAAAACATTCCCGCAAACATCGAGAGGCTCGGGACAACAAGCCCACAGGTGAAAATCACCGTTAGGGGGCTTCGAAAGGATGCCAGCACCCTGGACAAAAGCGACCTACATGCCGGGATTGATCTTTCATCGGCACGATCCGGTATACAGTCTTTTCGTATCACACGTGATCAAATTGTTCTGCCGAACGATCGATTGTATGTCATTGAGATTGTCCCTTCAATTTTGCAATTTGAATTCCAAGAAAAACCATGAGCAAATCCTCTACATCCCCCCGTCCCCAAGGAGAAATGACAAGTGCGGAACGGTTCCGGGAAATTATGCGGTTTGGATCTCCGGACCGCGTGCCCTACTTTGAAGAAGGCATTAGAGACGAAGTTATCAAAGCTTGACAAACAGAGGGACTGACCCCGCAGACCGACCTCAATCAGCTCTTTCCAACCGATCGACGTCGGGAAATACAAATCGATCTGGAGCCATTGCCGAGACTTGAGAACTGGCCCATAGGCATCGCCGATCTCGATACGATGTAGGACAGACTCGACCATCTTGATCCCGACCGCTTTCCTGAAAATTGGTCGGATGTCGTTCGGAGTTCTAAAACAGATGGCCAGGTAAACATGTTAAGGGTACACAGGGGCTTTTTCCAGTCCATGGGGGTTAAGGGGTGGGACCGGTTTCACAAATTGATGCAATTAACTGTTTACAACCCGGAATTCGTACGCCAGGCGATGCTGATCCAGGGTCAATTTTCAACCAGGCTGGTTGAACGGGTACTCAATGAGATTCAGATCGATGCGGCCATCTTCAGCGAGCCGATCGGAGGAAATGACCGACCGCTGATCTCACCAAAGATGTATGAAGAACTGATGCTCAAAAGCTATTCCCCGATCCTGAAAGCTCTGAACCGCGGGAAGGTTCACACGATCATTTTCAGAACTTACGCCAATGCAAAAATATTGATCCCGAGTATTTTGAAATGGTGCTTCAATTGCCTGTGGGCCTGTGAGGTCAACGCCGAAGCGATGGACTATCGGACACTGCGGCGGGAGTTTGGCCCTGATCTGCGTCTTATAGGAGGCATCGACCTCGATGCCCTGCGACAGGGAAAGGCGTCGATTAAGCGAGAATTGCACGCGAAAATTCCCCCGCTCCTTATAGGTGGATATGTGCCGATGGCTGACGGTCGGGTTCGCGAAGATGTAGCGTTTAAAAATTATATTTATTACCGCCGGTGGTTGAAAAAAATAACCGGGATCCTATAGTTACATGTGAAAAGGGTACATGGCTCAACACAAAAGAAACATAAGGAAATGTTTTTGAAGAAATTTTTATTGGTAATCGGCCTTCTCCTGTTCATCTTTTTTCATTGATGTGCCACTTTTGCAGCTGCACCGCCTCCCGCCATTTCAAAAAGACCGCCAACTCACGACCGGTTTTTTAAGCTTTTGGATACAGAGGTTAAAAAAGCAGGCGTACGGGATACCTCCAATGAATCGGTCACCGATTTTCCATATCTTCGAAACAATCGCTTTCTAACTTTTCTAGGCAAAAGGTTGGAACATAATTATCAAAAAGAGCTGTGGGCTAAACAGATGTTGAAATTGAATCTCAACGCCAGAAAAAAAATTCAACACCTCCCCGCCATTGCAATATTCCATCTGGCAGATCAACTCGGTTTCGAGCCCCAACGAAACGCTATACTGAACCGGATAACCTATTTGGCTTCAAATCTTTTCAAATTCGATCAAGGACAGATAAATTACTATCAATCGATTCGATCCGCCGCCCCTTATCCAGACGAATATTTTACTGCCTTGAGGGTTATCGGACTTTATCCAGTCGCCTCTTTACCCATTGCTTTTCTCACCACCCGCAAGACCAGAAGGGAATTCAAGACCTGGTATGCAACTCCCCTCGACCATGCCAATTGAATAACTCTGCAGGCCCTTTGAGGCGGGCGGGGAATGCGCTCGTTGTTTCGGTTCAGTTAGCCTGTAGCTTTCTGCTGGATGCTTGAAAATCTTTTTTAAATTGACCCACGGACAATCTACTGATAAGATCGATATGGTTTTCCAAAGGTCAAATGAGACAAAGCCGATGAAGTCTTCCAAATCTTCAGATATCTTCAAATCGTTTAAGGATCTCAAATTCCTCCTTGATAAAAAATCTTTATCCACAACCCGCCGCAGAGAAAATGACATAGAAGTTCACCGGGTAGTCAAAATCGATATTAAAAAGGAAAGCCAGCTTTTTTTTGGATGCAATGGATGGTGCAAAACCGTGGCTGTGGCCTCTCTTTCGCTTCAAAACCGATACTCAAAACCAAAGTTTTTCAGTGGCTCGCCAGCGAGCCATGGCGAAAGTGGGTTATCGCCTTCTCCAGCGCAAGGCTTTGTGATGGTGGCGCCGGAGCTGCCTATGTACTCCTGCGACAGCGCCCTGTCACTAAACGGTTAAGAAAACAAAAGAACACCCGCCTTCTCAGTTTCATCAATGTTTGACGGGATCAGAAAAAGATATTTATTAGAAAAATATCGCTTGACAAATCAATTTTAAAAAACTAAATGATCTCGCTTTTGCCCCTGTTTCATACATCAATATTTTATCGGAGGCATTGCACAAAGCCCCATGAAAAATGATAATACTATAGTGAGGAACATCGGAATCAGTGCCCACATCGATGCGGGGAAAACCACGCTCACCGAAAGAATCCTCTATTATACAAAGCGAATCCATACCATACACGATGTCAAAGGAAAAGATGGCGTCGGGGCGACGATGGACTATATGGAGATCGAAAAAGAACGCGGGATCACCATTGCTTCCGCTGCCACATACAGTGAATGGAATGGCCATAAAATCAACATCATTGATACCCCCGGCCATGTCGATTTCACTATAGAGGTAGAGCGCTCACTAAGGGTACTCGATGGCGCCATACTCGTCCTTTGTTCGGTGGGTGGGGTTCAGTCCCAATCTATCACGGTGGACCAGCAGATGGCCAGATATAAGGTGCCCTGTATTGCCTTTGTCAACAAATGCGACCGAAGCGGTGCCAATCCGTCCCGTGTGATTGGCCAGCTCAAAGAAAAACTCGGTCATAATGCCGTTGCCCTGCAAATACCGATCGGTCTTGAAGCTAATTTGGCAGGTATCATCGATCTTATCGAGATGAAGGCCGTATATTTTGACGGGGATAATGGAGAAGAGGTCCGAACCGAAGATATACCTGCAGCCCTCCTTCCAGAAGCAAGGGAAAAACGTGAGGCGCTCATCGATGCAGCTGCCATGTTTTCAGATGAATTGACGGAAGCCGCCTTTGAAGAGCGAATCACCTCCGATTTGTTGATTTCAGCCATCCGAAAAGCGACCTTAACACGCGAACTGACACCCGTCTTAATGGGGTCCGCGTATAAAAACAAGGGAGTTCAACCTCTCCTCAATGCAATCAATCGCTTACTCCCCTCTCCTTTTGAGGTGAAAAACCTGGCGATTGACCTTGAGGATGAAGACAAAGAGATTGTTCTCTCAAGCGATGCCGACCTTCCACTGATCTCGCTCGTCTTTAAACTGGAGGACGGCCCATATGGCCAGCTTACCTACATCCGGGTTTACCAGGGCATCCTTGCCAAAGGAAATACATTGGTCAATGTTCGGACAGGAAAAAAGGTCAAGATCGGCAGAGTGATCCGCATGCATGCGGATCAAATGGAAGACATTGAAAAAATCCCGGCAGGATACATCGGAGCCCTTTTCGGTATTGACTGCACCTCGGGCGATACCTTAGTAACGCCGGGAATCCGAGTGAGCATGACATCCATGCACGTACCGGATCCGGTGATCTCTTTAGCAATTACACCCGAAGATTACAAATCTGAAATAGGCATGTCCAAGGCGTTAGAACGGTTTACCAAGGAGGATCCCACCTTCAAGACCCATCACAATGACGAGACCGATGAAACCATCATCTCCGGAATGGGAGAACTCCATTTGGAGGTCTATATCGAGCGGATGCGAAGAGAGTTTGACGCAACCGTATTCACAGGGGCACCCCAGGTGGCTTATAAGGAGACCATCACCTGCAGGGTGGAATTCAATTATACCCACAAAAAGCAGACCGGAGGTGCCGGCCAGTTCGGTCGCGTGGCCGGTTATATGGAACCGGTTTCTAATAAGGAGTTTGTCTTTGAAAACCGGATTGTCGGTGGAGCCATTCCCACCCCGTATATCTCCGGGTGTGAAAAAGGTTTTAAAAAATGTCTTTCAAAAGGGCCCTTTGCAAAATTTCCGGTCACCGGAGTTAAAATTGTCATCAACGACGGTAAGTCACATGCTGTTGATTCTTCTGATATGGCGTTTCAGGCCGCTGGCCGGGGGGCCTTTCTTCAAGGATATGCCAAAGCCCGACCGGTCATTCTTGAACCGATTATGAAAGTGGTGGTGGAAACGCCAACCGAATTTCAGGGCGCTGTCATGGGTACGTTGAGCAAACGGAGGGGAATCATTGTCGGATCCCAGGACGAAGGCCGCTTCTGTATCATTGAAGCCCAGGTTCCCCTTGCGGAGATGTTCGGATATTCAACGGTCCTCAGATCTTCCACCCAGGGCAAGGCACAATTCACCATGGAATTTTCAGCCGCCAGACAGGTCCCCCGGCCTGTGGCGGAAAAATTACTTGAACAAAGAAAAAAATAATAAAAAATATCTGATGACCAGGAATGATCCATTAAAATCTTTGAAAAATGCTCGATAAGAAAATGTTATTCCCATGAATTTACAGAATACTTCGGAAAGTAAAATTTGCGCCTGATGTTAGGATTGGGCAAAAGGAGGGGTTTTGCATGAACAACGACGATCCGATTTTTCAAAATCCGCTGACACACTTGGAATACGATACCGAAGACCTCCTTCCTTTGGGAGGATTCGGTGCGGTGGTAGCCCGCGCTGGTGTTGGAAAAACATCATTTCTGGTTCAACTGGCATTAAACACCCTTTCAAGACAAAAAAATGTCCTACACATCAGTTTCAAGGATCCGATAGACAAGGTGAATCTTTGGTACAAGGAGGTCTTTTATAATCTTGTGACGTCAGGCACCTTCGAAGAGCCGGACGGACTATGGGAATGGTTACTTCCCAATAGGGTCATCATGACCTTCAAAACAACAGACTTCACTATTCCAATGCTCAAAGATAGGATCACAGACCTTATCGATCAGGCCCGGTTCTCACCCCAAACAATAATCATCGATGGCCTTCCCTTTAGATCGTCTCTTCAAAATTCACTTGCGAACCTGAAAGCGATCGCTAAAATCAACGCCTTTAGGGTCTGGTTCGCCGTAACCAGCCACCGCCACAAAACAACCGGACCGGACTATATACCCGGTCCTCTTTCTGCGGTTGCAGATCTTTTCGAGACCATCATCCAACTTCAACCTGAAGGCAAAAAGATCCACGTCAAAATCATAAAAGGCCGGCCTAAGACCTCAGATCGTCCTCGGCTGTTCCTTGATCCTTCCACGCTATTGATACAAGAAAGCCACTAGGCCAAAAACCCTTTCTGGGTTCATAATCGACTAACCGTCTAACCTCTTGAAATATGTTGACATTATTTTAAGACCCTGTTATGATCCTTGCCAAGTTCGCCGGTACGTCGGCAAACGCTTTCCAAACCGAAGCGGCCAACACCGTCAGGTTATCTACATTGAACGCAACTCTAACATTGCAGCCCGCTGGGATTTAGAGACGCCCTGACCGATTTTAGAGTTCGACCGGGGGTTTTAAGAGACAGAGGATTAGATCAAATGACACAGTGTATCTTGCTTAATGCAGACTATTCTTTTTTAAATATAGTCCATTGGAAGAGGGCCATGTGCCTTGTCGTAAAGGGAAAGGTTCAGGTCTTAAAGGAATCTGAACGAATTATCCGGGGCGCAGAAGGGTTGATCACGAAAGTCCCCGCTGTGTTGAAGCTGATCAAGGTAATTCGAACTCTCTACAAAAACCGGATTCCTTTTAGCAAAAAAAATGTGTTGGTAAGGGATGGATTCAAATGTGGGTATTGCGGAAAAGACGGAGAAAGGTTGACGGTAGACCACATCATACCCAAATCAAAGGGCGGAAAGACCTGTTTTGAAAACTGTGTTGCGTGCTGTAAACCATGTAATAACAAGAAAGGGGCCAGAAAACCAAGCGAAGTGAATATGTACCTGAAAGTAAAAGTCTACCAACCGACCATTTCAGAATTTTTAATACTGAGGGTCAAAAAACTCGGAATAAATGAGCTTTTAAAGGATTTCGGGATATACGGATAGCACTTTACCAAACAAACTGCATATAGATTGAAAAACCTTACAGTCCACTAAAATTTTTTCATAAAAAATCAGAGGCGATCCTTTATTTTCTGGTAGGCCTCTTGCACTTCCTTAAAATGCTTTTCTGCCAACTTTTTAAACTCTTCACCCAGATGAACCACCTTGTCCGGATGATACTTGTTTACAAGACGTCTGTATGCCTTCTTTATTTCTTCTGCAGTGGCGTTTCTATCCACCTCAAGGATGGTATAGGGGTCTTTTAGTGTTTCGCCGCGGTCAGCATATTCCGTTTTGCGATATTGCTGCTGGTAGGCGTATTTTTTTCTTTTTTTTAAATAAAAATACCGCCACAAAAAGCCCAGGATCGCCAGGTCGTCGAGCCAACCCCACCCGACCAACATGTCGGGGAGTATGTCATAGGGAGAGAGAACATACAATACGGCCAAAATGACTAAAATAATATTTATCATTCGTTTTCCGACAGAATCTCAATGGGGAATGCCCGGGTTATGTAACCCAAAATACATATTTAAAGCATATCGGTTCAATCACCATCACAACGGATTTGCAAGGAAAGAATACTTTATCAGATTAACAAGGCCAAAAAAATGAAACTGACGAAAGAAGAAAAAAGCTGGGTGCTGTATGATGTGGCCAACTCCGCCTTTGTCTTGATAATCGTTACGACCGTCATGCCGATATTTTTCAAAGATATCGCTTCTAAAGGTGTCGCCGATGCCGTTTCAACCGGAAATTGGGGATTTGCCAATTCACTGGCATCATTACTTCTCGCCTTCATGGCGCCGATCATGGGCGCCTTCGCCGATTATAAGCTGTTTAAGAAACGGTTTCTGATGGGATTTTTGTCTTTGGGGATTCTTTTTACCCTGCTTTTGACCACTGTGAAAGAAGGAGATTGGCTGAGCTGCCTAATCATATTCATATTTGCCAGGGTCGGTTTCTCAGGAGCCAATCTGTTTTATGATGCGTTTCTGGTCGATGTAACAGAAAAAAAACGAATGGACTGGATATCATCGTGCGGATTTGCCTGGGGGTATATCGGAGGTGCTGTTCCGTTTGTTGCCGTGATCGCGGTGATCATAATCGGAATGTCCTCGGGCACCTCGGGTGCTATCTCCATCGAATCGGCAAAGATCGCCTTTGTTATTGTCGCGCTGTGGTGGCTGGGGTTCTCCTTTCCTATTCTGAAAAATGTAAGCCAGGTCCATTTTATTGAACATGTGGCGCATCCGATAAAGGACAGTTTTATTCGTCTGTTAAAAACCTTTAGGGAAATTCAAAAATATAAAAATGCTTTTCTTTTTTTAATCGCTTATTTTTTTTATATTGATGGTGTCGACACCATTATCACAATGGCAACCGCCTATGGCCGGGATATCGGACTCGGGATAACCATGCTAATCCTTGTGGTGCTGATGATTCAGGTCGTCGCTTTCCCGTTTGCGCTGGTTTATGGAAAACTGGCAAAAAAATATTCAACAAAGGCAATGTTGTTTGCAGGCATCGGCATTTATACGCTTATCACAATGATCAGCTTTTTTCTTCCTGCACTTCCCACAATGCAAATGAAAGTTCTGGTCTTCTGGGTGCTTGCTTTCCTTGTTGCAACTTCACAGGGAGGCATACAGGCCCTCAGCCGATCATATTTTGGTAAGCTTATCCCCGCGGAACATGCTGGGGAGTTCTTTGGGTTCTATAACATTTTCGGAAAATTTGCCGCCATTACAGGCCCGTTTCTCGTGGGTCTTATCACCCGCGTCACCGGTCATTCCCGTTTTGGAATTTTAAGCATCATCGTCCTTTTTATTATTGGGGGAATCTTTCTTATAAAGGTCGACAGGGAGCCATGAAAGTGTGCAATATTAAATTGGACGAACATGATGCTTTCGAAACACCTGGTTCCATCAAGAATATTTGGCAAACAGATATAATAAGCTCGCAAAAAGGTCTTTTACAAACCGTCATGTTTATCTAAGGCGTTTGATAAAATGCCAGATCGCCTGGTGAACCCTTCCTGCACCTTCTCCAAGGAGAATTCCGTGGCGGCTAAAATTGAACAGAAGATACGTTTTGTCTGCCGAACCCAGCCGCTCAAAAATTCTTTTCGAACCGCCGGGATCAACTACCGGATCTCCTTGGGATTGGGCCACCAGCGCTGGAATGACGATTTCAGACAGCTTCGATTCCAAAGATTCCATCAAACGCTCAATCTCCAGTACCCCTGAAATTGGGTTTCTCAAATAGTTGATGTGGGGATTTTCAGCATTATTGTTAACAAACTCTTTTTTGGCCCCATCAAATTTGAAGCGGTCCATGATCCGATTCCAGACGTCGACTGCTGGTACAAACTTTGATGAAAGATCCTGAAGACGGAGAGGGGGAGAAATTGCAAAAACACCTTTTACCTCTCTCATCCGGGTTACAAGATGAAGGGCGAGACCTGCACCGGTGGAAAATCCGCCGACCACCACTCGTTTGCAGATGTTGCTGATGATGGCATATCCGTTATCCACCGATTTCGACCAATCTGCATATGTTCTCAAAGCAAGATCGTCAGGGGAAGTCCCATGCCCTTTTAACCTAGGGGCGTAGACCCAAACCCCTCTTCGACCCAGATAGCAGGCAAGCTCTTTCACTTCAAGGGGTGCCGCCATATAACCGTGAACAAGCACCACACCGAGATCTCTTGATCTTCCTTTGACGAGAAAAGGTCTGCCCACATCCTTTTTTTTTGATTCACCTTCGATATAAAATGCCTCATAATCTGCTTCAAATTCACTCACAGCGTTTTTTAGTAATTGGGCGACGATCTTCCGTCTGATCCAAAAGTCAGGCTGCCACGCGATCCGGCGAAAATGCCGTTGGAGGTCGGTTAAAGGTTCCACTTCGTTCGCAATAACCGCAATGGGATTATCAATTCGAACCCGATGGAAAGGGAAAACAGAAGAAAATTTCGACCGGTCCTTTTCAAGCACTTTACCGTTTTTCTTCACCACCCCTTTTTCCACTGCCAGGGTGATAAAATCCCTGTATATATCAAACCGATCGTCGATCAGAAGAGGAGCCTGGTCGCCGTTAAAATGCCGGTGAATCGGCACATTTTTCTTTTTGATGAAATCTGCCGCAAGGTAGACCTTCCGTCTCAGACTCCCCTCATCCATCCGTGAGCCGGGGACCTGCTTGAGCATGCTAGCAAACAGGTGATCATAGTTGAGGGTCGTCATCTTGTAGATATCCGAAATATAGCGATGCATCAAACCCAGGGCGGTTTTTCGCATGATCTGTTTTGAGGGGATCGGATCATCAAAATTGATTTTCCGTCTGGCTGACATATCGTTGTCGATGGCAATTTTTTTTAGAAAATGCGATACAGCAATCGGCTTGCCGAACCGGATGTCCGCATCGACTCCGGTTAGGAACATCGTTCCTTCGGTCATAATTTCTTCGATGACCCGTTCGGGGATTTCCTCCACCAAATTCATGGCCAATTGACTCAGAATATTTTCCTCGGCTCTGATCGGGTAATAGGTAACATTGACCGGCACAATGTAGGTATTTTTATCCAGCAAAATCTCTATGGCATCTATCTTGAAAAGGCCCATCAACCGCTTTGCCTCCTCGGGAAACTCCTTTGACAGTTTGGACAACCGTTTCCGATAAAATTCGGTTCGAAGCGCCAAAGTCGCGGCACCAGTATGGGGAGGACGTCTGCCATCGCCGAATGAGATCATAAACCGCCCCTTTTCAACGATCTTTTTGCTTTTTACCATGCGGCCCTCAGGAAAAATGATCCAGGCGGCCTCTCCGGTCAGAAGACTTTTTACGATCAATAGATCCCGGTCCGGATTTTTTGTGGAGACAGCGCCGATCTTATCGAGAAACCGACCAAGATAGGTTTCAAACAGATTGTAGTCCGCTAGGGACCAGACCGGTAAATGTGTAAGCCTATTGAGGTGATAGGGGAGAAGGAGTGTCTCAACCCTGGTGAAATGATTACTGACAAAAATGAGAGCGCCTTCAGGAATATTCTCCTTGCCATGGATATTGATTCTTGCCCTTGAAAGGAATGAAAGTGCCTTTATGGCAAGACCAGTTGTGCGATAGGCAAACCGGTTCATCAGGATACCCTTTCAAATGTACTTAAAGATTCCAGCAAGTTCTGGTGGTGGAAACTGAGATTTGATCGATGAACTGTCGGGGATATCTCCGCTTTTCGGGTTCAAATATCCCTTTATCGTTCCTTTATAACCAAAAAATTTTGTAGTATCAATAAACAGGTAGAGTTTAAAGGAGATTAGGCTGAAATTTTAGAAAAATCTGCAAATTTTCCAAATAAAGCAGCAATTCGTCCCAACACCGCAAGACGGTTATGGCGTATTTTTATATCCTCGGCCATGACCATGACCCCGTCAAAAAAAACATCCACCGGCTTGCGCAAACCAGCGATATCCAGAAGCGCCTGGCTAAAATCCCCTCTTTTCAGGTTTTCTCTGACCCTTTTTTGAACCTTTTTATAGGCGTTGTATAGGTCAGACTCGCATCCGTGCTGAAACTGTTTTTCATCAACATCGGTTGTTTCAACCCGACCCGCCTGTTTTATGATATTGACCACACGCTTAAAGGCGATGGCAAGGGGTTCAAAATCAGGAGCGGATCTGAGTCGTTCCAGCGCCTGAACCCGCTTCCAGACTTCCGGTATATGATCTACCGAGACATGTATAACCGCTGCAATGACATCTTTTGAAAATCCTTCTTCAGAGAGGAGATGGACCATCCGGCGCTTTAAAAAAGCATAAATCTTTTGGCCGGTCTCATTTTTATCATCTGTTTTCTTTTCTCCAAAAAGCCCGATGCCTTTTTCGATCATCTCTTTTATGGAAAAGGGCATCTTCTTATAAAGCATGATCTGAGCGATCCCGATCCCCTGGCGACGGAGTGCGTAAGGATCGGATGCACCGGTAGGGACAAGTCCAACACAGAAACAGCCACAAATAGAATCGATTTTATCGGCGATACTCAATATCGCGCCGGTCATGGTTTCAGGGAGCGGACCACCGGAGTAAGTGGGCCGGTAATGCTCTTCGATCGCTGTCGCCACAAGGGGAGGTTCCCCAGCAACCGTCGCGTAGATCCGTCCCATAATCCCCTGAAGTTTCGGAAATTCTACGGCCACCTGGCTGACGAGATCGGCCTTGCACAAAAGGGCGGCCCGCATCACCTGTTCCTTGATCTTTGAATCATATTCCCCTGCATCGGCCAAAAATGCCCCAAGTTCTTGAACCCGCATGATCTTTTCATACATCGATCCCAGCCTGGCCTGAAAGAGAACCTTTTTCAATTTTTTGATCCTAACATTAAAAGGGACTTCCAGATCGCTTTGGTAAAAAAATTGAGCATCTTTCAGTCGAGCCCGGATCACTCTTTCGTGCCCTTTTCCAGAGAGATCCCTGTTTTTTACAACGGTATTGTTCATTGCAATAAAACACGGCATTAGATTTTCGTTTTCATCTGTTAGGGCAAAATATTTTTGATGTTCCCGCATGGCAGTAATGAGTATCTCCCTGGGAAGTTCAAGAAAAGCTTCTTCAAATGCCCCTGCCACAGCAACCGGATACTCCACCAGGTTGTTGACAGTATCCACAAGCGCACCATCGGTTAACACTTTTCCACCAAGACCCTTTGCAGCCGTTTCAATTTCATCCTCAACCCTTTCCCGCCGTTCCTTTCCATCTACCAAGACGAACGCCTTGCGCAGTTGTTGAACATATGTGTCAGGATGAGAAACCTTGATTCGGGATGGATGCATGAAACTGTGCCCATATACACACCTGTTACTTTTAATACCCCCTAAAACAAATGGAACGATCTGACCCCCCAGGAGTGCCAGGATCGAACGGATCGGTCTTGCGAATGAAACAGAGATACATCCCCATCGCATGGTTTTGGGAAAGGGCATTGACAGAATGACCTCCGGTAAGATGGTCTGAAGAACTGTACGGGTTGCCGATCCTTTTTCTGTTTTTTTAACAGACAGATAGAGGCCCCTGTCCGTCTTTTTAATTTTTAGAGCTTTCAATGAACTTCCTGTTTTTTCTGCAAATTTCTTTGCCGCCAGAGTGGGTTGACCGTTTTCATCAAACCCGATCCCTGCCGGAGGTCCGATGATCTCATCTGTTAAAGACCTTTGTCTATCCGCAACATTTTCGACAGTTACCGCGAGCCGTCTGGGGGTTCCAAATGTTCTTGCGGCACCATGGCCAATGTGGGCATCGGTCATTTTTTGCAGTAAACGTGATGATAGCGCTTTTAAGGCGGGTGCAATATAGCCTGCCGGTATCTCCTCTGTTCCTATTTCAAGCAACAGTGTTTTCATGTACACCTCTAATAAATATTACGAGTTTTTAGATAACGGAAAACCCATTGTTTCTCTCTGTTCCAGATATCCTTCTGCACAGGCACGGGCCAGATTTCTGATCCGGGCGATATAGCCGGTTCTCTCTGTGACACTGATTGCACCGCGGGCATCCAGTAGGTTAAATGTATGCGAACATTTCAGACAGTATTCATACGCCGGCAAAACCATTGAGGCCTGTATCACCCGGGTGGCTTCCTTTTCGTATGTATTAAAAAGCGCCAAAAGCATATCTACATCCGCCAGTTCAAAATTGTAGGTTGATTGTTCCACTTCCTGCTGATGATGGATATCTCCGTAAGCAATACTGTCGTCCCATTTCAAATCATAAACACTATCGATCCCCTGAAGGTACATAGCGATCCGCTCCAGGCCATAGGTGAGTTCGACGGAAATTGGATAGAGCTCAATACTTCCGGCCAACTGAAAATACGTAAACTGCGTGATTTCCATACCGTCCAACCAAACCTCCCATCCCAGACCTGAAGCACCCAAAGTAGGAGATTCCCAGTCATCTTCAACAAACCGAATATCATGTTCTTCAGGATCGATACCGAGAACTTTGAGGCTTTGAAGAAAAAGTTTTTGAATATTGGGCGGAGAAGGTTTGAGGAGCACTTGATATTGGTAGTAATGCTGAAGCCGGTTGGGATTTTCTCCATATCGGCCATCGGTGGGTCGCCGGGACGGCTGAACATATGCAACGTTCCAGGGTTCCGGACCTAGCGATTTGAGAAGAGTTGCCGGATGAAAGGTACCGGCACCCACTTCCGTATCATAGGGTTGAACCAGAACGCACCCTTTACGCATCCAATACCTGTTCAACGTCATTATCATTTCCTGAAAATTCATTTTTCTTTTCTTACCCCCTTTGAATCTATCTCGATCTGGAGCAGACGGGCATCTTTCCTGGATCCAAGGATGTCTCTCCAATCGTTTCTTAATCGGTCAATACTAATTTTTTCACCCAATGCCCAAATGCACCCTCCCCCTCCTGCCCCGGTAAATCTAGCACCACACTCACATTTCAAGGCAACATCAACCAGCTTTTTTCCCATCTCGTCGAGAACCTCAGGAGTCATCCTTCGTCTCAACGCTGTCTCCCGGTTCATCGACACCAAAGCAGTCTCATAATTTCCATCAGAAAGGGATTTAACAAAAGTTTTGACACATTCTATAATTTCATACCAATAATTCCTCTGTTTTCCCGAGACAAACTGTCGGATCCATCGGCTGTTAATCTGTTTTGATTCATGGGGTATGCCACAGTATGCCAAAAGGAGATGTCGGGCAAAATCGGTATGAATTTTTTTTTTAATGACAATTTTCCGCTTATAACAAGATCCTTTTACCTCTCCGGGCCAAAACCACGCATTCACCCCGCCGTAAACAGCTGCAAGTTGATCCTGAAGACCGCAGGGTACACCCGCTACGCTTTGTTCCACTGCATGGGCCAGCAAAGCAATTTTTGACCGCGGGAGAGGGATTGCCCCCATTTTCTTGTAGGTCTCTGAAAATGCAGCAATTAGCGCTACCGCGGCTGCCGATGAGCCGCCCAGAGCACTTTTTGGGGGAGATGAGGATTCGATATTGATGTGAGTCCCCTCTGCCTTGAAGTAGGATGCAATCGCAAACATCAGACCAAGCGGATGATCAAAGGGGGCGTGTTCAAAGGGATAGGTTGCGCTTTTGAACCCCTTTGAGGAAATTTTCACCATACCTTTTTGAAAGGGGCGGAGCGACACCTTTGTCCTGAGATTGATCGCAATGTTAAAGGTACACGGGACAAGATGTCGAAGCGGATAAAAAAAAGTGCCGATATCCAGCGTTCCTCCCATATCGATCCTATTGGGGGCGGACGTTTCAATCTCCTCTGTTTCTAGAATATCTCTGAAGTCTATTTTTCTATTTTCAGTCATTGTCTTTGACCTGGCCTACACAGGATAGGGGCGCGAACCCAATTATTGATCATTCCTAAGCCGTCGCAGGAATTTAAGACTTCGGGGTTCTTTCCCCAGGTGATAGGGAACGAATGCCTCTAAAAATTCCTGTCCCTCCTGAATCGCCGGAAGCGAAAATCTGATCCGCTCCGCCTTTGTCCAGTCGCCGCTTTCAAACCATCGGAGCTGTTTTATGGTTCCCTTTGAAAGCGATCTTTTGTTTAACGACCCCGAGATACATTTTTCACATAGGAGCCCCCCTTTTACAAGATCAAAAGTAATCCTGTTTTTTCTCATCTTTTCCATCCCTGTTCGGCAAACGCTGCAGTGCTCCAGATTTGGATAAAATCCGGATAGTTTCATAAATCTCATTTGAAACAAAATCGAAAGGGTCTCTTCCGGCAGATGGTCTTGATCGAGTTTATCCAGAACCTGCTGGAAAAGGAGATAAAGCTGGACCTGTTTCTCACCCTCTTCCAGCCATTGATTAATCAACTCCGCCCAATAACTGGCATAGGCTGTTTTTTTGATGTCCCCCCGAATGTGTTGAAATGGGTGTTTCAAGGCTGCTGCCTGCAAAACAGGTAGGCCCTTGCGCTGACTCGTTCTGTAAACCACATTCAAAACAGAAAAAATCTCAAGGACCCCTGAAAACCGTTTGGTACTTTTTTTGGCCGATTTTGCGATGGCTGAGATTTTTCCCCCGTCGAATGTAAAAAGGGTAACAATGAGATCATGATCACCATAATCAATCCGACGCAGCAAAATGGCGGGTGTTGATATGATAGGCATATCTTCAGAGACCCAGGAGGGTCGTGGCGATTTGAAAGTAGAAAAAAACGCTGATGATATCGATAGCGGTTGTCACAAAAGGGCCGCTCGCGACAGCCGGATCGATATTGACCCGTGCAAAGGCCATTGGTACCAGAGAGCCCACAAGGGCAGCAATGGACATGGAACAAATTAAGGCGATGCCCACCGATACGGCCAGCGCTTCCCTACTGTATCTAAACTGAGCTGCCATGCCGATGATAATCCCATAAACAAGCCCCAGGATAAGACCGATGGCCAGCTCTTTGGAAACTACGGACCAGATATCTCTCAATTGAAGTCGCCCGGTCGCAAGTCCTCGTACGACGATGGTAGACGACTGTGTTCCTATGTTTCCACCCATACCCATAATGACCGGGATAAATGCGGCAAGATAGGCGAGCTTGCTTAGGCTTCCCTCAAAATGTCCAATGATCAAAAATGCAATTATACCACCAAGACAGCTGGCGAAAAGCCAGGGAAGACGAATCCTCGTACTCTTTAAAACAGACTTTGTTTCGACAAACTCCTCCCCTGCACCCGCCATCTTAAGCATATCTTCGGTTGCTTCTCGCCGGAAGATATCGATGACATCATCCACAGTAACGATACCCACCAGTTTGTTGGCTCCATCTACAACCGGCACGGCCAAAATATCGTAGCGGGCAACAATTTTTGCCACCTCTTCCTGGTCCATATCAGTCTGAACCGAAAAGACGTCTGTGGTCATGAAATCCCTAAGAGTCGTTTCGTGCGGAACAACCACAAGCTGCCTCAGAGAGATGACTCCCACCAGTTTGTCATACCGGTCCACAACATACAGATAAAAAGGCATTTCCACATCAAGGTGTTCTTTTTGCAGGGATTCGATCGCTTCTTTAGCAGTAGTGTCTTCTGCCAACGCGATAAAATCAGGAAGCATGATGCCACCGGCCGTATCATCCTTGTAACGCAGAAGATCTTCAACCTCTTCAGATCCCTCCACTTTCATCTTTTCAAGGATGGTATCAGACATTTTCTCGGGAAGTCGCCCAATTAGATCTGCAACATCATCGGTGGGCATCTGTTCCAAAATTTCGACGAAATGATCCAACTCCACCCCTTCAACCAGATCGAGAAAAGTGTCTTCATCCAGTTCCGTAAAGAGGATACCTTTTTGTTCCGTGTCCTCGATGATACCGAACAGCTTGCGCTGGTGGGATAGGGATAAAGACCGAAATACCATCGACAGATCAGCTGCGTGGGTCTTGTTGACAATTTTGATAAGGTGGCTTGTCGCCCCACGCCTTAGCAGTCGCTTGATACTTTCGACAAGAATTTTGTTTCGATCAGTCTGCATTTAAACGGCCGTTAAACATAATCTTTATATGAGACCTTTTACGAAGATCCTTCAACCATGATTGATACTTGTCGTTGATGATTTCTTTGTGAAGTTTTGATTCAATCTCAGAAGAAACTTCCTCGACCTGCTTGCCCCCACTGTTTATAATCTCTTCGAGAAAAAAGATCTGATAGCCATGCTCGGTTTCAAGGATGTCGGTGAATTCACCCGGTATTATCCCCTTGATGACTTTCTTTACTTGAGGTGAAAGATCATCCAATTCGAACAGCCCCAGCACTCCTCCGGTCTCACCCGATATTTCAGAATAAATTTTAGCCATCTTTTCAAAAGGATGTCCAGCTTTTAACTCTTTTTGAACCATTTCCATTTTTTTTTGTACCGCTAGCCTACCATCTTTATCTGCTTCGGACGGAACCCGCATGATAATATGCCGCAAACGAATTTTTTTCTTTCCAGCATATTCCTCAGGGTGCTGTTTGTAATAGGCCTCTATATCCGCTTTGGTAATCACAATCTTTGATTGCACTTCACGATTGACAAGTTTTCCCCTAAGGATCTGATCCCTGATGTACTTGCGGTATTCTACCATCGATATCCCATCGCGTTCAAGTGCTTCCTTTAACCTCTTATCCGTAAAGTCGTTGGTTTCTTTAAACCGTTTAATTGCATTATCGACTTCTTTTCCACTGATGTTGATTCTGAGGCGTTTAATTTCCTGGTCAACAAGCTTTTCATCGATGAGGCGGTTAAGAACATCCTCTCGGATTTTAAAGAGTATTTTTTTTTTCTTTTCAGCAGAGTAATCGAGTGTTTTGACTCTCTCTGTAAATGATTTGACCGTCTGGTTCATTTCGAACAGGGAAATAATATCATCATTCACCACAGCCACGATTCGATCCACGATCTCTGCGCCACCAGCTCCGGGAACAATCAAAAAAACAATCCCACAAAAAAGAAAAGCAACCGTTGAGAAACCGACCACATGTTTAAACAATTTTTCAATAATTCTATTTTTCATTATTACCCTTCGTTTTTCTTTTAAAATGGGTCAGAGGCGTTTTGGGCGCTCTTTATTAAACACGTTCAACAATCTCTTTCAAGATGTTTTTAGTCTGAGCCAGCTGGCTCACTTTGATCTGTTTTGTTAGCTTGACTTCCAAAACCTGATCTGATGTAAATCCAAATTTTTTTGGATTTGAGTCGATCATCTCAATGATCCCGGTTGGATCCTTTATGTGGGCTTCAGAAAAATTGAGCATCAGTTGATGCCCGACAAGATCGAGTCGTTTGACCCCTGCTTTGATCGATAACACCCTCAATAACACTTTTGAGAGAAGGTTGACCGCCTCCCGGGGTAAAGCGCCAAACCGATCGATCAGCTCCCCTTTAAAATCAGATATCTCACTCAATTCGGCTACCTTTGTCAGACGGCGATATGCTGAAAGCCGCTGGTCGATATCCGGGATATAAGTCTCCGGAAAATATGCCGGTAAGTCCAGGTGTATTTCCGGCTCCAGGGTTTTGGGGAGGGGATCCCCTTTCAATTCAGCCATGGCGTTTTCCATGAGCTGAAGAAACATGTCATATCCAACCGCCGCAATATGGCCCGACTGGGAAGCGCCTAAAACAGTACCGCCGCCTCTGATTTCCAAATCACTCATGGCGATCTGAAATCCTGAACCGAGATCACTGTGTTCCATCAATACTTTCAGTCGCTTTTGCGCATCAATGCCAAGAAGGCTCTCTTTGGGGATAAAGAGGTAGGCATAGGCCTGTTCTTCCGCCCGTCCCACACGACCCCGCAGTTGATAGATCTGCCCCAAACCAAATCGATCCGCTCGATTCACCAGTATGGTGTTTGCAGAGGGGATATCCAATCCTGCCTCGATGATGGTGGTGCAGACCAACAGATCAATTTCTCTGCAAAGAAACGACAGCATCACCTTCTCCAGATCATCCCCATCTAAACGACCGTGTGCCACACCCAGTCTCACCTCAGGCACCAATTCTTTTAAATATTTTGCCATTGCCGATATGGTCTGAATATTGTTGTGGACAAAGAAAATTTGTCCCTCTCTGTTAACCTCTTTCCGAATCGCCTCAGAAACGAGTGCATCATCCATTTCAGAAATATAGGTGATGATAGAATGGCGATGCTCCGGAGGGGTCGAAATAATACTTATATCCCGTATCCCCATCAGGGAGATGTGAAGGGTTCTAGGAATCGGTGTCGCAGTCAACGCCAGAACATCCACCGTGCTCCTCATTTTTTTCAACTTCTCCTTATGTTTGACACCAAATCGCTGCTCCTCGTCGATGATGATCAGTCCCAAATCTTTAAAAGATACATCCTTCTGGAGAAGACGATGGGTTCCGATAACAATATCTAACTCGCCTGTTTTAAGATCGTGTATGATGGAACGTTGTTCACTCGGCGGGCGGAATCTGCTCAGGCAATTCACTTGGATCGGGTATGGTTCGAACCGTTTTGCAAAAGTAGCATGATGTTGCTCCGCGAGGACAGTGGTCGGAACAAGGATTGCCACCTGTTTTCCGTCATTTGCAGCCATATAGGATGCCCGAAGCGCCACCTCCGTCTTACCGTAACCCACATCTCCACAAACCAGGCGATCCATGGGTGTTGGTCTTGCCATATCTTCAAGGACATCCTCAATTGCCTTGAGTTGGTCATCTGTCTCTTCAAATGGAAAAGCAGATTCAAAATCGCGAAAATAACTGTCCGGAGATCCGAAAGCGTACCCGTTTTTCACCTTTCTCGCCGCATAGAGTTTTAACAGTTCCCCGGCGATCTTCTCGGCCGATCGTTTGATACGTTTTTTAATCCTCTCCCAGGACCTGCCACCCATTTTGTCAAGCACTGGTTTAATGTTATCAGCCCCGACATACTTTCGAACCATATTCATGCGATCTACAGGAAGATAGAGCTTGTCGTTATCTTGGTAGATAATCAGAAGATAATCGTTTGAAGCGCCATCTAATTTGAGCCTGACGAGGCCCCCATACCTCCCGATACCATGTTCATCGTGAACAACCACGTTGCCTTTTTTGAGATCTTCAAAGGCAATCTGCTCTGATTGAATCCTTTGGTCGGATTTTTTCCGCTTTCGGCGTTTCGTGCCGAATATTTCATCTTCGGTCACAAGCGACAGTGCTTCTGTCGGCCACACGAACCCCTGTGAAACCTCACCAATGCAGAGGTACACCCGCCCTTTTTTCATTTTTTTTGCCGATGCAACTTTAAGAAAACCGTCCAAGATTTCAGGGTGTATATCATAGGGGAAAAGGAGCAAATTCAACCGCTCGGCCTGTGAGTCGGTACCACAAACAAGGAGGGTATCACAACCGGCGGCGGTTTGATCTTTGATCCAGGTAGCAAGGTGGAGAAAAAAATGCTCCTTTTCCTTTTGGCGTTGGAGTTTTCCGCTTAACTCGCTGTTTTCTTCAACAAAAAACCGGCATGATTGAACGTCCTGACTCGCGTGGGAAACGCCGATTGACAACGGAAGTCTTTCAAAGATCAACGGTTTCTTCCCCATAAAGGTTGCCTTTGCCTTCTCCCACTCCAGATAAAGATGATTCGGTTTAACACAGAGTTTCCCCTCGTCTCGGGCTGTCTTAAAATTATTAGCGGCCTGTTCCTGGGATTTTTCAGCAGCCTTTTCAAGTTCCTTCAGCTCCATTAAAATAAAGAGCGCCTGATTCGGGATATAATCAAAAAATGTATTGAGTGATGGATAAATGAATGGAATTAGGCCCTCTATCCCCGGGGAAACAACTTCATTTTTCAATTGATCGATCGTTTTCCTCACCTGAGTGACCGGCGTTTCAAGCTCGGCGGCTTCTCTTCTGATTTGGCTGATGATATGATGCAGGCGATCCTTTTTTATTATCGTTTCCTTTGCCGGAAGGATGATTGCCTCAGATATCCTTTTTCGTCTCCTTTGGGTAGCCGGGGAAAAGAATCGCAATGATTCAACCGTCTCCCCCGATAATTCGATGCGCAATGGATATGAATAAAGCGGTGTATATAGGTCCAGGATACCACCTCTTAGACTAAAATCACCCGGTTCCTCGACAATCAGGGAACGGGTATATCCACCGAAAATGAGTTTTTGAATCAAACCATTCCGATCGATCTCCTCACCTTCAATGATGAGTTCGGCATAATCGGTTATTTCATGTTTCGGAACAATTTTTTGCAGCAGCGCATCGACTGTTGTCACCACTAGGGGAGATGCCCCTCCTGCGGTCAGTTGATAAAGGGTTCGTATTCTCCTTGCAGCAGTTTCATTGTGATAAGAAAGAAATTTAAAAGGCAAAATGTGATAGGAGGGAAAATAGATGAGTGGAAGGCCGGACCGATTTGAAAAAAAATGCAAATCCTGAAAAAACCTTTCTCCATCCTTCGATGAAGGTAAGATTACAACTGTGGGGAGATGAAGTCGCAGATAAATCTGCACTGTCAAATAGGCTGCCTCAGCTCCGTGAATGCCCGTACAATGAATCCGGCTGCGCCTTTGAGGTATCGAATTGATGAAAGTTTGAAGTGAAGTTTTTTCTTGATTTCGATCTGTATTCACAATAGCTTATCCATACAACATGCCGGCGTAGCTCAGATGGTAGAGCAGCTGATTCGTAATCAGCAGGTCGACGGTTCAATTCCGCCCGCCGGCTCCACAAATACTAAGGGATTGCAGGCATTTAGCCTCCAATCTCTTTTTTTTATTTTTGGACACTATATCGGCATATTGGGGCATATTCAAGCCTTTCTGCGTAATAATTGCGTAATATTAGCATGAAGTTTTTATCAAAAATCCATGTTTAAAAGAAAATTATCCGCGAATTGAACATGTCTGAATATATTAAATATATAGGATAAATTTCTTATGATGAAAAATTTCAATGGACGCATTTTGCCAGTATCGGAGAAACCAACTCTGCAACACAGGCTGATCGGGATCATGGCTTCCGCTAAATGATCTAAGATCTAAATTGAGACCTGTTTTTGCTTATAATCAACGTCAGGTGGCTTTGATGGAATCTTTGCTTCCGGCACGGTTATTACCTGAGGATATGTTGAAGGCTCCCGTTTTCAGAAAGGTACCGTACCGATGCCGGAATCGGTTTATTGACAACGCAATCCACAAAACTCGCCGTACTATCAGTGTGTTGAGGATTATTTCGAAACATTCGAACGGGTCTATAAAGACCGGTTCGAGCGCAGATACGGATTCTTTCGCCCCTGTGTCGGGTAGATGATGTTGCGGTACTTTGACTGCAGGATTCTGCACAACGGGTTTGCCCGTGTGCGTTGTGATCACCGTGGTTATGAATATTTATAGGCCCACTCATGCGAAAGGCGTCATTTTTGTCCATCCTGCCATCAGAAGCGTGAGGTGGAGTTCGGTGAGTAGCTTTGTCAGGAGGTGGTGAAGGCCGTACCGCATCGGCATGTGGTGTTGAGCATACCGAAAATTCTGCAGCGGTATTTTCTTTACGACCGCAAGCCGCTTTCGGATCTCAGTCGTTGTGGATGGGAGGCGCTGAAAGCTTTTTACACAACCGGTGTAAGGGATCCAAAGGCAGTGCCCAGTGCGGTAGTCGCCATTCAAATATTTGGAGATTTTCTCGGGTTCCACCCTCACTTGCATATCCTCGTGTCTGACGGTTGTTTTCAGAAAAATGGTATGTTTTCAGTTTCTCCGGCCGTAGATACCGAAGCCCTGGAGCAGATATTCCGCAGCAAAGTGCCGTCTTGACAATAAAATCTTCATCCGGTATGAATTTCGGTTATCTGAAGCCGCTTGGGACTTGCTGTCGCATCGTTGCAATACAATATGTTGTGACTCATTCCAGTTGCCACACAACTCTGTTTTTCTGCTTGATCTGTTTTCAAAAAGCGAATTCTTATCCTTTGCGCGGAGTCTGGAGATAAAGCGAGGACACAAGTTATCATGCCGGCTGATTCTTGTAATGAAGCTGAGATGATGGTTTCCGGTGAACCCTTGAAACAGTGTCAACAATACCCTTGCAGTCCCATGGACGCACGCGACGCCTTCAAGCGATTAGATGAAGGCGATGATGGAGAGTATTACGCCCAGGACCGGATGGTCAGTCATCTGGACTCCTTGGCCCTGCGGACGGTCACAAGCGTGATTGGACAACTGGTCATTGAAGAGTCACCGGTGATTCTGGACCTGATGGCCTCCTGGGATTCCCATATCCCGGCCGATATCCGACCGTCCCGAGTAGTGGGCCTGGGCTTGAATCTCAGAGAGCTTTCGGCCAATCCGTCTGTGGATGACGCCGTGGTGCACGACATAAACCGGGATCCCCGGCTGCCGTTTGGGGATGACATCTTCGATGTGGTTCTCAACACAGTCTCTGTCGATTACCTGACCCGCCCGGTAGACGTATTCAAAGATGTTGCCAGAGTCCTTAGACCAGGGGGATTGTTCCTGGTGGTCTTTTCCAACCGGATGTTTCCTGACAAAGCAGTTCGTGTTTGGTGTGACAGTAGCGAAGAAGAACGGGTGATCCTGGTGGAGGAGTTCTTCTCGCGGGCCGGCGGGTTTGAAAAGCCGCAAACGTTCGTGTCAAGAGGACGGCCCCGGCCCCGCGACGACAAATATGCCGACCACCTTTCCACAAGCGACCCGATATACGCCGTCTATGCCGAGTGGATAGGCGGGCACGCCGACCGCACGCCACGGCCTCAACCTGTGCTGGGATCGGAGATGGTATTCAGCCCAGAAGAAGTGCAACAGAGAAAACGGCGGATCAAGGAGACGTTGCGCTGCCCTCATTGCGACGGCCGGCTCGACAAATGGACCGTACCGGACAATCCTTTCGGGCAGACGTGGGACAATGAGCACATGTACGTTTGCTTCAATGACGCGTGCCCCTATTTCGTCGGCGGATGGCAACACATGTCCCAGCAGGGGAACCGGAGCGCGTCCTATCGCCTAATGTACAACCCGGAGAAAGACACCTGCTCCCCTATCCCGGTCCCCGGCCTCACGGCACTGTGTGAAAGTATCGTAGAAGAGGGCAAGGAGGATGGGGGTGATTGTTGAGCACGAGTTTGGCATCGCTCGGCAGCGAGTCCGACGGGGCGTCGAGGTCCGCATTGGTAAGCTGAGCGATTGATGCTCGCCCTGGTTGGCATGAACCAGCAGACAAGTCACATGAGAACCGTCACTCTACTGTGCGCTGCGGTCCTGGCGAGGGTTTGGGGCTCGGACTGGGCCTCTCTCCGCTTCGTTGATCGTTATGGCGGCTTGCGTCGACATGGCGACACAACGGCCTCAATGAGGTATTGCCGTGCCGACCGTGAAAAATTGCACTGCAAGTTGGATCAGCGCCGCGATTCTTTTGGCGAGCCTGTACTTTGGTGCGCCAAGCATATCGGAGCTGTGTCCCGTGTCGCCTCCATCGCTGGCACATACGGCTGCCTTTTAATGTCAACTCCCTCTCCCAGACAGCGGCAGTTGAGACCATCAGTAGTCACCGTGAGGTGGAAAAGACCTTGACAATTATACGTAGAGAGCGGAAAAGGCTCTTCAGGAAGCTGGAAAAGATTGACGGCGTAACGCCCTATCCATCTGAGGCCAACTTTATTCCATTCAGCCTGAAGAATGCCTCCCCAGTCCATGAAAGACTGCTTTCAGAAGGAGTGCTTATCAGAAATATGGAGGGTGTTCTTAAGAACAGTCTCAGGGTAAATGAGAATAACACCTTCATTAAGGCCTTAAAGAAGATTCTGCAATGAAGAAAGAAAAGGCCGCACTATTATCAGTAGTCTCCAACACAATACTTGTGGTAATCAAGTTGGCAGCAGGTATTCTGACGGAAAGCATCAGTATCCTGTCAGAAGCGCTTCACAGTGCAACTGACCTCTTTGCCTCCTTTGTAGCCTATGCAAGCATCAAAAAAGCGACAATGCCTGCTGACAGTGAGCACCCCTTTGGGCATGGCAAGTACGAGAATCTGAGCGCTCTGGCTGAATCCATCCTCATCGTAGCTGCTGCACTGCTTATCGCATATGAGGCTGTAAAAAGAGGCTTTACAGAAGAGATGATCTCGTTCCCAAGCCTGGCGTTAGCAGTCATGGGGATATCTGCCGCTGTCAATATTGTTATCTCCACATACCTGAAACGCATCTCAAAAGAGACGGACTCCATCGCTCTGGAAGCTGATGCAAAACATCTCAGCGCTGATGTCTACAGCTCTCTTGGGGTATTTGCCGGGATTCTCCTGATCGTTATAACCGGATACCATGTCTTTGATTCCCTTGCGGCCTTGGTCGTATCGGGGCTGATACTTTATGAGGGTCTCTCCATCACCAGAAAGTCTATCCATGGACTCCTCGATACGGTGCTGCCTGAAGATGAGGTGAAGGTTATACATGACGTACTTGAGTCTTACAGTAAAGATGTAAAAGACTTCCATGAATTGAGAACCAGGAAGGCTGGCAGTGAGAGGCATATTGACTTGCACCTCACCGTATGCAGTAATGAGAGGATAAAAGAAACACACGAGACTATGGACAATATAGAGAAGGAGCTATCCGGCAGGCTTTCAGGCTGTAACGTGATCATACATCCTGAGCCATGCAGCCATCTCGCGGACCAATGCCCGGCAGGTTGTTACTGGGAGAAAACTGAGGATTAGGGGACTTATTTTCCATCTTCTATTTATCATTGGCCATCTACCATTTGTAACCATGCACAGTGCCGAAGGCTGATGCTCTTTCTCATTTTCTCCCGGGAAATGAAAAAGCTCGCAATCTTGCAGTATTATTTTGCCTTTTAATGCGTCGCTTATTGCTATGATCCTCTTTTCAAAAAAGGTATCATAATCATCATTCATAACCCCATATGTTTCAATATCTATGAGATGGCTTTTCATTGTTTCATCAAGCATAGTATTTCTTGTGAATCTATCCATGTACTCGCTTGGACTCTTAGGGCCTATGACTCTCTTGTTTAAAGGGAGATTGCCAGCATGTTTTTTATTTCTTGTTCTGTAACTTCGTTGCTAAATGAACAATTAAAAATTTTATTTCTATTTTTATCTTTAAAATTTTTCGTTGTCAGCGCCTTTTCTAAAAAGCCGAACCACCCAGATCACCGGCTCGACCGGGTGCATTTTGTTTGTTAAATTCTAATTGTCCATATATTTTGCATAACGGATGATACCGCATGGGAATGATCTACCATTATCTATGACATATGTTTTCCCTTTATCCTTGAAAACAACAATGGAGTGATGGTTGTCTACACTCCGCAGCGGGGCCACCTTGAATTCATAGGCATTGTATCCCCCTGCGCGAAGGCACTCAGCAATGAAATTTGATATGGCCGTACAATCACCAACACCATTTTTAAACACATACAGATTGTTGACCGTTTTTGTCGGAAGGGATCGCCAGTCTACCCATTTAAGACGATTTTTTGAATAATAATCGACTAATTCCGGAGAATTTAATCGAATCACGGTTTTTCTATAGTCACTCCAGTTGGGGTCTTCTTTTTTTGCATTTAGTATTTCTTTTATGATTTTTTTGGCATTTTTTGTGAATATTCTATTTTCTCTGGATTTTTTGCTGTCTCTTTTATGATCCCAGTATAGGGTTTGTGCAAACGTTTCATATTTTTTTTTGTTCCACATGTCTATGTATTGGGCTTTTTCTGAGGCGATTTGGATATTTTCAATCAGCAGGCGCATCTGCTGATCTGTAATATATTCCGGGAGAGAACCTAATTTCCATGTATCATTTAAAAGGTCTTGTGTTGAATACGCATTGATTTGATTTTTTATGCCGGGGATCTTTTTTTTCTTGGACAACCAGAACAGCGCCTGAAGCGGGGTGCAATATTTTCTCTTTTCAGACAGGCCTACCCGATACATCTGTTGAAACATTTGACCAAACGCAGCTTGATTTTCCATATACAGCGTTAATAGCAAGTCTGTCCCCTGCTTTTCTTCAACGGTGATGCCATCCTGTAAATCAGGCAGCTTACCCAATTCTCTGGCTAACAAGTTATTTTCTTTAAATAGGGTTTTCAGGGTAATCGTCACTGAAGAAAAAGGTTCTGTGTTTTTCCCTGTATATTTTTCATCAAGAATACTGATATTGGGTGTGGTTGAAACACATCCATAAAATGATAGAAAACAGATAGAAGATAAAAGAGTGTTTAAAAAATAACGCATGGTTTCCTCATTCTTTTATATTTATCCCTGAATTATACGGGAGTCGTTCCTAGGCTTTTCAATTGTACCTTTGACAAAATCTCAGGAGGTGTATCGATTACCTTTGCCGTCTGTTTTTTTGGCAAATAGAGCCATATGCAAAACCTGCTCTTTATACACCAAGGATGAACCGGCCACTTTTTTGCTCTGAAGATGTATATTTTGACCAAGATCAACCGAGTCGTGAACCTTCAGGGTTGAATTTCTTGCAGCTTTCAAAAAAGAATGCGCCTTTTTCTTTAAATCTTCACTTTTATGTGAATTATCAGCAAATTTAGATTCTCTTTTTTGCTGTTTAGCCATAGCTCTCTCGCCACGCTTCGATTTATAATAGTAAAGAGGTATATACTATTTCTTTAAATTATAAGAATATCGACCATGTTTTTATGAGCTTGATAATTTGTGTATCGGGATCGGCGAATAGCTTATCAAAAGAATTATAAATTGCAACTAAATATCCTGTTGACACCTCTGCTCACATCCGTTATCTGAATTTCAATCGTCAGCATCTGGATGATAATTGTTATTGTATACTTTGCGACACCATATATTGTGATTCACTCGGTTACCGTACACAACTTGAAATTTGGTCTCATTCCGCTCCCCAAAAGGGAATTCTTATCAACCACAAGGCGATCCCGCCAATGACGTGGCAGCCGGCACAAAATGGGAAGACGTGCCTGAAGATTAGGAATGCCCGGTGTGCAGTACAGGCAAAGAATATTTTGAAGGAGAAGAATAGACCGGTAACCACCGACGGGGAATGCCGACCGGCGGTTATGACCACCCGGGCCAGTGGAAATCGGCCCGGTTAAACAAACCCATCCGTAAAATTTCGAGGACTATATGGAACCGATTAAAATTGCCGAGAACATTTACAGCGTCGGCGTGAACGACTGGAATATTCGTGACTTTCACGGCTATTCAACCCATCAGGGTACCAGCTACAACGCCTTTTTGATTCTGGACGAAAAGAATGTTCTAATTGATACCGTTAAAGAAGACTTTTCTAAGGAGCTGCTCAGCAATATTGCCAATATCATCGATCCGAAAGAGATCGACATTGTCATCAGCAACCACACGGAAATGGACCACTCCGGCTCATTGCCGCATGTGATGTACCGAGTTGGTGAAGAAAAACCGCTCTACTGCTCGAAAATGGGACTGAAGAACCTGCAGTGCCATTTTGCCAATCAATGGAATTATCATGCCGTTGAAAATGGTGAAACCCTCAACATCGGCAAGCGGACCCTGACGTTCATGGAAACCCGAATGCTCCACTGGCCGGACAGCATGTTCACTTATCTGAACGAAGATAAAATTTTATTCTCCAGTGATGCCTTCGGGCAGCATTATGCCTGCAACGAGGTCTTCGATGATGAAACTGAAGACGCCATCATGCTGCATGCCAAGAAGTATTTTGCCAACATCCTGATGCTCTATTCGAAAAAGACCATCAAGCTAATCGAAAAAGTTGTGGAGATGGACCTGAAGCTTAACATGATCTGCCCTGACCACGGAATCATCTGGCGTGAAGATCCGGGGCGGATCTTCAATGCCTACGCCCGCTGGTGCGAGGCCGAACCGGAGAAAAAAGCAATCGTGATCTATGACACCATGTGGCACAGCACTGAAAAAATGGCCCACGCTATCGTGGCCGGCGCCGTAGAAGCCGGGGTGGTGGCCCGACCCTTCAGCATCCGCAAATCCGACCGCAGCGACATCATGACCGAAGTCCTGGATGCCAAAGCTATCGTGGTGGGCTCACCGACGCTGAACAACCAGCTTTTCCCGAGTGTGGCGGACATGCTCACCTACATGAAAGGACTCAAGCCCCAGGAGAAAATCGGGGCGGCCTTCGGGTCATATGGCTGGAGTGGCGAAGCCGTCAAGTACATCACCCGGGAACTGGAAGCCATGAAGTTCGACATCCCGGTAAAAGGCCTGCGGGTTCAATATGCCCCCGGGGAAGACGCCATCGGACAATGTGTCGACTTCGGTCAGGAGATTGGCAAAGCCGTCATTGCGGCTGGATAGCATTCAGGTAAGAGACCTAAGGGCATGGCGCGGTATAATAAAACGCCCATGCCTTTTTTAATCGAGGATGACAATGAGAAAACCGGTTGTTGATATTGCTGACTGCACTCATTGCGACGGCTGCGTCGAGGTATGTCCGGAGGTTTTTTCGAAACTAATTTGGACAGATCGAAGTCGCCGACCTGGAAACCTACCCTGAAGATGAGGTCAACGAAGCCACTATGTATTGTCCGGAAGACTATATATTCTGGGATGAACAGCCATGAAGACCGAACCGAGACCGGACTAATGAACCCTGGCGTATGGGGAATTCATCTACCTTGTTGCCGATAGGTAATTTAATATTGGAGAGTTTCAGGCACAAGTCAGTCAAGGGTCTTATCGCCGACACGAACAAATGGGTGTCCTCACGGTCAATCAAACCAGCATAAACACATTAACTATACCGCTATATATGGTGGTCGCTTGATTGAGGCCAAAACTGCGACTACTACTATATCAAAGCTGATGATAATATGTGATATAATTTGCAGATCACCCGTATTTTGTGTGTATCTGATATATTTGGAACTTGGCAAGATGTACAACTTTTGAAAAGAGTCTCACAATATTGCCACAATTAGTTCCTATATCTGGATAGGTGGAAATATTTTCCAGACATATAGTCCGATATCATGGAAAAGTTTTCCGTTTATTAACGTTGTTATTTTTACAATATTCTTAAACAGCCCCTTTAAATATGCAAATGAGAATAGAGGTAAAATCAGGACAATGGAATACCGTACTGAATTTGTTGAACGAATAGACAGGACACCGACTGCGGTGAGTTATCGTTTCAAAAAGCCCGAAGATTTCACTTTCACTGCCGGTCAATATATGTTAGTAGATTTAGGTAACAAACTTACACGTCCCTTATCACTAAGTAACTGTCCAGGTGAATCCGAGTTCATTGAATTCACCAAACGGATGACCGGCAGTCAATACTGCGATCGACTGGAATCCCTTAAAAAGGGAGAAACTATCAGCGTAAAGGGTCCTTTTGGAAAATTTTGCTTCTTTGGATTAAGCAGGACTTCAGTCATGATCTCTGGAGGCATTGGCATTACACCGATCAGGAGTATTCTTACAAGCCTCGACAAAAAAAATGAAAACATCGGCACGGTTATCCTAATCTATGGCAATATGAACAGAAAGGATATAGCTTTCAGGGATGAATTAGAAAACATAAAGCTTCCCGATTACCATCTGGTTCATGTTTTATCGGATACTACTGGCATGGAAAACGCTTATCAAGGATTCATAAACGCTGATATAATATCAAAAGAAGTTCCGAAAAGCAGTACTGCTCATTATATGGTTTCTGGTCCACCGGATATGGTTGAGGCGATTAAAAAAGCCTTAACCAAGCTTGATATCGCAGAAGGCCGGATTGTTACCGATAAATTTCTTGGATACAATTAATAGGTTTTGCGATTCATTCCTAATCCCTATTTGCCTGATGTTTTTCGCCCGCTCGTCCGATGATCCAAGCAATGGTATGGCGCCCCCGAAAACAACCACATTTCAATTTTACGGGCAGGTAAAGTACATGGACCTGAAATATCAAGCGGGAAGTTGGGATAGAGGCCGATGGGTGGTTGCGAAGATCGAGTGGCATTTTGGGGAACTGTTTCCCCGCCACTATTTCATCGTGACTAATTCAAAGCTTGCCGCGAGTAAAGTTGTCAAAGTGTACAACGGGCGCGGGGATGTTGAAAACCGGATCAAAGAAGGCAAGAATACTCTGCGTTGGGACAAGACGAGTTGTCACCGTTTCCCGGCGAACGAAGCCCGGCTGAAAATGGGCTTTCTCGCCTACAACCTGCTCCACTTGATTCGCCGATTCTATTTGTGGGGTGAAGATGCGCGCCGGTCTATAGAATGGATCATTACGAGATTGGTGAAAGCGGGTGCCCGGATCGTCTATCACGCCAGGCGTTGGCACGTTCATGTGGCGTCAGCGTTTCCGTTGGGGCACCATTACCGGGCTGAGCTTGGCTGGCAGCACTGAGATGGCATGCACTGATAAATGGTTTGCAGCGATCTGGCAAGAGTGCTATGTTCAAAATGTACGAAAAAAGGGATTCAAGTGGGTTTTAGAGCAGGATGATAGCGTTTTGGGTTTTTCCAAAACAAATATCTGCTTTGAAGAGAGAAAATTTGACCGAAAACTGGCAAATGTGCATGCGGAACTGGATTTCTGGAAAAAGTGCCGCATAATTCAGAATTAATCATAAAATGTTTAGAGTTAAATTACTCGCTATTTTAAGTGGTTGGATATTATCTCTACATATCTCGAATAATATTGTCCGCAAAAAATGTGACCGCAAGGTGATAAAAAAGTGTTTGCTTTTGCCCATTTTCCAGTTATTTTTTTTGCTTAACTCACGAGGCGTCTTTTCCTATACTCACCTGGCGCAAAATTGAATTCTTTTGAAATCAAACAAGGAGGTAAGACCATGTTTAAGAGGGTTGATCATGTAGAGATTGTTCCCAGTGATTTTGAAAAAAGTATTGACTTTTATGTAACAATTTTTGGCTTCAAGGTTAAAGGCAGGAATAAAGTGGATTGGCCACCCATGAAAGAAATTGCCTATGTGGAATTGGGCGATACAGTTATAGAATTTATTTCGGCTGAAAACCCTGCTCCTAAATCCACACAACCATTCCAGGTCGGATACAAAGCCATAGCCCTTGAGGTGGAAGAGATGGACAAGACCACAGAATACCTTAAGGGTAAAGGGATAGATATAACGATGGGCCCTGTAGATTTGGGAGATTCAATGAGGGCGGAGATACAGGACCCCGATGGGCTGACTATCGAACTTAGGCAGTGGAAATAAGAAGTGAGAGTCCCGGAATAGATAGATGGATTTTGTACAAGCCCTAAGGTTGACACTGCTTTGATTCCCATACCTAGGAAAACCCTGCCATCTGACCCTAGAATGGATACTGCTGTTTTGGATCTTCAATCGTTACCCAGCGTATGGATGTAAACGCCTCGATAGCTGCCTTTCCCCCAAAGCGACCATAGCCTGAATCTTTCACGCCGCCAAAGGGCATTTGAGCTTCATCACCAACGGTTGGGCCATTAATATGGCAAATCCCGCTTTCGATCTGATTTGCAACGGATAAGGCACGGTTGATGTCCTGGCTGTAAACAGCTGCCGAAAGACCATAGGCGGTGTCATTTGCAACATGTATGGCTTCTGCATCGTTTTTAACCCGAATAATCGGCTTAACAGGTCCAAAACTCTCTTCCGCATAAATGCGCATCTTGGATGTCACATCATCAATCAATGTCGCTTTTACAATTGAGCCATCGCGGCTGCCACCAGCGACAACCCTGCCGCCCCTTGCTGTTGCGTCCTCAATCAGTGCATCCATCTTTTCCGCAGCTTCGAGGTTAACAAGTGAGCCCAGAACAACTTTATCCCTCGGATTGCCTGCAGGCAGCGCATTGGTCTTGGCAGCCAGAGCCTCTACAAAACGATCGGCGATGCCCTCATGCACAATCAACCGCTCTGTCGACATACATATTTGCCCCTGGTTCATGAAGGCCCCGAAGGCTGCGCCATTAACGGCCCCTTCAAGGTCGGCGTCATCAAGAATAATCATGGGGGCTTTGCCGCCGAGCTCAAGAAGTACTGGTTTGAGTATCTTGGCGGCTTTCAATGCAATAATGCGGCCCACGGCCGTTGAACCTGTAAAGTTGATATGACGCACCGCAGGAGCAGCAATCAATGTTGAGACAACATCCGCTGCGTCTTCAGGCGCATTGGTGATCACATTCACCACCCCACCCGGCAACCCGGCTTCCTGAAAAGCCTCACCTATTGCCAAATGCGTTGCTGGACAGAGCTCTGAGGCCTTGAGGATAACTGAATTCCCACAGGTTAGCGCCATCGCGATAGCGCGAACGCCAAGAATTACTGGAGCATTCCAAGGTGCAATGCCCAGGCGACGCCAAGAGGCTTGCGCTGAGCCATCGCCAATGAGCCCGGTTTGTTGGCCGGAATGACTTCTCCAGTGATCTGGGTTGTCATTGACGCTGCTTCGCGCAGCATGCCAGCGGCCAACATACAATTGAAGCCGGCCCAAGGACCAGTTGCGCCTGTTTCGGTAATCATTTTGCCGATAAATTCTTCGGTTTTGGCTTCTAATGCATCCGCTGCTTTGAGCAGAAATGTTCGCCGTTGTCCAGGGCCTGTCACAGACCAAGCCGGAAAAGCCGCCGCAGCCGCTTCAACTGCCTTTAGAGCATCTTCTTTGGAAGAGGCCGCTGCCGTGCTGGCAATCTGGCCGGTTACTGGATCAAAACGATCATAGGTTCGTCCATCAGTCGCTGCGACCGCTTGTCCGTCTATCAATAGCTGAACATTCATGTTTTATCTCCTTTAGAATTCCATTACTTCGGCCATGACAGAGGCCTCAAGACCGCCGTCACAAGCCAGGTTGGTTCCATTTACCCAGCGTGATGCATCGGAGGCCAAGAACCGAATTGGAGGCGCAATGTCATGAGCCGTTCCTGCACGCCCAACCCGGTTGATGCCACTATTAACTCGCTCATCTCCCAATACCTCGCGGAACTGTTTGAGGATCGGGGTTTCTACAGGGCCAGGACTGACAGCATTGATGCGGATATTTTTGTCCTTGCAAATTGGATCTTGCGAGGCTTGATATGTCCAGAGTAGAAGAAGCTCTTTTGAGTCCGGATAAGAAGTCTCGTTTTGTATATTGTGATCGTCACAGAATTTTTCGATATCCGTCGGAAACTCGCTCACTGCCAAAGCCTTATGATATGATATATGTATGTATGATTATGATAAGACATTGCTTTTTCGAAGTGTCTGAATCAAAAAAGT
>CEPS01002306.1_pt1 | contig 85405 bp, 81 predicted proteins | sample 530401 | NCBI WGS metagenome assembly CEPS01 (sample SAMEA2620035, study PRJEB7988) | marine metagenome | biome: marine biome (ENVO:00000447); feature: mesopelagic zone (ENVO:00000213) & marine oxygen minimum zone (ENVO:01000065); material: "saline water (ENVO:00002010), including plankton... | reverse complement strand
ACAACCTGATTTAATAATAATAACTTAGATTGAACTTGAATAAAATCCTTCGGGGTGATCAAACAAGAACAGATCATCGAAAATTTCAAGGAGCTTTATACGTTTTTGAAATGGGATCCTACTGAAAAACAAGAGGGATTGACCAATTGTATGGCCTTTATCACCGGGCCTTTTTAGCTGGTGTTTTTCAATATATCGTTGACCACGCTTTCTGCTGCACTGTACGGGTCAACTTCTCGTTGTTTTAAGGCATTGAGCGTCTCTTCCCATCGTTGCGTTCCCTTGAGCCTGTTCCTGGTCTTCTGGAAGAGGCGGTCACGTAGGATTTTCTCGAACATTTCTGCGGATCTCTTTTGTTGTTGTCTTTTTCCGAAAGATGTTTCAAGGTATTTTTTGTGCTGATCTATTTTGTCTAACAATTTCTTAATTCCTATGTTATTCGAGGAATCGGTTTTTAAAACAGGTGGCACCCAGTCGCCTTTTTGAAAGCGTTTCATCTGGATCGTTGTTTCCATTTCAAACAGAGCAATGTCCGCATCCCCCATGTCCGCCTTATTGACAACAAAGATATCACCCGTCTCCAGGATTCCGGCTTTGATCGCCTGAATGCTGTCTCCCATGCCGGGAATTATGACGACAATGTTTGTATGAGCGAGGTGGATAATCTCAACCCCATCCTGCCCGACTCCAACGGTTTCCACTATGATGACGTCTTTGCCCATTGAATCCATTACGGTCACAATATCGTGGGTGGAGCGGGATAGACCTCCCAAATGACCTCTAGTGGCCAGGCTCCGAATAAAAACGCCCTCGTCAATCGTATGACGTTGCATGCGGACCCTGTCACCCAGAATTGCACCGCCGGAGAAGGGACTTGTGGGATCAATCGCCACGACGCCGACTGTTTTTCTATTTTCTCTCAATCTCTGTATCAAACAATCGATAAGGGTGGATTTACCGGTGCCCGGTGATCCGGTAACGCCAACGATATGTGCATGTCCGGTGCGTTGGAAGAGGTGCTTGAGTGTATCACGGGCAGATGGAATTTCATCATCAATGTCCCTCATCAGGCGGGCTGCAGCCTGAATATTTCCTTTTAAAATATCCTCAGGTTTCATGGCCTCCCTCTTTTATGCGAAATATAACCATCAATGAAAATTAACCCCACTGTTTCAAAAAGCTCCTATCTTAAAAAAATAAAGAAAACAAGCTTTCCAAAGATGATGCCAAATCAAAATGTCAGCGCTTGCAACCCTTGGGTTATTGACTCGTTGCACGGGTTGTTCTAATAAACAGGTTTATTTTATAATAGCCATGGTAAATACCCCGTTCAAGTTTCGTACCCGCAATTCACCAAAGCGTCGCCATCGCCCTTTGACGGAGGCGGATCTTCAAAAATTGCAAGGGCAAAAACTCGGGTCTTTTACTCTGTTTAAAATCCAAAAGGAGGGAATCATGAATCTTGACGTTTTTAGTAAAATGGAGGCGCCCGAACTTCGAAACTATATCGAGTTTCTTCTCAAGCATTACCGTGTCATGGATGCATTCTGGTTCATTTATCTGACTGAAGAGTTTGACCAACTGACAGCGGAACGAATCAACGAAAGGGTCTGGGCCCGGGTTACAGGGATGGCTGCCAAAGATTTAATATCACGTTTTCAAATAAAAGAAAAAGGTCTTAACGGATTTGTGACTGCTCTTCAATTTTTTCCATGGTGTATTCTGGTGGATTACCATTTTGAAAAGAAGTCAGACGAGGTTATCATATCGGTGCCATCCTGTCCGACCCAGGAGGCCAGGCTTAAAAGGGGACTGGGTGAGTATGTTTGCAAGGAGATGCACCGAGGGGAATTTATAAGCTTTGCCCGGGAGGTGGATGACCGAATTCAGGTGGAATGCCAGTTCGCACCGCCTGATCCCCATCCCGATGGTCTTTTTTGTAGATGGCGGTTCTTTTTAGAGAACGGGGGAAAACCGTCGCCGCTTTGAAGTCCGGATGAGGCGATTTTATTCAAGATTTTTCCGAAGATTGATAAAGTTACTTCTGTCGAAACCGAGGGTTTTAAAAAACGATAACAGATCGGTAGAATCCCATCGAACCGAAGTATAGACGTTTTTGATCCCTTCTTTCTTATAATATTGAAGAATTTCCTTTGACAAGCGCTCACCAATCCCCTGGCCCATAAATTCAGGGTTGACACCCAGGGTAGCGATCCATGCGCTTTTTTCAATTCCAAACCCAAGCGTTAAAATATAACTGGTCATAAAACCGACCACCTTGCCTTCGAGTTCGGCTACAAACGAAGCATCATTCCTGCGGGAGTCTTTTTCAACAATTCGTCTAAAATCAATCTCAACCGGTTTTTGTGTGATGGCCCCATAAATTCCGGCGATTTCATCGGCGTCCTCTTTTCTTAATTTTCTGATCCGTATCTCCTTCACAGATGAAATTCCTTTCAAATTAATCGATTCTAATTATTTTTACATGGTGGTTAACCCAATTGGGAGGAAGGTAAACCCTACCGCTGTTTCCGCTTGATTTAACACGTTTTTCGATCATTTCTTCACCGTAAATTTCGAATTTTACCTTTTCCTTGTAGACCCTTTCAATAGAATCTCTGTTGTTTTCAACGCCGTTTTTATCAGTCACTTTAAAAATCCTTCTCGATCAAGATCGATCAACATTGTTGGTTTAGGACGTAGGAGGCAATCAAGTCCTCCGTGTGAGGCTTATCGTGTCCGATTTCTCTGGATCTGTTGTGGATATCGTTTACGCTATGCTCAATTATCAACCGGCTCAAGGGGATATATATTATTTAGCAATTTTGGTATCTTCACGGCCCTCAGCCTGTTATTATTGGTAGCATGGGAGGATAGTTAGGGTCAAGGATTTTTAGCTATTTTTTAGCTATTTTTCAGCTAATATCAACTGTCTCATGAACTAGAAATGCTAGTGTATTACATTAAAAAATATATTATAATTATTGTGAATCATAATATATTTTATAGATCAAAAAGCTTTAAAGGTGGCCCAGATGAGGGATATACCTTTCCATCGGGGAGAGTGATTGCCATTATAGAAAACAGGTGGGGAAGGCTTTTACGGTGTTCCCGGATCGGGTGCTCACTATCGAGGAGTTGATCGGAGAAATTCAAAAAGGGAATTGCAGGGGGAGTTTTTAGACTATTGAACGTCCGCATTAGGTTAATGGAATTATTGCGCGGTTCATTTTCAACTCCCCTTTTGACTACAATCAGATCTCTTTCATCAACATTATAGAACTTACCGATTGCTTCTTTAATTCATAAAGGTTGAAATTTTAACTTTGCATATTCTCCGACTAGCCTTGGGAACATCTTTGGAATGAACAGGATATTTGTTGTAAAGTAACACTCGTGAGAGCAATAGTATCCCTCTGTTTTAATTGTCTTTATAATCTCTTTGACCTGTAGTGATCGCAGTATTTTTTTTATATTGTAATCATTATCTCTTACATTTCCAATTGTTCGATGAAACAGTTCGCAGGGCTAGAGGACTCCTGTTTCCGTTAAAACGAGATTCAGTCGCCCGGCATAGTACGGTACCAATTTTCGCTTTTGGAACATGATTTGATAAATGAAGTGACGCTGTAGGTTATCTTATGCTGCCTTGAGAGTGCCGCCCTTAAAGCTGTAAACATATTTTTTGGTGCCTTTTTGGTTTGAAGGATATGTTGTCCCAAGTTATATTAAATCTGTCAATTTCTGGCCAAGCAACTCGACCACGGGAATATTTACTCATCAAAAGACAACATATCCGTCACTTTTTTCTACCATTACTGCGTTACTTGCCTGGGTAGCGAAGTCCTTGGGTCCAAAGCCGGGTACATCTCCTTTAAGCCCCAGGGCTTTGAAGCTCACATCGCAAAGCGACATCTTGGCTTTCCCTGCCAGTTGTTCAAACTCCGGTGACTGGGTAAGGAGAACCCCATTGCCTGTAAAAAATATCATCACCTTTTTGCTCTTTGCATGAGCTGCCTCGGTTAGTTTGATGATGAAATCGAGATGCCTGTCCGAACTGACGAGTATACCTAAAGTTTCTTGCATTTTTTTATTTCGTTTTACCTATTTTATGATGCCCATATAACGTCGGGCAGAGCGAAAGTTAGCTTAGATAACCGATTTACCACCATGAGATGACCTTATCGTAGGTCAGAATATCATCTACCAGACCCGACCAATCCACGTCTTCGTTGTAGAGAGGTGTTACTTTGGAATCTTTTTTCGCAGAAATGGTCTCCATGAATTTTTTCACAGATTCATCGGGCTCTGTACGCAGGATATGAAGTACTTTCATGATGTTTCCCCTAAAAAGGAATGATGATATCAGCATCTTTGAGCCGAGGCGCTATTTCTTCAATGGTCGCATACTTAAAACCGTGTTTCTCCACGTTGGTTTTATTGTCTGAAAAATATTCGCCTTCCATCTCGTCAAGCCATTCGAGATTCTCTCTGTAAGTCTCGTTCATATTGCCGATCTCGTGATGCAGGACGAACATCTGCACCTCGGCATTGGCGCAGAGCAACCCCAGGCTGGACCGCAAACCCTCATCCTGCTGATCCACCCTATTGATGAGAACAGCTACCTTTAGCATTATTTTTACCCCTGTTTTGGCAAAATATCTTATTGGCTTTCTGGGTCAGCCAACAAGACAACCGGACCGATAAATGAATTACCCAGTTGCTTCTGAGATCAAGCGGATCATTTTTTAGGATCAGGTTGATACATCAGTTTAGGATTCATTTTATAGGTCCACGGTGTAATGGTCAAGTAAAATTTCTCTCATTTTATTTACTCTTTCTGACTATCGTTCTTCCTTCTTCAGGAATAGGAGGCGGAACAGGCTGGCCTGAAATCTTATTCACCGCGCCAAAGCGAGGGGGGGCAAACCTCAAAGCAAGTTCCGCGTATTCTATTACTCGTTGCCTATTCCTCTGACGAGGGTTCATGAGAAAGTGGGGGAGAAGTGAGCGATTTGGTTAAAACGAAAGCTGCTTGCAGTGCTTCTGTAGGACAAAGCGGAAAACATTCTTTGCAGTTCCAGCACTCCTTGGCGGCTATTTCCGGAATGAAACTTATCTCTTTCCTTATTCCTCTGTCAACAAAACCAACAGCGTTCTTTTTCTTGACCTCATCACAGTATCTCACACACAGACCACAATGAATACAAAATGAGGCCTCTTTATCAAAACGGTCTTTGTCTGCTCCATACTCCTGGGCCAAATCCAGCAATTCCGGTGAATCCGGGGCATGAGCCAGTTGTAATTCTAAGATCATTTTGCGAATTTTATCTATCATCTCAGATCTGGTTCTTACTATCAGATTTTTTTCTACCGGGTAAACGCAGGAAACTACGCGCTTCATCCAGTCGCCAACCTGTACCTCAACGATGCAAAGGCGGCAGCCCCCAAATGGTTCCAATTTTTCGTGGTGACATAGTGTGGGTATCGATATGCCGGCACTTTGGGCGGCTTCCAGGACGGTCATTCCTTGGCTTGCTTCGACTTCTTTTCCATCAATCCGGACAAGGATATCACTCATTTTTCTTTGCTCTTTCTGGTTATAATTCTTTTTTCTTCAGCGATAGGAGGCGGAACAGACTCCCCTGAAATCTTATTCACCGCGCCAAAGCGAGAGGGACAAACTTCAAAGCAGGTTCCGCACTTTGTGCATTTCTCTTGGTCGATTATGTGGATCTTCTTTTTGTCGCCATCAACCGCATCTGCAGGGCACTTTCTTGCGCAAATCATACAGGCCTGGCACTTATCCGGGTCAACATGGTACGTGATTAGCTCCTTGCAGGACAAAGCCGGGCATCTCTTTTCCTTGATGTGGGCCTCATACTCATTTCTGAAATAGCGCACCGTGCTGAGAAACGGGTTAGGGGCACTCGTACCTAATGCACAAAGTGAAGCCTCTTTCGCTACCTCGCTAAGCTCCTCTAAAAGCTTGATGTCACCCTCGTTTCCTTTTCCTTCGGTGATATTCGTGAGGACTTTAAGCATCTGCCTCAGACCTTCACGGCAGGGGACGCATTTACCACAGGATTCATCCGTGAGGAAGTCAATGAAGTACCTGGCGACGTCAACCATACAGGTGTCTTCATCCATTACGATCATCCCACCTGACCCCATCATCGAGCCAGCCTTGGAGAGTTCATCAAAACCGACTTCCAAATCTAACAGATTTTCAGGGATACATCCTCCAGACGGCCCTCCGGTCTGCACTGCTTTGAATTTCTTGTCTCCCGGGATTCCACCGCCTATTTCGAAGATAATATCTCTAAGGGTTATACCCATTGGCACCTCCACAAGGCCGGTATTGGTTATCTTACCGACCAGGGAGAAAATTTTCGTGCCCTTGCTTTTTTCGGTTCCAATTTTAGTAAACCAGTCAGCGCCTTTATTGATTATAAGCGGAACATTAGCCCATGTTTCAACATTATTTAAAACGCTGGGGTTATCCCAAACGCCCTTGACAGCGGTGTGGATATATTTTGGTCTGGGTTCTCCGGCCCTGCCTTCCAATGCCGTCATCAGAGCACTCGATTCACCACATACGAAAGCGCCTGCTCCTTTGTGCACGATAATATTGAAATTAAAGTTTGAACCAAGGATGTTTTTCCCAAGAAAACCGTACTCCTCAGCCAGCTTGAGAGCGATGGTCAAATTCTCTACTGCCAAGGGGTATTCCTGTCGAACGTATATATAGCCCTCGTGTGAGCCGATGGCATAGGCGCCAATCATCAACCCCTCGAGGACGGAGTGGGGATTCCCCTCGAGAAGGCTCCGGTCCATATAAGCACCAGGGTCTCCCTCGTCTGCATTGACGATCACATATTTTATATCTCCGGGGGCATTGCGCGATTCTTCCCACTTTCTCCCGGCAGGAAAACCGCCACCACCTCTACCTCTCAGGTTGGACTTTTTGACTTCCTCCAATACTTGCTCGGGGGTCATTTGGGAAAGTGCTTTTTCCAACGCTGAATAACCGCCAATTGCCAGATAGTCATCGATGCTCTTGGGATCAATACTGCCGTTGGAGCCTAAAACGAGCCGCTTTTGATTCTTGTAGAAGGGGATTTCAGATTCGTTAATTATCTTTTCATCGGTGTTGAGGTCAGTATAGAGCAAACGCTCTACGATCCCTTTCTCTTTCACCGCCTGGGATACAATCTCAGGGATATCTTCAGGCTTTATTTGGAAATAGCAGCTTTCCTCAGGGTGATTAACGATAATCGGACCCCTCTCACAAAAGCCATGGCAACCGGTCTTGCGGAGGTCCAATTCTGCACTTAAACCTTGTTTTTCAATCTCCGTTTCAATGCTCGCGGCGACATCTCCACTACCGGTAGCATGGCAAGCAGATCCGGAACAGAGTGTAATACAAGGTTTTTCGGGATCCCTGTCGGACAGGATGCCTTGCCTTAATTTTTCCAATTCGGATGGTGAATTTATCCTCGGCATAATTCTTCCCTACTCGAAGTTTTTTAACACGTCTGCTGTCTTGCCCGGTGCGATCTTCCCGTGGGTCTTCCCATCGACTTCCATCACCGGTCCTAAAGCACAACAGCCAAGACAGTTAACCGTTTCCAGGCTGAATTTCAGATCCAGGTCCGTTTCACCAGGTTTAATTCCAGTCAGGTCTCGCACCGTGTCGAGAACACGCGTCGCACCACGAACATGACAGGCAGTCCCCACACAAATGTGAATCTCATGGCGTCCTTTAGGCACTAAACTAAAGGCTTTATAAAAGGTAGCAATGTGCTGTATCCGGGCTAAAGGAACCTGTAATTTTTCGCTCACCCTCTCCAATGCTTCTTTAGGAAGCCAATGATTTTCGGTCTGAATCCCCAGTAATATTTGAATCAGCGAACTGGCTTCGCCCTGATACTTATCAATGATCTGATCAACTCTATCGTTATCCATATCCGCTATCCTAATTTTCTTCTTACACTAATTAAATACCTGTTCTTTTAACTCAGCGCAGAGCATAGCGCTTCTGGCTATTATCGTACCTGACCAATCCATGCCTTGACGAGCTATTCATGTGTCTTGATACTTCAGAAGGGTTTAGTCCTAACATCTCAGACATTTCTCCGGTTGAAAGGGGTTTTTCCCGCAGGAGCAACACAATTTGACTGACAGCCAATTTATCGAGAATTAATTCATTAAATAACCGATTGACCTTCTCACTGGCAAAAAAATTATTATAGGCTTCTTCCGATTGAAACGGCACTCTCAACTTCTCTCTTTCCACCAGCTTAACGTAGGGGATTAATTTAGAAACGGCTTCAAGTTTGAACTTTAAAATTTTCCTGTTAATTCCTTCGGTTTTACCGAGAGGCCCTATTTCCTCCACCTGCTTGCAAAAATCGTTTGTGATATCGGCAAGAAGAAGACCATCACCGGATGACATAAATTCAATCCTTAATCTGTCCGGATTCAGCCCAATGTGTTCCATTATCTTTTTAAATATCAGCACATTGCTCAGGGCACCGTAATTTCCATGAGTTATATAATTGCATTCATTCAAACGGCAACCCCCAATAAATACCCCGTCTGTCCCATTTGAAAAGGCTCTGAGAATAAATTCCAGGTCGACTCTACCGGAACACATCACGCGGATGAGCCTCATGTTAGTTGAGTATTGCAGTCTGGAAACTCCAGCCATGTCAGCAGCGCCATACGCTCACCAATGGCATACAAAACCTATTATCCTGGGTTTAAATTGAAGTTCTGTACTCATTCGTTCTCAACTCCTTTTACGCTTTGATCTCCTCATCTAGACACGCAGCATCAATTTGGCATAAGAGCTCTTCATCGGTAAAGTGCTTAAGATAAATAGCATTTGTGGGGCACTTTGCGTTACAAAGGCCGTCTCCTTTACAAAGGACAGGATTGACCCAGGCCTTTCGGCCCTGTTGTGTCTCGCGAAATTCTATGGCACCGTACGTACAAGCTGTTATACAAGCCCCACACGATACACAATCGTTCTCTTTTACCTCGCAAATCGAACCCGAGACGGTTACGGTATCATGTGAGAGAAGGGTTAAAGCACGACTTGCAGCCCCATAAGACTGGTTGATCGTTTCCGGTATGTGCTTGGGATATTGAGCCGTCCCACACAGAAAAACGCCTTCCGTGCCGAACTCAACAGGTCTTAATTTTACATGCGCTTCTTTGAAAAAATCATCCGGTCCCAGAGTGACCTTGAATAATTGAGCTATTTCCTTGTTTCCTTCAGGGGGAATAACGGCAGCGGCCAGAGAAATGTAATCGGCATCTATAGCAAGCTTTTGACCTAAAATGGGATCACTCACGGCAACCCTTAAAACTGGACGATCTTCCGCCTGAGCAGCTTCAACCTGAGGTTTATCATCAGGCTTGAAGCGAATGAACTTAACATCGTTATCTGACGCTTCCCGGTAATAATCCTCTGCGAACCCATATGTTCTGATATCCCGAAAGAGTATGTAGATATCCATCTGAGGATTTATCTTTTTCAGTTTGAGGGCGTTTTTGATGGACTGGTTACAGCATATCCGGGCGCAATAATTTCGATCTTCCTGTCTGCAGCCGACGCATTGGATCATCACCAGGCTTTGGGCGCCGATAAGACCTTCTTCTCCCTTAATGATCCGGTCCTCCAACTCGAGGCCGGTCATCACCCTGTCATCTTCCCCGTGAAGGTATTCGGTAGGTTTATAAGCCTCGGCACCAACTGCGATGACGGTTACGCCGTGTTTTATCTCTGAAACCCCTCTTTCAGATTTTACCCGGGTCAGAAAATTTCCGACATACCCGGTCGCCTCGGTGATGGTAGAATCCGTATATACATGAACTGCGGGATGCTGATAAACCGTTCGCACAAGGTCACCTAAATGGGTCTGAACATCCATCCCATCCAGGGTGTAATGGATTTTTCTTGCCATTCCTCCCAGGTCTGTATCCTTTTCCAGAAGGTGAACCTCATGTCCCTGGTTGGCTATGGAGAGAGCACAAGTCATGCCGGCTATACCGCCGCCAACCACTAACGCCGACTTGTTTACCGGCAAATCTATTTCCTGCAATGGATCCAGAAGGCAGGCGCGTGCTATCGACATCCGGGTTATATCCTTAGCCTTTTCGGTGGCGTCTTCCTTTTCGCGGGAGTGGACCCAGGAGCAATGTTCTCTGATATTGGCCATTTCGAAGTAATACTGGTTGATTCCCCCCTCCCTGAGCGTATCCCGAAATAACGGTTCAAGGGTCCTGGGAGAACAGGCCGCGACAACCACGCGATTGAGATTTTTTTCCTTGATTGCTTCCGTTATTGAACTGGCTGAATCAGTAGCACAAGAAAACAACTGTTCCTGAGCGTGGACAACGTTGTCCAGAGTCTTGCAATATTCAACTACTGAAGGGACATCTACCACCCTTCCGATATTAGCACCGCAATGACACACAAAAACACCGATCCTGGCTTCTTTTCTCGATACATCCTTTTCGGGTGGATATTTCCTTTCTGTGTCCAGCTTCCAGCGCCTGTAGTCAAGAAGTTCACCACACTGGGAGCCCGCGCCGCTGGCGGAAAAAACTGACTCGGGGATATCCATAGGACCCTGAAAGGCACCGCTTACAAAGATCCCGGACCGGGTCGTTTCCATAGGATTGGCTGGAATGGCTTTGCAGAATCCGTGTGAATTGAGGTCGATTCCGAACTTAGCGGCCAGACTCTCATAATCGGCAGGCGGATTCAATCCAACCGATAATACCACCATATCGAATTCTTCCTCAATTACGCCTTCGTCCGGGGTGGCATATCTTACAATTACATTTTTACTTTCCGGATCCTCTCCGACTATAGATGCGTAACTTCTTAGAAACCGGATCCCAGGGAGTTTCTCGGTTCTTTGGAAAAATGATTCGAAATCCTTGCCATGGGAACGAATATCGTTATGGAATACGGTACACTCCGCATCGGTGACATGATCTTTTGTTGAAATCACCTGTTTTTGGGTATAGGTGCAACATACGGCAGAACAATAGCTATTATCTCCAGGGGTGACCCGTCTGGAACCGACACATTGAAACCAGGCGATTTTGTGAGGATGCTTCCTGTCGGAAGTACGTAGTATCTCACCTTCGTAAGGCCCGGTGGCGCATAAGAGCCGTTCGTAGTCCATACTGGTGACGACGTTCTGAATCTTGCCATAGCCATATTCATTCTTCACCTTGGGATCAAATGGCTCAAGGCCGGGCGACAGAATTATCGCCCCTACGTTTACATCTATCTTCTCCGGTGTTTGCTGAAAATCTATGGCGTTGCTCTTACATACGCTTTCGCAAATACGGCATTTCTCCTCTTTAAGGTAAATACAGCTATCATCGATATATGCAACAAGGGGAATTGCCTGAGAAAAATATATATGGACGGCTTTATTCTGCGATATTTCCTGATTAAAATGATCCGGGTATTCAACCGGGCAATATTCCGCACAGGTCGTACAACCCGTGCATTTATCCTCTATAATGTATCTGGGTTTCTTGGTAAGGGCTACTTTAAAGTCTCCTGCTTCGCCTTCTAGACTGCCAACTTCAGTATGGGTAAGGATCTCTATATTCGGATGCCGGCCGACCTCGACCAGTTTGGGTGAGAGGATTCACATGGAACAGTCATTAGTCGGAAAGGTCTTGTCAAGCTGAGCCATATGACCGCCAATGGCAGGTCCTTTCTCGACCAAATAAACTTTAAAACCAGCAGTGGCAAGATCAAGAGAGGCTTGAATACCGCTGATTCCGCCGCCAACAACCATTACGTCGACAAATTTTTTGTCTACAAAATTCTGGCAGAGTTGTTGAACTTTTTCTTCTATCAATATTTCGTTTTCCACTTTCAATCACCTCGTTAAGTTTCTTTGGTTCTCTAAATCATTTCTGCAACAATCTCCGTGATGTCTTTGATCACTAAGCTTTCACTATCTTCCAGGGTTAACCTGCTTTCCTCGAAGTGGGTAATGCAGTATGGGCAGGAAGTAGCCAGCACCTCGGCCCCAACGCCCACAGCTTGTTCTATTCTGAAGTCGGAGAATCTTTCACCCTTTGGTGTTTCCATCCAAATCCTGCCGCCTCCACCGCCGCAGCACAGACTGGTTTCCCGTGACTCGGGCATCTCATTTAGCTCTAAAGCGGGTATCTTTTTTAACACCTCACGGGGCTCTTCATATATGCCGTTGTGCCGACCCAGGTAGCATGGGTCGTGATAAGTCACTTTCTTACCGTACTCCTTGTTAAGCTCGAGCCGGCCCTCATTTATAAGCTCAGATAAATATTGGGTAATATGAACCACTTCAAAGTTCACCATGAATTCGGGGTACTCATTTTTGAAGGTATGATAGCAATGGGGGGAAGAAACAAGGATTTTTTTCACGCCATTATCAATAAAGTTCTTGATATTTTCCTTGGCCAACCGCTTGAATAATTCCTCATCTCCGGTCTTGCGGATGCTTTCCCCACAGCAATTTTCCTGGGTACCCAGAATACCGAAATCTATCCCTGCCTTGATAAGAATACTGGCCGTGGCGGCAGCTACCTTTTTTAATCTGGGGTCATAGCTCAGGTAGCAGCCGGAGAAATATAAAACTTCCATCTCCTCGTTAAACGGTTTTACAGACAGGCCTTCAGTCCATTTTGCCCTTTCTTTTCGTTGCTCATTCAATGGGTTGCCTTCGGCGGCGAGGCTTGCGCTTACCCCGCGTATAGGCTTGGCGGTATTGGGAAAGACCCCGTATTCGGTGGCAATCCGGCGCAAGGATACCCCGGATTCTATTTGTCTGACGTCCCTGGGGCACTGTTGAGGGCATGCTCCACAGGTCGAACAAAGCCATATATCGTTACTTTCTATATCCGTTAAACCGAATGTGGCTTCGCGGACTATCTTGCGCATACTAAAGGTTCTAACCCTGTTCCATGGACACACGACATCACATAAACCGCATTGATAGCATAACTTGAAGGCTTTGCCACCGTTGGCTTTTATGACATCTACGATCTCATTATAGTCGGCTACGTTCTCCACGGTCTTTATTAATCCTCATTTACGTATGGTTCAAAGGCTCACCGTTCAGGGTTACCCTGTCGGAATATCCTCCTGTGTTCAATGATATGTATTTTCATGCAAAAGCCATGGATCAAGGATATTGAACCTCTGAATGGTTAAAATAATTTACTCCTTCTTTGACAGCCGGGTAAGGGTATCAATGATCTTATCTAAACCATATTTGTCTGCCAGTGATTCCAATCCGACTGCCAACTCCTCCTGCTCTTCCTCTTCATCAACTTCCTCTTCCCTTTCTTCTAAAACCAGGGCATCAGCTAAACACCACTTCACACACATGGGCTCATCTTCGCCTTCACACATATCGCATTTTAAAGGCAGACCGGAATCGGGTTCTTTGAACTCGTCTCTGGATGGGCAGGAAGCCCGGCAGAAAGAACACTCGTCGTATTCCTTTCCGTCAATCGTGTATTTGTCTCTGCCGGCACATTCGGCCGGAGCATAATCACCTGCGTATACTGGAACATATATGTCTTTATACGGTTCGCAAATCACCCGAATGCGCGCCCTGGCCGGATTATTGCTGCTGTATTTCGGCTCAGCATGAGAGGCGGAGCAGATGACCTCGCATGCCCGGCAACCATTGCATTTTTCAACATCAATTCTGATTGTTTTAACTATTTTTTTCTTTTTCTCACCCTTCACGGTTGTACCCCCTTCGCTTTATTCCGCCTCTTTTTCCGGCGAGATCTCTTTGGAAGTATCACCTTCACCATCCGTCAATATTTTTCTCTGTATAAAGTCTTCGCTTACGTAATCCAAGCCAAGTTCAACCAACGACTCTTGCGTTGGGATACCCTCTTTATTCCACCCTTTGAGCTTGTAATACGAATCCAGGAGCTCAGCTTCAAGTTCGGGAAATCTTTTTTTCCAGTGGGTTTCGGGCGGCTTCTCGTCTTTTCTTCTCAGACCGCGCCTTATGTTGATGGCTCTCACCAGCGTTCGGTACCTCTTGGTGGCCTGCGTCAGTTTGTCTTCATCCATATCGATTCCGGCGCCGGCCGAGATAAATTTCGGAAAATTGTGGATATGATATGGCGGTTTCAGGTGAAATGATGATACGCCGGTGCACATTCCGAGGGCATCATCAATGTAGTGCATCTGTTCCATCCAGTCGACAATATCGCAAACCATGGGAACCGTTGGGTAATAGGGCATCGAGTTTTCTCCGCGCGGCTCCCAGTCCAGGAAATATTGCTTAAACTTATCATCAGGAACCTGGAACCAATCCTTTACAAACTTTTCTCTGTGCTCTCGTTTAGGAAAAGGTGTCTGGGGGAACTGGCCTTCAATCTGGGTGATGTTAATCTTCTCGCCGGTGCAATACATCAGAAAATAGATAGGATTCAGCATGCCCAGTTTGAGAGGCAACTGCTCATGTTTTTTAATATTGTTATGCGCATATTCTTCTGCGCCCTTACCGATCTCTTTGGCCGCCCAATAAGTGCCATTGGCCAAAACATCTCCTATCCCTTCACGGTGGACAATTTTGTCAATTAACCAGTAAAACTTTTCCTCGTTGTCGGACGGCAGTCCCGGCAAGTCTTCGTCAGTTAAAATGCCGTTTTCGTATAGTTCAAGGGCAAAGGCCATGACCTGGGGGGTTGAGTAGCCATCCATGCCATACTCCGTAGCACGCTGAGCGATTGTTAAACCGAATTTCAAGTTTGACATTGCCGCCATTGTGTACGTAAGTTTCGAGAAGCATTTCATCATGTACGTAGGAAGTCCCGGCAGGGTGATCGTTGCGCCGCATTTCATCGGGCAGTTATAGCAACTTATCAGTCGGGTCCTCGCCGAATCCAAAGTGTCGAACCACTCTTTTGCGATTTCCTCCGTCCAGTATTCTCTTCTGCGATGGCGCGCATTTCCCCAGGAAAAGTTTTCGGTATGCCACTTCTCATCATGGATTGCCATCTCCTGTGGTGACCCAAGCACGGATAAAATGGGGATGACCCCCGGAATTGGGTTATCTTCGCGCCATTTTATATACTCCAGCACTTCGTTGCATTGCTCAAAGTATTCGGCCGGTCGGGCGATATTGATGTCACCCGTTCCGCGCACAACAATCGCTTTTACTCTTTTGTCTCCCATAACGGCGCCACCACCGCCCCGACTGGCACTGGACCTGCCCTGTTCGATGGAAGCATAATACACCCTGTTTTCACCGGCCAGGCCGATAGATACTACCTGGGCTTTGGGCTCATTTAGCTCCTGCCGGATGAGTTGCGCAGTTTCATTAGAGCCTTTACCCTGTAGATGAGAGGCATCCCGTATTTCAACTTTGTCGTTATTGATCCACAAATAAATCAGATCGGGAGATTTACCGCGCAGGATCACTTTGTCATAACCGGCATACTTCAATTCGGGTGCCCAAAACCCCCCCATCATTGAAAATGCCATTAACTTGGTCTGAGGAGAAATGGTAGTCACAATGGTGCGATTACAACCGGTAGCCGGTGTGCCGCATAAAAGACCGGCGCCGAATATGAGTAAATTCTCGGGAGAAAAAGGTTCAACTTCCGGGGGAACCCTGTCCCACAATATCTTGGCGTTAGTACCTAGACCCCCCAGATAAAGCTCAGTGTCTTTGGGGTCTGTTTGTACCCTCTCAATGTTTCCCCTGGTTAGATCAATTTCTAAATTAAATCCTGTTTCTGCGTACCTCATTTTTTTCCTCTTCTATGTTACCTGAATCCGTTATTGGCCGGGTCGAAACTGTTGGTCATGATCTGGCTTATGATTTTACTGACGATCAGCGTTGACCCGGAGATCAGGGGCGGTCGTTTATGGCTATAAATTAGCTATAAATTAGCTATAAAATAGTTATAGGAAGTTCTCCGGACTTTGTCAAGAAAAAAACTTATTGGATGGGCGGCGCGGTATTCAAAGAGCGATGACGGGCTTTTTAGGAGGCCGGGTTCATAATCCCTGGGCATCATATTGACGGGTCAGCGCCCGTTCTACGGACCAAGGAGGGAAACAGGAAGGCCAATTGAACAATCTGTTTGCTGAGCGCACACAGGCATCTGAGTGCGTTTTAATTTCCGCTGCCATGGCATTTAGCGTCGTAACATCGCACACTATCCCAATGTTGTTTCAAGTGGCGATAAATGGGATAATCACCAAGGTAGGAAATCCTGCGATATCCCTATCTCGTCTATTACCTCATTTTTTTCTCTTTGAACTCCAGACAGCCATCCTTATATGAAGACCTAATCACATATAGATGAAAGTTATCATCGCCGGCTTTTACTGATGTGCCTGTTTTTCTATCCAGCCTGGTTCAGCTGCCGACTATTTCGATCGGCCTTCAAAAGGATCAGAAGGTGGGCGTGTTGTGCACTGGCGGGCCCTCTCTGTCCTCAAAAATTATTCAAAATTGCGGCGCTGATCCATTCCGATGTATTGCCAAAGGGCTGAAAGATCAACCGCAGATGTCGGCCATCTTGAAAAGGGATCGTGGTAGCTTCGATAATGCGGCTTTGAAAAAGAAGATCGTTGAAGGTGCCCTGAATATGATCCGTAAACATCCGGGAATCGGGGCGTTATTGTTGGAATGCAGCGACATGCCGCCGTACGCCGCGTAGGTGCAGCGGGCGATCAAACTGCCGGTCTATGATTTTGTCACCCTGATCAAATGGGTGCACAACTCGGTAGCCCAGAAGCCGTACTACCGATTCATTTGATGGGTTTCGGCTATTAACGCAACATTCTTAAACATGCATAAAATATCTGAACTTGCCTTAAATTTGTATAATCTGAAGGCAGAATATGCCATCGCTTGGTACGTCGATAGCACAACTTTTTATGCGGCTTGTTTTTCTAAAGTTTAGTTTTTATTTTTCTTTAGCGTGTTGTTTATCTCTTTCCTCGGTAATGCAATAGATCCCTTTCCCTTTCATGGCCGGTTCGAAACATTGATTGTCGGAAATACAGGCGGCCTTTTGAAGATCCCCGGATTTCCAGCGGTTGATCAATCCCGGCTCCCGGATAAACGGCCGTGACAGGGAAATATAATCGGTCACACCTTTGTCCACCAGTCGTTCGGCCACTTCGTAAGATCGATTGCCGCCGACAAGGATCAATGGCACGTCGATTTTTGCCCGAAATGCTTTGGCGGCTTCCTGAAAATAAGCCTCTTTTTCTTCTTTATTTATTCCCACCCGACTGCCATGCAGTTTAGGATTGTGGAGCATGCCGCCGCTGATTTCTATAGCGTCGATTCCGCCTTCGGTCAATATCTTCCCAACCTGAACCGAATCCTCAAGGCTTAATCCGCCATCTATGAAATCCTGCGAATTCATCTTAATCAAAACCGGACAATCGGTACCTACCGCATTCCTTGTGGCCAGTAGGACCTCCCTATGGATTTTAGCCCGGTTGCGGATATCACCCCCATATTCATCGGTGCGCTTATTAAAAGCAGGTGAAAGGAACTCACTCAAAAGATACCCATGTGCTGAATGAATCTGCACCCCGTCAAAACCGGCCTCTTTTGCCCTTTCAGCTCCTCTGGCGAATGCTGCTACAATTTCTTTTATCTCAGCCACTGTAAGTTCCTGGCGTGGTCCTTTTGCAATCCCCTCAACCTTTGAAGGCGCAAGAGATATCTGCCCGGTCAATTTGGCATTGGCAAAAAATCCGGCGTGGGCCAACTGCATGACAATTTTGCCCCCCCTTTCGTGTACCGCATCGGTCATTGTTTGCAGCCCTGAGATCAATTCATCTTTATGCACCCCCAGCTGCCAGGGACCTGCCTGGCCGCGAGGATGAACATATGCGTGGCTGGAGATGATCAGGCCTATACCGCCTTCGGCCAGTTTGACCATACAATCCTTCAGCCTGGGCGTGACAGCACCATCATCGGCCGCCATTCCCTCCCATGTGGCTGATCGAACGAACCGATTAGCCAGTTTCATTCCATTTATTTCCGTTGCTTCAAATAATTTTGACATTGAATTAACCTCCTAATAGATTATTTATTTAAACCTGCCATGCTGGCCTTCAGCCCCGCAACCAGTTCCTTGGGATCCTTTGGCGAGATCGGAAAATCGGGTTGCGCATCCATCCCAAAAAAGTTGACGATCGTCTGCGAGCATGTATCAGGACGAATGGTTTTGAAGGCGATCAACGGGTTTTCCCTATGGGGTATACCGATGCTCGTGAAATTGTAAAAAAGAGAAATGTCATCGTCCTTCAATTTCAGGGGTAACACTATTGAGCGGTTTCCTTCCCCTTAATCATTTTACTGAGCTTGTCCAAAGCCTTGGAGGTTTCCTCCCGGAACTTGCCGAATCCCTTTGACGTTTCCCCCTTCATCTTTTCCATCGTGCCCTGCAATTCATTCAACTGCTTTTGCATATCCATATCGCCGCCTGTTCGATTGTAGGCGATAACAGCTACAATCAGGGCGATGATCGAGATCAGGAGCGCCAGCGTAGACCTGAATCCCCCTTTGACTTTAGCCGTCTTTTTCTCCTTAGTCATGTTCCCGCCTCCTCTTTTACATCATTTCCAATATAGTTAGCGTCCATCCTTTTCCGTATCAGCAATCTTGAACACTGAACCCCAAACCCTGAATCCTTACTTCTTTTTTTCTTCAGCTTCCCCTGCGAACTTTTTCAAGTCCTCGGCAAGCTCTTTTAATTTCTGATCAACCAGATAATTGATGATTGATTCCGATATGCGCCGTCTCTTCCGCCGAAGCCGAACGTATCGCCGAATATATCTTCATAGCTCTAGTAACGCCCGAATTCCTACCCGAATGCTCTATATTTTTATCACATTTATGGTGCAACATACAGCCAGGATTATAGGAAGAGAGTCCTCCTCACGGTTTCCTCCCGTTTCGGTAAATTGTCGGACGGGCTTCACTCCCACCGCACAGCGCACATGTCGTCCTAGGGTGCTGGCGGGGACACGCCAGGTGATTTCCAGTATGGGTTAGCCTCCTGTAATCACATTAAATTATACAACCTCGTATCGCAAATAATGTCAATGATGAACAGAGCCGAATAAATGGCGTAATAATTGTAATAAAAAGAACGCCTGCATCAGTGGCAACAGATTCCAAATTGCCCAGATTTTAGGCATCTGCTCAATCATTGTGTTAGATAATTTTTAAAATCCTATCAATACCCATCCCTTATTTACGCCCACAATTCGTCAAGAATGAAGATTTGACCCCGTTGGTTTTTTCACTTATACCATAACCTGGTTATCCGAAAAGCCCAAATGACAAATTTCCTCAATTAAAAATATTTCTCAACTTAAAATAAAACTATAATAATAAACGGGAGGCAAACAATATGAAACTAGAAACAGCTTTTTCAATGGACACATCCAGCATCAAGTATGGTCCAGGTGTTACCCGCGAAATTGGCTGGGACATGGAAGAGCAAGGATCACATCGTGTAATGGTAGTGACGGACGCCAATTTAACCGAGAGCGAAGCGGTTGCGGTCACACTCGAATCATTGTGCAAGCATGGGATCGATGCCATCTTGTTCGATCGGGCCAGTGTGGAACCCACGGATATTTCTTTTAAAGAAGCCATTAAGTTTGCCGAAGACGGCAATTTTGACGGCTTTGTCGCTGTCGGCGGGGGTTCCAGCATGGATACCGCCAAAGCCGCTAATTTATACGCCACATACCCGGCAGAATTTATGACCTACGTCAACCTGCCTATCGGGAAAGGCGAACCGATTCCCGGCGCATTAAAACCACTGGTGGCGGTTCCGACAACTGCCGGCACGGGCAGCGAAACGACCGGCGTGGCCATTTTTGATTTTCTGGAAATGAATGTCAAAACCGGTATTGCACACCGCGCGCTGCGGCCGGTAAAAGGCATCGTAGATCCAAATAATACCCGAACGCTTCCCAAGATGATTGCAGCCTGCACCGGACTGGACCAGCTCACCCATGCGCTGGAAGCCATGACCGCTTTGCCCTATAACCAGCGACCCGCACCTGAGCATCCCAAGATGCGCCCGGCATATCAGGGATCCAACCCCATCTCCAACATCTGGGCCTCTCGGGCTATTGAAATGATCTCCCGGCATCTGGTCGGTGTGGTTGAGGATTCTTCCGACGATGAAGCCCGCGGAGAGATACTGCTGGCTGCAACCTATGCCGGCATTGGCTTCGGCAACAGCGGGGTTCATCTGGCGCACGGCATGTCATATCCCGTATCGGGGATGGTTCACGATTATGTGCCCGAAGGATATCCACCGGAACACCCTCTGGTTCCACACGGAATGGCGGTTGTTCTGAATGCCCCGGCGGTTTTCCGATTCACTGCTCCGGCGAATCCGGAACAGCATCTGTACGCCGCTAAACTGATGGGCAAGGATATTTCCAGCGTATCTCCCGATGATGCCGGAGAAGTGCTATCAACTGCAATTATCGAGATAATGCGCAAGGTTGAAATGCCCAACGGGCTCAGCGCCGTGGGTTACGATCCGGATGATGTCGACAAACTGGTAGAGGGAACATTACCCCAGCACCGAGTGACCAAGCTGTCGCCCCGGCCGGCAAGTGCTGAGGATTTGAAGCAGCTGTTTCTGGATTCGATGGAGCTGTGGTAAAAACAGAGGTCGGAGGAATAGAGCTGAAGACAGAGGACCCAGAGTTCAGGTTTCAGTGTCCAACCCCTTGCCAAGAGGGGTTGAAGCTTTTGAATTGATAACTATTAAAAAAGACAAAGAAAAATATTTCGGTGAGAAAAGTTGTTCTTCAAAGAGCGCTTTGACAGCGGCACAAAACTTTTTAAGAGTTAGCATTCCAGAAGCAACTGATTTTACCAATAAACACAAACCATCACGTGCCTGTGCATGGTTGATTACTTTATGAATACCGTTACTGATTGCCACATTGTTTTTCCAAAAAAATTATTTGTCTCACACCAGATGCGGCACTGTGCCCCATTGGGGGTGCGAAACTTGAGTCGGGCACCTTCCAGGACCAAAATTACAAGCCACCCCCTCTGGGAGCGGTAATTTAATTGAAGAAATAAAAAATTACTAATTTACCGGATAGTTATCCAACAATCCCTGTTATTATGCTTGAAGTGAAAGGACCCTGAAAAGGGTGGCGTTCGATCTTTTTTAATCCAGCTGATTCAAGCATCCCCATGATCTGCTCTTCAGAGTAGGATTGGCCGGCATTTGTTCCCAGCAGCATATTTAAAGAGAAAAGGGCCGGGAATAGAGGGCCATCCATGGTGTTATCTAAGATAAAATCATGAACAACCACCAGACCGCCTGGTTCGAGGACAGCCACCGTTTTGTTGATAATCATCTGGCAATTTTCATGGCCTTCTGCATGTAAAATATTGGAGAGCAGGGCAACGTCATATGTCCCCTGAATACCGTCTTCCAAATAGTTTCCACCGATGAAATCTATCCTGTCACTCAAACCGAACTTTTCAATAATTTTTTTCGCATACGGCTGCGTCGAGGGCAAGTCATAGACCGTTGCTTTGAGCCGGTGGTTTTTTAGACAGAAATAAACGGCGTATGTCCCGGGACCGCCCCCGAGATCGATCAAATGTTGTCGGTTGGAAATGTTGATTTGATTAGATAACCGGGGTGCCAGACCCCTGGCCAGGTTGAACATACCCATGTTGAAATTCTTTCTTTGGCCCTTATCTTTTTGTGAAGCACTAGCCCTGATCGGTTTACCAGTTTTTACGGCCTGATCCAGCTGTGACCACGATTCGACCAGGTGGTGATGGTGCATGATGAAGTAACCGATATAATCTTGGGAGTCTTTTGAGAGAAAAGATTTGCTCGATCGAGTGTTCGAATATATGTCGCCTGTTTTTTTCAGTAGGCTCATCGCGGTGAGAGCGTTTAAAAACGTAGTTACCGCTCTTTTATCGAGGTTTAGTTTTTGAGCAATTTCGACGTCTGTTCGTCTTTTCTCCCCTATTGTAGTAAAAATATCGAGTTTGACACCGGCATGCAGCGCACAAGCCTTCCAGTAATCACCTGATATTTCTAACAATTGTTCTGGATTTATTTCAGGGGTATCCATACTTTTTTACTCATCAATATCTAATAAACCTGTTTATCACTTGTGAGTCTAAGAGTTATATTTTTTAAAGTCAAGAGACCCTCCAGGCACCTAAAAAAATTCGTGTTTAGCCTGTGCATGGATATCGGCTCGGGCACGGGTCAAGAAGGTCTACTGAAATCGAATTTGCGTTTTGATGATTGTATTTTCCGCTGAGTATTGGTATTGAATTTTGAATCAAGTAGGTTAATATGCCTAACGGTTCAAAATAATTCCAAAAGAGATCGACCTTATTCCTTTAAAAGACTCCAAACCCGACATATCCACCGGATTGACACCGGAATCGGGTGTTGCAACACGGGTCGAAAGGAAACGGCAACATATCAAAAAGGCGATGAAAAATAAGTATAAAAAAGCGGTTGTAACCGGTGGTGCGGGATTTATCGGTTCTCATCTGGTGGAGGCCCTGTTAACAAACGGTTGCCATGTAACAGTGATTGATAACCTATCAACAGGCTCACTTTCAAACCTGGAGCAAGTCAAGGATCATATTGTTTTTTTTGAAACCGATATCAGGGATCAGGACGCCTTGACCCGGGCGACAAAGGGATGTGATATTATTTTTCACCAGGCTGCCCGGGTATCGGTTCCCATGACGGTTGAACATCCGGTGGAATCAGCCATGATAAATGATGTGGGTACACTGATGGTCCTTGAAGCGGCTCGATTCGGAAACATTAAAAAGGTTATTTTCGCAAGTTCTTGTGCGGTGTATGGTGATGACCCCCGTCTCCCAAAAGATGAAAATATGTTTCCAGAGCCTCTGAGTCCATATGCAGTTCATAAACTCACTGGAGAGCTCTATTGCCGTCTTTATCATGATTTACATGGGATTGAAACGGTTTGTCTTCGTTATTTTAATGTGTTTGGACCAAAACAGGATTCATCGTCACCATATTCCGGTGTGATATCAATTTTTATGGCAAAGGCGGTTTCAGAAGAAGCCCCGGTGATTTATGGGGATGGAAATCAGTACAGAGATTTTGTTTTTGTCAAAGATGTGGTCAATGCAAATCTTCTTGCCGCAAACTCAGAAGATTTGGGAACAAAAATATTCAATATTGGGGCCGGAAATTTTATTCGAATCCACCAGCTTTGGAAGCTGATCTGTCAGATGAGTGGGGTGGATGTTGAACCAGAGTATAGGCCTGGGCGGCCCGGTGATATTCATGAATCGGTAGCAAGTACTGAACTGGCAAAATCAGTACTTGGGTTTAAACCCGCCTATTCACTTGAAGAGGGCCTTGAGATCACCCTAAAATGGCATAGCGGATCGTGAGCGGAGAATCATATATGAAGAATGAATTTACGAGGGTTCTTATAACAGGTGCTGCCGGGTTTATCGGCTTTCACCTTTCAAAACGCCTGTTAAAGGATGGGTACCGTGTAATCGGAATAGATAACCTGAGCCCTTACTACGATGTCACCCTCAAAGAGGCCCGGCTAGCAAGACTGACATCCTTTCAAACTTTCTCATTTTATCAAGCGGACCTTTCGGAAAGGGAAAAGGTAGAAAAAATATTTTCTAGCATTCAGTTTGACACCGTGGTCCATCTTGCCGCTCAAGCCGGCGTCCGGTACTCCCTGGAGAACCCCCACGCATATGTCAATTCAAACCTCGTCGGGTTTATTCATATTCTTGAAGGTTGCAGGCACCATGGAGTGAAACATCTGGTTTTTGCGTCTTCCAGTTCTGTTTATGGCGCAAACACGCTGATGCCTTTTTCAGTTCACCACAATATCGACCACCCGGTATCCCTTTATGCCGCAACGAAAAAAGCCAATGAGCTCATGGCGCATACCTATAGCCATCTCTTTGCGCTTCCCTGTACCGGTTTGAGGTTTTTTACGGTATACGGACCCTGGGGACGTCCTGATATGGCTCTTTTTCTTTTTACAAAGGCGATATCTGAGGGAAACCCGATCAAGGTTTTCAACCACGGTGAGATGCTGCGGGATTTTACCTATATTGATGATATCGTCGAAGGGATGGTCCGGGTTATGGGGAGATTACCCGAACCCGATCCAACTTGGGCAGGCGACCGACCGGATCCCGGGACCTCGTACGCCCCTTACAAGATCTATAATATTGGGAACAATAATCCCGTAAAACTCCTTGATTTCATACACGTGATTGAAAAGAGTCTGGGTAAATCGGCGGAAAAGGAATTTGTTGATCTTCAGCCGGGTGATGTTCCGAAAACCTATGCAAACATTGATGATCTGATAACAGATGTTGGGTTCAGACCCCGGACACCGATTGAGGTCGGTATCAAACGTTTTATCTCATGGTATGAGGAGTATTACCATGACCGCAAGGCAGAGGTAACCTAAAACAGAGGGTTTTCAAATCGATACCCGGATTATCGGTTTAAAGACCAAACCAAACACCAAGGTTAAAATGAAATACAATATAACCGGATCGGTATGTCAAGCCAAAAAAGGATAATTGGCACGTTCATATGAAACGGTTATCGATTTAAACGGAGAGATTTTTGAAATAAAGTCCTCCCCGAGCAGGCAGGTTATCAAAATTACAAAAAAAGAAGAGATCAGGGCAAAACCTGCCCCTGGACCGATGTAGGCTCGCAATGTCCTCCAAGCATAAAAGGATCAAAACGGTGGCGGTTGTCATCCCAATCCCTGATGACAGGACTGAGTCCTTTGCATTACGCATTGAATGTCCTATATGTCCCCGGTCTTTTGCCTGTACAGCGACGATTCCTCGTCTCTGCTTCCGAGAGGTGCTTGTCAAGCTTTTTGGCCATCTCCTCATCGCTGACAACCGCATCATTTCGACCCTGTCTCCGGAGCATTGTATTCTGTGATGCAAGCATTTCATCCATTTTCCTTTTCATGAAAACGATTTTGTATTCTTTGCTATTTGGAAGGTAATACAAAAGGGCAGATACCATTTTAAAAACCTTGCCGTGGCAGCTGTCCAGCCAGGAAGAGTCTTCTTTTATTTGCTTCACTTTTTCAAACTCATAATACCCGTGCGGATTATCCTCGTCTGCCTGCCGAATGTGATCCGTTATCACCTGCATTCCACCCGCTTCTAACATTTGCATCATCATCGATGTCCCGCAACGCGGTAACCCTGAGACGATAAAAACGGGCTCGGCCTTGCTTTTTGTCATCACTGTGTTCCGGAAAATAGATTCTATGGATCACTATGGCCAGGCCAATTTTTTTTGTTGGTAATTTATGGTGTTCCGTTTTTAGGACTTGCCCAGGGTCGTGTTTAACGAGGGCGAAAAGTGTTATGTCATTTAAATAAAAAAAGAATCCTGTCGGTTGGTCGATAGCGGTATTCCAAGATGGCTGGGTCTTGACCACACTTTTAGGGGGCGTAATGAAAGGGATGTATAACGATCATCAAATCTGTAGTTAATAAATACTTTGTAGGAATGTGACATGCAATGAGGAAATTGAGCACCATGTTCGAAGAATATTTATTCTTCCTCTTTCGGGTGGCATTCAATACAACCGGTCGGGCCCGTCGGGGGTAATTTTTCTTTCAATACTTTAAATGACATTTCCAGCGCTAGGTTATCCCTCTTCAATTCAAGGTGGCATATGATACATTGTTTGTGATAAGCGCGCATGTAATACATGATCATCGGGGGCGGGTCAGCGTCGCTTTTTTTAGATTTTTTCGGTGCCACTGTAAGTTCGTGACATTCGGGTGCCATGCAAGCCTTAATTTGAGTATTGTACTCCCATGTGTGATGACATACTGTGCACTTATAACCAAAGTGTAGGGAATGTGTGAGGAAAGACGGAGGTCTCTTAGGCGTTACCGATTTGGGTGGTTCAATTATAATTTTTCCCAAGGGAAGACTCATAATGTCTTCTGGCTCTTCTCCGGAGACCATCATTGGAGTTCCGAAAAAAATAGCCAGGACCAAACACATCATTCCAATAATAATTTTAAACATCCTCTTTATTCCCCCTAACAAAAAATCCAAATATATTTTCATCTTTGCCGTTTAAAGATAGAAAATCCCCACATTCTGGCCAAAATGGGATGGAGATTCCTTTTACTTTGCCATTTCAACCCCAAGGTTTAACCGGTCATCTCAGATTCAAAGAGGTACTTAATGATTTATAAATAAAAAAAATTCAACTAAAAAGTTTTATTTACAAAAAAATAATTAAAAAAAATGATGAAGTCAGAAGGAAATTGTCTCATCATGTACCCCTGACGGTCCGATTAACATAAACACACAGGCCTTTCAACTTAAATGAAAGGAATAAAAAACTGTTCCCTTTATTAAGGAAAAAACTCTTCGATTATTTTTCCTCTTTCAATAAATGACTCAATATTTCGACAGGTGTTGCCACAAACAGTCATCGCCTCCGCAACCTGTTCAACAACCGGATCCTCCTGCCCCAGGAGATGAATGGATTTTCTTAAAATCTTTTTTCCTTCTTTCAAATGATGCAATAACTCACCAAAAATTATTTTTCGCTTCTCATGTTTTTCTTTCTCGCTGGAAATAAGAGGCATAAGCCTCTGGATGGAATATTCCACCAAAGCATCTCTTGGTGCATCAAAATCCTTTGAAATTTTATCAAGAAATGAGAGGGACCTCCGGCTAATAACATAGGTTTTTTGTATTCGATCTTTTGATTGCAATACCGAATAATTTATGGCCCTTGCAATCGAACTTAAAGACTTAATATCTTCCGCCAAGTGATCAAAGAGTGACTTTTGCTTAATCCCCAAATGGGTTGCCACGATGGTAATGGCGCTGATCGTTTTTGCTGAGAGTTTGAATGTGGCCCTAACCGATTGCCGACCTCTCAGATCGGCCGAGGATGCCCCGGGTAAAGGAAAGCCCACAGCTAAACTCTCTTCTTCATATTTTTCCATAACTTCCTCCAAATCATCATTTTTCACTTTCACAACAACCGCCATCCTGATTGCAATGAACGGTTTGCGAGTCATTACGACAAATAAGTCAAACAAGCCTTGCACATTTATTTCATGTTGATCCACCTTTCACCCTTTGCCGGATCCGACAATTCGGAGAATCGGTGTGTTTATTTGGTTATGTCATGTTTTTATTCATTACTATATTATATTTTTTTAATTAATAATGTAAAATTTTTATTAATTATCATATTGACAAATAATAATTTATTCTTATTATTTTTGCAAGAGAAAAATTGTTTTATTAATCTTTTTTAAAAAAATTAACATAGGAGGTGTTATTATGGAACTTATAAAATGGGCCCCACAGAGAGATTTGTTCAATTTTCACAACCGTTTTGGTCGCATGTTTGATGACTTTTTTTGTCCGACCACAGGAAATGGTGAAGAGTTGTCGATGTGGAATTGGAATCCGGTTGTGGATATTTATGACAATGAGGACAATATTGTAATCAATGCCGAGCTTCCAGGTGTTGATAAAAAGGATATTCTGATCGATATAAAGGGGAAGGTTGTCACGTTGAAAGGTGAGCGCCTATCTGAAAACGAAACAAAAGACGAGACCTATTATCGGCAGGAAAGGTCTTTCGGGAAGTTCGAAAGGGTCTTTGTTTTACCGGTTGAAGTCAATTCTGACAAAGTCAAGGCTGATTTCAAAGACGGTGTTCTGAAAATCTTTATTCCAAAACCAGAGGAACAAAAAACAAAAAAGATCACGATCCATTAATCGTTTTTATTTCAACTCTCATCTCCGATTCCGGGGTGGTTCTAATCGAACCACCCCATTAGGAGTCAATTGTCGTATCGCCAACCCCGGTTTTTTCAAAAACCGAACCTTTCTATCTTTTCATTAGACATTCAAAAAAAAAACATATACTTTTTAACAACCGGTTTTTTTCGGGTTAAATCTTATTCTCATTTATCAAAGAGTTATGAAAACAGACCAGAACCTGCAGAGCGCCTAACAGATAAAGCGGTTAAAATTGCTTTCATTTCGTTCACAATTATTTAGGTACGGCTCGGTAGGAGACTAAAATGATTAGAAAATTATTCATAATTTTGTTTTTTATCTTTGTTTTGGCATTTATGCCGATTATTATGGATTCATAACTCTGCCTTCATTTAAAAAAGCAAAGACATTGGACACTCGGGATCACTTTATACAAAAAACAGCTTAGCCGCTAAAAGAGATTCCGGATTGACTTATCGGTATGGCCCCATGAAATCAACATCATACAACTTGGTCATGTCGGCCCTGTACAACGGCAAAAAAGGCGAACACCCTTCCTGTGTGGAACCCGACCTCGATTATCTGTCATGGCCCCATGGATGCCTGTGGTATCTCCTTTGAAGAATCTCAAGGCGGTTGTTCCTGCCGCCCATGAGGGATACTCGCCGATTTGAAAGTAATTTTTTTCAATCTGGACTTAAATAGGAGACTGTTTTATGGCCGCATGGGAAACCTATCTCAATGATCACAAAGACCGATTTGTCAGCGAATTAGTGGAATTTTTGCGCATCCCCAGTATATCCAGCCTTCCGGACCACGCGCCCGATGTACAGGAGGCGGCTGAGTGGGTCGAGACCCGAATGAAATCGGCTGGTATAGAATCTGTCCGGATTATACCTACAGAGGGACACCCGGTGGTCTACGGTGACTGGCTCCATGCACCGGACAAACCGACCGTGTTGATCTACGGTCATTTCGATACCCAGCCGGTCGATCCTTTGGAACTCTGGGACAATCCGCCTTTTGAGCCTACCATAAAGGGTGGTCGTATCTATGCACGGGGTGCCACGGATGACAAGGGGAACCTTTTTATCCCGATCATTGTCACCGAGGCATTGCTTAAAGCAGAAGGGACGTTGCCGGTCAATCTTAAATTTCTCTTTGAGGGCCAGGAAGAGATCGGCAGCCCACAGTTGCCGAACTTCATTAGAGCTGAAAAGGATTTATTGGCCTGTGATCTGATCTTGAGTGCCGACGGAGGCCAGTGGGGCGAGGATCAGCCGGCGGTCATATTGGGTACGCGGGGCTTGTCACCGGTGCTTATCGAAGTCTGGGGGCCTGATCATGATCTGCATTCAGGAACATACGGTGGTACCATCGCCAATCCGATCCATGCAATGACCCAAATCTTAACTTCGATGCATGACCAGGAGGGAAGGGTCACCGTAGATGGGTTCTACGATGATGTGCTGCCACTGAGTGATGAAGAGCGAACCCAGTTGAACCGGGTACCTTTTGACGAAGCAAAATATCTTGATGAAACCGGTTCAGTCTCTCTTTTTGGCGAACCTGGGTTCACAAGCCATGAGCGGGCCTGGTCCAGGCCAACCCTTGAAATTAATGGCATATACGGCGGATTTCAGGGAGAAGGTTTAAAAACAGTTTTGCCTAGTAGAGCCAACGCCAAGATTTCCTGTCGATTGGTAACCGATCAGGATCCGATCAAAATTGCCGATCGACTTGAGACACACGTCAAAAAAGTAACCCCGCCAGGTGTGAAAGTGACGGTCATCAAACCTGAGAACAGGGCAATCCCGTATTTGGTTCCAGCGACGGATCCCGGTATCTGGATCAGTGCATCGGTTCTCCGGGATCTTTATGGAAAAGAGCCTTATTATATTCGCATGGGCGCAACGATTCCGGTAAATGCCCTGTTTTTTCAGCTCCTAGGAATCTACACAGTGATTTTTTCTTTTGGTCTTCAGGATGAGTGCCAACATTCTCCCAACGAATTTTTCCGTCTTTCCAGTTATGAAAGAGGTCAGAAAGCTTATGGCATGCTGCTGAAACGGTTGGGAAAAGAGTTTCGGCCATAATGGTTTTGGCCATTTGCACAAAGCTTGGAATTCAAAATAGGGTGTGCGTTTCCTTACTACACCACACTTCCTTTTTTGTGCTATCCGTGATCTACTTCATATAAACAGTCTTCCAAGGTGGCCAAACCCCGTTCCAGCTGTTCATCGGTGATCACCAGGGGCATTAACGTGCGGATTACATTGCCGAAAGTTCCACATGAAAGCAAAACCAAACCTTTATCATAACAAAGTTTTACCAATTTATCGGCTTCATCCTTTGCAGGTTCTTTGGTTTCCCGATCCCTTACGAGTTCGATTGCTAACATCGGCCCCTTTCCACGTACATCCCCAACAATCTCGTATTTTTTCTGAAATTCCTTAAATCGGAATAGGATTTTCTCCCCAAGGTTTTTCCCTTTTTTAAGCAGGCCGTCTTCGAACAAAATATCGAGAACAGCCAGCCCGGCCCGACAGGAAATAGGATTTCCACTAAATGTGCCTCCCAAACCGCCCACATGAATCTTGTTGAGCATTTCTTTTCGTCCGATGATGGCGCTCAAAGGCATTCCGCCGGCTAAACTCTTAGCCGATGTAATCAGATCCGGTTCAACACTCCAATGTTCGATGGCAAAAAATTTTCCAGTTCGGCCCACCCCTGTCTGTACTTCATCGACAATGAGAGCGATATCGTATTTTTGAGTAATTTTCTGCAGTTTCGGGAAATACTCGGGAGGAGGAGTAATAAAACCGCCTTCTCCTTGAATCGGTTCTGCAATGACCGCTGCCGTGGATTCCGGTGCAACATGGGAGGTAAAAATATCTTCCAGGTAATCGACACAGGCGATATCGCATGTGGGATATGTCAAACCAAAAGAACAGCGGTAACAATATGCATAATGAGTGCGATATATTTCAGAGGGGAAGGGTCCGAATCCGAATTTGTAAGGCTCGATTTTGCTGGTGAGACCGAGGGTGAATATGGTACGGCCATGGTAGGCGTTCTCAAAGCAAATGACGGCCGGTCTTTTTTTTACGTAGCGCGCGATCTTGATTGCATTTTCCACCGCTTCCGCCCCACTGTTTGCAAACAGGGTCATCTTAGGAAAGTTACCCGGCGCGAGTTCATTGAGTTTGGTTGCAAGTTCAATGTAGGGCTCGTACATGGCGACATGAAAACAGGTGTGGATACATTTTTCAGCCTGATCCTGTATCGCTGCCACCACTTTCGGATGACAATGTCCGACATTGTTCACTCCGATACCGCCCGCAAAATCGATCAGTTCGCGACCATCCACATCGATCATCATCGCCCCGGAAGACTCTCGAATAAATGCGGGAGTAATATTATAAGGTGCCTGGGGTACGTGTTGTTTGCGCTGCTGCGTCAGCGTTTCAGTTCTGTTTTTCATGTTTACCCCTCCTTTACCTTGTAAGGATTCTGTGCTTCGTCCATGGCCTGGTTTTCAAGAATACGACTTCAATAAACATCTGTCTATAGCCCCATGTCCTGTTCCTCCTCAGTAATACATTCGGCGATAATCTTTAGGGCAGCATCAACTTTTTCCTTTTGAATCGTTAATGACGGCGCAAACTCAATGGCCTGGCGTATCGGAGCCAGCTTGATAATCAGTCCCTTTTGATTGGCGCGTTCAATCATATTTACCAAGTGCTCTGTCGGCATGGGTGTACGGGTCTTTTTTTCGACCGTAAAATCGATGGCGGTCCATAACCCGATCCCCCTTACCTCACCAACGGTGGGATGGTCTGTTAGCGCTTGCAACCCTTCTAAAAAATATTTTCCCAAATCAGCCGAGTTGTCTATCAGTTTATCTCTTTTTAAAATCTCGATGGTCTTCAATCCAGCCGCACAGGAAACCGGATGATTTCCGTAGGTGTGAAGATGGTTAAAAATCGCTATCGGCTCCATCACTTCGTTTGTACATCCCACTGCACCGAGCGGGACATAACCACTAGTAATCCCCTTGGCCATTGTGATGAGGTCCGGTTGAACATTAAAATGTTCAAACCCAAACATCTTTCCTGTTCTACCGAATCCACAAATAACCTCATCGATAATCAATAGGATGCCGTATTGATTACAAATTTTTCTTACAATCGGCCAGTATTCCTCTGGCGGTGCCAGAGCGCCGAACCCCTGCTGAATCGGTTCGCCAATAAATGCGGAAATCAGTCCGGGGCCCTCGAATTCAATAACCTGTTCAATATTTCGGGCGCATGCCATATCGCAATCAGGATAAGTCAAACCAAAGGGACAACGATAGCAATAGGGCGATTCTACAAAAATACTTCCCGGTGTAAGTGGTTCCATCATATACCGCATCGGTACGACACTCCCCAGCGCTCTTAGGCCGACGCCATTGACGCCATGTTAGGCGCCCTTTCGAGAAATAACTTTGAATCGTCCCTTTTCTCCCTTAAAATAGTGGTAGTGTTTGACGAGTTTCATGGCGGTTTCTACCGCCTCAGAACCATCACACTCGAATGCAAACCGATTGATTGGACCGGGCACCGTTTCTGAAAGAACCTCGGCCAGTTCTACTGCAGGTGCATTAGCGAACATCATGGGGGTAAAGTAGGGTATTTGGTATATCTGGTCATAAATAGCTTTTGCCAATTCTTTGTTCCCATAACCCAGATGAACCGGGCGCGTCACCCCGGCGGTAAGATCGATATATTTTTTGCCTTCGGCGTCATAAACATTGATCCCTTCGCCTTTATTTACCACCATAATTCCCTTTTTGATCGCATCTCGGTGGGTGAGGTGTAAAATAAGATGGGATGTTTCATCCAATTTATTTTTTGAAGTTGTCATCTTCCCTCATATATTCTGAATAAAAAGTAAAAAGCATAAACAAGTTTTACTTGTTTCTAAAGCAACGATAAAACTGTTGGATCTTATCCAATGCCTGTACGCATTCTGGTTCGGGGACCTCTACCGCCGGCAGGACGCCAGTCCGGTGGTGTTTTGACCTCTTCTAACAAATGAAGATGATTCTGCTTTTTAAGCCTGTAAAAGATCAGGGTCCAGGCGCATGGAATTTCAGGATCAACTTCACATTGTCCGTTTTGAGGTCCACCACAAGGACCATTAAAAAGGCTTTTGGCACAACGGGTAACCGGGCAAATCCCCCCTGTACATGACAGCCGGCAGTCACCGCACCCATTGCACATCTCACTCCAGATTCCTGGTTTGAGTGAGGCACCGAGAAAAGTGGTGTTTAGTGTTGGAAAAATAGGCAGCGGTTCAAATGCGTCTGCCATAGTCTGCACACCGGCACCGCAGGCCAAAGACAAAACAGCATCTGTTTCCGGCGGGATCTCCTGATAGGCGATAACCAGGTCATGTTCGCACTGGCGTAAAATGGACCCGACCGTGAACTCCGGCGGATGGTCTTTGTAATGGCGGGGATGTGACAGCTCCCTGGCCAACTGCCGGGCTTCCCGCTCTCCGCCGGAAAGACATACGGTGACACAGCTTCCGCACCCGAGAACGAGAACCCGCTTATAATCGAGTATTGTTGAAACAATTTCATCCAGTGGTTTTAGATCGCCGACAATCATCTCTGAACCTCTTTTGGCCTTTTCCCGCCGGGAAAGAAATGGGCCCGAGCCAGGGAAGCGACCGATTCCCTGTGGCGAGGGCAGAGTGGTTTGATTGTCCTATCGAGTTTGACTGACACTGTTTCACCGAAGCGGGTCGTATAAAGGATTTCTCCACATACGCTACAAAGGGCGAGGGTCAACGAAGCGATTTCATCCCATTTGTTTTCCAGCAGATGCTGAAATTCGATCGCATCCTCAGGACATACCCGCCAGCAGTTTCCACACCGGGCACATCGGGCCATGTTGTGGCGCAAGGTCCGATGATCACCAACATCCGTTGAATCGAGGGCATCAGCGGGGCAGTTCTGCACACAGGCCAAACAACCGTTGCATTTTTCATTTACCCGAAAATACGACATGTGTTTTTCTCCCGAAACCGGCATATTTCAATGCCGCATTGCGGATTCGAGGGTATTGAAGCCTACCCGGATCCGTAAAATCGATGGATTGTGGATAGCAGAATCTTACACATTGAGGGTCTCCATCGCACAAATTGCATTTAAAAATCTTTTGATCCTGGGGATCGAATCCCATGGCCCCGAAGGGGCAGGCCGACACGCAGATTTTGCAGCTGATGCACCGATCGTAATCAACCACGACACGATTCAACCCGGTGTCCCGTTGGATGGCTTCACGGGGGCAGGCGGTCATGCACGGTGCATCTTCGCATTGCTGACAGCTTATAGGAATAAATATGCCCTTATTTCTCCAATGGATAATGCGGATTCTTGATTTCGTCGGGTTGCTGACGCCGCATTGGCTGATGGAGCAGACGATTTCACACTGCCTGCAGCCCGTGCATTTTTTCGGATCCACCACAAGCTGTCTGTCAGATATGGACGATCTGCTTTTTACTTCAACAAAACCCATAGGTCCTCGATTCCCAAATTTTTAAAGAATCTCAATTTCACCATTGATTTTCTGTCCCACCCTTTGCCCTTGTAATACCGACTTACCAGGCGTTGAAACGTTTTCAATTCCAGTCCATCCCAGCATGATTTTGTCATTCGGAGCCCAACAGGAACATCAAAGGCTTCCGTTATCGATGCTGGTCGTCCATGGATCGATGATTCCCTGAGATTTAACAGGCGCTCTGTGGCATAACAGCGGTGAGCAATCTCGGCTAGGTCATTCTTTTTCACCCTCAGACCGGTAACCAGATCAAGCAGCTTCTCATACACCGAAAATAAAGGCATACCCAATATGTCTTCAGGGACATGAAACCCGTTAAAACCAAGACAATTGGCGACCATCTCACTGACCTTCCGCCCAGGCATTTTGCCCATTGTCCGGCGATCGATTGATCCGCTTTCACATCGATCTGTAACACGCATTCCGGTCGTTTTAATGGGATAAGATTTTTCGTGCGCATTATTATTCACCTTAAGGAAACTGATATCTCTTTGAGCCGGAGCCAGAGGGTCGGCAACCGCTTCGGTATACATTTGAATCAATTCTATTACCGACGGAAAGCAGGACAGACTTTCTTTGCCCAGTTTTTTACTTGCGCCCAAGGGTCCCAGGGACAGGGTTGTGCCGATTCCTTTGTTGGCGGTGATTCGATTGACCACTTCCATATGAGTCGCAATGTTGTTTCTGGAAAGGGGTATATCGCGAATCTTTTTTTGCGTGATGATCCCCGCTTGAAATAACCGGAGTACCCATTCGAGGATACACCGGGTAGAAAAAAGATCCGAACCGGATTCTGCAATGAGGTGTCGGAGGGCCATTTCAGAGTCCCGGTCTGCTCTCTGAAAACTGTTTACTGTCATATCCCGTATCGACACCTCATTCTTTTCGAAGGTGCTCGGCGCATGGGGAAGGTGGATGATTGGTAACAGTCGATCAAAAATTTCTTTTTGATAGGCCAACAGATCTACGGGGCGTTTGACCAAAACATCCCGGGCGCCGCGACAGACAACTGCCTTGATGTTTTTAGACCCCAAAACTGCTCCCATGCCGGTCCGCCCGGCACGGTGACCGCAATCGGTGCTCACATCGGCGAAACAGACTCGGTTTTCACCAGCCGGTCCAACCACCAGCGCCCGGACGTCTTCATCCAACAGGTCTTTTCGAATATTGCCCAGGGTTTCGGATATGCTTTTTCCTTTTAGGTTTTTTGCAGTTTTGAAATCGATTTTTCCGTCATGAATATATAGGTAAACCGGATGTCGCGATTTCCCGGTAATGACCAGGTGGTCGAAACCAGCCCATCGCATCTCTCCGGCAAAATGTCCGGTTACAGGGGAGAAGGCGCTGAGCCCGGTCAGTGGGGATTTTGATGTGATCCCAGTACATTCGAAAGGTCCGAACCCAGTGCCGCCTAACACGCCGGTGCTGATGATGACCACATTGCCCGGACCCAAAGGATCCGATCCCTTGGGCAGGTGTCGGAAAAGGAGGTAAGCACTTATTCCTCTTCCACCTAAAAATTTTCGCCGCCACTCATAGGGGATTTCCTTGACAATCGTTTTTTTCTGTCCCAGGTCAATGTAAGCGAGCTTTCGGTTTAGTGCCATGGCAATACCGTGTTACCACAAAGTTGCTGTCATTTTGCTTTGGTTACTGACTGCTCATTGATTTTACGGCTGATCATCTCAGCTGCCCGGTGCGTCTCTTTGGCAAGGTCCGCCATTTTTTTGCCGCTCATTATCGGTTTAAAACCGACAACCCAGATCGCCGAGGTGAATTGTTCTTCCCCTTTAATGGCAGAAGCAACCGCACGCACTCCACTGATATATTCCTCGTCATCGATCGCAAAACCATTTTGTCTCGCAGCTCGAATCGCATTAAAAAATTCGTGGAAATCGATAATTGTATTTTCAGTGAATCGGTGAAGGCCCATCCTGTGAACCAGGTCTTTTGCTTCTTGTTCCGGGATGGAAGCCATAAATACCTTTCCCACTGCACCGGCAAAAAGAGGAATGCGGGTACCGACGGGCGCTGTAATCTTTAGATCCTGACGTGATTCTACGATGTCGATGATGGTGACGTTTTCCCCGTTCCTCACCCCCAGAAAAACCGATTCCTGGGCCAGTTCCATCAAGTTTTCCATGATCGGACGTGCTGCATCTTTAAGGTCAATGCGTGAAAATGCCGACTTTCCAAGTTCAAACAGAGTAACGCCAAGGACATATCGCTTTGTTGACGGATCCCGGATAACTGCTCCGATCCTCTCGAGGGCTGAGGCAATGCCATGCACAGTGCTTTTGCTGATCTTGAGCTTTTCTGAAAGATCACTGATCCTGGCTCCCTGATCCCTTTCGGAAATCAGCCGCAATATTTTAAACGTTTTTTTGACAGTCGGTGCTTGGTATTGGTCGCTCATTGTTCACCATAATGAACTTTTAGTTGGATTTATTTTACTATTCAGATCTGTTCACTGTCAAGAATATTCTTTTTATAAATAAAAAATGTGCAATAGGTGGATATTTTTCTCTTGACAAAGAAACTTATTATGGTAGTGTTCAGTAGTTAACAAGTTCATAATAATGAACTGAATCATTTGTTTGATCCTTTCGAAAAGATTTATCGGAAAAAATCGATTGAAAAACCCTGCAGTTCCGCTTGCCAGAAAGACGGGGGATGCCTTCGCCTTTTCAGGTCTAGAATTGGATCCGATAGCCAAAAACTTTAAAAATATTTTCAAAATGACTCACTGCCATTATGGAAAGGAGAAAACAATGTCAATCGACCGACAAAAGCAGTCAGCAGCTGAAAGCCTGCGTAAAACAAGGACCTTTGGCAAGGTCAGGTGCCACAACCCCAGTTGTATGGGAAGAATTCAACCTGACTCCGGGATCGAGCAAGTCAAGTGCCCCACCTGTGGAATGGAGTACCGTCTGTTTTGGGTGAAACCGACATTACCCCGAATCCGGGGGCCGGTATGGGATGTCAACCGGGGTATCGCCCAAAAAAGTTTGCTGAAAAAGAAACGGTCAAAAAAGGGGGGGTAATTAAGATGGCACTGGACAGAAAAATCGCATTAATCAACTTAAGTACAAACGAAATTGAGATTAAACCGATTCCGATGGAAGTGCGTAAAAAATACTTGGGTGGCAGGGGTCTTGACGCGTATCTTCTGTTTAATCACACAAAAAAAAGGATTGATCCGATCGGTCCTGAAAATACGCTTATCATCAGCGGCGGTATCCTCACTGCCACATGTGCATCGGCAACCGCCCGAACCCATGTCATGGCCAAGTCGCCTTTGACGGGGTTGCTTGGTAGTACAAACATGGGTGGATTTTTCGCCCCCGAGCTCGCCTGGGCCGGTTTCCATCATCTGGTCATCAAGGGAAGGGCGAAAAATCCGGTCTATCTTTTTGTTCAAAATGGAGAAATCGAAATCAGAGATGCCGCAAATCTATGGGGAAAAACCACTACCGATACCCAGTGGTATATTCGTGAAGAGCTCGGTGATGATGAAGTAAAGAGCTGTGTGATCGGTCCGGCCGGAGAAAATCTCGTTCGATTCGCCAACGTCATGACCGGTATCAAAAATTCCGGTGGCAGAACCGGGATGGGCTGCGTTATGGGATCAAAGAATCTCAAAGCGGTGGCTGCACGCGGAACCATGGACATTCACCTCGCCCATCCCCAAGAGGCTTTTGAATATAACAAGCGTTTTATTGATCAAATTACCAGCGCAAAAGTCAATCAGACCCAGGGAATACTGGGAACACCTTTTATTTGGGGCGCCACCAACTGTTGGGGTGGTGTGAGAACACGGAATTTTCAATATAACCAGCTCGAATATGCTGACGATGTGGAACCTGAACGATTCGATGAAATCGCTACCGAGACGATCGGTCCCTATCATATGACCGCATGTTTTGGTTGCCAGATACACTGTCGTGCTCAGTACAAAATCCCGTCCGGTCCCTATGCCGGAAAATACGATGAAGGCCCGGAATACACATCTCAAGGGGCCTTTGCCTCTGAACCGGGCTGTCGCAGCGCGGAGACTGTGTTGGCCGGAAACCATTTGGTCGATCAGTTCGGCATGGACAACCTGGAAACCGGCAGCATCATTTCTTGGGCCATGGAACTTTATGAAGAAGGCATTCTGACCGGCAAAGAAACCGATGGTCTCGACCTGTGTTTTGGCAATGACAAGGCGCTCTTGGAAATGGTCGAACGCATTTGTTACCGAAAAGGATGGCTGGGCGATACCCTAGCGGACGGGGGTATCCCGGCTGCTGAAAAAATTGGCAAAGATGCTTTTGACTACCTGATTCAGGTGAAAGGTATGAACAATCTTCATTCGGATGAGCGAGCCACACCAGCACTGGCGCTTAACATCGCCACGGCATCCCGGGGAAGCGATCATCTAAGGAGCCGGCCGGCCATCGATCTTTATCACCTACCGGAAGAGGTGTTGAGAAAGATCTACAGCAGCCCCATGCCCTATGACGGCCCCTTGAGCAGCGAACACACCTCCTATGATGGGAAAGCGTGGATGGTCTACTGGCAGGAAAATTGTTATATGGCCGTTGACTGCCTCGGCATCTGTAAATACCACACATTGTTTTTGGGTGCGACATTGCCCAATTTCGAAGACTGGCCCAAGGTGATCTACTATAACACCGGTCTTGAACTAACCCCGAAAGAGATCTGGACCATAGCTGAACGGGGTAACATGATCGAACGCATGTTCAACCTCAGGGAAGGATTGACGCGGAACGATTTAAGAAAAGGCGATACACTGAATCATCGATATTTTGACGAACCCTGCCGACGCGGCGCACCCGATGTCATTGGCATGTCCATTGACCGAAAAAAGTTCGATGAAATGATCGATGAGTTTTACACATTTAAGGGGTTGACTAAAAACGGCAGACCGAAAGCCGAGACCCTGAAACGACTGAATCTTGAAAAGGAACCATCACATCTGCTGTAATGACAAGCTTTAATTTGATGGATTCATCAAATTTTGAAAGGAGACAATGAATGGAACCCGCTGGTAAAGTTTTGATGATCGATCATGAAAAATGCACCGGATGTCGGCTCTGCGAACTGGTATGTGCAGTGAAGCACGACGGTGTATCCAACCCGATGCGCAGTCGAATACGCGTGATGAAATGGGAACAAGAGGGGCTTTATATACCGATGTCATGCCAGCAATGTCAAGATGCGCCGTGTATGAACGGCTGTCCAGTCAATGCCATCTCACATAATGAAACGTTGAACCGGATTGAAGTCGATTATGACATCTGTATCGGGTGCCGCACCTGTGTGTCGGTGTGTCCATTTGGCGCCATGAACTTCAACACCATCGATCGAAAAGTGATCAAGTGTGATTTGTGTGACGGGGACCCCCAATGTGTACGCTTTTGTGATATCAAAGCCGTTGATTATGTGGATGCAGGTGATGTCAGCATTATGAAAAAGAAAGAAGCTGCCCATCGCTTATTCGCAGCGAATAAGAAAGCGGCAGCGCTGCAAACAACGATGTGAGTGGAATCGGCTTTCGAAACATATCATACCATATATGGGCTAACCCCCCCCAACCAGAAGGAGGAATTTCACCTTGTCTCCTTCTTTAAGGGATCGGGTTGCAATCTCTTTTCTGGACAAAAACGCCTCATCGTTGATCATAATCTGAATGACGATGTCCAGTTCCCCTTTTTGATCCAGTAAAACCTGACCGGCTTTTTTACCATACGTCCGGATCAGGTGATCGATTAGATGTTTAACCGTCCCGCCGTCTATCACGATTTCTGTTTTTCGACCGATAAGGCGGGACAAACTAGGAAGGCTGAGTGTTTCAACGCTGATTTTCAATGTGAACCTCCGACGAACAATCGAACCGATAGCTGATACGGACTGGAGACGATTTAAAAACCCATATTTTTCGCCTTTGGTTTCCCATTTTGTTATTTAAATATCTCAAAAAGCAGAGACAGGAAACCAAACAATAATTCTGTAGCACGGGCGGTATGAAGAATCAATATGGGATTTTGGTATGCCAGCCAAAAATAAAAAACGCGATGATGATAAATCACAGAGAAGCGTTTGGAATGAAATGAGTGATGCTGATAAGAAAAGGAGGTTGAGCACGTCGTGGACAAGTTAAATTCACCGGCCCCCGAAAACGTTCGGGATTCAAAATTGCTAACACAGGTCGCCCTCGGTCAGAAAAAAGCTGATCTGGCTATCGTAAACACAACACTTCTTAATGTATATACGGGCGAATTACTGAAACAGTATTCCGTTAGCATCAAAGATAAATGGATCGCATACGTGGGGGAAGCCCCGGATGATACCATCGGCCCGCATACAACAGTTATAGATGCCAAGGGAAAAACCCTTATTCCAGGTTTGATTGACGGCCACATGCATTTGGGTGGGCTTTTTCTTATCAGTGAATTTTTAAAAGTTGCCATGATCGGCGGGACAACGACAATCATCACCGAAACGATGGAGCCTTTTCCCGTGGCAGGTCAAAAAGGTGTAAAAGATTTTTTAAATTCGCTGAAAGATCAGCCGGTGAAGATATTTGCAACTGCCCCGGCAATGGTTTCCATCAGCCGGACGGCGCGGGGGATTTCGAAAGAGACGCTTCGGGAGTTTCTGGCCCTGGAAGAAATCGTGGGGCTGGGAGAATCTTACTGGCAGGCGGTTCTTCAGGAACCCGGCCAAATGTTGCCGATTTTTCAAGAAACACTTTTATCCAGGAAAACCTTGGAAGGCCATTCCGCCGGTGCCAGTGGTAAAAAACTCAACGCGTATATTGCAACCGGTATTTCCTCTTGTCATGAACCGATAAGCGCCCCGGAGGTATTGGAAAGGGTAAGGTTGGGACTCAGGGTGATGGTACGAGAGGGGAGCATCAGAAGGGATCTGGAGGCGATCTCCGAGATAAAAGATACAAATATAGATTTTAGAAGGCTCATTTTGGTTACAGACGGGATTGAACCGGGCGATTTGATGGCGAAAGGTTATATGGAATACGTTGTTCAGAAAGCGATTGAATATGGATTTGATCCGATTCGCGCAATCCAAATGGCGACGTTGAATGTTGCCGAGCATTTCTCTTTGGATGGTTTGATCGGTGGTATTGCCCCCGGCCGGTATGCCGATATGTTAGTGATCCCTGACCCGGAAAACATAAAAGCAGAATTTGTGATCAGCAATGGCCAAATTATCTCACGGCAGGGGAAACTGATAAAAGCACCTCGCCAACACAAATTTTCTCAAGGGAGCCGGAACACCGTCAATCTTTCAAGACGGCTGGAACCTTCGGATTTTTCTATTCGGGTTATGAAGGAAGGACAACGTATTGGTGTTCGTGTTATCGATATGGTAACCGATCTGGTCTCCAAACAGCTAAATACTTGGGTTCCGGTGAAGAATGGCGAAGTTAAAATCGATACGAAACGGGATGTCGTAAAGGTTGCAGCCATCGACAGGACCCAGACCCCGGGCAAAATCTTCGTCGGTCTGGTCAAAGGTTTTCGCATGAAGTCGGGTGCCATTGCTTCCAGTACGGCTTGGGATACATCAGACATCATTGCCGTTGGCGCAAATGAGATGGATATGGCCCTGGCCGTTAACAGAATTTTTAATATTCAGGGTGGAGTCGTGGTCTGCGCCGAGAAAAAGATAATGGCCGAAATCCCCCTTCCGGTCTTCGGCCACATTTCAGAGTTGCCAATAGAGATGCTTGTGGAAAGGATAGCAGTTGTCAAAAAAGCCGTATCGGATCTCGGTGTCCCCTTTGCCGATCCGATTTTAACGCTGAGTACATTGACTGGTGCATCAGTTCCATTTTTTCGGATCTGTGAAGAAGGGCTAGTCAACTTGAAAGACGGTGTGACCAAATCGCTTTTTCTGGATTAGCGATCACTGTTGTTTATCGGTTTTCACGGCTTTTGATTTTATTTCAATGATCAGTTGATGGTTCAATATATAAACATCTGAAATATCTATCTTTAACATTATCTGTATTTTCCCGATCCTTGTGACGAATGATTTCAACCTTTGAATTTCGATCGGATACTCCCTATCATCGGTGAGAGTTTCCATAAGGCGTGAGAGCACCACATCTTTATCTACTCTACTGGTGATTTTGGGTTTTAGATAAAGAATTTGTTTTTCTTTATCGTACCTGATCATTGTATCAAAATCGAAGAATAAATCGATGTTGCCAAAAGCGATGCTCGTTGAAATATTACCGATCTTATCCGTATATTTTACATCCTTTCCAAAAAGGTGTGCTGAAAAAAAATATCTTATTTTTTCCGAGATTCACCTTATCGATCGATTGGACCCAGATCGTTCCGGACAGTTTTTTGACTACAGTTATTTCAACCGGCAGGGTGTCGCTGATAAGCCTTTCAATGACTTTTTCAGGAATAACGATGGTGATCTCATTTTTTTTTTCGATTTCAGCCAGCGCCCAGGAGCTCAATAGGAACAAACAAAGGACAAATGGAAGAACCGCATGGCCAATTTTTTTCATGGTTAAGTCCTTTCCACGGGCCTCTTCGATATCAGCCGCTGTGTAACTTGGAGTTATTTTTATGCGATGTCAAGAGTTAATTACCTGTATTGTCAATGTGTTACAATGTAGTATATAACTCCTTTTAATTATGGAGCGCGTCAATTAAATGTATAATGCATATCTTATTTTTGGATGATTTGGGAAAATGTGGAGGTGCCTTGGGGGTTTCTTGTCAGAAAACCAAAATATTCATAGCCATACCATTATCAATCGCATTAACAGCAATATCGGCACAAGCAGACTGTAGAGGTTGCTGTTCCCGACATGGCGGAGTCGATTGTATCGATGGTGTCACCCAATGTCGTGATGGAAGTTCGCTTTCTTCAAAATATAGAGCTAAAGGTTGCGACAAATGCGGTTCAGCATCCGTATCAAATACGCAGGAAGCTACGGATTCAACTGCAACGGTAAATTTTTCGAGCACAGATTCAGATCCAGCACACGGTCTTAGTGAATCCCAACCAACTTTCAAATGTAACGGCCATGTTGCATTCGGAATTCCAGGTCCTGAAGATCAGCTCCTATGTCGTGAGGCGTATGCGGTCGGTTATGACTATGACAAAAAAATTCCAGCCTGGGTCGCCTATCGTTTGACCCCAGATAGTGTGAATAAAAAATTTAAGCGCTCAAATAAATTCAAACAGGATACTTCAATACCGATACAATATCGTTCCACTTTATCAGACTACAGGGGATCTGGATATGACCGTGGACACATGGCGGCTTCAGCTACAGTCGATAGTTCATACATTGCAATGCTGGAATCATTCCTTTTGAGCAACATGGTGCCACAATTGCCGGGGTTAAATCGTCAGGGGTGGAGATATCTTGAATCATATATCAGAGAATGGACCAATGAGCGGGGTAAGCTTTATGTCGTAACAGGCGTTTTATTTGAAGGGGATCATGGAACAATCGGAAATGGGGTCTATGTCCTCACACATTTTTATAAGGTCGTTTACGATTCGGTAAGACAAGATGCAATTTCGTTTTTGCTCCCGCACAGAAATATTTCAAAATCTGAAATACCGGCGTTTATAGTTAGCGTTGACGAGATCGAACGACGAACGGGACTGGATTTTAATCGATTGTTGGACGATGTGATTGAAGATGAGGTGGAAGTGATGTGGTGATAAAGTGAGATTAATCATATGCTATTAAGGATTTAAGGGCGCGAGTGCTGGCGAAACGAGATTTATTTGCGATATGTCAGAAGCCAACCGGTTAGTTGATGTAACATTTCGCCGTGGTGATATCAGCAAGACCCTCACGCGAATTAATGTGCATGGGCATGCCATGTTCTACGGAGAGCCGATCTCAAAAAGCGAGTTCTTATCAAAAAGTAAAGTAACATTATTATCTATTAAAATTGGCTCAACTGGCATTAGTCCCTACAATATGTTGATGTGCGAATCTGTTGGATTATTCCATAACACTATATTAACCCTCGTACGCCTTTGGTGGATTAAGCTTAAAAAAATCCATTATTTGTGTCACAACAATTCCCGTCGTTTTTGGTGATAGGACATCTCCTGCCAGAATATGCCCCCATTCATCCTGAGTGTTGTTGACGGTGACTCTTCTTTTAATTTTCGAGCCGATCTCCTGATAATGCTCTTTCAGTTTTTCTCCGCTTATAACCTGATCTCTGTCGGAATGAATTACCAATACTGGTATTTTCATTTCACTGAGATCCAAGTGATCTACAATATCAACAAGTCCCATCATTGAGTAAAATACCTCGATCCGATAGCGATAAGTCCAGTATTTTTCTTCCAGCGCGTTTCTGGGTTCCCATTCACGATAGTCACCAATAATGGCTCTTCCGATTTGCAGCCCCCAAGGTAAGCGCATTACTCCTACGATTGGATTTGCCGGGTAAAAGTTCGGTGATATCAGAAGCAATCCATAAATACCGTCCCGCAGGTTTGCATGCATTGCCGCCCAAACAGCCAGTGTAGCGCCTGTCGAATTTCCGATGAAGATCACTTTGTTCGGCCAAAACATCACACACTGGAGCGATCTCCTGTCGTGTCGCAGAAAACCCGTGGATAAAAACGATAGCATATTTAGTTTTTTGCTTTTTTGATGTGTTAGCCCAAACAATAGACTTTTCGGTTCCCGGTACAATATTGGAGTATTGGGCCTCGGATTGGGTGATGTATTCATTAAGATCGGCTGGCAAATTAAGAGGGTATAGCTTGGTCTCAATCTCTATTCGTGGACCTGATAAAAAAACAACGATACCAACCGAAAAGAAAATAGCCAAAATCATCAAGACTCTCTTTTTAATGGTCATAGCGATCCTTGGTCGTGGTTTCGATGCAGCCTTTTTTGAAAAACCGAGAAACAGAAAACAAAAATAGCCTAATGGCTTATAGTACAACTCCAAGATAGCGTCAGCGCAGGTGATTCCTCGCCGCTGCCAGCTCTATTTTGTACCGTCTTCAGAGACGGAGAATTCTGTGGGCGTAGGGCAAGTCACACTCGTACCGCCCAGACCGCAGTAGCCCATCGGATTCTTCGCCAAATACTGTTGGTGGTAGTCTTCTGCATAGTAATAGCTCGAGGCGGCTATGATCTCCGTCGTGACCTTCCCGTAGCCAGCTGTGGTCAAGCGTCTTTGAAATTCGTCGCGGCTTTTGAGCGCCGAGATATTCTGCGCGTCCGAGTAGGTATAGATTCCCGAACGGTATTGGGTGCCCACATCGTTGCCTTGTCGCATGCCCTGGGTCGGGTCATGATTTTCCCAAAAGGTCTTAAGCAAGCATTCGTATGAAACGTGGTCTGGATCATACACGACCAAAACCACTTCGTTATGGCCTGTCATGCCTGAGCAGACCTCTTCATAAGTCGGGTTTGGTGTGTGGCCACCAGCATAGCCGACAGAAGTCGAGAATACGTCATCTATGAGCCAGAATTTACGCTCGGCTCCCCAGAAGCATCCCAATCCAAACATGGCCGTCTCAAGGCCTTCGGGCCAAGGCCTCTTCAATGGGTTTCTGTTTACGTGATGCTGATTGGTCACGGCCATTGGCTCGGAGCGTCCGGGCAGAGCATCAGCTTTGCTCGGGATATCAGTTTTCTTGAAGTGCCCCCAGATCATATTGACCTCCGCCAGTCCTTCCCGTGGTTTTCTGAGTGGCCCACGTTACCATATGGTCGGAGTGGTAAGATCGTATGCCTTACCATACGGTGGAACACCTTAGATAGAACGGACATTTGGCTTTCTATTTGCGCTTGCTAAATTCGTGTTAACTTTGCTCTTCGTCAGGTTAATGCCCAATTGCTTCGGAGGGCTTAGATGAATATCGACGGATTTACGAATCGCGCACGAGATGCGGTTACCAAATCACATGCGCTCGCGACCCAGCTTAATTCGGCCCAGATCTAACCGGAGCATTTGCTGTGCGCGTTGCTTGCCCAGGCCAACGGACTGGTCGCGTCATTCCTGCCCACACAGCTGGCCGGACGCCAGAAGTCATTCTGTGTGGAACCCGCGACGCTCTGGCCGAGAAACCGCGAGTGTAGGGTCAAACTCAATTGCATGAGAGTATCGAATTTGCCCGGGCCCTAAAGTCAGCGGATAAGGCGGCCCGGCGGAAGAACGATGATTATATTTCGTGCAAGCACATCTTTCTCAGTTTACTGGGCGTTGGGAGTACGCGTCGACTTCTTGAAAGTGAAGGGCTCAACGAGTAAAAGGATAAGAACTTGCTTTCTGGAAGGTATTGTATGGCGGAAGAGTGGCTGCTTGTCAAGAAAAATACACCGCTAAATGCTGAATAGGCCAGACTGTAATTTGGATTGCAGTCAGAAGCTACTTCCGATCAAACTTAAGCATCGACATAGGGGGAACTCAAAATTTGAAAAATGAAAATTTCAGCCGAATTTTAACGTGGATTTCCGTTAAGCCTCAAAACGCTTTTCCCACTTCAAACCATCAAAAAAATAGATACGGCTTTAAGCATCCAGAGTATTGCCGATTATACGGTTGACAAATAGCCTCTCCGTTGGTACAGGAGTCTCAATTGTCACCGCAAACGATGGATTTTTATATGTTGCGGTTTGAATGTTAAAATTTCAATCTACCCGATCTCAAAAAGCGAGTTCTTATTCTTAAGGTTGTGAATCTCTCGACTTCGATTGTTGACGCGGCAGTGGAGGATGTGGAAGAACAAGGAGAGACCCTTTCCTGCAAAAAGGGGTGTGGGGTCTGCTGCCGGCAACTCGTGCCGATCTCGCCGGTGGAGGCACGACGTATCTGTGATTTGGTGAACGAATTGTCAGAGCCACGGGGATCAGAAATCGTTGACAGGTTTGCCGATTCTCGTCTCCGCTTGGAAGAGGACGGGTTGCCTCAGACACTGATCAGTCGCGACCAATGGCAGCATGACGAAGTTTTCAATGTCGGAGAAGAATACTTCTCGCGAGACATTCCGTGTCCATTCCTTGAAGATGAATCCTGTTCGATACATGCTGACCGGCCGATTACATGTCGAGAATATCTTGTCACCTCGCCGGCCGAGTATTGTTCTTGTCCAACAGTGGACAACTTACGGACCGTTCGCCTGCCGTTGAAGGTTTGGCCTGCGTTGGCGCGGTTTGACATGAGATCCGCATCGGCGAAGTCTATTCCGTGGGTTCCACTGATCCTGGCACTGGATTGGGCTACCGAGAATCCCGACGAGGCCACAGATCAGCCAGGGACCGAGTTATTCCGTCAGTTCTTCGAGTATCTGACCGATAAGGAGATCCCAGTGGTTCCGTCGACGCTGCCAGGAATGCAATCCGTACTTCCACCAACACGGTCCGACTGACCATTTCTACCAGTGAGTGGGTCTGGAGCGATGGTGGCCGCGACATCATTCACGTTGACAAACGTCGAGGCGCTCATCAACGTGTCGCTGTTCAGGCCCTGAAGTAATGATTTAAAGAAAGGAGATGCCGATGCTGACTGAAAGAATTGTCTATATCAACGGTGAGTTTATCGACTGGAACCGGGCAACCGTCCACTTGATGAGCCACAGTTTTGCCCGCGGTTCAGCAGTTTTCGAAGTGCTCAGTTTTCACAAAACCGGTTTTGGCCCGGCTGTCTTTCGCCTTGACGAACACCTGAGGCGCCTCTTTAAAACCGTGGAACTGCTCGATATGGAAATTCAAATAACCGCCGAAGATCTTCAAGAGGCGGTCAAAAACACGATAAAACGCAATGGCCTTCCTGAAGGTTTAATCAAAATTGTCTGTTTTTATCCCCAGATCGCTTTTGACATCCTGCCACCTCAAAATCAATTAGATGTTTCTATTTTCGTTATCGATCCCAAACAGGACTTGGACGGCATTGATTTTCACTTTGAACAGGGTACAACGGTCGGCATTTCCAAATGGCGCAAACTAGATGTCCAAACTGTGCCGATAGAGGCTAAAGTTGCGGCCAATTATCTTAATGGGATGGTGGCGCGTATTGAAGCAAAAAAGCGTCGGTTTGAAAATGCCGTCATGCTCGACACACAGGGGTTTGTCGCCGAAGGCGGAACAGAATCGGTTTTTCTGGTAAGAAATGACCGGCTTTACACCCCTTTCCTGGGGATGATTCTTGAAAGCATTACACGTAAATCGATACTCCAGGCAGCTAAATCAAGCAGCATTGAAACAAGCGAGGAACGGTTGCCCCCTGATTTTCTTTTTCAGGCAGACGAGATTTTTCTTTCTAACACGCCGTATAAAGTAATACCCGTCCGGCAGATTGAAAATCAAAAATTTGCACAGACACCCGGCCCGATAACCCGGAAGATAAATGATTTGATGAACAAAATCGTTAGTGGTCAAGAAAAACGTTTTAACGACTGGCTTTTCTTTGTGGATTAGGCCAAATCGAGTAAAATCATTTTAACCATTTTGAGATATTTGCATGCAAGGAGAACAAAATGAAAATTATGGTGGGATTTGATGGTTCTATTTCGTCTTCGGATGCGCTATGGGTAGCGGAACAGCATGCGAAAGTCTTTAAAGGCAGAATTGAATTGGTAACATCAATGGAAAAGGGGGCAGAGGCGCAACGAGAAGAGATTGAAACAGCGGAAAAAGATCTGGCGAAAGAAAAGAAACGATTGGAAGCAGAGGGTATCCCCTGCCAGACCCATCTATTGATTCGTGGTATGTCCCCAGGAGAAGACCTGATTGAGTTTGCCGAAGAGAATGAAGTGGAAGAAATTGTCATTGGGATTAGGAGAAAGTCAAAGGTGGGAAAACTAGTTTTTGGCTCCACCGCTCAATTTGTTATCTTAACAGCCGGTTGTCCGGTCGTGACAGTGAAATAGATACTTTTCCTGGTTTTTTCTTCTCCCGATCATATTTTTCTCCAGCCATTTTTTCAGGAACAAAAGCCCCTCTTCTATGGAAATCCTGGGCACATAACCTAAATCATTTCTGGCGGCAGAAATATCAAACCAATTGGCAGTGGCAACTGTATCGGCAATAAATCGCGTCATTTGGGGCTCCCCGGGCAAGTGAAATGTTTTGTAGATAAATTCCAAGGCACCTCCAATCAGCCAGGCTGTTTTATGATGCATTTTTCCTTTAATCGGTCCTAACCCAGCAGCCTTGAGGATGGCGTTGATCATTTCCCAAGCCGGAATCGGGGCCCCCTGACTGATGAAATAGATATTCCCTGAAAGTGCTGGATTTTCCCTGAGTTTATCAGCCGCCAGTATGTGGGCGTCCACAGCGTTCCCGATATAGGTCGTGTCTATGAGATTTTTTCCGTTTCCGATTTGCTTTAATTTTTTTGCCCGGGCAATTAATCGGGGGGCAAAATGCGGATCGCCCGGTCCCCATATTCGGTGGGGTCTTAACACCACAGTTTGGAGATGCTCACCTGCGATTTTTACGACCAGCTTTTCGGCCATCGCTTTTGTTTTGGGGTAGAATGCATTATACTTAATGGGGTAGGGGACTGATTCGTCTACTCCTTCCATGTCTGTTCCATCAAAAATAACACTCGGGCTACTGGTATAGACAAGCCTTGAAACGTTATGGCGGAGGCATCCGCTGATAACGTTTTGAGTGCCTGTGACGTTGGTTCTGTAATAATCCCTGTATTTTCCCCAAGGTGGTGGTTTGGCTGCCGTGTGAAAAATGATGTCTCTGCCTTTGCAGGCCTTGTCAACTATCTTGGCATCACCGATATCCCCCTGAATCTGATCGACACCCAGGATGTCAAGTCGAGTATAAAATCGGCGGGATAAACTTCGAACGTCGTTATTTAGATGAACCAGCCGCTGGACAATTGCACTGCCGAGAAAACCGCCACCACCGGTTACCAGAATCTTCAAATAGGCCCACCTTTTTTTAGCGTGTTGTCATACAAAATCCCAAAGGAAATTTTACGCATCAATAGACCCCTTTAACTCATTTCAGTTTTTGTTCCGCCCAGGCTGCCAACTTTTCCCTGAAAATTTTTGAATTATGGCGAATATCGACGGGAAAGGCCCCGTGAAAAAGTATGGTCTCTATTGTTTTTGTCAGTTCATGCCGGGCTGCCAGTGCGGCAAGGTCGATCGAGAGCTCTTTTTTGTTTGCTTTGAGGTATTCTTTTTTCAATTCTATGCAGATAACGGGTTTTTGTTTCATCGGTGATCCGACCCCCACCAACGCACTTCGAAATACCTTGGGATGATTGTTAAATATCGCTTCACAGGGGATCGTAAAAAGAGTTCGATTGTCTGTTATCACACGATGGCTCTTCCGACCGCAAAACCAGATGCGACCTTTTTGATCCATCCATCCAAGATCGCCCATCCGGTGCCATATTTCATCTCCCTGTTTGATTTTCATCTGTGCGTTCGCACCTGGGTTTTCGAAATATTGTCGGCTGACCAGCGCCCCCTTTACTGCAATTTCGCCGATATCATTTTGGGATACCTCCAGGTCATCCGACCAGGTTTCAATCGGATCATCGCTGATTTTTATAATACAGACATCAATGTTATTAATGGGTCGCCCGATACAGATTCCGTATCCTTTTTCACTGAGTTGACGGGTTTCCGAGAGGATTTCGTTGCTTGTGATTGATACAATTGGAACAGCCTCGGTCGCGCCGTACGGTGTATGGATTTCAGCATCAGGGCCTAGCAAAGCACGAAACTGCTCAATATTATCAGCGTACACCGGTGCCCCGGCTGAAATAACCCGCTTTAATGACGGAAGTTTTATCCCTTTTTCTTTTCCGTATCGACCAACGCGATTCAAGAGAGCCGGGGAGGCAAACATGTTGGTTACCCCCAAATTGTTAACCGCTTCGATAATCCGATCGGGGTTGACTCGGGCAGGTTTGCTGGGATCCATGTCCGGGATGACTGCCGTGATTCCTAACTCCGGATAAAACATGGCAAAAAGCGGAAAGGTTGACAGATCGATTTCGTTAGGAGACATATTTAAATGGATTTTAATCTGCTCAAGCTGGGCTTCAAAGTTGCCGTGGGTATACACGGCTCCCTTTGCCGGACCGGTGCTGCCGGTTGTAAAAAGAATAGCTGCTGTTTCATCCCAGCCGGTGTCAGCAACAGGATACGGTTTCCAGAGAGATTGTCTGAGATGGTTTAAAGTGAGGCCACCCCAGAACCAGCGCCGGCCCACAGTGATCCAGGTTTTTACAGTTTTGAAAAATTTGGGGTACAGGGTCCGGATCACATGGGCGAGTGAGATGCCGATGAATGCCTCCGGATGGGTTGATTTAAAGCAATTGACCATCCTTCGGATTCCCATTCCAGGATCGACCACAACCGGTATGGCCCCGATTTTAAACATCGCAAAAATGAGCACAAAAAATTCCAAGCTCGGTTTTACCATTAAAATGGTTTTTGTCCCCCGCTCTGTTCCGGCTTTTTTCAACCCGTGGGCGAAGATGTCTGATTCCCGGTTGAGTTGCTGAAATGTCAGATGAGAATAGATCGCTCGTCCGTGTTTATCTCGACCGGCATGACAGACGACTGCCCGCTTATAGGGCCTGATGTCAGCCATCCGAATCAGATGGGAGGAAACGTTGACGGTTCTATTGGTCCCTTTCATCTTTTTCGCCGAATTATCTGGAGAAATCTCTTTCAAGAACTTCTTTTACCATTGAAATAACCTTTTCCGGTACATCTTCAAGAACATAATGGCCGGCATCTGAGAAGATATGGGATTCTGCATGGGGAAAGCGGCGCCTCCATTCGGCCAGATAGTCGACCGTAAAAACAAAATCGTGTTTTCCCCAGCAGATGAACATGGGAATTTCTTTGAGCCTATGCAGGTTTTCATCGATCCATTTGACCAGTTGATAGCTCGGGTCATTTTCATTTGTTGGGATATCCTGAATAAATTTTAAAATGGCTATTCTGTTTCTCCAGGAGTTATATGGTGCTAAAAGACCTCTTTTCACCTCTTTTTTAAGCCCCCGGTATGATGCCGTAAAGAGAGCCCCGTAAACGAAAAGATTAAAGATTAGAACTGCCGGTATTGCAAACGGTTTAATGTTTCGGAAAATGCGCAATCGTATGGGCAACCCCTTGCCTCCAGGAGGGAAAAAGGCTGTTGTATTCATGATAATCAACCGGTGTAATCTTTCAGGATACTTCAGACCGTAGGCCATGCCGATTATCCCGCCCCAGTCATGGAGCACAAGGGTAATCTTCTTTTTGACTTCTAAATAAGCGAGAAGGGCTTCGAGGTCTTTAACCCGGTTTTGCAAGCGGTAGTTGTAATGCTTAGGGCCTGGTTTGTCCGACAAGCCGCAACCGATGTGGTCAGGAACGATGGTGCGATATTTCAAAGAGAGCACTTTGACCATTTGTCTATAATAAAAAGACCAGGTGGGGTTTCCGTGAAGCATAACAATCGGATTCCCTTTCCCCTCATCCAGATAGTGATACCTGAAACCATTGATGTTCAAGTAGTTCGATTTGAATGGATAGAGGTGTTGAAATCCGGAAAAGTTTATTTGCTTCTCATTTGGCATACCGCAAACCTCAATCCGGTTTTAACCGATCCCACCCTTACCACTCGATCCCCAGCATCAGGCAATTCAAACCACTGCCGATGCCAAGGAATCCCACACGATCATTTTTTACAAGGAATTCACGTTCAGCAGCGATTGCAGCGGTTATGGGAAGGGAAACTGAACCGATGTTGCCAAGATATTTGAAGGTTGTAAAATCTTTTTCCTTTGGAATTTTGATTGCGCTTAAAATATTTCTTTGATGGGTCGCACCGACCTGATGACAGATGATTTTGTCCGGCGCATTGTCAAGCCAGTTCAGGGTTTTTTGAAATGTTTTAAAAGTTTTTCCCCCCAGGGTTACACCGTGTTTGAGTATTTCAATGGAGTCGGTCTCGATAAAATGGGTGCCCTGGGAAGAAACTTCGGTTTCCATTCCCCACATGCATAGCTTGTGGTGTTCGTTCGCACTTCTAGCCACCCCGCCAAGGAGACGATGACCTCTGCTGGAGAGGGACTGATCTGTAAGCAACACGGCCACTGAACCCGATCCCCCGGTAAGAGTCGCAATGTTATTTTTCAAAAAATTGATATCTTTGGTTTCAACCAGACGGTCGGTGGTAATATCGATGATCTCTCTCGAGCTTTCACATGCGACAACCAGCCCGGCCCTGACCTGACCCAATTCAATTGCGTTTGCCACATGAACCATCCCATTTAGAACACCCAGACAGGCATTTGAAATATCGTAAACCTGAGTTTCGGTACCGAGACAAAGACCGTGTGATACCGCACAGGCGGTTGCGGGTTCGGCATTGTCCCTGCAGACGCCGCCGTAAATCAGAATGCCGATATCTTCAGCAGAGATGTTTGAATCTTCAATTACTTTTCGAGCAGCTCGAATTGCCCCCTCAGACATTTTGTAATTTGGTTTCCAGAAGCGCCGTTCATGTATTCCGGTAAGAACCTCTAATTGTCCTTTTTGAAAATGAAGCGCTTTGTAAAGGGGCTTTAATTTTTTTTCAAGATCCTCGGATGTGACCACCTGGGGTGGAAGTTCATACCCTAACGAGTCGATGTATACTTTTGAATATCGCATATAATTTCCAAAATGAAACCAATCGTTTTATTTTATGTTTATAAAACTCGCTTTTTTTTCCAGACCGATTCTATATCATATCGGGTTAATTTATTCATTTTCATGGACATGTCTTGAAAGAACACGATTTTGTGGCCATCTGCGAACATATGCGCATCGGCAATCACATAAGGTTCGGGCATATATCCGATTTCTTTGATTTCGACATCATAACGGGCGTGCTTTGTATCCGGCGTAACTGGTCCACGGCATTTGAGAAAGCTTTTCACGCCGATGACCGGCCCATAGCCGACGTCAGGTCGATCGGTTATCCATCCGATTCGAAGAAGAAATATCCTCAGAGCATGTGAACAGCATTCATACATTAGGGTTCCCGGCATGACCTTATCATCCACAAAGTGGCAGGTCAGAAACCAATCATCGGAATGGATATCCGCCTCCGCCTGGATGAGGCCCAATTTAAAACGGCCACCTATTGGATCGAGTTTCAGAACGCGGTTAATTAATTTCATCCGACCTCCCGGTAGTTTAAGGGCATCAGATATTTCGATTCCATTGAAATGGGCGCCAAAACAGGCCGAAATATCTCCTTGTCGCAGGGCCTCAATGCCCGAATCATCATAGTTTTCAACCTGTAGAGGCACAAACTCTTTCCAGTCAGGATCTTTTTTTCCCGGGGCCGTACTTCTATCTCTTTCTGATAGAACGATGCCACCTGAATTTTGCAACTCTTCTTTTGTAAAAAAACCCGCACACCCATTCCTCATGGTGATAAAGAGTGTTTTTTCGATAAAAGCGTTATATTTAAAAAAGAAGAGGTAGGTATCGCCCTGGCGGACAAACCGTTCACTCTCAATTTCATAACGGATTGTTTCGCCCGGTCTCGGAAGATGACGGTGGAATGTGACAGCAGCATCAAGAAGTCTGTAATTCCTTGTACCTCTAACCGTATGGTCAATCCCAAGATAAGCGCAGAGAAAAAGATCCGCCTGTCCCGCTTCCATCGATATGCTGACAGGTGCAGAACCGCCATCTAGATACCATGCATCAAGGGTGACATCATGCTCGGTTACGACTTGCCCTGTTTCCATGGAACATTTCTCGCCTTTCACTGAAACAATCCGATCGACAAGCATCAGTGGTTCATCTGGAAGACGCACCCTGGAACGGTAAGTATCGACGATGTCAAACTCCGGGCCGAGCACTTTAGCGGCCGAGCCGATAGCAAATTCCATGCACATCTTTCGAGAAAAGGCGGGAAAAACCCGTGATGTAGAAAATTTTGTGCTGGTTTGTGATTGTTGGTTCGAAATAGAAAAAGGTCGCCTTTTTTCATGTAAATTTTCAAGGAGGTTTTCTTGAAGTGAAAAGGTCTGGCCGTAAGCTTTCGCCAGCTCACTGGAAAAAACAAGGAAACTCAGGTGGATGTCTGATATCGATTTTGCATTCTGACTTACTTGCGAAATCATTGCCGTAATCGACAGTCCATTTTCTGTTTGAAGACTCTGGTGTGGGGATTGTGGGCTGAAATATTTCAGCAAAGGAAAAGAGGGGGGACTTCCGCCTATCGGGATTGTTATTCCGTAAGCTGATTGGTCCAAAGATTTTTGCTTTTTACCTTGAACGATCTTCGGCAGTCGGCCTTTGGTATCATAGTCAAAACTTTCCAGAATGACATGGGAGACGTTTCCATCCACGGTCATAGCACAGACGCAAGCCTTTCGGGTTACGCCCTTATTTCCACTAGGCCAAGATTGAGAGGAAGCGGGGACCCGGAACGGGCCTTTTCCCCAAAGATCGTTTTGGGAAGGGACAAAGTTTCTAAAGGGGGGGATCATCTGATGATAGAGGCATAGGCCGGCTTTGACAAGTGAGGATAGACCGGCAGAAGCCCCCGTGTGTCCCACAGTTGGTTTTAGAGAACCGATTGCGCAGTCCATCTTTTTTGTTTTTGTTCCATTGATGAAATACGCGTTGAGAGCCTCTGATTCTAAGGCATCCTCCAGGGGGTCCCCGCTCCCATGTGTTTCAATGAAACCAACGTCTGCGGATGAAATTTTGGCTTCGTCAAAAGCAGATTTTATGGAACGAACATAGGCGTTCTTGGAGATAGAATCGGCATCGATTCCCCCCCCGCTGGCGCATCCTATTCCTTTTATAACAGCGTAAATTCGGTCTCCATCGTTCAGTGCTTTATCCAACCGCTTGATCACAAGGGCGGCAGCACCTTCGCCCGGCAACGTGCCATCCGAAAGTCGATCAAAAGGCCTGACCTCACTAAAATGTGTTAGCGGTCTGTTTTTGCTGATCGTTAGTACCTTGCGAACGTCGCCGGCCAGATCAACGGCTCCAACAAGAAAGAGGTCGGTCTCATTTTGCTGCAAAGATCTGACTCCGATTTCGAGAGCCTTCATACCTGAAGTTTCCTCACCAGAGACGGTAAAACACGGACCACCCAAACGAAACTCTCTGGCAACCCGACTAGCAATGATCCCGCCCAGGGCGCCCAGCGTCCGTTCATGGGTTAGTTGTGGGCTTAAGGCATCCTGAAGTGCCCTTTGCCACCTGAGCATTTTTGTATCGTCAACATCAATATTGAGATTTTTTTTATAAAATGAAAATTTGTTGAATAGATTCCATCGCAAATGGAAATTGGTTGCCTCATAATCAAAATCCATACCAATGACCGCACCCATGCGCGGTCGAACTTTCCGCAGCTGCAAGCCGGCATCTTCCATTGCTCCTGCAGATACTTTCATCATCAGCAAATGCTGTGGAAGGATATCCTTAATTTCATTTGGAGGGATGTGAAACTCGCCAATATCAATCGAAAGCTTTTCCATAAAACCACCCAAAAGATTATCAGTATCAAGGTGCGGTTTAACCCTATTTTCACACCCTTTCCATCGATGATCCGGTCTTTTACCTATGGTGGTATCCCCGGTAAAAATCGCTTTCGCGAATGCCTTTAATGATGATAAGGAACCGAAAATGGATTCCATACCGACAATGGCTACCGGGGGGTCGATCGTTGATCGGTCGGGTTTCACCGGCCTTGATTTTTGTTGAATGACGATCGTTTTTGGATGGGAGATTCTAACGGGATTGTATTCTTCAAAAAGCAAATGTGCATTTATTCCACCAAATCCAAACGCACTCACTCCCGCCCGCCTGGGGCGGTTTTTATCATTGATCCGCCATTTTTCCGGCTCGGTTTGAACCCGAAATGGGCTGTTGTTCAACGGGCTTTTTTCGGGTGCTTTAAAATAGTTAAGAGAGGGTGGAATGATTTTGTGTCGCAGGGCAAGAAGTGTTTTTATCATTCCAGCGACAGCTGCAGCGGTCAGCAGGTGTCCAATCATCGATTTAACGGATCCGATGGCGCATTGATTGCGCACCCAGCCGGCGTGACCCCATAATTTTCTCAAACTTTGAAGTTCGGTTTCATCGCCGAGGGGCGTTCCAGCCCCGTGGCACTCAATCAGGTCTATGTCCTGTGGAAACCAACCGGCTGTTTCATAAGCCATGCGTAAAGCACGAACCTGACCTTCGCTGTCTGGAGAAATAAGATTTCCTCTTATGTCGTTGGAAAATCCGATCCCCTTTATAAGACCGTAAATACGGTCTCCATCACGCGATGCATCATTCAGGCGTTTTAAAACAAGGAAACCGGCTCCTTCGCCGACCACCAAACCGTCAGCGCTTTCATCAAAGGGAGAACAGCGACCTGATGGAGATAAGGCCCTGAGTTGACTAAAACCGATCTGGGTGTAAAGTGCTTCGGGTCTTGAAATCCCTCCAGCCAGCATAACGTCCGCACGGCGAAACAAAAGTTCGTCACAGGCCAGTTTCACCGCATAGATTGATGAAGCGCAGGCAGCATCAAGGGTGTAACTCCCACCTCCTAGATTTAATCCTTTGGAAAGAATTGCTGCCGGAAGACCGGTGACTTTGCCGGCCAAAAACTGTTCTTTGGTTAAGGGTGGGGTTGGGGATAGTTTTCCAAAAAGCTTTTCCTCAAAGGACGAGCCCAATATGCCCCTTGTGATTGAAGAGGCTGTATCTGTCGGAAGGGCGATGGCGGATAGAATCGTACCGATATGTTCTCTGTCTGCCGGAAACGTCACGCAATCAGATAGTGCTTCCCTACCCGCGTGCAGTGCAATGTGGTACATCGGATCAAGGGCGTTGATCAAGTCAACGTCAATGTCTATCCCTTTTGGATCAAATTCAAAGTCCTCGATCAGGTAAACGCGTTTTGAGTACGCCTTGTCTGCTGCTGGTTCAGGGTGATAAATGTCGTCGACCGGAGCAATCCATCTTTTTTCCGGTACTTCGTGGGATGAATCGACTTTGTTGACAATATTCTGCCAGAATTTATTTATGTCGGAAGCTCCGGGAAAAATCCCGGCCATCCCAATGACTGCAATCGGTTCTTTATGCATGGGCCAAAAAGGCAGTTTTCAATGGCTGTCGTCAGTATTTCAAAAGGATTGCCAAAATGAGTTTATATAGCGAAGGTTCGATTGGAGGGCAAGGGTCAAATTTTTTTGGTCGGGCCAATTTGCGCTTGGTAATTGTTCATTTAAAAAAACGTTAAGCTCATTTCTCAAAAGTTATAGTACCCGAGATTCGCCAACAAACCGGTTGTAATTTTAAAACTGTATCTGAAGTTGTCCAAAGTTGTTTTTTATCCATCCTTACCCGGCAAGATGTTGATGAATTGATATTCCTCCACTGGTTTTCCTACGAATGCTTCAAAATCAGCCTCCCCCCACTGTTCAATGGACAGGAGTTTTTTTCCTGATTCGTCCATATAATCCCATTTGAGGATTTCCTTTGCTGTTTCTTCCCCATTTTTATGAAAATGACCGGCCCCGGTCTCCTCGAGATAGTAAACGGTGCCCTCAAATTCCAGCGTATCAGGGGAGTTCTCGTTTGCAAGGATACGATCCTTAAATCCCGGATTAAGGCGGTTTATCGGAATTTTTTGACTAACACTCCAATAGTCCTCGTCATCCGGCTCCCTTTCCAGAAAAAGGATTTCATCGTGGCTTGTCAGCTGCCATTCAAAGGTGAGATCCCCGGACCCCCAATCATAATAATGGTAGGCCTTCACTTCCCAGGTCTTCATATCATAATCAACAAAGTTACCAACCTGCAGATTGGGAAGAACAAGATCCGTTAGTGGATCCGGGGTCGGTGTACCTTTTTTTTTAAAAAAATCTTTCCAGCCCATTTTGTTTATTGGTTCAACCGATCCCCATTTTCTTTTTTAATTCTTCGAGATGTTCGGAGGCGACTATTTTGGGACCATCGTTAACCGCCTGGTTAATTTCTTCGTCAACGTTTCTATCCGCACTGACCATATCGCCATATGCCTGGGCCAGGGATTCGTCCTCTTCTACTTTTGATTTCATTTTTTCCAGCATCGAAATTGTTCCGGAAGAATCTATTTTTGCTAACTGGGTGTTGATTTTTTTCGTCGAGGCGGCTGTCCGGGCACGGGCTTTTAAAGTGATCAGATCATTTTCATATGTTGTGACACTCGATTTGATCTTGTTGACATTTGCCTGCAACGTACCTGCCATCTGGTCGTGTCGTTCTGCTTCTTTGAAAAGTCTCGTTGCTTCATTGGCATGCTGTTCTTTTTTTGCGAGCGCCTCGGTTGCGAGCCGTTCCGCTTCTTGTGCGTCGAGACTTTCGTTTTGCATTTTTTGTAAAAGAATCATTGCCTTGCGTTCATAGTCAGCAGCGAGCTTCTTGTTATTTTCAGCACTTTTTCTGGTCCGTATTGCAATGCTTTTGACTTCGGCTAAACTGGTCATGGCCCCTTGGAGGTCCTTTTTTAAATCCCGTATCCCCTGCTCGGTCATTTTTATGGGGTCTTCTATTTTGTCTATTGCGCTGTGAGCCTGGGCTTGGCCAACTTGAAAAAGGCGTTTGAAAATTGACATGGTATTCTTCCTCCCCTTAGTATATCGAAGTAAAAAAAAAATTATGTTGCATGTTCCAAAAGTTCAGCGCCGTGCTCGGACAGAGCAAGGCTTAAAGCGTGTATAGAACCTTCTAACTCGTTGCGGTCCAGATTTTCAAGCTGAAGAGTGTCTCGAAAAAGAATGATTTCTGAATTATCGTCCAGAACAAAGGCGCCATGTACAAGATAACGGTTCATCTGTAATAGCCGCTTGTACAACTTTTCCGGCTTTTCCGGGACGTTCATGATGACCTGTTCTAACACGAGGATGGGTGCCTCGCAGTCGATCACAAGATTTTTAATCCCATTTTCTTCATCATCAACCACCACAAGCTCTTCTTCCTCGTTTTCACTGATGATGGCAACGTTTATATCCTGAAGATACTGTTTGACGGTTTCGAATGCTTTCTCCATAAGTCGGCCTCCGTTTAAGTTGATGCTTTCCAAAATGATCTGTTCAACCATTTTTTAGTTTATGTTCGGTCTTTGGTCTGCTATAACAATAAGTTGATCATCCTGTTTCATTCTGTAATCGCATTCCGGGTTTGTGGTTAGATTTTTGCCCTCTGTGTTTTCTACCCCCAGGCAGAGAATACCATATTTGTTTTTCATCTCGCACAAGACATCAAAAAAGGTCTGATCTGTCAAGTGATTTGGGAGCGTTATCTTGAAAAGATCTTTTCCGTATCGATTACTAACGAGTTCACTGATCATTCGAGTGATTCCATGGTCGAGGGCGGCCTGAACCAAAAGATTCGTACTCAGTTCACCCACAACGATGATTTCGTCCGCTTTTGCCATCCGGCAATGTTCCACATTTTTTGAATCCATGAGCTCAACGCAGATATATACGTTTGAATTCATATTTTTAATGGTCAGGGTGTTGAGTATGGTCTTGGCGTCCCTTGCATATGAATCAAGATGCTCGTCCGAGAGAATGATGACCACCTGGGCCTGTTCTAACTTGGCTTTTTTTAATATTTTAGGATTGATTCCACCCCGAATGAAATGAAGACCAGGGTCATCGATCGGCTTTTCGGTTATATCTGCAATCACAACAATGGAAATGGAACTCGATTTTGGATCTGCCCGAAGTTCTTCAATAATTTCGTCTCCTCTAAAATTCCACCCGCATATGATAAAGTGGTCGGTTGTGCTGATTGCTTTCATTCCTCTGTTCTCCTGAAACTTGTTTTCGATAAAAAAAGTGGCGATGGTAGCGGTGAGGACGCCCAGAAACCCGATTCCCAAAAACATCACTCCCATCCCTACGACTCGACCACCTGTGGTCAGGGGAGAAATATCCCCGTATCCAACGGTAGTCAGTGTAACGACTGACCACCAAAGGGCATCGACAAACCGGATATCCTTTTCAAAATAGACAAACGCTGTGCTACCGGAAAAGATAACGACAATGATGATTAGAGCAACCCGGACCAGTTTTTCACGACACATAGTTAAAACAGTCCGTTTCAGAAAAGCATAAAAGTGATGCATTCGGGTTTTAAACCTTTTCTTCTCGTACGATTCACCCTGATGTATTCTTGTCTTTCTCGACAATGAATTCTATTAACCTGTTTCCTTCCATCGCTTTTACGGTAATAATGAACGTTGCAAACATTATCTTTTCCTTTTCTTTGGGGATTCTCCCGATTTTATCGAGGATGAAACCTGAAAAGGTATCGTATTCTTTTGAATCAGGAATATCCATCCCGGTCTTTTCGTTTACCGCTTCAATTTCAGACTTGCCGAGTACCATCCACGTCTGGTTGCCCATTTCAACAATATGGGGTTCGTCTTTATCGGTTTCGTCTCTAATTTCTCCGACAATCTCTTCAAGGGCATCTTCAAGGGTGATAAGGCCGGATACGCCGCCATATTCATCCACAACAATCGCCATATGATGTTTTATCTTTTTGAATTGATGAAGCAAATTGTCCAGTTTTTTATTTTCAGGAACAAAATACGGTTTTGTCATGATCTTTCTGACATCAATTTCCTCGCTGGACGTCAATTGATGCATAAAGAGGTCCTTGATATTTAGGATGCCGATCACATGATCGATATTTTCTTTGATAACAGGGATCCGGGAAAACCCGGATTGAATGATTCTATCCAACTGGAGCTTTTCTTCGGCTTCCACGACAAACATATCGGTTCTCGGGGTCATAATTTCTGAAACGTTTGTGTCATCGAGTTCAAAAATGTTATGGATCAGTTCCTTTTCCTCTTCCTTGATCTCTCCTTCTTCTTCAACCACTTCAACAAAAGTCATCAGCTCTTCCTCTGTTAGACCGGGAGGTTTTTTTATCCGACCGGTTAATTTGGGGATAAAATTTAAAAATGTGAGAAAAGGAAAGAACAAAATTGAAAGCCAATATATTGGAAATATGGCAATTTTTGCAATAATGATATTGTTTCTGGTGGCGATCGATTTTGGCAGCACTTCACCAAAAACCAGAATAAAAAAGGTCATAATACCTGTTGTAAATCCAACGGCATGGTTTGGGAAGATGCCAATTGTGAGTGATGTGGCCAAAACGGCCGCACCCACATTTACGATATTGTTTCCAATGAGAATCGTCGATAGGAGTCTATGGGGATCATTCTTCATTTTTTTTATCAACTGCAATGTTTTTCCGCCTTTTTTAGCGATATGAAGGGTTCTGGTTTTGCTGATGGAGAATAAAGCGGTTTCTGCAGAAGAAAAGAAGCCGGAGAGAATAAGAAGACATATCAGAAGGATAAGCTGACCTGTCATGACGGTTGACTTTCCGAATGAATTTGGTCATGCCCCAAAAGGGGCAACAAAACCGGGATCATTTTCAGATAAAATAGAAGAGAAATGAAAAAAGAATGGGAAATTATGATATGTTTCCTTAATAACAGGGGATCTTGCAAACTGCGCTACTTCCTCTTTAAATAGAGAATATGTCTTGTAATATTAAAAGTGTTATTTTACATCAATATACAACAAAAATTTATTTTTTCAAGTAAATTAGAGCAGATATGAATGAAATTATCGAACATAAGGCTCTATGACTCAAACATCGAACATAAATGAACTCCTTCATTTGCTAGAATCATCACCCCGCCAAAGATTTCAGGTTGTCTATCATACGGTGCAGCCGGGCCACCCGCCTATAGGTCAAAACTTGAAAAAGGATGGTCTAAAATCGTGCAAAAGGTGATGCATGCGTGCGGGATACCGGATCTTTACCGCCACCAGGCGAAAACGATTGATGTCATTCGGTCCGGCCGCCATGGGGTAGCGGCAACCCCGACATCCAGCGGGAAGACCGCGATATATAATCTTCCGGTGTTGGAGAAAATATGTAAGAATGCGAACGCAAGGGCACTCTGTAGTTTCCCTTTAAGGGCCCTTGCCCAGGATCAACCTCGGATATTTCAAGAAATGGTTGCGTTTTTGGGGGGAAGGCTCCCCACTGCGAACATTTATGACGGCGACACCACTGCATGGCATCGAAAGCGAATCAGGGAATCACCACCCAATGTCATTTTGACCAATCCTGTGGTGACGACGGATCGAAATGATATCGGCGGTATTTCCACGCCTTTTCATTTTCAGGTCGGAAGTGGTGCAATATTTATTTACGATAGTGTTCCAGGGGGAGCTGGACTTACCCGACTGGCCTTTGAACGTGCCGAAGAGCTTTTAGAACACACACTAAAAGCGATACAAACATGCTCCTGTGGGTCTGGATGTCCTTCCTGCGTGCATTCACCCAAATGCGGTTCCGGTAATCGGCCGATTGATATGGCTTTCGCCAGATTTCTTCCAGAGAGTTTAAAAACAGGCCCCGAGCCAACGAATATAGAAAGCGGCACTGTACCAAGAGACAAAACAGAAACCGAGAAAAAGAACACGAAACAACACGGAAGGGTTCATTTTGGTGTCTTTGATTTAGAAACCCAGCGCTCCGCGGCGGAGGTGGGCGGATGGCACAAAGCGGATTTGATGGGGATCAGCTGTGCTGTTCTTTATGATTCAGGCGATGATACTTTTTATGAGTTTCTGGAAGGCCAGGTACCCCTTCTCATTCATCATCTTGATAAACTTGATCTTGTGGTTGGATTCAATATCAAACGGTTTGATTACCAGGTGCTCGGCGGTTGTTCCGGGTTTGATTTTCAATCCCTTCCCACCCTTGACATCTTGGAAGAGGTTCACAACCGTCTTGGTTTTAGGATTTCACTGGATCACCTAGCAAAAGTCACGCTCGGGAAGAAGAAAAGCGCTGGAGGTCTTCAGGCACTTCAATGGTGGAAAGAAGGTCGGATACGTGAAATTATCGACTATTGCAAACTGGATGTGGCAATTACGAGGGATCTTTTGTTGTATGGAAAAGAGAAGGGATATCTTCTTTTCAACAACAAAGCCGGAAATACGGTTCGAATACCGGTAAATTGGTAACTCAGGAAGAGAGTTTCCAATCGGTTTGGATCACCGATCAGTTCGAGGGAAACAAAAAAGAGTGATAAGGTCAAAGCTATTAGGGTAAATATTTTCCAACTTGCCGGTTGATACAGTGATATATATCTTCATCAGAGCCAAAGATATCGACCACATCCTTATGGTTGATCAGTTGTTCGATTACAAAGGCCGTCAAATAGAGACTGACAATATGGGGATTGGGCACAAGATTCCTAAATGGCGCAACCTGATAATCGATATCAAAATTTTCGATGCGACTCAGTTTATTAAGGCACCCACGGATCTGTTCTTCAAGTGCGTTCTTGTTGGTTGTCTCCACAAGATTATTTTCAACAAGCTTCATTGAAATTGAATTGCTGAGCGGGTCGATATTGTCTTGAATTCCTATGATGGCGGTCCTTCGGGCATACTCTCGTGAGTGCTCAATTTTTGACAGGATGCTTGCTTCGCGTGTCCCTTTTCGAAATACTTTGGGCATGTCCTTTCACCTTCGATAGATTTTTATTTTTTTAATCAAATTTTCTAATTTAAAATGATCGTTAAAATTAATCTTAACACTTTACTATAATTAAAACTGGTATTGTTTTTCAAGTAAAATGTGTCATATCGTTTCTAAGATTTTCGACTTTTGTTATTCGGCCCCTTGCCTTTTCATAGGCGGTCATCGCTTCTTTTTGAAACAGGGCTTCCATGCCGGTATATCTTGGTGAGATATGAAAGAGGGTGAACTGTTTTACACGTGCCAGTCCCGCGATGGTACCGGCCTGCCTGGCGGTCAAATGGAATTTTTTTTGGGCAATATCCTTGTGCGATTCTAGAAATGCTCCCTCAATGAAAAGATGATCCGACTCCTTTGAAAAAGCAATAATTTTATCCGCGTTCTCCCGGTTGTAAACCACATCCGCAATATAGGTCACCTTTTGACCCGGTGTGATCAATGCGATCCTGTCTACTAGATCCCCAAATCTGTATCGGATTTTTATGGAGTTATTATCACCCGATCGGACTTCAAATTCCTCATCGGGATCAGTCTGATTCAATAAGGCGCTTTTAAACCGCTTGAGCCAGGGGCCGATTTCGAGTCCGAGCGAAAGCACCGCCTCTTTTTTTATGTTAACGTGAAATCGTTCCTTTATGGAAAATCCGAGACACGGAATACTGTGATCCAGGATTACGGCGGAAACCGATAGGCCGGGTTCTTGATATATGGTGCTGCAAAACGGCTGCTTCACCACCGGGTTTGTTGAAATAAACCTATTTTGACAAAGATAACTTTTCGAAATCAGACGGTCTGAATCTACCTCGGTCAGATGGATGATCAATTGATTGGCATAATTTTCGACAAGATTCCATTCATATCCTGAAAGTTTTCCCTCAACGTTTTTCAGAAAACCTTTGGGGCCGTAGAAATGGAGCATCTTTTCCCTGCCGAGAAAGATGCGCATGAGCTTGTCGAAGCCGATAAAGTGGTCCATATGGGTATGGGTGATAAAAACATGTGTGATCTTTAAAATGTTTCGGGGTAAGAGAGAACAGATATCCCCCAGATCGAACATGAAGGCTCGTTTTTCAAAAAGAAAAGGGATAAAAAGGCCAGGGTCGTCATGTAGTCCGTTAACTAACCTTGGATATAGGGATGGGCGCATGGGCGAACGCTTAAAGGTGTTGGTTAAGATGAAGGTAATCGTGCCGGATCAGATTGTAAAAGTTTCTGTATCTTCGATCATAATCTGTTTTGTTTTTTTTCCGTTCCAGCGGTTCCAGTCCAGCCGGAATATAATTTGTTCAAAACTGTTCTTTAACGGTGGATCGGTTTTAGCGTTGAAATGAATGGCCCGGAAAGTTTTTCCTGTCCTGCCGGACGTCTGCCTTAATTGCATCTGTCTGTGGTTACCACCCACAATTTTCGAAGATAAAACATCCACATTTTTAGCCATAAAAATTGGTGCTGGATTACCCGGGCCATGTGGTTTCAATGATTCAAGCTCGTCGATCAGTGAATCTGAAATATGGTCAAAATCGAGCACATAATCGATGGTTATTATTGGCAAAAAATCGTTAGGCCCGGTCATTTTTTGGACTATTTTTTCAAAATGCTGCTCGAAAGGTTTAATCTTTTCATATTTTATTTTCAGCCCCGCTGCAGCTGGGTGGCCACCGAAGCTTTCAAGATCTTTCGAACATGCCTGAAGCCCTTTATAAAGATTGAAACCGGGTATGCTCCTTGCCGAACCTTTTCCTTCCTTTCCTTTGGTGCTGATCAGCACCACTGGCCGGTGGTATCTTTCCACCAGTCTCGAGGCCACGATTCCCAGAACGCCAAGGTGCCATTTTGAACTGGTGAAAACCAAAGCGCCTTTTTGTAATACATGCGGGTTGTTATTGATATGTTGGCAAATCTCATCGATAATCTTTATTTCAATATGCTGGCGGTTAACATTCATCTGGTTCAATATACCGGCTTTTTGTTTTGCCGTATCAGGATGTATTGTTGTTAACAGTTCGACGGCTTCCTTTGCATGTCCCATCCTTCCCGCTGCATTCAACCGAGGCGCTAGTCTGAAAACAAGATCTTCAGCCGTAATGACTTTAAGCTTTAAACCGCTTGCCTCCACCAAAGCCTGTATTCCGGGTCGTTTAGAGTCTTGAATCACCTCTTTCCCAATGGCACAGAAAATCCGATTTTCAAACGTAAGCGGAACCAGATCGGCCATAGTCCCCAATGCAACTAGGTCAATAAATTCTTTAAGATTAGGCTCTGGTCGGTTATGCCAAAAATGCCTATCCCTGAGATGTTTACGAAGAGAGACAAGGAGGTAGAGGGCCACGCCGACACCGGCAAGGTGCTCAAAACCCGCCGGACAATCCGGTTGATTTGGATTAATAATTGCAAGTGCAGGCGGGGAAGGGCGGGATATTTTATGGTGATCTGTGATGATGACATCAATACCGACCTTGTTAGCGGCTTGAACCGCCTCATGGCTGTTGGAACCACAATCGACAGTGATGATAAGTTTTATTCTGTTTGTCAGGGCATGTTCTCGAATATGGGTAACCTGCAAGTCATACCCTTCGGTTAACCGGTGAGGGACATAATAAGATACATCTATCCCGACATAGCAGAAAAACTGATAAAGAATGGTTGTAGCGGTCACTCCATCTACATCGTAATCGCCAAAAATTAAAAGTTTTTCATTATCTTTTATTGCTTTATAGATGCGTTGAACGGCAATGTTTATGTCTTTTATACAGAAAGGGGGACGTAGAAGGTTAAGTGAAGGGTTTAAAAAATCGGAAATATCCTCGGGAGAGGCCATTCCACGGTTGACCAAAATCGATGCGAAAATTGGGCTGCATTTGATTACTTTTAAAAGCTGTTCAACAGTGTCGGTATTTGGCTGTAAAATCTCGCACCTTTTTTTCATAAAAGGGACATATCGCATTCTGTCATTTCGGACAACAGGTAATTCGGTCTATTTTAAAGACGGCGAAAGAATTTAATCCAGAATTGACAGTCTCGTAAAAAGTCGGAATTGGACGGCAAAGTAAAAAGCTTCAAATTCAAGGCGCGCAAACCCTGAGGAATGAGGCGTACTTACAGTGCGCTGCAATGACGAAGGATGCAGCGCAACACAGAAGTTGAACTTTTTACGATGCCGTCCGAATTTGCTATTGAAATTAATCAGAGGATGGTGATATTTATTGCGAGAGTTGGATATTGTAAGGCGATTTTTTGAAAACAATAAAAAAATATTACCGCGTAGATCGCAGGGAGATCTCTTTTTTGAGATTTATTTTTGAGTCATATGACGGCATTACCATGTTAAGCACTATCGACCCGGATTTGGGGATTGTCGAGTTCCACATTCCGCCGGGGTGTGAATCGGATGTGGAGATGATTTTAAATGACCTCCAAAAAAACATTATTATCGAACCGGTAAGAAGGGGAGGTTAAATCCTTGGGTTGAAGCAAAAAGGGCCAAAAAACTTAAAATAGTTGAGTTGCAGAAAATCATCATATAAAAACTTGAGAACTAAGTTATTGTAAGAACCATGGATACAAAACTTCTGTATATTGATACCATCGGCTGTCAAATGAATGTATATGACTCCGAACAGTTCGCCAAAGGCCTTCGACCCATGGGGTATACTTTAACATCATCTTTAGATACGGCGAATCTTGTCATTGTCAATACCTGCTCGATTCGGGAAAAGGCACAACAAAAAGCATTTAGTTTTTTAGGCCGTCTTGCAACATTGAAAAGAAAAAAACCCGATCTCATCATCGGTGTTGGCGGTTGCGTGGCCCAGCAGGAGGGGAGCAGGATATTGGAACGGATGCCTCATCTTGATTTTGTTTTTGGAACATATGCTGTTGGCCGGTTACCAAAAATTGTCAAAGAGATCGAATTGAAAAGGCGCTCGTTTGTCGATATCGACAATTCCGGCGGGATAGACGGACTCGAGCCGATTGCTGTCGTGCCATCCGCCGAGGATAACCAATCGCCGACTCGTTTTGTCACTATCATGCGAGGGTGTGATAATCATTGTACCTACTGTGTGGTACCCCATGTCCGAGGGAGAGAGGTCAGCCGGAATCCAGCAAACATTCTCAGAGAAATTCGAAATCTAGTTAAATCGGGTGTCCGGGAGATCACCCTGTTGGGTCAGAACGTCAACAGCTTTGGAAAGAAAGAAGGGTCATGTTCGTTTCCCGAACTCCTGTTTCAAATTCATGACATCGAAGACCTTTTGAGAATTCGATTTACCACCTCCCACCCAAAAGATCTTTCGAGGAACCTGATAGATGCGTTCAGCGGTCTAAACAAATTGTGCAAGCATATCCATCTGCCGGTTCAATCGGGATCCAACTTGATATTGAGACGAATGAATCGGAAGTACACGAGGGAGGAATACCTTGAGAAAGTCGATCGACTGCACAGCATTTGCCCCGATATTGCTATTTCAACCGACATTATCTTAGGTTTCCCCGGCGAAACATCGGAAGACTTTGATAAGACTCTCGATTTGATTAATAAAGTGGAGTATGATAATTTGTTTGCATTTAAGTATTCTGATCGTCCCTACGCCCTGGCGACCGGATACCCGGGCAAAGTATCAGAGTTGGTGAAAAAAGAGAGGTTGGAAGCGGTGCTCGATTTGGGAAAAGAATATGCTGCCAAAAAAAACAGGTCACTCGTCGGATCAACCGAATTAATCCTGGTCGAGGGATTTAGCAAAAAACAAAGAAAAAGTGTTTCAGGCCGGAAAATCAATGACCGGCAGTGGTCCGGACGAACTTCAACGAATAAGATCGTAAATTTTACCAAAGGAAGGGGATTTTATTCAAATGATGTTATTTCAAAAGGTCAAATGATTCGGGTTCAGATTGATAAAGCGTCTGTCCATTCACTTTCCGGCACCGTTGTTGAAGGGGGAGAAAAGGTTTCGGTTTCAACCAAACAGCGAGTGTTTCCCCCGGAGCTTGTCGAAGCGTAGCGACGATCCCGTCATTCAGGGCTTCGGGGTTGATGAGGGAATCCAAAAAAGATAGCATTCCCCATGCAGTGGAGAATCCTCTGCAACTATCAGCAGATAGTCTCAAAGGAGATGAAAGTTATGTTGCACAAAGCTAACATTGCGGGTCTGACCATTGATCCCGCCTCCAATACACCGATTGTCATTTTAAAATCTCTAGATGATGATCAGGCCATTCCTATATGGATCGGGTTGCTTGAGGCCACTTCCATCGCATCGGTATTACAGGATATTAAGTTTGACCGCCCCATGACCCACGATCTTTTTAAAAATGTTTTGGATGTTCAAAATATTGAAGTCTTAAAAGTTGAGGTATATGATCTAAAGGATAACACTTTTTACGCAAAAATATATTTTGCAGGACAAGAAAAAAAATTCAGTTTGGATGCTCGGCCGAGCGATGCAATTGCTGTCGCCCTCCGATTTAAGGCGCCTATTTATGTGGACGACAAAGTGATTGAAAAGTCTAAAATGGGATTTGGCGAGGTTGAGATTTCGGATAAAAGCGAAGAAGGGAAAAAGTGGGCAGAATATCTTGAGAAACTTTCGCAGGAAGATTTCGGCAAATACAAAGTATAATATCAGCGGCACGGGATCAGCAATCAAAAGGAGGAGGTCAAATGAAAAAGCTATTCTTAATTTTGATGTGTGTTTCAATTTCCGTGTTTCTTTTCGTTGGATCCGTTGCAGCCAAGGAAAGGGTGGAATGACCTTCTGAATCCGGTTTACAAAGGAATGTTGATTCTGCCGAATCCTGCGAGTTCAGGTACCGGGTTCTCTCTGCTTGCAAGCCTGCTGGTGATGCTCGATCCGGATTACAAAAACAAGCCGGTGGAACAGAACAAAGCATGGGATTTTCCTAAAAAACTGGACGAAAATATGGGCCAGTATATTAAAAGTGGTTCCAACCTGCCAAATTGACGACTGCCGGGGAATATGCGGCTGGAGCCTCTTTTGCTTTTGTCTATTCTTCGTTAAAGAAGAAGGGTTTTCAGGTTGGGTTGATTTTGCCCGAAGAGGGCGCTGGATTTGAACTTGAAGCCAATGCATTGTTGAAAGGTGCCAAGTACGAAGCTGCGGCCAAAAAGTTTTTAGACGGGGACATCAGTAAAAAAGCCACGGGAGAATATGCGAAATTCAAGCTGGGTGTGACCTATCTCGGTGTCGCAGGACCCAAAGATTTACCGGCTTTGGAAAGCATAAAACTGGCGCCCATGGATTTCCCGTGGCAATCCAATAACCGCACAAAGATCCTGGAAGTTTGGCAGGGGCATTTCCTGAGATAAAAATCAGATAAACGACACACTCAATAAACTTCATAGATCCTCTTGAAGGGGATTTATGAAGTTTTTCTCCAATCCGAATCAGAAAAATAATCTTTTTTGAAAAATACTTGCATTTCTTATTTATTTGTATAATTGTCTATACATCTAAATCGATAATCGACTAAACAGTTGATAAGCCCTGAATCACCATAAAAACACATAATCATCACAGAAAGATTTTTTCATAAATCTCCAGAGGCAAAATGAAAAGAAAGTTTGATGAAAACCACATCCAAACAGCTTGCTTTAGAAAACATAAGTAAACACTTTGGCTCGCTGACTGCTGTCAAGGATGTGAATCTTATAACAGCAATTCTCGGCAAAACATAAAGTGACAGGTATTTTAGCTGTGGATGAGGTTTTTATGAATAAAAGTACCGAATGCATTGTGAACAGGGGCGATTTAGTGAGTTAATTTTGTTGGTGAAAGGGACTGTCTAGAAGTTGAGCAAAAGGTATCCAATGCGGGTTTGGCCGGCGATTAAACAATGGGAGTTGTAAACCTGGGGCAGCTTGATTGAGCTATGGGGCTCTTACTATCGGTGGATCAAGGACGTAGTTAAGCATGTGTTCGAAGCAGTTAAATAATATGATTCTAAAGGTACAGCGCAACTGGTTAAAATACTCTTTTCGGGAGGTAAATTTTTTGTGTCTGGCCGTTTGATAGAGCCCATCGGTAAGATCTAAAATCTGATGAACACAAAAAGCCACAAGATTCAGCAGAAAGAAGACATAGGAGAGGTTCTGTTCTCCATGGCCATAGTTGTGTTCGATACGATAGCCTTGATTTTTTAATGTGTTAAACGCTTCATTTTCGATTTTCCAACGAGCCCGGCCGCCTTTGGCAAGAATAATGATATCGTTTTAATCAACGGGAAAATCGGTAACCCAACTGTTTCGATAGGTGATTTGGTTATCTTTTGAGACGATCCGATATTGGAAGAAATTGACTTCATCGGCATCCTTTGTGCCGTTTAAGGGCACCGTATTAATCCATTGATAGCAGCGCAATGGCGGCGACCGAAATTATCATGCTTGATAATTTCGGGTGGACCGCAAGTACAAATGCCATGTTTACGGTGATCATTGTTATTGTGTTGGCCATGCTGGGAATTCTTCAGATAGTAGACAAAAAAATCGGAAACCGTCCGGATGGCTTCGCGGCAAAGGTCTGAACTTCCCAAAGAAATGAAAGAAAACCGATGAAAGTGATTGATCCGTTAAACCCCATCCCAAAATATCTCCAGATCAGCACTTGGCTGAAAGAACTGGTTCAAACAGGAAGGTTCAAAAAAGGGGAGAAACTTCCTTCTGAAATGGAACTTTAAAAAATTTGTAATGTAAACCGAAATACGCTAAGGCAAGCGGTAGGAAAACTGGTTTCTCAGGGTTTACTGAGAAAGGAAAAGGGGATCGGCACCTTTGTCGCGTCACCATCGATGCCGGTGAAGCACAAACTCAACCGAATCTCGAGCTTTGGAGATGACCTGAAAGAGGTCGGGCTTAAAGAAAAGACTATTATTTTGAAAAAGCGGGTTGAAAATGTTCAGGAGCACGTAGCAAAGACCCTGATTCTGAACGCGAACAGCCGGGTCATTGCCCTCCGCAGACTAAGGACAGGGGATGGCATGCCTTTGATTTATGAGGAAAGTTTTCTACCGGTTGATATGTTCAAAGATATTTTGAAAATGGATCTGACCGGTTCCATGTATAAAATAATATCAAGGCAATTTAATACCGTATTTGCGAGATGTGAACAGACCATAAGAGCGGTGAATTTAAAGGGGGAAGTTGCAACCTGTTTAACACTACCTGAGAATTCAGCCGGTCTGTTTATGGAGAGTGTCACCTTCAACGCAACCAACATGCCGATTGAAGTCCTGTTCTCGTATTATAGGGGGGATAAATATATTTTGGAGATCGAACTCGGACGTTATCGCATCCGAGAAAATCATATAAATATGTTTGCAGGTGAATAGATCTGCCCTATTGGTTTTGCTACAGTATATACCCTTACTCCAACAATCACATGAATTGAACATGCAACAAAGTGATGAAACAACAAAGTGATGAAAATAGAAAAATACAAACGTCGAATGACAAGACAGAACGGAATCTTTCAATAGAGCATCCACAGGTTATTTTGCGATTTATAGGAGGGTCCTATGTTAATCGGTGTGCTAAAGGAGATCAAGACAGGGGAAAACCGTGTGGCCATGATACCGGCGGGTGTGGAGCAGATGCGGGCACACGGCCACGATGTGATGGTTGAAACCGGCGCAGGGGTCGGATCTGTTTTTTCCAATAAGGATTATGTCAAGGCGGGTGCGACGATCTCGCCTTCTCCAGAGAAGGTATACGATTCGTGTGAGATGATAATGAAAGTAAAAGAGCCGCTTCCCTCCGAGTATGCGTTAATGAAAAAGGAGCAAATTGTCTTTACCTATTTTCATTTTGCAGCCTCTCTGGAAATGACAAAAGCGATTATCGAATCAGGATGTATCGCGATAGCTTATGAGACTGTGGAGCGGGAAAACGGATCTTTACCCCTTTTGACGCCGATGAGTGAGGTGGCCGGAAGAATGGCCATTCAGGAGGGTGCAAAATACCTGGAAAAAACGTTTGGCGGAAATGGTATACTCCTGAGCGGTGTGACCGGTGTTGAACCTGGAACGATTTTGATTCTTGGGGGTGGTGTTGTTGGAACCAATGCCGCCCATGTGGCATGCGGCTTGGGGGCGAGGGTTTATTTGCTCGATACAAATTTGGAACGGCTTCGCTATCTGAATGATATAATGCCAAAAAATTGTTGTCCGCTCATGTCAAGCCCCGCGACCATCAGAAAGCTGTTAAAGGAGGCCGACTTGGTGGTAGGTGCAGTCCTGGTTACCGGCGCAATCGCACCCAATCTGATCACGCGCGGCATGTTAAAACGGATGAAAAAGGGTTCGGTCATCGTCGATGTGGCCATTGATCAGGGGGGGTGTGTGGAGACGGCAAGACCGACCACCCACGACGATCCTATATACGTCGTCGATGGCGTCGTCCATTACTGCGTGGCAAATATGCCGGGTGCGGTATCAAATACCTCGACCCAAGCGCTCAACAATGCAACATTGCCGTATGCTATTGAAATTGCAGATAAAGGATACAAAAAAGCTGCCAGAGAAAATCCGGAAATCGCCAGGGGTATAAATATTATTAAAGGAAAAGTAACCCATAAAGGCGTTTCTAAAGCTTTTGGACTGGATTATGAATCCCTCGATTCCATCATACGGTAAAACGGGCTTTGGGAACATTCCTTTGGTCTAACTTAAAGGTGCAATGGGCGAGGACGCTACAGCAGTAAAATAGACAATTGTGGCATCCATTGGATTTTTTGAAATGTAAACAACTTAATTTCAGTGAACGAAGTAGAAAGGAAAGAGCGTAATGAAAAAATTAAAGGAATGGTTTGTGCCCTGGCTTTCCACCGCCCGGGAATACGATGCGAGTATTCTTGATAAGGCGTGGGCAAATTCCGATTATGGCAGGTTGATGTTGAATGAAAATCCGATCTCGCCATCTGAAAAAGTGGTCAATGCCGTGACCGAAAGTGTAACAAAGGGCAATCGATATCCGGACAGCATGAAAGCGCTCAGAACCAAGATCGGGAAAATGTATGAACTGGGACCGGACAATGTTGCCCTCAATTACAACCCTGAACCACGTTCGGAAGATACCCAAAAAGAACTTGATAGGATATACAAGGGATTTGAGGATGCTGTCAAAGAACGCAAAGAAAGAGCAGCAGCTGCATAATAATTTGGGTGTAATACGCGCTTAATTTTCAACCTTTGGGGCCATGTCATTATTTACCCTTTGAACCAATTAATAGAAACCGGCCCTTATCTATACCTATGGCCGGTTTTTTGCTCTCGTTATTTTGTATCCTTTCTTATCAATCTTTCTGACTCTGGGCGTGAATCAACTATCTAGCCATCTCGCCGGAGAGAAAAAGAATACTTGATTAAATTGCCAAACCTGTTACGACAGTGACCTTTGCAAACCGCCCATATATCGATCGCTTTTAGCGAACTCATCTCTGAATCCACATAATTCCACGCCAACAAGGTCTCAGCTTTTTTACATAAACAACCGCTCATGGTCCCTGTTTTTTCTCCACAATTTTTAAAAGCTCCTCAATCTCTTCAATTATGTGATCTGCACCAGCCTGCAATAACGCTTTTTTTCGACTGTTTTTGTCTGCTGCTGATTTGGTAAAGCCGATGCCGATGAAACTTGCTTTGGACCTTGAGGCGGCAGTCATATCGTCCGGCATGTCCCCCACATAATAACATTTGGAAACTGAGTGATGACTTTTTTCTTTTATGGCATCAAGCATATACGGATTCGGTTTGCTAAGGCCAACTTTTTTCCCTTCACGGTTAAAGGCTCTTTTTTCTTCTTTGAGACAATCATCAAGAGTGTAAACGTAGGTAAAATATTTTCTGATGTCAAAAAAATCCAGAGCATAAAATGCCTCAGCTTCAGGCCTACCCGTTGCAACCGCCAAGATACTCTTTACAGAAAGTTTTTTCAGGATCGATTCATCTATCAAAAGATTTTCCCGATTCATATATCCTTCCCCGGTGTAAAGCTTTGCTGGTATGCCATAAGTGGACTGAAAAAGATCATTTCCTAGATAAATTTCCTGAAAAATCTGTTTGATAATATTGCCGCTTCCTACATCTTCTACATAAAGGCTTTGTATAAATTCATCATTAATGGTTCCCCTTTCTTTTAACAAAGCGGTCAACGGTTGATGGGTCGATTTTAAAAATTTTGCGAGCGCGCTGACATCCGAGTGCCGAATTGTTTTTTTATATCTTTCCCAATTATCTCTATCCTCAAAGATCGTCGGGGTTTTCACAAAAGGGAACAAAAGGCTGATCACCAAACAGGTGAGGTCCCAGTCATTGTTCAGCCCTCCGCCCTGTTTGATCTTGTCAAGATCAGAGAGTGAAAAAAGGCGCTCCGGAAGCCTTTCCCATGCATAAGACCCCTTAAAAAACAGTTTGGCAGACTGCCGTATGGTTTCTCGATATGACATGGAGACATCGATAATCACGTCATCCAAATCGAAAACGATCAATTTTTCAAATTTCATTGTCTCAATACGAGGTATAAGTTTAGGAGAATCCCGCTATCAGTTCGACCACCTCGGGAACAGATGAGATGGTGTGGGAGTCTTTCATTTCATATTGTATTTTTTTCTTTCCAGTTCGGTCGATCAGGACCGGAATGTCTGCCCATTTCATAAGGGGAAGGTCGGTATAACCGTCACCAACCACTATAGATTTCTTTTGGCAGAACCCCTGTGCATGAATCCATTTGAGCTTATCCTCAGGATTTGGCATTCGAAGGTCCATACCGTAAATCTTATCTTTTTTAATTTGGAAGCGATTTGCTTCGATTCGGAGGAAACAATGACTTAATCCGGCCATTTCTAAAATTCGTTTGCTTAAATCCCATGTTCCACAACTCAGGATCACCATTCGATGGCCCCGCTCCTTTAATTGCCATAGAACCTGTCTATCCTTTTTTGGAATTTTCGCTGCAAGTGATGATGCAACCCGATCTAGAACGTCAATATCGATACCTCTTAAAAAATATACGTACGATTTTTTAAATATTTTACGAAGCCATTCTTTTTTGTCGCCGAAAATAACGATTTTTGCGATAAGCAGTTTGAAGAAAGAGGATATTTTCGGTGAGCGATTCGAAAGGATATCAAGCAATAGAGTTTGTTCGCTGTCATAGGGTTCTGATGGGATAAGGGTTCCGTCAAAATCCCAAATGATGTCATATTTTTTCATTTTGTTTTTCTTGAACCAGCGGATGGAAAACCCTGATTAAAATTGGGGGATGATGCTGCTAATGAAGATGAAACCAGAGAACTTTTAATATCGTTTCATGTCATCGATCACATATTCTAAAATCGTATCAAGGTTGGTTTTAGGCTCAAAACCGGTCAGCTCTTTTATTTTTTCAATACCGGGAACCCTTCTCATCATATCTTCAAAATCTTTCTCAAATGCCTCTTCATAGGGAATCATTTTAATCGATGATTGCGATCCGGTTTTTTTGATAATTTTTTCAGCGAGATCCAAAATAGTGATTTCTTCAGTGCCACCGATGTTAAAGACTTCTCCCGGTGCCGCACCATTTTCCATCAGAGCCGTGAGAGCCTGAACCACATCTTTGACATAAGTGAAAGTCCTTGACTGGGTGCCGCTGCCATAAACCGTGATCGGTTCATTGTTCAAGGCCTGTTGAATAAACCGTGGAATGACCATACCGTATGCACCCGTCTGTCTCGGGCCAACCGTATTAAATAGACGGGCAATAATCGTTTTTAATCCAACCGTACGAAAATAGGCAAGGGCAGAAAATTCATCCATCAATTTTGATGCTGCATAGCTCCATCGAAACTTACTGGAAGGCCCATAGATAATGTTGTCCGTTTCGAGGAGCGGCGCGTGGAGATGTTTACCATACACCTCGGACGATGATGTAATAAGCAGGTTTTTCTTGAACTTGGCGCATGTTTTAAGGACATTTTCGGTGCCCTGTATATTGATTTTAATCGATTTCATAGGGTTTTTCAGAATATAACGAACACCCACTGCCGCGGCCAGATGAAAAACAACATCACACGTGCCGGTGAGTTCAAGAAGCGGGCTGGTACTCAAAATCGTGTCAATATGAATGAAAATTCGATTTTTAAAAACTTCGTTTTCTTGAAGATGCTTGATATTGTTCAGGGTTCCGGTTGAAAGATCGTCGATGATATAAACCTCATCCCCTTTTTTAAGATATTCTTCAGCAAGGTGTGAACCGATAAATCCTGCACCGCCTGTGATGAGAACGCGCATAATCCTCCTTTTTGTTTCTTCGTATTATAACATCAAATTTTTAAATGCAGTTATCCACTCGGGGTAACAACTCTTTTAAAGAAAAACATAAAATCGAACCTTTGGATGAAAGCTTTCAATCTTTGCTTCATGACGAGTTGATAAAAAGGTCACTTATATGATAATTACAACTTAGGCAAACAGATTTTTTAAATAGTGAGCGGCTTGACACCCACAATACCTTCAGATGTTTAAAGATTCCTGCGCATTCGATTTCAGCATGGTAGAAAGCCTCAAACCGAATTGTGAATGCCTTGTTTTTTTAAAAATTGATAATGCTTGATATTTGCACCTGTTTTGAATTATGTGAAAAATGCTTCTACATAAGAAACAAGAACATTTAATGACCAATGCATCAATCCTTAGCGGGGGAGGGTATCCATGGTATCAGAAGGCTCCGATGATGTGAATCCCACCATAGATTATCCAGGGAAAGATCGAAGTCGCGGCAGGGATTTTTCATCTTATAAAGAAAATGAAAAAAGTAGAACCAGACTGTTCAAAATCCTTGAAAAAACGCCTTTAGGACTGCTTGCTGGGGTTATCTTTGCCTTAATTGTATTATTTGTTCTATTGTTCATCCCGGAATATAAAATGAAGATCGACATGGAGCAGGTGCAGACCCTTGAAACCAGATTGACGCATCTGGAAGAAGCGTTTGACAAATACCAGGGTGCGATAGAAAGAATTTCTCGTCTTGAATCCACGATGGGAAAAAAAGACCGGTTGGAAAAGCGGCTGAGCAGGGTAGAAGGATCTCTGTTGATGAAAATGAAACGTGTTGAAAAAAAAATAAATGAACTTGCCAAAAAAAAAGCAGAAACTGCTTCAAAACAGCCAACCAAACAGGCGGTCACCCCTGCAACTCAAAAAACGACAAAAAAGAAATATCACACGGTCCAAAAGGGTGAAACCATCTATAGTATCTGTCGCAAATATGGCCTGGAGAAGGAGGAGCTACGCCGTCTGAACAAACTTTCAGCCGGCGCCACCATTCATCCGGGGCAAAAGCTTATTTTAACGCCATAGAAAAGCTGTTTTGCACATCCCGTTATTGTTTATACAATGCAATCAAAAATCTCCGAGCCCTCAAATAAATCAAGCCTTTGGAACGTCCAATGAAAACCATTGGTCTGCTCAAAAATACGGTTCAGGAATATGAATGGGGATCTCATACCGCAATTCCTGAGCTTTTGGGTCAGCCGGCATCTGGGAAACCCCAGGCTGAGCTCTGGATGGGAACACACCCATGCGCTCCGTCCATGGTCAGACATCAAGGCGGATGGATACCGCTGTCGAGATTGATTGAAAAATATCCTCAAGAAATGCTTGGGCAATCGGTTAAAAAAAAATATCAGAACAAGCTGCCATATCTTTTCAAGGTTTTGGCTGCTGTGAAACCGCTCTCTCTACAGGCACATCCCTCTATCAAACAGGCAAAGGAGGGTTTCGAAAAGGAAAACCGTTTAGGAACGCCTATAGGTGCACCCAACCGAAACTACAAAGATAATAACCACAAACCAGAGTGTATTTGTGCCCTGACCCCATTTTGGGCACTAAACGGTTTTCGAAAAATTCATGATATCATTTATTTGCTAACGAAAATTTGTCCAAAAGGTCTGAAAGAAGAGTTGAGAGAACTTAAAAAGTACACTGATCCTTTCGGGCTAAAATATTTTTTTAACGCTTTAATGACGATGAATAAAAAAAAAAAGAATCGAATGATTGTTGAGGCACTCGGAAATGCAAAGGCATTTTCGAAAAAGAACCATATATTTAAATGGATAATCAAGCTCCACTCAGAATACCCATACGATATGGGGATCCTTTCCCCAGCGCTTTTAAACTTAATTCGTCTAAAGCCCGGTCAGGCGATGTTTCTTTCTGAAGGGGTTCTTCATGCCCATTTGGAGGGAGTCGGAATAGAATTGATGGCAAATTCAGACAATGTATTGCGGGGCGGACTGACCCCCAAGCATATTGATGTACAGGAGTTGTTGAATGTGCTTCATTTTGAAGAAATTGAAGTTACCATTCTAAAGCCAAAAAAGATCAATAATTGTGAACGAGTATTTTTAGCGCCTGCGGAAGAATTTCTTCTATCGATCATAGAAATAAAAAAAGGAATTAATTTTTCAAGTCCGGAAAACAGGAGCATCGAAATTATATTTTGTACAGCGGGAAGTGCAACCATTTACGATGTGGATGGCGATAAGGAGGTTGATCTTTTTAAAGGAACCTCTGTTGTTATACCTTCTGTAATTAACAAATATATGATAAACGGAAATGCCACTCTTTTTAAGGCGGCAGTTCCGATATGATATCTGGGAGAGTTACTTTGCCATTTTAAAAAAAGATAAGCCGTTACCCCAGGTAATAAAAATGGAAGAGAAAGCAGAAGCAGAAAAAAGTGTACCTTTCAGCCTGGCATATACCGTTTCTTATTCCGGCGGTTCGGTGGTGAGTAAGACATTATTAAAAAAAGATGTTGGAAACATCACTTCCTTTTCATTTGATTCTGGGCAAGTCCTTACAGAGCACACTTCGTCCTTTGATGCAGTGGTGTATATCATGGATGGAGAAACGGAAATAACCATCGGCGGAAAGGTACAGATCGTTACGGCTGGAAAGATGATGATTATGCCGGCCAACATACCACACGGCCTGCAGGCCATAAAGCGATTCAAGATGCTGCTGATCATGATCCGTGGCAGTTAGGTTCTCAAACTTCACACTTCCAATCCACCGGAGACGGATTTTTGGAAAATCCAAGGCGCGAATCCTGGAGTTTTTATCTATTATTTGACAGGATTTTTTGCCGAGTTAAACGTCCAGTTTTGACTTCCACAGTTTGAAGAGAATATCCGACGACAACCGTTTTGGTTTCGGGTATCAAATTCCTATTGAAAATTTTGATCTCCACCAACTCCTAAAAAAATCAGATATATATTTTTTTACTTGACACCGGAATCAGAATGTGTTCATTTTCCGAACGTACAAAAAATGAACGCCTGTTTTTTGTAATGGAAATATCTTCTATCCAGTTAATTTTACGGATATTTTTAAATACCCACCTGTAAATCCACCATGCGGAGCTATTTCCTTCTTGTAAACTCTCCCTAGATATCTTTTCGGTTTTTTAAATACAATTTTATAAACTTTTAAGCTAACAGATTGAAAAACTCTGCAGCCTCGAATGTCGGGATCTTCGCTGCGTTTTGGAGAGCTTCGGAAAATTCACTCACTGTTTCAGTTCAAAGGATCCGAAAAAACAGGATCAATAAATATTATGGACCATAAAGACATCCGTGCATTAAAGATCTTAGAAGAAATGGAGAATGACCACGCGCCAAGTCAGCGGTATCTAGCTAGGAAGTTGAATATCTCACTTGGACTTGTCAATGCATTTATCAAGCGCTTGGCCCAAAAGGGATATTGTAAAATTACTACTGTTCCTAAAAGTAAGGTACGGTACATTCTCACTCCAAAAGGGGTCGCTGAAAAGGCCCGGCTCACTTATGATTTTGTTCAATTTTCCTTCCAGTTTTACAAAAAAACGAGGGGAAAACTCAGTGGAATCTTTCACGATCTCGAGGCTGAGAAGGGAGATCGAGTCATTTTTTATGGTGCAACAGAGCTTGCCGAAATCGGTTATGTCTCTTTACAGGGGACAAATATTAACTTGGTTGCAGTGGTGGACGAAGAGAAAATAGGGGACAAGTTTTTGGGATTTAAAATAAAGGACCCTATAACGATAAACGATCTTTTATTTGATCGAATCATTGTTACAGCCATGGGCCCAAAGGATGTGGTGATGAAGAATATACTCGATAATGGGGTTCAACCGGACAAAATAGCCCTTCTGGATTAAAAATGAAAAAAACGTGCAGATGAATGGTTCGAGCAGAAAAATTGCCGGTGTCGGCGGCAGTTATTGGGACAAAAATATCATTTGAAACTATTGTGATATCGGCATGTTACGCCTTGTTTGTGACAAAACAAAGCGATTATAGCAGACACCCAAAAAAATACCCTGATGTGGATGTCTGTTTCGCCTTTCGCGATGTTTTGGGAAAAAATGACATCGATTGGGTCGTTTTGGCAACGCCTGTGGAGACTCATTTTTCCATTGCACCTGAGGTGCTGTTATCTATAAAACATGTTTTTGTTGAAAAGCCGTTGGAGTTAGAAGAAAAAGAGGCGAAACTACTCATATCCCCGGCAGGCGAGCGGTCGAAGGTACTGCGAACTCCTGGCAACTAAGGAGATGGCGTATCATCGGCTTTCCCGTAGGGTAAATAAAATTGAGATTTCTTTAAATCGTTATAACTCTCTATCAGAAGATAAATGATCATCGTCACAGAATACTGAAAATCCTGATATTTTGATTCATTATAAACTTTCTCAATTTTATTTACGATCATTTGGGGTTGAATAAAAAAGGGGGAAGCATGCCTTTTGATAAGAACATCCTGTGCATCGGTGCCGGCTATGTCGGCGGGCCCACCATGGCCATGATTGCTCACAAATGTCCGAAATACAAGGTGACCGTTGTCGATATCGATCCGGTTAAAATCGCCGAGTGGAATTCAGATACACTTCCGATATTTGAACCCGGGCTTGATGAAATCGTCAAGAAATCACGGAAAAAAAATCTTTTTTTCAGTACCGAAATCGAAAAAGGCATCAAAGAAGCAGACATCATCTTTGTCAGTGTCAACACACCGACCAAGATGTTTGGCGTCGGAACCGGTATGGCCGCCGATCTTCAGTACTGGGAGAAAACAGCCCGGCAGATTCTGGAGTGCGCTGAATCCCCCAAAATCATCATCGAAAAAAGTACGCTTCCGGTGAAAACCGCTCAAGCCATGGAACGAATTTTGACTTTCAATAACAAAGTTCATTTTGATGTTTTGTCCAATCCGGAATTTCTGGCTGAAGGAACCGCCATTAACGACCTTGAATATCCGGGTCGCGTTTTAATCGGTTCTCACCAGACACCAGATGGTCTGAAAGCCAGAGATGAACTGGTTGACATTTACACCAATTGGGTGCCCCGGGAGAAGATCATCACGTCTGGCATCTGGAGCAGCGAACTTTCCAAACTGGTATCAAACGCATTCTTAGCCCAGAGGATATCTTCGATCAATGCGATTTCAGCCCTATGCGAAAAAACCGAATCGGATGTGATGGAAGTCGCCAAAGCGGTTGGCATGGACCATCGGATCGGAAGCCAATTTTTAAACGCGAGTGTGGGGTTCGGCGGATCGTGTTTTAAAAAAGATATATTAAATCTGGTCTATTTGTGCCGTCATTATGGTCTTTATGAGGTGGCTGATTACTGGGAAGGCGTCGTAAAAATCAATGAATATCAAAAAGAGCGTTTCGTGATGAATATGTCAAACGCCATGTTCAACACATTGGCCGGAAAAAAAATATGCTTATTCGGTTTTGCGTTTAAAGCCAATACCGGCGATACGCGGGAAAGCCCGGCTATTTTCATCTCAAAGAGGCTGGTCGAAGAAAAAGCGGAGGTCGTTATTACCGATCCGAAAGCTTTGGACAATGCAAAAAAAGATCTAAAAGATCAGGATGATAAAGTCAGTTATGTGGAAGATCCATTCGCTGCTGCCTCCGGATGCCATGCCGTCGCCATTTTAACGGAATGGGATTTATATAAAACCCTCGATTTTCACAAAATCTACAGTTCAATGACCAAACCGGCTTTCTTGTTTGATGGTCGAAATATTTTGAATCATCAGACGCTTTTTGAAATCGGATTCAATGTATATCCTGTGGGAAAGCCGGCGTTAACCCACTTTTAAACGGAAAACAAAATGCACAATCAAAAACGGATATTGGTCACCGGCGGAGCCGGATTTCTGGGCTCTCATCTTTGTGAGCGATTGGTTGAGAACGGAAACAATGTGCTTTGCCTGGATAATTTTTTCACAGGAACCAAACGTAATATTTCTCATCTTTTCGGCAAACCGAATTTTGAACTCATTCGCCACGATCTCGTACAACCGGTCCTCATTGAAACGGACGCAATTTATAATCTGGCATGTCCGGCATCTCCCATTCACTACCAGTACAATCCTGTAAAAACAGTGAAAACCTCTGTCATGGGCGCCATTCACATGCTGGGGTTGGCAAAACGGGTGAAAGCCAAGATTTTGCAAGCCTCCACTAGTGAGATATATGGGAATCCCACGGTGCATCCGCAAAGCGAAACCTACCAGGGCAACGTGAACACCATTGGCCCAAGGTCCTGTTATGATGAGGGGAAGCGCTGTGCAGAAACACTTTTCTTCGATTATCATCGACAGAATCAGGTCAATATCCGCGTTGTCCGAATTTTCAACACATATGGACCCCGAATGCACCCTAATGACGGTCGTGTCGTCAGCAATTTTATTGTACAGGCACTCACGAACAAAGACATCACGGTCTTTGGAGACGGTTCTCAAACCCGTTCCTTCTGTTACGTAAACGACATGATCGAAGGGATCGTCCGAATGATGGAAGGTTCGGATGCGTTTATCGGACCGGTAAATTTAGGTAACCCGGAAGAAGTTTCGGTTCTGGAATTGGCGGAAAAAATCATCGACCTTACCGGAACACAATCAAAGATCGTTTTTCAACCGCTACCTCAAGATGATCCGGTGCAACGCCAACCGGACATCCAATTGGCAAAGGAGAAATTAAACTGGAAACCATTCATTCAATTGGAAAGCGGGCTCAAAAATACCATTGATTATTTCGACCAAATATTGACCCAATGTTAAGAATTCGTCGTTTCAAAGAAAGTAAATCAGAAAAAGAAGATATTGTCTGGAAGTTATCTAACGTTCTGAACATTAGAAGTGAAGTGGTGTTTTCATATCTATATGGATCGTTTTTAGAAGAAGGATACTTTTAGAGATATCAATGTCGCGATATTGTCAGAAATAGCTAGGTCCAGAAACCGTCTTGTTCACGTGTAA